>Ga0102924_1004806_pt1 | contig 13383 bp, 13 predicted proteins | sample PaiPotPPM11metaG_FD_80116 | JGI IMG/M metagenome (GOLD analysis project Ga0102924, IMG submission 80116) | Iron sulfur acid spring bacterial and archeal communities from Banff, Canada, to study Microbial Dark Matter (Phase II) - Paint Pots PPM... ... | reverse complement strand
TCACGAGAGAGCCGCCCTGCACGTCTCCATCCGCGGGGCCCGCAAGGACTTCAACGGGCGGGTCATCCTCAAAGACGTCAGCCTCGACATCGGCAAGGGCGAGGTGGTGTGCGTCATCGGCCCCAGCGGGTCGGGCAAGACCACCCTCATCCGCCTGATCAACCACCTGGAGACGTTGAGCGGGGGTGAGATCCTGATCGAGGGACACCACCTCGGCTACCGCAGCTCGGGCGGCAAGCTGACGGCGATCCACAGCGGACGGGTGCTCGCCCGGGAGCGGGCCCGCGCCGGCGTGCAGATGGTGTTCCAGCAGTTCAACCTGTTCGACCACCTGACGGTGATGGACAACCTCATCGAGGCGCCGGTCCGGGTGGTGGGCGTGCCCGAGGACGAGGCCCGGGGTCGGGCCGACTCCCTGCTCGCCCGGGTGGGGCTGGCCGGACTGGGCAACTTCTACCCGCACCAGCTCTCGGGGGGCCAGCAGCAACGGGTCGCCATCGCCCGGGCCCTGATGATGTCCCCGGGCGTGATGCTGTTCGACGAGCCCACCTCGGCCCTGGACCCCGAGCTGGTGGGCGAGGTGTTGGCCGTGATCCGGGAGCTGGCCGAGGAGGGCATGACCATGGTGGTCGTCACCCACGAGATGGGCTTCGCCCTGCGCTGCGCCGACCGGGTGGTGTTCATGGACGATGGACGGGTGGTCGAGGAAGGTCCCCCCGGCGAGGTGCTCCTGCACCCCAAGGAGCCCCGCACCCGCGAGTTCCTGGCCATGGTCGACCACGGGGACTCGGCGGCGGGATGACCTCACTCGACACCTCCATCGGGGAGGCCACCGAGGCCGAGACCCTCCCTCCCGCCTGTTACACCGACCCCGGCTTCTACGAGCTCGAGCGGCGGTCGATCTTCCAGCGGGAGTGGCTGTGCCTGGGGCGGGTGGAGCAGGTGCCCTCCGTCGGTGACTACTTCACGGTGACGGTCGCCGACGAGCCCCTCATCGTGGTCCGGGCGACCGACAGCACCATCCGGGTCCTCTCGGCCGTGTGCCGCCACCGGGGCGCCATCGTCACCGTGGACGTCGATGACCCCGCCGAGCCCTGGCGAGGCGGTGACTGCGAGCGGCGGGGCCAGGCCAGGACCTTCCGCTGCCCCTACCACCTGTGGACCTACGACCTCGGCGGCCAGCTGGTGGCCTGCCCGGAGATGACCCGGTCGAGCGGCTTCGACAAGGCCGACGTCGCACTGCCCTCGCTCGCCGTGGAGGAGTGGCGGGGGTTCGTCTTCGCCTCCTTCGACGCCGCCGCGCCGCCGCTGGGTCCCCGGCTCGCCGCCCTCGACGCCTTGCTCGCCGACTGGCACCTCGACGAGATGGTGGGCGGCGAGCCCCTGCGCCTCACCGGGCTGCCGTGGAACTGGAAGGTGATGCACGAGAACAGCCTCGAGCTCTACCACGCCGACCGGCTCCATGGCAGCCTGCACGCCGCCGTCCCCTCGCGCGGCCTGCTGCCGACGCCCCACGACCCCGGTCAGGCCGCCATCATCTCCCGGGTCCGGGCCAGCCACGCCGACTTCGCCCTCAACCCCATCGAGCGGGCGTTGTTCCCCCCCATCCCGACCCTGACCCAGGACGAGCGGTCCCTGTCGGTGTTCGCCCTGGTCCCGCCCACGCTGCTGTTCGGGGTCAACTCCGACTCGGCGTTCTACCGGCTGGTGCTGCCGGCCGGCGTGGACCGCATCGACATCGTCTTCGACTACCTGGTGCCCGCCGCCTACCGCTCGCTGCCTCGCTTCGAGGAGCTGGTGGCCTTCGCGTCCGACTCCCACCTGCGGATCAACCGCCAGGACTTCGCCATCAACGCCTCCATCCAGCGGGGCCTGCGGTCCTCGTTGGCCGCCCGCGGCCGCTACTCGTGGCAGGAGGAGGGCCTGGTCCACTTCAACCGGTGGCTGGTCGAGCGTTACCGGGCCGCCGGGGTGCAGGGGTGAGCCGGGCCGCCGAGACCGAGACCCCGCTCCCCGCCGGGCTGCGCCGCCGAGAGGAGATCACACCATGACCGTCAACGTCACCGCCGGGCCCGACCCCGTCTCGCCCTGGCTGCTCGACGCCATCCGCCAGGGAGAGGGCAAGCTCGTCCCCGCCGAGGACGCCGAGGTCGTCGTGTGGGAGGACCACGACGGCACCGGCCTGGGCGAGACCCTCGCCCGGGGCGCGGGTGTGCGGTGGGTCCAGCTCCCGGCGGCCGGCATCGAGTGGCTGTTCGCCGACGGGGTCTACGACCCGGCCATCACCTGGACCTGTGCCAAGGGGGCCTACGCCGAGCACGTCGCCGAGCACGCCCTGGTCCTGCTGCTGGCCGCCCTGCGCGACCTGCGGGCCTTCCTGCGCGCCGACCACTGGCTGCCCGAGGCGGGTGCGAACCTCTATGACAAGCGGGTGTGCATCGTCGGGGGGGGCGGCATCGCCCGGGCCCTGCTCGCCGTCATGGCGCCGTTCCGGGTCGACGTCACCGTCGTGCGCCGCACACCGGGCGGCGTAGCGGGCGCCAACCGCACGGTGACGACAGAAGGGCTGCGCGACGCCATCGCCGACGTCGACGCCGTGGTCCTCGCCTGCTCGCTCACCCCTGCCACCGAGGGTCTGATCGGGGAGGCCGAGCTGGAGGCGATGGCCCGGCGGGCGTGGCTGGTCAACGTGGCCCGGGGCCGGCTGGTCCGCACTCCCGACCTGGTCCGGGCCCTCGAGGAGCGCTGGATCGCCGGGGCCGCCCTCGACGTCACCGAGCCCGAGCCGCTTCCCCAGGGCCACCGCCTCTGGTCGCTGGACAACTGCCTCATCACCCCCCACGTCGCCAACTCGATCGGGATGTCGGCAGGCCCGCTGGCGGAGCGGGTCAGCGACAACCTCCGGCGCTTCGCCGAGGGTCGCCCCCTCCTCGGTCTCGTCGATGTCACCGGCGGCTACTGATCCCCAACGCGCCACGAGCAGGAGCACCACATGGAGACCTTGAAGGACGTCCGGGGAGAGGACGAGGACCTCGCCGGCCGGTTGGCCGCCGAGGGCGTCGAGCTGGCGGTCGGCGCCTGGATCGACGTGCTGGGCCGGCCCCGGGGCAAGATGGTCCCGATCTCCCATCTGGCCTCCCTGCTGGCCGGGTCGGAGCGCTACACCCCGCGGGGCATGGGGGGCCTGGGGCCCATGAACCCCAGCGAGCCCGAGTGTGTGGCCGTGCCCGACCCCGACACCCTGCGGATCCTGCCCTGGGATCACCGCATCGCCTTCTTCAACGCCAACCTGCTGTATGGCGGGACGGCGCCGTTCGACAACTGCCCGCGCACCATCCTCCAGGGTGTGCGGGCCCGAGCGGCCGACCTCGGCATGCGGTTCAACCTGGGTGTCGAGCTGGAGTTCTACGTGTTCCAGGAGGCGTCGCTGCCCGCCCTGGTGCCGCTGGCCCGGAGCTGTGCCATCGCCCCTACCCCCGCCTACGACCTCGAGGCCACCCTCGACTCGCTCCCCTTCCTGAAGACGGTCGTGCGCTACATGGACGAGGCGGGCCTCGGGCTGTTCAGCTTCGACCACGAGGGCGGCGACGGCCAGTACGAGCTGGACTTCCAGCACGCCGACGTGCTCACCACCTGCGACAACGTCACCTTCTTGCGCCTGCTCCTTCGCCAGGTGGCCAAGGAGCACGGCGGGGTGGTGAGCTTCATGCCCAAGCCGGCGTCCACCATGTGGGGGTCGGGGGCCCATATGAACATGAGCCTCGAGGATCTCGACGGCAACAACCTGTTCCGGGACGAGGGCGGGGCCTGGACGCCCGCGGCCCGCTCGTTCACCGCCGGGCTCCTTGATCACGCCGCTGCCCTCTCCGCCCTCACCTGTCCGACGGTCAACTCGTACAAGCGCCTCGTCCCCCGGCTGGCCGACGGCAGCGTCTCCTGGGCCCCGGTGTGGGCAACCTGGGGCGACAACAACCGCTCTTGCATGGTGCGCCTGCCCCACAACCGCCCGGCGCTCGAGAACCGCAGCGTCGACGCCGCCGCCAACATGTACCTGGCCGCCGCCTTCTCGCTCGCCGCCGGCCTCGAGGGCATCGAGAAGGGTCTCGACCCCGGTGAGCCCGTGACCGACGCCACCCACCTGTGGTCCGAGGGCATGGCCGGGCGCCGCCTGCCCACCACCCTGATGGAGGCCATCGCCGCCTTCGAGGCCGACGAGCTGGTGCGGCGGGTCCTGCCTGCCGGCTTCGTCCGCGACTACGGCCAGATGAAGCGCGACGAGTGGTCCGACTACCACGCCCTGGTCAGCGACTGGGAGCGGGACCGGTACCTCACCGATCTGTGAACCTCGACCAAGGAGCCGACATGGACGCCCCCACCTCCAGCCCGTTGCCCGGACGGGCGCTGTCGGACGAGACCGTTCCCCCCGGCCGGCCGTGGACCGGCATAGTGCGGCGGGGCCAGGTCCTGCGCATCGTCGACCTCGAAGGCCAACAGGCGGTCGACTTCCTCTGCTACAACGCCGACGACCACACCGAGCGCTACAACGCCGCCGACACCATCAAGTTCGCCGGGTCCATCTACCTGTCGGAGGGGACGGTCATCTACTCCGACCGCGATCGTCCCATGTTCACCATCGTGGCCGACACTTGCGGGCGCCACGACACGCTCGCCGGGTGCTGCAGCGCCGAGAGCAACGCCCACCGCTATGGCGTCCACGGCACCGACAACTGCCGGGACATCTTCCTCGAGGGCCTGGCCGGGCACGACATGGATCGCCGCGACATCGTGGCCAACATCAACCTGTTCATGTACGTCCCGGTCACCGGCGACGGCGCCATCGCCATCGCCGACGGGGTGTCCAAGCCCGGGGACATGGTTGACCTGCGGGCGGAGATGGACTGCCTCGTAGTCGTCTCCAACTGCCCGCAGCGCCACAACCCGGCCAGCGGGTTCCGACCGACGCCGGTGCGGATCACCATCCACGAGCCAGGGGCGGCGTGACCGCGGACCGTCGCCCATCGGTCGAGGTCGAAGGCCGGAGGGGACAGGCCAATGCCGAGGCCGTCCGCCGCCTGACGTCGTCCGAGCCGGTGCTCATCGACGTCCGCCCCGCCGGGGAGGTACTGGCCGGCATGCGACCCAACCTCGTCCTCACGTCAGGGCCCCCGACCCCATGGGCGGCGTACACCGGGGGCCAGCGCCACGCCCTGCTGGGCGGGGCGTGCTACGAGGGGCTGGCGTCCGACCCCGAGGACGCCGCCCGCCGCTTCGACGCCGGCGAGCTGGAGGTCGGCGCCTGCTCGGACCACGGCTGCGTGGGCTCATTGGCGGGGATCTACACCTGGTCCATGCCCGTGTTCGTCGTGGAGAACGCACCCCTCGGAGTCACCGCCGCCTGCAACTTCTACGAGGGCGATTCCCACCGCCGGCTCAACTACGGGTGCTGGGACGAAGGGGTCCGGGCCCAGCTCGTCAGGGTCAACAGCGAGATCGCCCCCCTGGTGGGCGACGCGGTACGGCGGGCCGGCGGCATCCCCCTCAAGCCGATCATGCAGCGGGCCCTGCACATGGGCGACGAGCTCCACAGCCGCAACACGGCGGCGACCCTGCTCTTCGCCCGGGCCCTTTTCGATCCGCTGCTGGACGCGGCGGCCGCCGATGCCCGCCGGGTCCTCGCCACCATCACCTCGAGCGACTACTTCTTCCTTCGTCTCTCCATGGCGGCGGCCAAGGCGACCGCCGACACCACCCGCGACCTGGAGGCGAGCAGCGTGGTCTCGGCCATGACCTTCAACTGCCGGGGCTTCGCCATCCGGGTGGGGGGACTGGGCGATCGGTGGTTCGAGGGGCCCCACGCCAGTGTCGCCGCCCAGTTGTTCGAGGGGCACACCGCCGACGAGATCACCTGGATGGGCGGCGAGAGCACCATGGTGGAGACGGTGGGGTTGGGCGGTCTGGCCCAGGCGGCGGCCCTTCCCCTCCAGCGGTACCAGGGGGGGTCGGCGGCGGCGATGATCGAGCGCAACCTGGAGATGTACGCCATCACCGTCGCCGAGCACCCCGACTTCACCATCCCCGCCCTCGACTACCGGGGCGCCCCCACCGGCATCGACGTCATGCGCGTGGTGGAGACGGGGGTCACGCCGGCGATGGACATCGGCGTGGCCGGCGTCGCCGGCGGCCAGATCGGCGCCGGCGTGGTGCGCGCCCCCCTCGAGTGCTTCACCACGGCGGCCCAGGCCTACGAAGAGGCCTACGGCTGAGGCCGGCGGCCGCCACCCGGACCACGTGGCCGGACGCGGGCCGGGATCACACGGCGATGCCGGGGAGCAGCTGCTGCTCGGGGCCGAGGTGGGCCATGTCGGCAGCCGCCCGCCCGGCGATCCACCCGGAGGCGTTGGACACCCGCGGGTTGGCCTGGTCCATCTCCGGGAAGGCGGCGGCCACGGCCCCCTCGACCGCCGCCACGCGACCGGCGAGCACCGGCAGCAGGGCGTGGCCATGCACGGTCCCCGCCTCCTCGGTCGCCGCCACGGTGGCCTGCTCGAGCCGCTCACCGATCCGCCGCGAGAACCCGATCAGGAACGACTGGCGGAACGAGCGGGTCCGCGAGCGGCCGGCGCCATCCCGGACGCTGCCGGCGGCGGTCATCGCTCGGGTGGCCTGGACGAGTAACGACGTGTACAGCACCTCGACGACGTCGAGGTCGGCGGGGAAGCCGAAGACGGTCGAGAAGCCCAGGTGCGCCGACCACACCGTCCGGCACCGATTGGACCGTGCCGCCGCCGCCAGCAGGTTGGCCTTGCCGAGGGCGTAGGGATCTTCGACGCCCAGGCGCCGGCCGCACGGCGTCGCGTCGCGGTCACCGCCACTCACCATGGCGTGGTCGATGGCGTGGCGGGCCATCAGCTCCTGGGCCTTGGCGGTCAGCGCCCCCGCCTCCTCCTCGAAGTCGGTGGACTCGGCCTTGGCCAGCAGCGCCCTGACCTTGGCCAGCATCGGGCCGTCGACGGTCTCGGGGACGCGCTCGGGACGGGGGGACCCTCGTCCCCACGCCGACGGTGGGGGCATCAGGTTGGGGACCACCGGCAGGTGGGTGAGCACTCCCAGCAGGGCGGCACCCGTCCGCAGCACCTCGGGGTCTTCCCAGGCGGGGGCCCGGTCGTCGGCCACCTGCTCGAGTTGGACGGCCCACGCCTCGGGGACGGCGACGCCCGCCCCGGCGGACGTCCGCGCCTCGGCGGTGATGATCTGCGCCGCCAGGTCGGCGACGGCCCGGCTGCAGCGTTTGACCGCGACCCGGGGGACGTCGGTGGGCTGCCAGCCGCCCTCCAAGACGGAACGGAGGACCTCGACCAGGCAGGCGGTCATGGCCGTCGCGGGCAGGGAGGACCTCCCGGCGCTCCGCCCCAACTCCACCAGCCCGCGCAGGGCGAGGTCCGTGCGGTCGGCATCGCCGTGCGCCGCAGCCTCGGCCGCCTCGAAGACGAACATCTCGGCGACCTCGCGCTCGCCGATCCTGACGGTCGGGCCCCGCCCCGCCGGCCCCGACGAGCGCCCACGCTCCCGCCGTTTGGCCGCCCTGCGTTGCCGGTTGTTCTTGCCCATGCGGCACCTCCCCTGGCCGGGCCCACCTTCGCAAACGGGGGCGCCGACGGGGTGGATGCTCGGCGCCATCGACCGTGCCGACGAGGCCGAGGCTGGGCCTTCCTCGACCCCCTTGCCCACTGAGCGTCGGCTGCGTCGGCTGAGCAGTCCTGCACTGGACGACCGGGGAACGTGGCCGTCACCCTGCCAGTGCCGCCGACCACCCCGGCCCGAACCCTGACGACCTTCGTTCACACCCTCTGGCTGCCGATGAACATTCATGCGCAAGCGACTGTCCGCCCTGGCCCTGATCGCCGCCACCGCAGGGGCGGTCATGGTGATGCAGGCGGCCCCAGGGAGCACCGCCACCTCGCTGTCGGTCTCGGTCCGCGGCAACCAGCTCGTCAACCAGAGCGGCGCCCCCGTCCGCCTGGTCGGCGTCGACCGCTCGGGCACCGAGTACGCCTGCGTCCAGGGTTGGGGGATCTTCGACGGTCCATCGGATGCCACCTCCGTGGCCGCCATCGCCTCCTGGCACACCGACGCCGTGCGGGTCCCGCTCAACGAGGACTGCTGGCTGGGCATCAACGGGGTGAGCCCGTCCTACAGCGGGACCACCTACCGCTCGGCCATCGCCAACTACGTCGCCGAGCTCAACGCCGCCGGGATCATCGCCATCCTCGACCTCCACTGGAACGCCCCCGGGTCGACTCTCGCCACCGGCCAGCAGGTCATGGCCGATGCCGACCACTCGCCCGCCTTCTGGTCGTCGGTCGCCTCCTACTTCCTCACTAACCACGGCGTGGTGTTCGACCTCTATAACGAGCCCCACGACATCTCCTGGGCCTGCTGGCGGGACGGCTGCACCACTTCAGGCGGGTGGCAGTCCGCCGGCATGCAGTCGCTGGTCAACGCCGTCCGAGGAGCCGGCGCCACCCAGCCGGTGATGCTCGGCGGGCTCGGCTGGTCGAGTGACCTGTCGTCCTGGCTCACCTACCGCCCGAGCGACTCCGCCAACCAGGAGGTGGCCAGCCTGCACGTCTACAACTTCTCAGGCTGCAACACCCAGACGTGCTGGACCAGCCAAGTCGCGCCGGTGGCAGCCGCCGTGCCCGTGGTGACCGGCGAGCTCGGCGAGAACGACTGTGCTGATGGCTTCATCACCACCTACATGGACTGGGCCGATACCCAGGGGATCTCCTACCTCGGCTGGACCTGGGACACCTGGAACTGCAGTTCGGGCCCCGCCCTCATCACCTCCTACGACGGGACCCCCACGGCTTTTGGGCTCGGCCTCCAACAACACCTGGCGAGCCTCGCCGGCTCGGGCGGCTCCACGACGACCTCCTCCACGACGACCTCCTCCACGACCATCTCCTCCACGACCTCGACCACCATCAAGCGCCACGGCCATCGATGAGCGAACTCCCCCGCCCCGGGTCGGGCCTGGCGACAGCCCTGCCGCCGGCCGAAAATGAGAAGTCAACCCCCGGGTGCGCCAACTGCTCCACATCCGATGCAAATGATCACGGGCCGGTCGTTGCTGCCTTGTAAGAGTGGTCAAGCTACAATGCGCCAATGGCTGCTTCTACCAACGCGAGGGTGTCTCATCGAGGACAGACCAGCTTGCCCGCCGATCTTCGCCACCGCTGGGGTATCGCGGCAGGCGGAGAGATCGGCTTCATCGATCTCGGCAACGCCGCCCTGGTCATACCGGGGGGGGTAACGGTGGCCCGCGAGGAGCTGCGTCGGGTTTTGCGAGACCGATACCCGAGCGGGATTGCCGAGCTCGACGATCCGGAGCTCGCTGATCAATAGCTGCGGGTGCCCCCGTCTCCTCAGCTCGTCCTCATCGACGACCGGCTGCTGATCGAGGAGTTGTTGGTCGGTCTTGCCAAAGGCCGGCGTATTGTGCTGCAAACCACCTTCTCCTGGTACTACCGGGCATGCCGTGCAGCCGTGCTGGGGGCAGGAGGCCAACTGTCCGGACCGTTCGAGCAGTTGGAGAGAGAGGAACAAGAACAGGCCATCTTGAGTCTCCTCGAACTGCGCGGCGACATCTTGCTCCCCGACCCGCGAGCCACCGTGCCCCGCATGGCCCGGATCGCGAAGCACCATCCTCGACTCAACCTCCTCAACCTCGAGGCCGTCGCTGTGGCTCAGCACCTGCGCGGCACACTGTGGCTCTCGCCGGAGGCCGCAGGCGGTGTACTTCCGGCAGTTCTCGATCAAGAACACGTCGCCTGGAAGGCCGTCACCATCCACGCGGACTGACGCTCGGTGACCCACCATCAGCCCGGACCCAACCGACAATGAAGGTAAAGGCAACCTCGACCGGCACGGCGATACCGCCGATGTCGTCACCCCGCATTTACGTGGCAGCCGGGTGACCAGAGCCCGCCCTACAACCCAACCGACAGAGAAGGTGGAACACCAATGCAGACACCTCCGGACGAACCCCAGGCGCAGCTTCGCTGGCTCGTCGACCGTGCCCAGATCAGCGACGTGCTCGTCGAGTACGCCCGTTGCGCCGACGCCGCCGACTGGTCGGGCATAGGTGAGCTGTTCACCGAAGACGGCCAGGCCGTCTTCGCGGCCAGGAGCTTCCCGGGTCGCAAGTTCGGCGACGCCGCAGGGCCCGTCATGGCCCTTTTCTGTGGCACACACCATCTGTCAACGAATCACGCGATCAAAATCGACGGTGATCGGGCGAAGACCCGCTCCTACCTGCAAGCAATCCACCTCACGGATCCGGACGACAACACCCAACACCACGACGTGGGCGGTTGGTACGACAACGAGCTCGTCAGAACACCCGACGGCTGGCGCCTCACCCGCGTCGAGCTCTCATTCGTGTGGACCGCCGGCGTGGCGTGGCCGACCCAGCGATGACTCGGCCGACGTAAGGCCGGGCTGCCCTTCCTCGACCCCTCGCCCACGGACCGTCGGCTGCTGTCGGCTCTCCCGTCCGAGCGCTGCTGGAGGCCGGCGCCCCGCTGGCCGCCACCCCCTTCGGCGTCGCCGTGCTCCGCTACGAGGACGTCAGCGAGCTGATCCGCCGGCACCGACACCACGCGCAACCATTTGGCGCTGGAGGAGGTGATCCGCTTCCTGTCCGCCGGCCGGTCGCCAACGCCGGACCGAGCTGCAGGAGGCGCTGGCCCTCGACGGCGAGGTCACCTGGAAGACGTCGACCATCCTGGGGCCCGCCCACCTGCCCCTGCGCTGGTATGGTAATTGGTATGGCGACCAAGAAGATCACCGTCACGCTTGACGAGGATCAGGTGAGCCGAATCCGGGCTCTCGTCGACTCGGGTGCCACGTCGAGCGTCTCCGGGTTCGTCCAGCATGCCGTCGGCGTGGCACTCGACGACGTCGCCGGGTGGGGCGCGCTCCTGGCCGAAGCGTTGCGCGAGACGGGCGGCCCACTCTCCGACGAAGAGCGGGGTTGGAGCGACGAGATCCTCGGGGTCAAAGAGCGTCGGAAGACCTCCGCGGCCTGATGGCCGGCGTGACCATGGATGCGGGAGGGCTCATCGCCTTGGACCGCAGCGACCGACGAGTCATCGCGCTCCTTGCTCGCGCCCGGGAAGTCGGAGCCCGGATCACCATTCCCGCCACTGCGCTCGCCCAGGTCGTTCGCCAGCCGGAGCGGCAGGTCCGTTTGGCGAGACTGATCCGCCAGCCGACGACCGACGTTGTCCCGCTCGACCGGGTCGACGCGACGAACGTCGGGCGCCTCCTCGCCGCCAGCGCGACAACCGACGTCATCGATGCGCATGTCGTCATCTGCGCCCGCCGGACTCGTCAGCAGGTGGTCACCTCGGACGCCGGCGACCTCAGACACCTCGACCCCGACATCGCGGTGGTCATCGTCTGACTGCCAACGGGCCGCGGGGTCCAGCGGCCGGTCAGATCCCGCACCGGGCGCGGCTCTGCTTGGCGCGCTCCGCGGAGAGCGTGCGCTCGGGCTCGTTCTGGGCCAGCGCCGCGGCGTGCCCGAACTCCTGCGCCGCCTCGGCATGCCGTCCGAGCTGGTCGAGCAGGTCGCCCCGCACGCTGTAGAGCAGGTGGTAGCGCTCGAGCGTCTGCGTGGCAACCAGCAGGTCCACCAGGTCGAGCGCGGCGGCGGGGCCCCGGGCGCGGGACACGACCACGGCGCGGTTCAACTCGACGATGGGCGAGGGAGACACCCGCGCCAGCTCCGTGTAGAGGGCGACCAGCTCGTCCCAGTCGGTCTCCTCGGGACGGAACACCCGGGCGTGGCAGGCGGCGATCGCCGCCTGCAACGCGTACGGGCCGCGTGCGGGCGAGAGCTCGTCGGCCCGCGCCAGCGCCGCCTCACCGCGGGTGATGAGGAGTCGGTCCCACAGCCGGCGGTCCTGATCGTGCAGGAGCACCGGTGCCCCGTCCGGCCCGATGCGGGCGTGCAGACGCGACGACTGGAACTCCATCAGGGCCACCAGCCCGTGCACCTCCGCCTCGTCGGGCGCCAGGCCGGCGAGGACGCGCCCGAGTCGGAGCGCCTCGCCGCAAAGCTCGGGACGGAGCCACTCGTCGCCCGAGGTGGCCGAGTAGCCCTCGTTGAAGACGAGGTAGATCACCTCGAGCACCCCGCCGAGGCGGGCGGCCCGGTCGTCGCCGGTCGGGACCTCGAACGGGATGCCGGCCTTGGCGATCGTCTTCTTGGCCCGCACGATTCGCTGGGCGACTGTCGGCTCCTCCAGGACGTACGCCCGGGCGATCTCGGTCGTCGTGAGCCCGCCGACCAGCCGCAGTGTCAGCGCCACGCGCGCAGGGACGGGAAGCACCGGATGGCAGGCGACGTAGATGAGGCGGAGCCGGTCGTCGTCGATCCGCTCATCGTCGAGGTCGATCGCATCGTCGATCCCTCCCGCCATCGAGGACCCGAGCTCGAGCTCACGGCCGAGCCGGGCGTACTTGGTGCGGCGTGTCCGGTCGCGGCGGAACAGGTCGATGGCCTTTCGCTTCCCGACGGCGGTCAGCCAGGCGCCGGGGTTGCGGGGCGTGCCGTCGCGGGGCCACTGCTGGAGCGCATCCACGAGCGCGTCCTGCGCCAGCTCCTCGGCCAGGCCGATGTCCCCGACGGAACGCGTCAGCGACGCGACCACCCGCGGGAACTCCATGCGGAAGACCGCTTCGACGGCAGCGGTTGAATCGGTGGCCGGCACGCCACCGATTCAACCACCCCGCCCGCCTCGTCAGAGGACCGGACGGACCCGCGACTCGCCCTCACCGAGCACGCTGAGGAACCGCTTCGTCCACTCGATGGCCTCGGCCTTGTCGCGGCACTCCATGAGCGCCCAGCCGCCGACGAGCTCTTTGGCCTCGGTGAACGGGCCGTCGACGACGGTGAACTCGCCGCCCTTGAGCGAGACGATGGCGCCCTCCGACGTGGGGGAGATGCCGCCGGTGGCCACGATGACACCGGCCTTGGTGGCCTCTTCCACGAACTTGCCCATCTCCTCGTACAGCTCGGGCCGCGGGGGCTCGGTGGGGGTCTCCGCCTCGTTGGCGAGGGTGTATCCGAGAAATCGCATGGTGGTGCTCCATTCCTTGTCCTGGGTGAGGCGCCGTCCGCCCCACTCCGACTGAGCGTCGAACGGGCGGTCGCAGAATCGACAAGCCTCGCGGAGATTTCCGGCGCCGGGGCGCGGCGAAGCGGCCCGCCTCCCGGGGCGGGCTCGACTCGTCCGGCCGTTGGTCGCCGAGTCAGGCGGCGATGGGCTGTGCCAGGAGCTCGGTGCCGTCCGGGCGGTGGAAGACGAGCTGGCC
>Ga0102924_1004804_pt1 | contig 13386 bp, 12 predicted proteins | sample PaiPotPPM11metaG_FD_80116 | JGI IMG/M metagenome (GOLD analysis project Ga0102924, IMG submission 80116) | Iron sulfur acid spring bacterial and archeal communities from Banff, Canada, to study Microbial Dark Matter (Phase II) - Paint Pots PPM... ... | reverse complement strand
TCCGTTCGCGTCGCGCCGCGATCGGATCTCGCAGGCGCGAGACTCGTGGTCTCCCGATCGCGGTTGCAGTCGCGCATCCCGGCGCTGATCGCGGCGATGGGGGCGCGCGAAGCCGTGCAGCACGGCAGCTCGGGGCTGAAGGGTGTTCTCGTGGCCACCGGGGTCCACGATGTCTACGCGCAGCCGGGCCGCGCGGGCATGCGCTGGGACGCCTGCTCGACGGAGGCGCTCGTGCGCGCCGCGGGGGGCGAGCTCACGGACGAAGAGGGGGAGCGCATCGACTACGCGAGCGCCGATCTCGAGAACCGGCGCGGGCTCGTCGCGACGAACGGCACGGTGCACGCGGCTACGATAGAGGCCATGCGGCGACTCCGGCGCGAGAAGCCGCAGTAGGCGTCGGGCTTGCGACGCGTCGCGACAAACGCGACGATGCGGTTCATCGCGTTCCTCGCTCCGCGCGCAGGTCCGCCCCAGCAGCGCTCGCATCCGTGGCATTTCTCCGACTGTACGTTCGGGTCCTGGGTCAGCTCGGCACGGAGCGCCGTCTCGGCGTGCTCCTCGCCATCGCGAACGTCTTCCTGGCGGTGGCCGCGTTCGCCGAACCGGTGCTCTTCGGCCGGATCATCGATGCGCTCTACACGGCGCGGGACCACTCCGGTTCGGCCGGGGCGACGATCTTCTCCCTCTCGCTGACTTGGGCGGCCTTCGGGTTGTGTACGATCGCCTCCGGCGTCTTCACCGCGCTCCACGCGGACCGCCTGGCCCATCGCCGCAAGCAGGCGGTCATCGCCAATTACTTCGAGCACGCGCTGCGGCTGCCCCTGTCGTTCCACACGGCGTCGCACTCGGGACGCGTCCTCAAAGTGATGCTCGACGGCTCGCAGGCCATGTGGAGCCTCTGGCTCTCGCTCTTCCGGACGCACGCGGCCGGCTTCGTCACCGTCTTCCTCCTCCTGCCGCTCACACTCTTCGTGAACCTGCGAATGGGGCTGCTCCTGGTCGCCCTCGTGGTCCTCTTCGGCGCGCTCACGCTGATGGTGCTCCGGCGGACGGACGAGCTGCAGAGGCGCGTCGAGGAGTTTCACACCGAGCTCGCCGAGCGCGCCGCCGATGCCCTCGCCAACATCCCGGTCGTCCAGAGCTTCACGCGCATCGAGGCGGAAGTGCGCGCGCTGCGAAGCACCATCGTCCGCGTCCTTCAGGCGCAGATCCCGGTGCTGTCGTGGTGGGCGGCCGTCTCGGTGGCGACGCGCACGGCGTCGACGCTCACGGTGCTCGCGATCTTCTTTCTCGGGATGCGCCTGGCCACCCGCGGCGAGGTCACCGTCGGCGCGATCGTCACGTTCACGAGCTTCGCGACGATCCTCATCGCCCGCCTGGAGCAGGTCGTCAATTTCACGAACTTCGTCTTCACGCAGGCCCCCAAGATCCGGCAGTTCTTCGAGGTGATCGACACGAGGCCGAGCGTGCGCGATCGCCCCGGCGCGCAGGACGTCGGGCGGGCGCGCGGGACCGTCCGCTTCGAGGACGTATCGTTCTCGTACGACGGCGTGCGACCCGCGGTGAAGGGGCTGTCGTTCGAAGCGCGCCCGGGAGAGACGCTGGCCCTCGTGGGCGCGACCGGATCGGGCAAGTCGACCACGCTGAGCCTCTTGCACCGCGCGTTCGATCCCCGGTCGGGGCGCATCCTGGTCGACGGCGTCGACATTCGCGACATCACCGTCGGCTGCCTGCGCCGCAACATCGGCGTCGTCTTCCAGGACGCGATGCTCTTCGCGCGCACGATTCGCGAGAACATCCTGGTCGGCAAGCCCGACGCGACCGACGGCGAGATCATCGCCGCGCTGGCACGCGCGCAGGCGACCGACGTCATGATGCGTCACCCCGAGGGCCTCGACACCGTCGTCGCCGAACGCGGGCGCTCGCTGTCCGGCGGCGAGTGCCAGCGCCTGTCGATCGCGCGCGCTCTCCTCAAGGACCCCCCCATCCTAATTCTCGACGAGGCCACGTCGGCGCTCGACGCCGGGACCGAGGCGCGCGTGAAGCGCGCCCTCGACGAAGCCATGAAGGGCCGCACGACCCTCGTCATCGCCCACCGCCTCGCGACCGTCCGCAGCGCCACGCGCATCCTCGTGTTCGACGAGGGCCGCATCGTCGAGAGCGGCAGCTTCGACGAGCTCGTCGCGCGCGGCGGACGCTTCGCCGAGCTCGCGCGAGCGCAGTTCATGGTCCCCGGCGAGGCGCAGAGCGCGTCGGTCGTGGGGGGATGAGCTCGTGGGGGCCTCTCGGTCAGGGCAAGGCTCGGTTCACGGGAACGCGATCGGAAACACCATGCTCTCGCCCGACCACACGACGCCGCCGTCCGCCTTGGCGCCGAACTCCTGCCACGTGCCCCAGGAGTAGCGCGTGTTCGGCTGCACGTTCGCTTGCGTCGCCTGCGCCGTGTTGAACCCCCCGTCGAAGACCTCCTCCGTGCGTTTTCCGTACGGCGAAGCAAACCAGGGGTCGCCAATCTCGTTGCCCGGTCCGTAGACCGCGACGCGCGCGGCGGAAGCGCCCGGCAAGACCGAGAGCGTGAACGTCGTCGGCAACGCCGCACCGCCATCGGTCGGCGACAGGGCGCCGTACGCGTCGTAGGTCATCTCGGCCGCGCCGAGAGAGACCGGGCCCGCGACGGCCACCGCGGACGAGATCTGCCGGCGCATCGCCTGGAGCTTCGTGGGGTCGCGCTGCGCGTCGGTCGCGGAGAGAAACGTCGGGTATTGAACCTGAACCCGATACTGGCCTTGCGCCATCGCGAAGTCGAAGCTCCCGTCCGCGGCGCTGTTCGTGCGATTCGCCGCGAAGTGATGGGACTTGGCCTCGTCGCGCTCGAGCACGACGAGGTATCCCGCCGCCGGGGCGCCGCCGTACGTCACGGTGCCGGTCACGTGGAAGACGGGCGCCGCCGGCGCCTGAGGCACCGTGAGCACCGAGCAGGGGTTCGCGTCCACCTTGCTGTACGTCGGAGAAGCGGCGGGGCACGCTGCATAGGCCGAGTTCGTGGGATCGATCACGTAGCGCTTGAACGTCTTCGGCGTCGCGGCGTCGGCGTCGCCGGTGACTTCGAAGACGTAGGAGTACTGCCCCGGCGGCAGCTGCGCGCTTCCGGAAAATCCTCCCGCGCCGTCCGAGGCGAGCGCGAGGAACGGCTGCGCCGTCGTCCAGTCGCCCGGCTGTCCGAACCCGCCGATGACGGTGACGGCCGAAACGCCCTTCCACTGCGGCTCATAGCTGAAGACGACGGAGGCGAGCGAGCCGCCGTCGGCGGGAAGCCCCGAAGCCGAGTCGCCGCCATCGGGGGAGGACGCGGCGTCCGACGCGGGAGAGGTCCCCGCGTCGGAGGCCGGAGGGGACGACCCTGCGTCGACCCCACCAGGCGTCGCCGTGGCGCCGCTGCACGCGCCAACGAAGAGGACGACAAGGGTGCACACGAGCGCGGCGAGAGAAGAGCGATTCACTCGCGGGCTGGATGGCAACAGGTGTGCCCCGATCGCGCGTCTGAAATTTCCGAGCGGATGCTGGTCGTCGCTGGCGTCGGGACGCGTGATCGGATCGATCCGTGGATCGACGCGATCCCCGCGGCGCCCGCGCGGAGAATGTAAGACGCACACCCACGCAACCGCTCGACGGATTTCGCCACCGGGGACGGACGCCGGGCCGAGCCTGAGCCGTCGCCCGCACCCTGTACGACTACGACTGAAGCATGATCGAGCGACTCGGCTTGTGCGCGACGGTTCTCGTAGGGCTCTCGTGCGTGGCGGGCTGCGGGAGCGACAAGACGGTCTACGTCGACTCGTCCAGCAGCTCCGGCAGCGGATCGACGTCGTCGGGCGGCACCGGGTCGTCGGGAGGTTCGTCCAGCGGCGGCTCGACGAGTGGGGGGTCGTCCGGGGCCAGCGGCGGCTCCACCGGCGGCAGCTCCGGCAGCGGCGCCTCTTCGGGCGGTACGTCGGGCAGCGGCGGATCGAGCGGTGCCTCGTCGGGCGGCGGCAGCGGTACGTCGGGCAGCAGCGGTGCGTCGAGCAGCAGCGGTGCGTCGGGCGGGTCGAGCGGCGCCTCCGGCGGCGGAAGCTCGGGGACTTCGAGTGGCGGGTCCGGGGGCGGAGGCAGCAGCTCGGGCGGGATGGACGCGTGCTTGCCGATGCATACGGACAACGTCGCGGCCTCGGTGAATCCCCCCGGCGGGCTGATGCCGAGTCAGGTGCCCCAGTTCGTCATGTTCGGATCCGACGACAACCCGTATGCCGCAGGGATCAACTGGCTGGTAGACACCGCATTCGGCGGCAAGACGAACCCGGACGGGTCACCCGCTCAAATCACGTTCTTCATCACCGCCGGCTACGGAACCGATCAGAACTACGGAAATCCTTCGGTGCCCGGGATGTTCTTGCCCGGCAGCGTCAACGGCGCAGCCGCCCAGATGCCGCAAGACGTGGTCAGCGCCTGGAAGCACGCGTATGCCATGGGCCACCAGATGGGCAATCACTCGTGGGACCATCTGCCAAACCACGGCGGGCTGACATACACGGCCGCGCAATGGCAGGCCGAAATTGCCCCGTCGCAAGATTTCCTGACGAATCAGATCGGGATCCCTGCTTGCGAGCTGGATACCTTGCGATTCCCCTATCTGGAGTTCGACGACGACGGCTTCACGGCCTATCGGCAGGCGGGCTTCCTCATCGATACGAGCGTCGAGTTCGGATACAACTGGTGGATGCCCGCGGGAGCTCCGTCCAGCGGATACAGCCCCGGAGGGCCGGACTCCGGCATGCACTACTGGTGGCCCTTCACGCTCGACAGCGGCTTCCCCAGCGACTCCAATAGCGGGTTCGATCCCACCGAGACGAAGATGGTGATGGCGCACCCAGGTATGTGGGTGTTCTTCGAGCACACGTTCAACGCCCCGGATCCGTCCGGGGATCCGATGATGCCCACGGTGGTTCATCCGGTGACCGGGCTCGACTACAACCTGTGGGCCAACGCGGTCACCCAACATTTCGATTTTTGCAATACGCTCAAGTACTCCTTCGTCCAGAAGTACAAAGGCAATCGCGCGCCGTTCAACGTCGGCATTCACTCGATGTACTACTCGGGCGACGACCCCTCGTTCGACATGGACTTCGCCAACACCGTCGACGAAAGAAGGGCCGGGTTGCAGTGTTTCATCGACTTCCTGTTCAGCGGCCAGTTTCCGGACGTGCGCGTCGTGGGCTTTCACAAGGTCGTGGAGTGGCTGCGTAACCCGACGCCAATCCACTGACCCCGCGAAGCGCCGGTGCCGCTCCCACACATCGTTGCCCTCGCGCGACGCTCCGGGGACGTGTGCCATCCGTCGAGGCACTGGGCGCGTTTCTCCCTCGCGTCCGCTGATAAGCTCGCCCCCATGCCGAGAGCCACGGACACCGCGACCCCCCGCTTCGACGGCTTCGCCGACGCGCGCCTCTCCTTCTTCCGCGCGCTCGACAAGCACCAGGACCGCGAATGGTTCGCGTCCCACAAGGCGGAGTACGAAGAGGGCTGGCAGAAGCCGATGCACGCGCTCCTCACCGAAGCGCGCGCGAAGCTCGACAAGGTCTACCGCCATTGCGAGCTCGCCGAGCCCAAGGTGATGCGCATCTACCGTGACGTGCGCTTCGCGAAGGACAAGTCGCCGTACAAGACGTGGATCGGCGGCGGCGTCTCCGTGGCGCGGACCGCGAAGCTGCCGGACGCCCCGGCCGCGCTCTACATGCACATCGGCCTCGAGGACGGGAAACCCACGTGCTTCGGCGCGGCGGGCGTCTACGGGATGATGCCCGACGTGCTCGCGCGCTATCGCGCCGCGGTCCTCGACGAGAAGCGCGGGCGCGAGATCGCGGGCATGGTGGCGAAGCTCGAGAAGAAGGGTTTTCGCGCCGGCGCGATGGAGGAGACGAAGAAGGTTTCGCGGGGGGTCGACCCGGAGCACCCCCGCGCGGAGCTCCTCAAGAAGAAGGGCCTCGTCGTGTCGTTCGAGGCGCCGCTCGCGAGCATCACCAAGCGCGCGCTCCTCGACTGGGCGGTCGACCGCGCGCGCGCGGCCGCACCGCTCGTCGAGTGGCTCACGTTCGCGACGGCCTGACGCTCACTGCACGACCGGTGGCGGCGGCGCGATGAGCGCGAGGTCGCTCCCGCCGGGGTACGTGTAGCTCGTGTAAGAGCCGTATCCCATCACCTGCAGACCCACGGGGTTGGACGCGGTGAGGACGTGCGCGCCCGCGTTGCCGACCCCCAGCTGGATGCGCATCGCGCCGTATCCGCTCGAAGCGATCGGCGTGGCCGTCGCGGTCGCCGCCGTCCCGTCGATGGAGACGGTCGTCCCCGCGGGCGCGATGACGACCGCGTAGTTTTCTTTGTAATCGGTGGGGGCCAAGAATACGTACTTGGTGCGGTACTGCTTCACCGCGGTCGCCATGCTCTCGTCGGGATCGCCCTGCTGATTGGGCGGCATCGTGCCCGGGTCGACGATCATCGCGCCCAGCGAGAACGTGGCCACGGCGAACGACTTGTCGCCCTTGACCTCGAAGTCCTGCGTGACGACGTTTCCTTGCCCGCACGACTGGTTGGACCCGCCGAACGGGTTGTTCGGATCGGTGCACTTCGACATGGTCGCACCGCACTCGACGACCTGGCCGGCGTTGATCGTCGAGGGGCAGTTGGGCGGCGCCGAAGGCGAGTACGTGAGGTTCGTCCCGTCGAAGTTGCCGTAGATGCGGACCTGGTGCCCGACGACGTCCCCGTTCGGCCCGACGGGCTGGACGACGAAGTAGTCTTGGCCGAGAGTCTCGGCGGGGAAGTTCGACTCCTCGATGTGGTCGCAGGCCAGCGCGTTGTCGGGGATGTTGTGGCATGCCGAACCGGTGATGACCTGGACCGGGTTGTTCGCTTGCACCAGCGATCCGCTGAGGTCCGACGAGTCGGAGGCCGCGCCCACGAGCTCGGCGACGTCACCCGAATTCATCGTCAAGGTGAGGGTGCCGCCGGCGTTCGTCGAGGCGATGTCGCCGCTCGACGATGCCTGGACCGCCCCGGTGCTCGAGACCGTCACCTTGACCGTCGTGTTGTCGGCGGTCGCCGTGATGGCCGCGAAGGTCGGCGCGTACGTCTGCCCCTCGTGGCCGGTGACGCGGACGTTCCCGGTCAGCGCGGTGCTCGGCAGGAGGAGCGACGCGTCGTTGGTGAACGAATAGCAACCGACCGGGGCGCCGACCATCTGGCACACGGTGTTGCCGGGGCACGAGCTCCAGTCCTTGGAGGGGGGGCCACCCTGCCCGACGTATTCGAGCGCGCTGAACTGGTACACGGTGACGGGTACGCTCGACACGAGGTGATAGGCCGCGCCGCGCGAGAGGACGCTCGCCGAGAGCGGCGTCCGCACGGCGCCGCAGTTGTCCATGTCGGCTCCCTTGAGGTCGGAGACCCAGGGCAGATAGAGCGTCGTGAGCTGCCCCGGAGGAGCGGATCCCGTCTGGTTCACGCCACCGGGACCGGTCACCGTGACGTTCGCCGTGTCCGTGCCCGCGTTGGCGACCACGACGGCGAAGTCGAAGACGCTCCAGGCCGTGTTGGCGGTGACCGTGGGCCAGTAATCGCAGCCAATGTACGAGTGCGACTGCGCCGCCTGGCCGCAGGTCGCGGGATCGCCGCTCACCGGTTGCGAAGCGTCGGGCAGACCTCCCGCGTCACCGAAGCTTCCCGGCGAGGAGCCGCTGCCCGACGCACCGCCGCTGCTGCCGCTCCCGCTGCTGCTGCCGCTGCTGGTAGATCCCGAGCCGAACCCACCGCTCGATCCGCCAGAGCTACCGGCGTCTCCGGAGTCGATGAATCCGTGGTTGTTGCTGCCGCACGCTCCGGCCACGGCGCAGCTGAGGCCCAAGAAAAGAAGTGAGAGATGCGTCCGCATGGTGCGGACTGTCTCAACTCCATATTCGACTTAGCGATTGGGTTTTGCGTTGGTTTGATCCAGCGCAGCTCAGGCTGCACCTGCGGCAGAGGTCCGCGACGCGGTGCTGCGTTCGGGTCGAACGCCGGCGCGCAGCAGTCCGCCCCCACGGTCCACGGAGTGGGCCGCGCGGCCCGACGCGACGCGAAGAGCCCGACTTTGTCGTCAGCGCACTACGTAGCGGGGACGCGTCAGCGCGTGCGCGACGACGACGAGGAGCATGCCGCCGATGATCGACCACACGATCGGGAACGGATGTCCGCCGATGGCGACGATCAAGAGCTCGGGGAGGTGGAGCATGCGGGCGATCCACGTGCCGACGAACGCGCCGAGGAAGCCGAGGAGAATCGACAGCACGAACCCGCCGCTCGTGCCGCCGCCGATCGCGCGCGCGATCGCCCCGCAGATTCCCGCAATGACCAGATAGACGACGAACTCCAGTAGAGTCATACGAGCTCGAGTAGCAAGGGTAGTGCCCCCGAGTCCGCCGCGGGCGCCGCACGGGCTGGGAACGCCTGACCCGATCCTGCCACGAGGCACAATGCTACGGTGTTCGCCGTGCGCCACGTCGCGGACGTCGTCGTCATCGGTGCGGGGATCATGGGCCTTTCGGTCGCGTACCACCTGGCCGAAATGGGCGTGACGAACGTGACGGTCGTGGATCGCGGTTACCTGTGCGGCGGCGCGAGCGGCCGAAACGGCGGCGGCGTTCGTGCGCAGTGGTCGAGCGAGAACAACGTGCGCTTGATGCTCGAGAGCATCCGCATGTGCCGCGAGTTCGCGACCAAGATGAAGATCAACGTGTGGTTCCGCCAGGGCGGTTACCTGTTCCTCGCGCGCACGGCGGCCGTTCGCGCGCAGCTCGAGAAGAGCGTCGCCCTCCAGAACGACTGCGGTCTGCCCACGCGCATGCTCTCCCCCGCCGAGGCTCGCCGGATCGTACCCGAGCTCGAGGTCACGGGGGTCGACGGCGCGAGCTACAACCCGGACGACGGCGTCGTCTTTCCCTGGCCGTTCGTCTGGGGGTACGCGCAGGCAGCGCAGAAGCGCGGCGTCGAGGTGCTCACGTGGCACGAGGCGCTCGGCTTCGAGACGCGGGGGCCGCGCATCGAAGCGGTGCGAATCCGGCGGTGCGGCCCGCCCGGTTCGCCGGAGGGCGCGGCCGAGACGATCCGGACGAGCAAGGTGGTGAACGCCGCCGGGGCGTGGTCGCCGCAGGTGGCGCAGCTGCTCGGCGTCGCGCTACCCAACAAGCCCCATCGCCACGAGATCTGCTCCACCGAGCCTCTCAAGCCGTGGCTCCGGCCGCTGGTCGCCGATCTGAGCGACGGGCTTTACTTCTCCCAGTCGACCCGGGGCGAGATCGTCGGCGGCATCGGCAACGAGTACGTCGCGCCCGGACTCGATCAGGAGAGCAGCCACGCGTTCCTCGGCAAGTACGCGCGCGCGCTCGTGCGCGCGTGCCCGGTGCTCGCCCGCGTGAAGGTGCTCCGCCAGTGGGCGGGTTGCTACGACCTCACGCCCGACGCAAACCCCATCGTCGGCCCGATCGACGAGGTGGAGCACTTCTACCAGGCGAGCGGCTTCATGGGCCACGGGTTCATGATGGCGCCGGTCGTCGGCAAGCTGCTGGCTGAGTCCATCGCGCGCGAGAAGGCGAACGAGATACTCGAGAATTGGAACTTGCGACGCTTCAAGGAAGGAAAGCTCCTGAGCGAGGCGATGATCATCGGGTGAGGTGCCGCCCCCCTCGCAGCGAGTCCGGGCTCGCGGTCAACGTGCCCACCTGCCCGAGACGCGAGATCCTCGCGCGTGGCAAGCGCACGAATGGAAACATCTGACGCGCTCTCGCCCGACCTCATCCCTCTCCGGGCTCTCCGCGCGCGCGCTTCGGATCGGTGAGCCCGTGGTCGTCCATCTTCGTGTAGAGCTGCGGTCGCGCGATGCCGAGCAGGCGCGCCGCCTCGGCGCGGTTGCCACCCGCTCGGTCGAGCGCGCGCGCAATCATGTGCTTCTCGAGCGCGGCCACGGCTTCGCGCAGCGGCATGTCCTCGTAGCTCGCGAACGGCCCCGCCGCGCGCGCGCCTGCGCTCGACAGCGCAGGCGGTAGGTCCGCCACGTCGATGACGTCGGCGCTGCACATGACGGCGGCGCGCTCGATCACGTGAAGGAGCTCGCGCACGTTTCCGGGCCAGGGTCGAGCGGCGGGTCGACCGACAACGGTTCGAGCAGCGGCACGGCGGGCACGGGATCGAGCGGGGGATCGACCGATACCGGCTCGGACGGCAGCAGCAGCGGTGGAGACGATACGGGAAGCTCGTCAGGAGGCGACGATTCGAGCAGCAGCGGCGGCGACGACTCCAGTGGGGACGGTTCCGGTGAGGGCGACTCCACGGGCGACGACTCGAGCGGCTCCGGCGACGACGGCTCCGGCGATGGCTTCGATCTCGTTCACCGCCACGCGCACGACCGACGCCATCACCCGCGCGCGTAGCGATCGATCCACGCGAGTACCTCCTCGTGCCAGCGCTTCGAGTGCGCCGGCTTGAGGACCCAGTGGTTCTCCTCCGGGAAGTACAGCAGGCGAGACGGCACTCCGCGGCGCTGCAGCGCGGTGAACGTGGCGATGCCCTGCGTGTCGACGACGCGGTAGTCGCGCCCGCCGTGGATGACGAGCGTCGGCGTCTTCCAGTGGGCCACGAGCGACATCGGGCTTTGCCGCGAATAGCTCCCGGCGTTCTCCCAGGGCACCCCGCCGTGCTCCCACTCGGGGAACCAGAGCTCCTCCGTCTCGTAATACGCGGTCGTCTCGTCGAGGTTGCCGTCGTGGCAGACGAGCGCCTTGAAGCGATCGGTCTTGCCGTTGATCCAGTTGATCATGTAGCCGCCGTACGAGGCGCCCAGGGCCGCCATGTGGTCCTTGTCGAGGAAGGGGTACCTGGCGAGGGCGGCGTCGAGCCCCTTCATCAGATCCTCGAACGGCGCGCCGCCCCAGTCGCCGCGAATGGCGTCGGTGAACGCCTGGCCGTAGCCGGTGGATCCGTGGAAGTCGACCATGATCGCGGCGTAGCCGTGTCCCGAGAAGGCCTGGGGGTTCCATCGGTAGTGGAAGTGATCGCCGAAGGAACCCTGCGGACCCCCGTGAATGAGGAAGGCGACCGGCACGCGCGCGCCCGCAGCGACGTTCGGCGGGCGGACGAGCCACGCGTAGACCTTGTCTCCCTTCGCGCCATCGAAAAAGAACTGCTCGCTCGCGCCCCACGCGACGGAGGCGACCCGCGCGTCGTTGAGGTGGGTGATCGCCCGCGCCTGACCGCCCGACGCGTCCGACACCCACAGCTCCGCGGGGTGCTGCAGATCGTCGCGGAGGAAGACGAGGCGATCGCCGGCTGCTCCCACGTCGGACACCGTGCCGCGATCGAAGATGCGTCTCGCCCTCCCCGAGGCGACGTCGATCGCGAAGAGCGGATGCCGCCCGAGGTCGTCGGCGGTCGCGAGGAGCGTCCGATCGTCCTTCGACCACGCGATCTCGCTCGGAGAGCGATCCCAGCCCTCGGTGATCGTCGCGGCCTTTTTCGTCCGCCAGTCGAGCACGACGACGCGCAGGCGATCGGATTCGAACCCCGGGCGCGCCATCGCCAGATACGCGAGGCGCGTGCCGTCGTGCGAGAAGACGGGGTGCGTGTCCGTGGCGGGGTTGGCGCTCGTCAGCGATCGGGGTTTGGCCGATCCGTCGGAGGGCACCGCCCAGAGGTCCAGGTTCGTGGACCACGCGTCCTCGCGCCCCACCATCTTCGAGGCGAACACGATCTCCGAGCCGTCGCGCGCGATGGCGACTTCCTCGAGCCCACCGAACGGCTTCGTCGGCGCATCGTACGGAAGTCCCTTCATCAGGTCGATCGGCTCGCCGGCGCCTCCCTCTCGCAGCACGAAGAGGTGCGAGCGAGTGCCCGTGTCCCAGGCATCCCAGTGGCGCACGGGCAGCTGGTCGTAAGCCCGTACGTTCTGCTTCGACTTGGCGGCGGCTTCCTCGAGCCTCGCCGTGTCGTCGAGGGTGGGCGAATCCGGGTAGACGTCGATCGCGAGGAGCAGGCGCTTGCCGTCGGGGAAGGGCTCCACGGCGTTCACGTCGACCGGGAGGGCGGTGACCTGGGTCGCCTCGCCGCCGTCGACGGCGATGCGCCACACCTGAGACTTGCCGCTGCGCGAGGAGAGAAAGTAGACGGTCCGGCTGTCGGGCGCGAAGCGGGCGCCGAAGTCGGCGTCCGGATTGCTCGTCAGGCGACGAACCGCGGAGCCGTCGGTGGCGGCGATCCAGACGTCCTTGGAGATTTTGTTCGCCTCCACGTCGGGCGTCGCGACGGTGAAGGTCACGAGCTTGCCGTCCGGCGAGACCGCGGCGTCGGAGATGCGGTCGAACGAGAGCATGTCGTCGACCGTGAAGGGGTGACGTGGCCCGCTGCGAGACACCGCTCCGGCGGAGCCGGCGGCGACTTCGACGGACGGCGCGAGAGCTGGCGGGGGCGTCGCGGCGCCCGCGCACCCGCCGCCCGCGACGAAGAGACCTGCGAGCAGCAGAGCCACGCAAGAGGGGCGACCGTTGGTGGCCGACGAGGGGGAGGACGACGTAGGGACAGGAGATGGGTGGGGCCGGACCGTGCGCATGGCGGGGTCCCGTCATAGCGCAAGGGCCGACGGCCGTTCTCCGCAATCATTGCGTCATTGCGTGCCGCTCCCGAGCTGGCCGACAAGGCGCGGCTCGAACTGCAGAGCGCACGACCCGTGCGCGTGTCGCCGACGGCGATCCGGTGCGCCCGTGCGCCGAAAGAGGCGTTGCGAACGCGAAGCGACTCACGTCGCATCGTGAAACACCCGTTTTCCATCGGGAACGCCTCACTTACGTCGTACCGCGAGTGCTTTTCGATCGGCAGTGAGCCTTCGGTCGTTGGACACGCATCCTTCACCATTGCAAACGAGTCACTTTGATTGGGCAATCGCGCTCGACGCGTCGGAATCGAGTCGCTTTCAGTCGGTCGCGAGCCTTTGTTCGTGTGCGACGCGTCGCGGCTCACCGGACGCGCACGCTTCCTCGTTGGAAACGCATCACGGCTCGTTGGAAGTCGTTCATTCATCGTTTGCGGAGCCGCTCTTTCGTTGGCAGAGGGTCGTTCCCTGCATGAAGAGCGTCGTTTCTCGAAGGACAAGCCTCACGTCTCGAAGGAAAAGCCTCACGTCTCGGAATCAACGCACGACTCTTGGAACGGAACGAGTCACCGCTCGAAGACAGCGCCTCGGTCCTCGTTCGTCGCGCCTCGCTCCTCGTTCGTCGCGCCTCGCTCCTCGTTCGTCGCGCCTCGCTCCTCGTTCGTCGCGCCTCGCTCCTC
>Ga0102924_1004802_pt1 | contig 13389 bp, 12 predicted proteins | sample PaiPotPPM11metaG_FD_80116 | JGI IMG/M metagenome (GOLD analysis project Ga0102924, IMG submission 80116) | Iron sulfur acid spring bacterial and archeal communities from Banff, Canada, to study Microbial Dark Matter (Phase II) - Paint Pots PPM... ... | reverse complement strand
CGCCCGTGGCAACGCCCTCGGCACGCTCGCCTGGAACGCACCGACCGACACGATCGAGAACGCGCTGCTTGCGATCCCGGGCGCCCGTCGGGCCCTGGTGAAGACCAGAGGCGGAGGCTTTGCGCGCATCCTCTCCCCGCAGCTCAGCCCGAGCAGCTATCCGAGCCTCAAGCAGTACGTCAGTTCCATGAGTGGCGCCCACCTGACCGTGAGCGGAGACTTCTTCGGCAACCCCTTCCAGTCGTTCGACTACTCGGGCGCGTTCGGTGGGTCGGGGGCGACAACGCTCAGCGGGACGATCGCGCCCAGGGGTGGATCGACGACCACGGGGGCAGCGCTCGGCGTCGCCGGGTCGACACTTCCATCGGCGATCTACACGGTGGACGGCCCCTACATCTGGGACGGCGCTACACACACGGTCTCCGACAACGACGTCTACGCGGTCATCTATCGGGACCTGATCGCGGGGTTCGCCTGGGGTTACTGGGGCGGTAAGTACGGCAACGACAGCGCTCGGTGGCAGAACAAGCCCCCGTTCGAAGCCGCCCGGAAGATGGGCAAGCAGCCGAGGTACGCCACCTACAACGCCTACGCAGCGGTCGTCTACAAGTACTCGAATGCGTACGGCTTCTCGTTCAGCGACACCGGCCCGAAGAAGGTCCAGCTGCCCCTCGGCGGTGCCGCGACGCTCCAGGTCACGATTCTCCCGGACCGAAAGAAGCGCTGATCCGCGCCGCTTAGCGGCCGGGTCAGGCCCTCGAATGCTTTAACCCACCCGCTGAGCGTGTCAAGCCCCGTTCGCTGCTGGAGTCCGCGACCAGCGCGTGCTAGCGTCGTGCGTGGATTGCCGGGTCACAAACCACTCGTCGGTGCTGACACGGACGCGAACATCGCCTCGCTCGCGCTCGGCGCTTTGGACGTTTTGCCCGGGGCGAGTGTGATGGTGTTCGACACCGAGCTGCGCTACGTCCTCGTTCGTGGGCGGGCGCTTTTTGACCGGGGCTTCAGCTCGGTGTTCCTCGAAGGGCGGCTGGTAGCCGACGCGCTCAGCGCCGAGCGTTGGGCGTTCTATGAGCCGCTGTATCGGTCCGCTCTGCTGGGCGAGATGCACTCGGTCGAGATCGCATCGCCCGATCATGAAAACTGGTACGCGGTGGAGGTCGGTCCGTTGCGCGCCGGTGAAGGCAAGATCGTCGGCGGCGTCTCGTTTGCCGTCGATATCAGTGAGCGTAAGCGTCTCGAGCGGCAGCTCCTGGCCCTCCAAGACGTGGCACCCAACGCGAGCGTGCTCGCTGATCGCGAGCGACGGATCGCGTTTGCGCCGGCTGCATGGCCCGGGGTCGAGCTGGGCGAGCCGGCCGCCGACCTCGAAGTGGCTAACGGCGGGACCGCTTTGCCGCTGACCCCGCGCGAGCTGGAGGTGCTGGCGTTTGCAGCGGACGGGGCCAGCGCTCCGGCGATCGCCCGTGAGCTCGTGGTGAGCCCGGCGACGGTGAAGACGCACCTACAACACATCTACGACAAGCTGTGCGTCCACGATCGCGCCGCCGCAGTCGCGAAGGCGATGCGGCTCGGAATCATCCATTAGAAGCGGACTATGCCGCTACGCGGCACCCGGATGATGACGCCGTCGGAACTCCCCCGCGGCCCCGGCTCCTGCGCGAGTCTTGGTGATGACCAGCGGCGATCCAGTCCACATCAACGGTGCCGCCTTGGCGGCTCTCAGCTCATGCGCGCAGACAGACTTGCACGCGAGCGGCGGCCGATCAACCCGACGCGGATGCGGACCGATACCCGGTTAGCGCGGGGCCTGTTGAATCTCCCCAAGACGCACCGCGATCAGCTTCTTCACGAGCGTCTTCGGCAGCGGACGGTCGACGGGAAAGTGGAGCGAGCTCTTGGTCATCGTGTAGCCCTTGAGCTGGTCGGGAAGCTGGGCGAGGACCGCGCCGCTGAACGGCAGGTAACTCAGGTGATCCTTGAACGCGGCAAAGCCGGCGACCGTTTTGCCACCTACGCGGAAGGCAGGAACGCGGTAGGAGAGCACTTGCTCGGCGTCTGGGACGATCTCAAGAATCGTCCGTCGCAATGCCTGAAGCGTGCTGCGCTTCGGCTCCTCGACACCCCGCAGGTACTCGTCGACCTCGTCGGCAGACACGCTTCGGCAGTCTAAGAAGATGTGCCGCTGGCCGGGGCGCCGGTCACCCTCGTGCGGCTTACGCGGGCCCCGAGCCGGCCCATGACCGCGGGTTGATACCCAGGAGGTGGCACAGCAGCAGGATTGCTCGCGGGAGCGGCGGAAGCGCTCGCTGACCGTAGGCGCTGGACTGGATCTCGATCCCATGCACGCCGCCGGTCGACGCGGCTTGTTGGGCCGCTGTCGGCCGTGCCGCGACCGCAACCGCAGACATCATCCCGTGATCCTCGTGGAAGGTGACGTGGCAGTGGAACACGAACTTGCCGGTGAAGTCGATCGGGTGCATGCGGATGACGATCGTCGACTTCGGGGGCATGGCCACGTTGTCCTCGAAATCGACATACGGCAGCCGGCGGCCGTTGATGCTCAAAACCTGGAACGGGTTCTGGTGGATGTGGAACGTGTGCCACTCGGTATTGGTATTCACGAGCGTCCACTGCTCGACCGATCCCAGCTTCATCGTAATCGGCACGTAGTTGGGGTTGAACGCGTGCCGGTTGACGAGGAACAGGGTCGACGTTGGGCTGAGATCCTTCTCGGCGAAGACGATCCGGCGGAACCTGTCGATGTGCATCGGCCGCAGATCCATCGGTGAGGAGAGCGGTCCCTTCGGCATCCGGTCGGAAGCCTTCGGGCCGGACGAGACGACCGTCAGCACCGCCTGATTGGGGGTCGGTCCTCCTGAGCCCCTCTCGTCACCGCCGGGGAACTGGGCGAACGGGATCGCGCGGAGTGCGTAGCGGCCCGGGCTGGCACCCCGGACGAGGATCTCGCGGCGGGATCCAGGCCCGATTTCCAGCAGCCGGGTTGGGCGCATCCACCGCAGCGTGCTGCCGTCCCGGGCCAGCTCCTGGACACTCTGGTTGGCCAGCGAGAGCCTGACGATTCGGTTGTCGTTGGTGTTGATGATCCGCCAGCGCTGGATCTGGCCGGGCCGGATGTGCACCACCGGGTCGACGGTCCCGTTGATCAGCAGCGGGCTGTACTGCTCGTTTGAGTCGCCGACCGGCACCGTGCGACCCGGCACGTTGCAAGGCTGGCTCCCGCTGGTGCCAGACGGCACCAGCGCAAACGGCACCGAATGGCCGGTCTTGTCGCACAGCTCCGTGCTCGAGATCACCATGATCCGCTGCGGTATGCCGGCGAGCTCGTCATCCAGCTTGCCCTGGACCACGATCCCCCCCGAGAGACCCGCAAAGATCTCCTGCTCGACGAACATGTGGTGGTGCGGGTGGTACCAGAAGGACCCCGGATCCTGGTCAAGCGGGACCGAGTACTGGTAGGTGAAGCGCCGGCCCGGGCGGAGGTTGATGTAGACGTTGTCGTGGTTGGCCGTGGGCGAGACGTGGAGGCCGTGCACGTGGAGGTTGGTGTGCAGCGGCAGGTCATTGATGAAGTGCACGACCACGTTGTCGCCGGGGCAAAACACCAGCGTCGGCCCCGGATAGGAGCCGTCGTAGTTCATCGTGACGTAACGCTGCCCGTTGATCCTCACCCCGCTCACCGAGGCGCGGAGCGTCGTGGTCAGCCGGCCGCCTCGGCTGAACCGCATCGGGGGCTCCGGGAACCCGTCGCGGATGACTCGCGGGAAGTGGCGTGCGCAGGCAGTACGGGCGGTCGCTGCGGCCAGCGGCGAGCCCGCCGACAGCGACGCCCCGCCGATCAGGGCCCCCGCGCCGGTCAGCACCACGGCCGCGAGGACGAATTTTGGGCGCCGCAGGAGTCGAGCACCGGGACGGCGCATGTGCAGCATCACCCTTGCCCATCCCCGAAGATCATCGCCACCGGCACGCATCATGCCCAGCGTCCGGCCGCCGAGTCAAGACGAGATGGGTTCTTGCACGTCAGATCGGCTACCTGCGACCGGCGGCGGTCAGGCGGCCCTCGCCTCACGTGCGTAACTCCCGTGGCGGAACTCGTCGACCAGTCCTGGCTGGGCCGGAGACCAGCCGAGCTGGTCCCGCGCCTTGGCCGCGGCTGTGCCCTGATCGAGCAGTAGGACTTCGGCGAAGTAGTCGCCCAGACGTGCCCGAGCCTCATCATCGGAACCGGGGACCGCTCCGGGAGCGCCGGCTGCGACAGCGGCCGCCTCGGACAATTCAGCGACGGTCGTGTTCAATCCATTCCCAACGACGTAGCGGCCATGAGCCGAGTCGGACTCGAGCACCCGCCGGAAGAACCTCGCAAGGTCCGCAACGTGGATTGTCGACCAGTGCTGTCGTCCGGTGCCGAGCATGATCAGGTTGCCGTCGTTGTCTCGGGGTGAGTTGAGCAGCAGCGTGGGAATCCCTCCGCCGCCGTCGCCATAGGCGACGCTGGAGACGATCACGACTCCGCGCATCTCCGGGGCGTCGAGGATTCGCCGCTCGATCGGCTCCTTCCATGCGACCAGGGCAGGTGGCTTGAATGGCGACTGCTCGCTGATCGAGGCGTTCTCGCCGTAGATCCATAGCCCGCTGATCTGGATGTAGGGCTTGCCGGTGCCCGCAAATGCTTCGATCGCGGCGTCGACCACCGCCTCGTCAAGGTTCGCGCTGGTCTCGTCACCTGGACTGGCGGTGTGGATCGCCCCGTCTGCGCTGCCGAGCAGGCTCACGACCGCGGGGCGGTCGTAGAGGTCGACCACGATTGGGGTGGCACCGCGGGCGGTGATCGTGTCGGCCTGGCCCTCGTCGCGGACGAGTGCCGTCACCTCGTGGCCGTGCTCTTGCAATTCGGTGAGTACGTGAGATCCGATGAATCCGGTAGCACCGGTGAGTGTCACCCTCATGACTGGAGAGCCTCCTGTGTACGTAGGCGATCAAGCACTTGATTTAGAATACTCATCCTCGAGATTCCTGTCAAGCAAGTGATTGAAATGATTGGCCCCAGAGCGCTCCCGGCCGCCCGCGTCGACACGCCGGCTAACTCGTATCCGCCGTAGGTGCGTCCGCTCGCTGGTCAGGCGCTGCTTGTGCCGCGGAAGCTGCCGACGAGTACGGGTACCAGCCGTCGCTCGATTTGCTTCTCGGATTTGTTCCTGAGCTCGGCGCCGACCGGCGCGAGGACCAGCCAGTTCAACAGCCCGGCTGCGCAGCGCGTGCGGAAGATCAGCTCCTGGTCTCGGACACCGCGAACGTTGGCCTTCAGCACCCGAACGACATCGGCACGAATCTGATCGAAGCTGGCATCAAACCGATCCCATCCCCGTGGAGGGTCGACGCTGGCCCGCGCCACGATCCGCATCACGTCCAGGTCACGCCCCCCCACGGCGAGGGCGTGCATCATCGGCCGCGCGAAGGCCGCCGCCAGCGCCTCAAGCGAGGCCTCCGCGCCTAGCGCGCTCACCGCCTCCTGCTGAGCGTCCAGATAGCGCTCCAGTGCGTACTCGATCGCCGCGTCGCGCAGCGATTTCAACGAGCCGAAGTGGTAGCTCACCGCCGCGACGTTGGCCCGAGCAGCAGCCGTCAGCTCGCGGAGACTCACACCATCTTCGCCGCGTTCAGCGAGCAGGTCGAGCGCGGCGTCCATCAGTCGCATCCGCGTCCGCAGACCGGTTTCGCGACGCTCGTCCACCCTCGCTGATTCCATGAAACCTATTCAAGCAGGCGCTTGACAACCCGTCAACAGCTGCCCGCGTGGACGCCACAAGAAGGCTGGTTCGAGCCCAGCCGTGGCGCTAGGACGCCGGAGCGGCTGCGTATTCCTCGTCGGTGACGTGCCGGCCCCAGCTGACCGGGCTGCCGGAGTCATCAGCCTCCTGCACCGCGATATGCGCCATCAAGCGGTTCGGCGCGGCGCCGTGCCAGTGGTTCTCGCCGGGCTCGAAGTAGACGCGGTCGCCGGGTTTGATGACCTCGATCGGGGCGCCCTCCCGCTGGCAGAGGCCGATCCCCTCGGTCACGTAGATCGTTTGGCCAAGGGGGTGGGTGTGCCAGGCGGTTCGTGCGCCCGGCGTGAAATGCACGGCCGCGGCGGCGAGGCGTGACGGCTCTGTCGGCGTCGTGATCGTGTCGATGTAGACGGCACCGGTGAACCAGTCGGACGGGCCGGGGTTGGTGTCGAGCGAGTTGCGGGTGATCTGCACTGCTCAGGTGCCGCCGGCGGCTGACCGGCGCCTGACCAGCGAATCGAGCGTCACGGCAGCGATCAGGACGATCGCGGTCGCGATGAACTGGACGGCATCGCTGACGCCCATCAGCCCGAGGCCGTTGAAGACCGTCGCGATGATGATCCCTCCGAGCAGCGCGTGGAGTGGCCTGCCGCGCCCGCCGAACAGGCTCGCTCCGCCGATCACGGCCGCCGCGACGGCGTACAGGACGAGGTTCCCGCCCTGGACGGAGGTCGACATCGACCCCAGGCGTGACTCGTAGGCGAGGCCGGCGAGACCGGCGACCAGGGCGCAGAGCGCGAAGCCCGCGGTGCGGATCCGAGCCACGTTGATCCCGGCGCGGCGGGCGCCCTCGGGATTGGCGCCGATCGCGTAGATATAGCGGCCGAGGCGCGTGCGGCTGAGCAGCCACGTGCACCCGACGAGGATCACGAGCACGAACGGGACCACCCACGGAACGCCACGCAGAGGCGTGAGCGCGCCGCGGTTGAGGTTGCAGACGAAGACGACGGCGAACCCACCGATCGCAGTCACGACGATCCGCAAGACGATGATGCCGACCGGCGGAGCGCTCAGACCCTGGGAGCGCCGGCGTGCCGTGCGCGACAGCGACACGGCGGCGAACACCGCCACCGCCACCGCCAAGGCGAGCCACCCCAGCGCCGGGCTCATGTTGCTGTTGACGAGCTTGGCGACCGGACTGTTGGGGTCGATATTGATCACCCCGCCGACCGCGGTCGAGTCGACGTGGGCGAGCTCCAGCATCACGCCATTCATGAACAGCAGGCCGCCCAGGGTGACGACGAACGACGGTAGGCCGAGCCTCGTGATAAGAGTTCCCTGCAGCGCGCCGAACGCCCCAGTGGCGGCGACCCCGGCGAGGATCGCGATCCACCACGGCAGGTTGACCGGAGCGGCGATCAGCTCGGCGATGATGAAGGCGCCGACGGCGGCCGTGTACCCCACGGAGAGGTCGATCTCCGAAAGCAGCAGCGCAAAGATCTCGGCGACGCCCAGCAGGATGTACTCGGCTGACTGCACGAGCAGGTTGACGAGGTTGCCCGACGTCAGGAAGGTCGACTGCTCGATCTGGAAGAAGATCACGATCGCGATCAAGCCGCCGATGATCGGCAGCGCCCCGCTCTCGCCGCTGCGGATCCGCACGAGCCAGGCCCGCATGTACTCCTGCAGCGAGTCGGCCAGGACCTCCGACGATGCGAGCGTCAGCGCGACATCGGGCGGCGGCGCGGCGTCATCGCCCGGCGCGACTGCAGCGCCGCCGGCTGCTGGATCGGGCGGAGTGGTCGTCGTGTCTGCAGGATCGGCCAAGGCTCTCCTCCTAGGACGCCGTCTGGGGCGCGCCCTGTCCGTTGGGCGGCGCGCCGGCGGTTCCCGTAGTCATGTATTCGACAACGCTCTGGCGATCGAATTCCGAGGCCGGGCCGGCCACCGCCAGGCGACCGAGGTACAGGACGGCGATCCGATCGGCCACTTCGAACACATCGATCAGATTGTGGGAGATCAAGAGCACGGCGACGCCACGCTGCGACAGTCGCTTGATCAAGTCGAGCACCATCGTGGTCTGCGCAACGCCGAGGGCGGCGGTGGGCTCGTCCATGATCACCAGCTTGGCCTGGGACATGACGGCCTTGGCGACCGCCACCGACTGCCGCTGACCTCCCGACAGCGATGCCACCTCCTGGCGGATCGAACGGACCGTGGTGACGTGCAGGTCCTCGAGCGTCTTGCGCGCCGACAGCTCCATCGTCCCCTCGTCGAGCATCCGGTGGCGGAGCAGCTCGTGGCCGAGGAACATGTTCTGGACGATGTCGAGGTTGTCGGCGAGCGCGAGGTCCTGGTAGATCGTCGTGATCCCCAGTGCCTCGGCGTCCCTCGGACCGTGAAGCCGGACCGGCTCGCCTTCCCAGATGATCTCCCCCCCGTCGGGCGGCCACAGCCCCGACACGGTCTTGATCAGCGAGGACTTCCCCGCGCCGTTGTCGCCGACCAGCGCGGTCACCAGACCCGCTGGTACGTCGAGATCGACATCGGTCAGCGCCCTGACGGGGCCGAACGTCTTGGTGATCGCCTTCAAGGACAGCAAGGGCGCACCGGCTGCCGGTTTGGCATCGCCGCCATTCGGCTGGGCGTCGCCCTCAGTGCTTGAAAGCGGTGTGTCTGAAGTGCTCATCGTCTCGCCGGCAAAAACCATTGTGCCCGTCCGCGGATGCGGACGGGCACGCTGGATTATCGCTCTGGCTTGACTCGTGGGTCTTTAGCTGATCCCAGCCTTCTTGCATGAGGCGGCTGCGGCGCCTGCGCACAGCTGGGCCGTGGGCACGAAGTTGTCCTTGACAATCGTGTCCTTCATGTTGGTCGGGGTGACCCACACCGGGGCCAGCAGGACCGAGGGCACCGCGACGTTTGCCTTGGTGTCCATCGTGCTGCCGTTGGCCAGCGACGCCGGCGGCGTCTTTCCGGCGCGGAGGTAGACGGCCAGCGCAACCGCGGCCTGTGCCTCCTTGTAGACGGCCTTGTAGACCGTTCCGCACTGGTAACCCGACAGCACGTTCTGAAGGCCCGTCAGCGTCGCGTCCTGCCCGGTCGTCGGGAAGGTGTTCGGCTTGATGCCCTTGGTCTTCAGGTACGTGATGATCGGCGCGCCGTTCTCATCGTTCGGGATCAGCGCGGCGTTGATGTTCGGGTGGGCGGTGTACGCCTGCTGGAAGCTGGTCAGCGCTGTCGGCGGATCCCAGGTTCCGGCGGGGTTGACGACGTCCTTCCACTTGCCGCCAGAGAACAGCGGCTTGAGCACGTCGGTGTAGTAGCCCGTGTAGAACAGCGTCGCGTTGTTGTCGGTGGGATCACCGTGCATCACGACGACGTTCGGGCTGGCGACCTTCCAGGCCGCGACGCAGGAAACGAGTCCCTGGCCCATGACCTTGCCGACCTGGACGTTGTCGAAGCTCACGTAGTACGAGCGGCTGCCGCCAAGCGTCAACCGGTCGTAGTCGATGACCTTCACACCGTGTGCCTTGGCGTAGTTCTCGATCTGCACACCGACGCCGGCGTCGATCGGATCCACCAGCAGCACCGTGGCGCCGTTGGTGATATCGCTCTGGGCGTCGGTCAGCATCGTCGAGTCGCTGCCCCCGGCGTTCTGGACAATGACGTCCGAGCTGGGCACGCCGGCCGCGGCCAGCGCCTTGGTGATGTCCGGCTGGTCGAACTCGACGTAACGCGTCGAGGTCGTGGTATCGGGCAGGATCGCGGCCACCTTCCCCTTACCGGAGGCGCCCAGCGACTTCAACGCTGCCATCGCCGAGAAGTCGTTGGTGAACGCCGATGCCGAAACGCTCGGCGTCGACGCGGGTGTCGAGCTGGCCCCAGTACTCGTACCGGTGGTTGAGCTCGAGGATGAGCTGCCGCAGGCAGAAACCGCGATGCTCGCGGTAATTGCCAGCGCAGCGAAGACCATCTTGCTTCTCAGCAAGTGCACAGTTATCTCTCCTCCTACGTACGCGACAACACCGTCGGCCCACGGCGTGGACGTTCAGCTCGTCGCAATTAGCGAATCTGATCGCAGCCTAGGGCGCTGGACGTGAACGAAGGGTTAACATCACCCTCCTGCACGTAAACATGCGGTAAACGGCGACCGGCGCCGGTTCCTCCCGGCGCGTCACTCCGCGACGAAGCGATACCCCGCCCGCGGCGCCGTCAGGATCAGTGGTTGTGCCCCATCGACCTCGAGCTTGGCCCGCAGCCGCCGGACGTAGACGCGTACGTATTCGGTCTCGGTCTGGTAGCCGGGGCCCCATACCCGTCGCAACAGGTGGGCGTGGCTGAGGAGCTTGCCCCGGTTCGTGACCAGCTCGCGCAGCAGCGCGAACTCGGTCGGCGTGAGATGCACCGGCTCGCCTTCGCGGGTCACCTGCTGGTTGGCGAGATCGATCACGATGTCGCCGGCGGTGACGATCGGCGGTCCAGGCTCCTCTGCGCCGGCGGCACGCGTACGGCGCAGCGTCGCGGTGATTCGCGCCAGCAGCTCCTCGACGCTGAACGGCTTGGTCATGTAGTCGTCGGCCCCCATGTTGAGGGCCGTCACCTTGTCGCGCTCGCCGCCGCGGGCAGACACGACGATCACCGCCACCGAGGAACGCTCGCGGATCTGACGGCAGAGGTCGAAGCCGTCGGCCTCGGGCAAGGTCAGGTCAAGCAGGACGATGTCCGGTTCCTCGGTCTCCAGCAGCTGCAGGGCTCTCAATCCGTCGGTGGATACGACCGTGTCAAAGCCGCGCACCGCAAGATTCGACCGGATCAGGTCAACGATGTTGGGATCGTCCTCCACCAGGAGGGCCCGGGTGTTGGTCACCTGCTCAGGCATCTACGCCGGATCTGATCGCCGGCCGGGCGCGGGCGGCGTCCTCAGTCGGCCGGGCGGCGGCATCGGCCACGAGCGCGGTCAGCTGCTCGGCGACCGCCGCGTCGTGCGGTTCACTGCCGCCACCGGGGCTTCCCTCTGCCTCGACGGGAAGCGAGATCCGAAACGCGGTCCCCACCGGCACCGGCGCCAGCTCGATCCGGCCGCCGTGCGCCGCGACGATCCCGCGGGCAATCGAGAGGCCGAGGCCCGCTCCCGCGCTGTGCGAGCGCTGGCGCCGGGCCGGCTCAAACGGAGCCGCCGCAATCGCCTCGGGAAAACCCGAGCCATCATCGATCACGCTGATCTCGACTTCGGGCGTCGTGGCGCCCTCGCCGAGCGAAGGCGGCGTGGACGACGCCGTCGACGTCAGTTCCCTGGCGATCACGCTGACGCGCGTTCCCGGCGGATTGTGGCGAAACGCGTTGTTGAGCAAGTTGACGAACACCTGCTCGAGGCGGTCGTGGTCGGCCCAGACCGCCGGCAGCGCATCGTCGCAGGACACCGAGACGGTGGTAGCCCACTCGTCGGGGAGGCACGAGATTGCGGCTTCGAGGACCAATCGCAGGTCGCACCAGTCGGGCTGGAGTCGCATCACTCCCGACTCGATCGCCGAGAAATCCAGCAGATCGTCGACCAGCCGTCCGAGCCGCGCCGACTCCGCGGCGATCCGCTCGAGGAACCGCTGCTGTGAATCGCCGTCCCAGGTCACGTCCGGCTGCATCAGGCTCGACGCGTATCCCCTGATCGCCGTCAGCGGCGTGCGCAGCTCGTGGCTCAGTCTGGACAGGAACCCCCGCTGCAACTCCCTGGAGCGGCGTAGCGCGACCGCTTCCTGGTGGGCCAAGGCAGCCTCTTCACGCTCGAGCGCCAGGCGCAGCGAGTGGGCGGCGTCCTCGATCAGGGCCGTCTCATCTTCGGTGACCTGGAGACCATCCCAGGCGGCCAGCAGGACGGTCGGGCCGGCCGGCGCCATGAACGGGACGGCGAGGATCCGGCGCCGCAGCGTGCCGCCAAACCCGCGTGCGGAGCCGTCACGCCGGCCGTCGGCCAGCGCTTGGCGCGAGGCCGCCTCCAGCGATCCCGACATCGTGGCTGGGTCGGTGCTGAACGGCCCCGCGAATGCCCTCGTACTGATCTCGTCCCCGTACAGCAGGCTGCACAGCGCCACCTCGTCGGCTCGCAGACCGCGCCGCAGCGACTGCAGCGCGGTCACCAGACCATCGGCGACCGTGACCGGGCCCGCCAGCGTCTCGAGCATCTCGCGGATCGTCTCGAGCACGCGATTGCGAGCGGTGACCTGTTCCAGGAGTCGGTCGCGCTCGACCGCGCTGGCCGCGTATCCGGCATACAGCGTCAGTAGATCGAGCTCGTCGCGCTGCGGCGCGCCCGGGGTCGGCCGGAACACCGTGATCACGGCGCTCACCCCGGCCGGCCCCATCACCGGGACCGACCACGAGCTCGCCAGCGGCGCCGAGCTCGTGATCTCGCCGAACTGCTCCCACGGATTGCTGCTCCGCAGGTCCTCCTCGATCACCTGCTGCTCATGAGCAGCCGCCCTCCCAGCCGGACCTCCCGCGGCTCCGAACGGCAGTTGCTACCAACGTGCGATCTGCCCGGACCCGAATCCGAGCGACGCAGCGCAGACCAGCGAGCCACCGCCGGCGACGTGGATGCACACCGTCTCGGTGCCGAGCGCAGCGCCGAGCGCGGACAGGATCAGGGACAGGCTCGACGACGGATCCGCCGACACCAGGCGGCCCGCAAGCCCGTGCAATCGCGTGAGCTGGCCGCGCGCCGAGGAGTCGACCTCCTGCCCCGAGAGCAGCGCCGCGACGTCGTCGGGATGGGTCCCCTGGGGGTCGAGGTCGGCAACAACCTGTCCGTGGCGCAGAACGACGATCCGGTCGGCGAGCCTGAACATCTGGTCGATGTCGCGAGTGGCCAGCAGGATCGTTGTGCCCTGCGCGCGCAGGGCGGTGATCAGCTCCTCCACCTGTCCGGCCTCGATCACACCGAGCGACGCCGTCGGCTCGTCGAGCACCAGCAGCGCCGGAGCGTGACTGACCGCGCGGGCGAGCGCCACCTGCTGGCGCTGTCCGGCCGACAGCGTTCCGACCAGCCGCGTGGTGTCCCTGATCGGGATCTTAAGGCTCTCCAGTAACGATGCGGCGGCCGCATGGAAGCGGGAGTCGGAGAACATCAGCCGCCGCGTCTCCTGGCCGAGCAGGAGGTTCTCGGCGACGTCCAGGTTCTCGCACAGAGCAAGGTCCTGCCAGACGACTCCGACCCCTCGGCGCCGGCCGACGCCGGGGCCGACCGGCACGGGGCGCCCCGCGAGTGCGATCTGTCCACCGTCGGGCGAGATGTCGCCGCCGATCGAGCGGATCAGCGTTGTCTTACCGGCGCCCGGTTCGCCGGCGAGGGCGACCAGCTCGCCTTCGCCGATCGTCATGTCCACGCCGGCGAGGGCCCGGACCCGACCGAAATTGACGTTCACGCCCGAGACGCGCAACAGCGGCGGTCGTGTCGCGACGTCGTGACGCGCTGGAGCTTCGTCCTCGTGACGCGCGGGAGCCTCGTCCATGACCAGTGTGGCGCCCCGCGCGGAGTATCGGGTCATCGAACACGCACCGTACGTACGCTCTCCTCGGGCGATGGTGGCAGGAGCTGATCATAAGG
>Ga0102924_1004800_pt1 | contig 13391 bp, 11 predicted proteins | sample PaiPotPPM11metaG_FD_80116 | JGI IMG/M metagenome (GOLD analysis project Ga0102924, IMG submission 80116) | Iron sulfur acid spring bacterial and archeal communities from Banff, Canada, to study Microbial Dark Matter (Phase II) - Paint Pots PPM... ... | reverse complement strand
ATCATCGCGCGAGACGTGTTCCAGGGCATCCTGACCGTCTCCGTGGCCGACAACGCGCAGCGCCTGCGCCCCGACAGCGACCTGCTCGAGCGCCTCACCGGCGTGGCCGCGCTGGCCGCGCCGGCCATCCAGAACGGCCACCTCGTCGACCAGCTGCGCCACAAAGCCAGCCACGACGGCCTCACCGGCCTGCTCAACCGCGTCGGCTTCAAACAGCGCATCGACACGGTCCTGGACGGGGCACGCAGCCAGGACGGACATGCGGGGCTGCTATTCGTCGACCTCAACGAGTTCAAGCGGGTCAACGACCTGTACGGCCACGAGGCCGGCGACGAGCTCATCCGCCAGGCTGCTGTGCGCCTGCGCGCGGCCTGCCGCAGCGGCGACGAGGTCGCCCGCCTGGGCGGAGACGAGTTCGCGGTGATCCTCGCCGACGTCGATCGCGACGGCCAGATCCGCGCCGCCGAGCGGCGCGTCAGGGCCGCGTTCGCCGAGCAGTTCATCGTCGACGGGATCGAACTGTCGGTCGGCGCGAGCGTCGGCGGCGGCATCTGGCCCCAGGACGGGCGAACCGTGACCGAACTGGTCAGGCACGCCGATGCCGCCATGTACGTAGACAAGGCGCACAGCAGACGCGCATCGGACGATCCGCGCGTGGATCGCGCGCCGTTGCCCGTGCCGCCCGCGCGCTGACACCTGGGCGTCCACAGCGCATCCGCGCCAGGCGCAGGCCGCAGCCGCACCCGCCCCAAGCGCCAGGCCGCACCCGCGCCAAGCGCCAGGCCCTATCGTGGTGTCACCCGACAACCACCGCGAGAAAGGGCTTGCACAGATGAGCGTAACGATCGAAGGCCGGGCCGAGGAGCTCATGAAGGCCAAGAACTTCTGCCACGTCGCAACCCTGCGCTCCGACGGCGCCGTGCAGTGCGTGCCCGTGTGGGTGGACGTGCAGGACGGACGCCCCGTGCTCAACACGGCCGAGGGTCGCGCCTGGCCGCGCAACCTCGAGCGCGACCCGCGCGTCACGCTGACCGTGCAGAACCTGGAGAACCCCTACGAGTACGTGGAGGTGCGCGGACGCGTGGCCGAGCGCACCCACGAGGGCGCTGACGAGCACATCGACGCGATGGCCAAGAAGTACATGGGCGTAGACGAGTACCCGCTGCGCCAGCCCGGCGAACAGCGGGTGATCATTCGCGTGGAGCCCGAGCACGTGCACGCGTTCGGGGCCTGAGCCGCCCGAGCAGTCGCGCCCACGGCGACGGGCTGCGCGGCTGGGAGGCCAGCCACTCGTCCCTGGCCGGCAGCCGCCCGCCCGCGCGGGCGCGCAGCACGCACTCGCTGTGGGCATGACGACGCCTGCGCGTGTCGCCTTCGGGCGCGATCAGCATATGCTCGCTCAGGGCAGAAAGACGATGACCACAGAACGGACAGCGATACGTCGTGGGCTTGGGGTTCGCCGCAAGGCGCACCGTCCACCATGGCGCGGGCGGCAGGCTGGTCATCGCTCCATTGTCGCGCCCTTTGCCGCCACGGTCGCGGTCACGGTCGCCGCCACCGTGTTCGTCGGCGTGGGCGCCGCCCTGGCCAAAGCCGAGCGCGAGCGCCGCTGCGCCCGGCTGCGCCGCCGCGACCGCCAGCTGGGTCTGCGCGCAGGCGAGCCGCTCGGCACGGCCATGCAGCGCATGGCCCTCGCGCAGGCCGACCTGGCGATCGAGCTGCTGGGCGGCGGGCAGAGCGCCAACGGGACACACCACGCGGCCGCCCCGGACGAGAACGCGGTGCACGAGACGCGCAAGGCGCTCAAGCGCCTGCGCGCCCTGTTGGCGCTGCTGGCCGGCGAGCTGGGCGAGCAGGCGGTCGCGCGCGAGAACCGCGCGCTGCGCGACGTCGGCCGGAGCCTGGCAGGCGCACGCGACGCCGAGGTGATGCTGGGCACCCTCGACGCGCTGATCGAGCGCCATTCGCGCAAGCTCGCCCGCCGCGGCGGTGTGCGCAGGCTACGAGCACGGCTGGCAGCCGAGCACGAGCGCAGTCTGCGCCAGACACTCGGTGAGCCGGCTGCGCTCGCCCAGGCGCTCGTGCAGCTGCGCGCGTTCAGGGCACGTGCGAGCGCGTGGAGCCTGAGCGAACGCGCCGGCATCGAGCTCGTGCAGGATGACCTGCAGCGTCTCTACCAGCAGGGCCGGCGCCGGCGCAGGCGCGCCGCGCGCACGGACGGCACAGACATGCAGGCCATGCATCAGTGGCGCAAACGCGTCAAGGACCTACGCTATGCAGCCGAAATGCTCGACCGCCCCAGCCTCGCCCGCCGCGCCGACTCGCTGGGGGAAACGCTCGGCGAGGATCACGACCTGGCCGTGCTCGCGCAGCGCATCCGCGAACAGGCCAAGCAGGGCCAGCGCTCAGAGCGCGTAGGCCGGCGCACGCGCAAGCTGCTGCTCGGGTTGATCGCCAAGCGCCGGCGCAAGCTGCAACGGCGAGCGCTGCGCGAGGGCAGGCGCCTGTACGCCGACAGCCCCAAGAAGTTCCTGCACCGCGCCCAGCGGCGGGCGCGCAGCCGCTGATCCGGGCATCCGGCTTCGCGCGGCGCGGTGGGAGCCAGCGGCCTGGCGGCGTGGACGCGTCACGCGCGGTGGCGTGAGCGCCGACTCAGCCTACGCTGAGGATGCTCAGCGTGCGCCTGCCCTTGGGCAGCGACACCGAGACCTGCTCGCCGGCCGCCCGCCCCAACAGCGCCACCGCTACCGGCGATTCGGCCGACAGGCGTCCCTCGCCCGGCGCCGCGTCGTGGGAGCTGACGATCTGCCACGTGCGCTCCACGCCGTCTGGGTCGCGCACGACCACGGTCGAGCCAAAGCCCACCACGCCGCCCGGCGCGGCCTGCTTCTCGGCCACCACCACCGCGTCGGCGATCTTCTCACGCAGCCGCGCGATCTTCGTCTCCAGATGCGCCTGATCGTTCTTGGCGTCGTGGTACTCGCTGTTCTCCTTCAGATCGCCCCATTCGCGCGCCGTCTTGATCCGCTCGGCGATCTCCCTGCGACCCTCCCCCTCCAGCGCCGCCAGCTCCGCCTCCAGGGCCTCCAGCCCCTCCGCGGTGGTCAGGTTCGTGCCTTCGCTCACTTCCACAGAGCCTACTCCAACAGCCACGCGACCCGCTCCACTGGCGCGCCAGCGCCAGCTCATCAATTAAAAATAGGTGCTCGCCGGCGACGACAGCAGCGCATAGATCTGCACGATGGCCGCCTGCACAAGCAGTTGAGCGGTGGGCGGCGAGCCCGCCACGAACAGGTCGTCGGACAGGCGCAAGTGCTGCCAGGCGTAGTTGACGTATGCCTGGGCGATCGCCGGGCCGGGAGGGTCATGGGTGACCGAGTCCAGGTACATGAGGTTGCGAAAGTAGACCGACGGGAAGAACGGGTTCTCCGAGCCCAGCCGTTCGGGCGTGAAGTATTCGAGCGCCGCCTTGGCCGTTTGGCGGGCCTGGTACAGGTATGCGCTGTTGCCCGTCGCCTGGTAGAGCAGCGTGCCCGCGCCGATCATCGTGCCCTGGTTGTAGCTCCACAGCATCGGTTCCACTTCGCCATGCGGGCTGATGTGGTCGGCGTACATGCCGCTGGGCTCCAGCAGGCAGCTGCGCACCCACTGGTAGGCCATTTCAGCGAACTGCAGGTACTGGACGTTGGCCGTGATCCTGTACAGCTGGACCGCGAGCTCGGCAGCCGGCGCGGTCGTCACCGTGTTGCGTTCGGTGTTTTCCGGCGTGTTCGAGAACGGCAGGCCGCCTGGGCAGGCCAGCTGGGGGTCGGTCTGCCAGCCGGCCATCTCGAAGGCCATGATCGCCTGCGCGCTGCCCAGCGCCGCCGGGTTGTGCGTGAGCTCGTACAGGCGCGCCAGCTCGATCCCCACCCAGTCGTTGTCGTCGTAGTACTTCGCCCCGCCGGGCCCCGCGGGCGGGGCCACGGTGCCGTCGAACGCCGGCAGCGTGCTCGTGAACGCTCCTTCCGATGAGCCGGAGTTGTCGCTGTCGAGATACGAGTTCAGGCCCACCAGCCGCGACTGCAGTTCGCGCCCGAACGACACGGGCGCGACCGGCTTTTCGATGCCCGGCGCTTCGATGCCCGGGATATAGGCCATGCTCACCGTCGCCGCCAGCGCCTGCGAGAACGGCCACAGATACGAGAACGGTTCGCCTTCATACAGGCCCGAGCCCGCGATGTAGTAGTGCTGCTGCATCGCCGCAAACGCAACCAGCGCGCGGGCCGCATTGCCACGCAGCTTGGGCTTGGGTTTGGGCTTCTTCTTGTTGGTGTGCGTGCTCGCCTGCGCATTCGCATGCGTGCTCGTCTTCGCAGCGCTCGCCGACGCATGGGCAAACTGCGAAGGACGCGCCACGAACGACGCGCGTGTGGCACCCGCCGGGTAGGGCAAGCGCGCCGCGGCGACCGGCGCCATAAGGGCGCACGCGGCGCCAGCAGCGCACAGCGCCAGCAGTCGGGCCCCCAGCGCGCGTCCGTGATCCAGGTTGGGCATCATCGATTGCCTGCGGATCGTTCCACAGGCACCACCCACCAGATGAATTCGGGCTTGCACTTCGACTACACCGCCGTCGGCCACGTGACCGTCGACGTGCTCGCCGATGGCTCGCGCCGCCCTGGCGGGACCGCCTTCTACAGCGCCCTGCAGGCCGCCCGGCTGGGATGTCGGACGCTGATCCTCACGCAGGGCCTGCCTGGCGAGATCGAAGAGCTGCTCGCTCCCTATCGCCCCGAGATCGAGCTGCAGATCCAGCCGGCCGCCGCCACCACCACGCTGCTCACGCGCGGCGCCGGCGCAGCGCGGACACAGCGAATGCTCGCCTGGGCCGGGCCCATGGCCGACGAGGTCGCCGTCGACAGCGCCATCCTGCACCTGGCGCCCGTCGCGCGCGAGTCCCCGCAGAGCTGGCATGGAACCTGCGACTTCGTCGGCTTGACACCACAGGGATTGGCGCGCGACTGGAGCGATCCCGACGGCGAGGTCAAGGTCACCCCGACCGACCCAGCCAGCCTGTCGATCGCGCGCCACTGCCAGGCCGTCGTCGTCAGCGAGCACGAGCGCAGCAGTTGCCGAGCACTGCTGCGCGAGGCCGTCGCCGCCGGCGCCGTCGCCGCGATCACCGCCGGCGCCGCGCCCGCCACGATCCTGCTCGCCGATGGCCCCACGCTCGAGCTCGACGTGCCCACCGTCGCCGACGTCGTCGACGATCTGGGCGCAGGCGACGTGTTCGCGGCCGCCTTCTTCATAGCGCTCGCCGAGGGCGCCCGCGCCGAGCGCGCCGCTTCCTTCGCGAACGCTGCCGCCGCCGTGCGGATGCAGGGCGCGGGCGCACGCGCGATCGGCGATCGGGCGGCCATCGCCGCACGGCTCGACGCCGTTGCCAACGCCGGTGTGGGGCGCGCTCCCGGTCGGCAAGGGAGATAATCCGCGTGCATCCAACCAAAGCCGAGACTGCCCGGCGGACCCAGACAGGAGGTAGCCGTTGATGACAGAACACAGGATCGGCACGCAGGAGGAGTGGCAGGCGCAGCGCGGCGAGTTGCTCAAGGAGGAGAAGGAGCTCACCCGCCGCGGTGACGAGCTGGCCAGGAAGAGACGCGAGCTGCCTTGGGTCCCGGTCGAGAAGGACTACCGCTTCGAGACCGAGCAGGGCACGAAGGCCCTCGCCGACCTGTTCGACGGCCGCTCCCAGCTGCTCGTCTACCACTTCATGTTCGGGCCATCCTGGGAGGCAGGCTGCCCGGTCTGCTCCTCGATCGCGGACACACTCGACCCCCAGGTGGCCCATCTGAAGGCCAGGGACACCACCCTGATGCTCGCCTCCCGCGCGCCGCTCGACAAGCTCCTCGCCTACAGGCAACGGATGGGCTGGGGCATCGACTGGGTCTCCAGCGGCGCCAGCGACTTCAACCGCGACATCGGCTTCCTGCACACAGCGGAGGAGCTCAAGCCGTTCCTGGAAGGCCCGATTCCACCCACTGTCGAGCAAAACGCGCGCATGTGCAAGACCGACGCGGGAGGGTACGTCGCCGAGGGACCGGGCCTGAGCGTGTACGCCCTATCGGACGGGAGCGTCTACCGGACCTACATCACGACCGCCCGCGGCCTCGAGCCCGCGATGGCCTACTACGGCCTGCTGGACCGGACGCCCAAGGGTCGCGACGAGAGCGCCTCGGAGCCGTTGTGGGTGCGCCGCCACGACGAGTACAACAGCCAGTGAAACCATGGACGGCGATGCGCGCCGAGCTGGGGATGGTCGCGGCGTTGCTTGCAGCGGCTGGCCTGGCGTGGTGGTCGACTGCCGACCGGATGGCGGGAATGGACGCAGGACCCGGGACCGCCCTGGGCGCGCTCGGCTGGTTCACGGGCGTATGGGCGGTGATGATGGCGGCGATGATGCTGCCGTCGCTTGCGCCCACCGCAGCCGTCTACGCCGCGCTGGTGCGTCGTGAGCCCAGCCGGATGCTCTTGTTCGCGGGCGGCTACCTGCTGGTTTGGAGCGCAGCGGGAGTGGTCGCCTACGGAGTGTTCGAGCTCGGCAAGAGCCTGTTCGCCGGCGCCCTGGTGTGGCACAGCGGCGGGCGTTGGCTCGCGACGGGTGTGCTGGCGCTCGCCGCGCTGTATCAGCTGACGCCGTTCAAGCACGCTTTCCTTACGAGGTGCCGAAGCCCGCTGCGATTCCTGCGCGCGACGTGGCGCGACAGCCGCTCAGGCGCATTTGTGATGGGCCTGCGCAGTGGCGGATGGTGCATTGGTTGCTCGTGGGCGCTGATGGCCGCGCTGTTCGCGCTCGGCGTCATGAGCCTCACCTGGATGGCGCTGATCGCGGGCCTCGTGGCGCTCGAAAAGCTTGGACCGTGGCAACGCGCGGCGAAGCTGACGACCGCAGGCCTCCTCGTCGTGCTCGCGGTCGCGATTCTCGCCGCGCCGCACGAGGTGCCGGGGTTCGTCGTTCCGGGCTCGTCCGGATCGATGCACGCCATGGGAGCGATGGGCATGAGCCGCTGAGCCTTCCTCAGTGGGTGGTGTGCGGTCATGGGCCGGCGTCGCTGTGCTGCGTGGCTCGCAGATTTTCGTCTCCTGCAGGGAGTCGGACTTATGAAACTGAAGCTAACGGACGATTGGTTAGGTGGAATGACCGTTCAAGGCTTTGGCCCAGACAGGGATGAGCAGCGTCCGGCGCCGTCGCCGCCCACTGCAATGTTTGAGCTCAGGGAGGATGTCCATCCCCTTGGCGAGGCCCTGAAGGCACGGACGGCGGATGTGTTCGACCTGACGACGGCACGAGCCACGGGGCGGGGCGACGATGTCGACACCGTGGTTCTGGACCGCTTCGAACGAATCAACAGAAGCTCCACGATGGCGGTTGCCCGGTGGATTGCAGGAGAGGATACAGAGGTGGCCATCGAGGCCGGCAAAGAAACCTGGGCCATCTACGGCGAGCTGGCGGCTCACCGCTTGGCATCGCTGAACCAGCTGACGAAACGCTGCGTGTGGTGGCGCGATTCGGTTGCCGAGGTGCTGCGCCAAAGCGCCGCGCAACTGGACGCTTCGCAAGAGGCGCTCTCCCAAGCCCTCAACGTATTGCAGCTGAGTCTCGAGTTCAGCCTCGTCAAGATATCCAAGTGCTTTGACGCCGAGCGCCAGCGAACCGACGCGGAGCTCAAACAGCGCGAGGAGGAGCTTTCCTTTCTCGCCACCCATGACCCGTTGACCGGTTTGCCGAACCGCACGCTGATCCTGGACCGCATTGAGCAGATGCTCGCCCGCTCGCGTCGCAGCAAGACGCCGGTGGCGGCGCTGTTTGTCGATCTCGATAACTTCAAGAGCATCAACGACACCCTTGGTCACGGCATCGGGGATGAATTGCTGCGGGCGGTCGCCGCGAGGCTCGAGGGAGTGGTACGAGACATCGACGCGCTGGGGCGCCTCGGCGGGGACGAGTTCGTCGTGATCGCCGAGGAGCTCTCGGTGGCAGCGGGCCCCGAGCTGATTGCCGAGCGTCTGCTCGACGCGCTCGGGCAGCCGTTCAAGCTCGGTGCAGACAAGGAGACTCGTGTGACTGTTGCGGCTAGCATCGGAATCGCAGCAGTAGATGGAGCATCGGCCGATGGAGGCGGCGCCTCGGCCGAGGAGCTCCTACGCGAGGCTGACATCGCGATGTACCGCGCGAAGTGGGACGGCAAGAATCGCTACGCCGTGTTCGAGACCGGCATGCAGGACACCCTGCAGGACCGCATGGAACTCGAGATGGACCTCCGGGAAGCCGTCGACAAGGACGAGTTCTTCCTGGCCTACCAGCCCACCTTCGACCTGAGCGACATGAGGCCCACTGGCGTGGAGGCCCTGATCCGCTGGCGCCATCCAGTGCGCGGCGTCGTTCAACCCAACGAGTTCATCCCGCTGCTTGAGGAGACTGGGCTGATCACAGAGGTCGGCAAGTGGGTCCTGCAAGAGGCTTGCTCTCAGGGCGCCAAGTGGCGTCAGGCTGGGTATCCGATCGTTATGGCCGTCAACGTATCCGCGCGTCAGCTCGACAGCAACAAGATCCTCGCCGACATAGAAGGCTCGCTTTGTGACAGCGGCCTTGACCCCGAGGCGCTGACGATCGAGATCACCGAGACTACGCTCATGCGCAACGTCGACGAGACCGCCCGCCGACTCGCCCAGGTCAAGCAGCTCGGCGTACGGATAGCGATCGACGACTTCGGTACGGGCTACTCATCCCTCGCGCACCTCCAACGCTTCCAGGTTGACGCGTTGAAGATCGACCGGTCCTTTATCACTGGACTGGCACACAACCAAGAGGGTGAGACGCTCATCCACACCCTCGTGCAACTCGGCAAGGCCCTCTCGATCGAGACCTTCGCCGAGGGCATCGAGAAACAGCACGAGCTCTCGCTGCTGAGAGACGAGCACTGCGACAGCGGACAGGGCTTCCTGTTCGCACGTCCACTCGACGTAGCCGCCACCGAAGCATTCCTCCAGAACTGGGCCGACAACGCCACTCTCGCCTCAGCGCCGGCGCCTCAGCACACATAGGTGCTGCCGCGCGTAGGGCTCTCCAGCCGTGGAGAGCCCCACGTCTGGTCCCGCGTGGAGTTGCGGGTATTTAGCGCGCCCGGATGCACTCCTTTCAGGCGTGCAGAGCGTCGTCGATCATTCGCGACAGCTCCTCCCTGGGCGGCCCGTCCGTCAGGCCGCACACGCGAATCGCCAGCAGCAGGCTACCGCCCACCGGGGCGATCTCCACCACGTTCACGCGCGCCCGCTCGGCATGCGCGCGAACGGCCTGGGCGAGCGGCTCCACGAACACCGCGCCCGCCTTGAACGCGCTGCCGATCAGACCCACCGGAAAGCCGTCCGCAGAGCCGTTCGCAGCCAGGCCCGTCTGGTCGATCACAGCCGCAATCTGTCCCGCCAGCTCGCGTGCCCCAAGCTCGTACAGCTCGCGCGCGACCGCGTCTCCAGCCGCGGCCACGCGCGCGGTTTCGGTCGCAAAGGCCGCTATCTCGCCCTTGGTCAGGGGCTTTGAGTACACGTTGCTGGCAACCGCCTCGACGCTGGGCATCTGAAAGAACTCGCACACCGCGTCGCTGAGCGCCGTCGGCGGGCCCGACGCCTCGCGGTCGCGCAACGCCGCCTTGATCGACTGGGCACCCAGCCAATACCCCGACCCCTCGTCGCCGCGCAGATGGCCCCAGCCTCCTGCCCGCCACGCGCGCGCATCAGCATCCACGCCCCCCACGCCGAACACGTTCGAGCCCGTGCCCGAGATCACCGCCACACCCGGCGTCGCGCCTGTCGCCGTGGCCCACGCGCCGACCACGTCGTTGACCACCAGCCACTGCTCGGTGCGCGCGCTCGCCACGTGCTCGGCCACAGAGTCTGTGTCTGTGCCCGCCACCGCCAGCACGGCCCCGGCGAGGTCATCCGACGCGATCCCCGCCCTCGCGATCGCCTCGTCGGCCGCCGCCAGCAGCGCCGCCACGGCCGCCTTCGCCCCCACCGCGTCCTCGTTGCTCGGCCCCGCATGGCCGAGGTGCAGCACACCTGCCCGCAGGTCCAGGACAGCGGCCAGCGTCTTGGTCGCGCCGCCGTCGATGCCCATCACGAAGCGCGCGTCCGGGTGGCGCCGCGGTTCGGTCAATGCGCGCGGCAGCTGCACGAGCGGGTCTCGCCTCATCGTCAGATCCTCTCAGGGGTGACACTACGGAGGGTTGCCAGGCGGTTAGCATCGCAATTGATGGCCACGAGCGCCGTGTTCCCGACCGCGCCGCAGCGGGTGGGTATGTACGAGTCCTTCTATCTGCGCGCCGTCAGCCCCGACCGGCCGCTGGGCGCCTGGATTCGTTGCACCGTGCACAAGCCCCCTGGGCGCGCAGCGCTCGGGTCGGTGTGGTGCACCGTCTTTGACGCCCGCGCCGAGCGGCCTTTTATGCACAAGCTCACCAGCACTCAGCTACGCGCGCCCGCCACCGGCTGGATTGCAATCGGCGACGCCGACGGCGCGAGCGAGAGTGGGGACGCAGGCGCAGATGGAGGCGCAGACGGAGTCGCAGGCGCGGGGGAGGGCGAAGGTGCGAGCCTCGGTCCCGGACAGTCGCACGGCCGCTGCGGCGACGCGCGCTGGTCGCTGCGCTTGCGCGCCCACGAGCCGGAGCTGCGCCACCTGTCACCCGCCTGGCTCTACAAGGCGCCGCTGCCGCGCACCAAGCTGACCAGCCCCGCTCCCGCCGCGAGCTTCGACGGGCGCCTGGAGCTGGCCGGGCGCGAGCCGATCGAGCTGCGCGAGTGGCGTGGGATGGTTGGACACAACTGGGGCAGCGAGCATGCCGAGCGGTGGATCTGGCTGCACGGGATCGACTTCGCGGGCGCGCCGGACGCGTGGCTTGACCTGGCGCTGGGACGCGTGCGACTGGCCGGGCGCACAACGCCGTGGGTGGCCAGCGGCGCGCTATGCATCGACGGCGCCCGCCACCGCCTGGGGTGGCTCGCCGCCGGACGCCCGCACGTGGCCGCAAACGAGCAGGGCGCCATCGTACGGCTCACCGGCCAGGGCAACATGACTGTCGAGGTCAGCGTGCAGGTCCCCGCTCGATCGGCAGCCCGCTGGCGCTACGCCGACCCCCGCGGCGGCGAGCGCGACGTGGTCAACTGCTCGATCGCAGCCATGCAGATGACCGTCCAGACGCGGGCGGGCGCGCCCAGGACACTGCGCACCGCGCACGGCGGCGCGTACGAGCTCGGCATGCGCGAGCGCGACCACGGCGTGCCGGCCGATCTTCGACCTGTCGCCCCGTCTGCCGCCTGAGCATCTGCGCGCCGGGCCCATTCGATGCTGCCTCGCCCGCCCGCCCGCTCGTCCATACGCTCACCGGAGAGCTCACGCGAGGGCGCCTCGCGGTCGATTGGACGCCGGAGAGGAATCAGATGGCAAGTCAAGCCACATACGACCCGCAAAGCATCGCCCTGGCCGCGGATGCCCTGCTGCGCGAGCACTCCGACGCCCTCGTCTGCGGGCTGTCGAGCAACGGCCTGATCGTGCCCGTGCCCAACACCGTCGGGCTGTGGGGCCAGGCGGCCATCGAGGGACGGGCCGTGATCGACGGCGTGGTCGCCGAGGACCGTGCAACCGTGATCAGCCTGTGGCAGCTCGCACAGCACGAGGGCGCATCCGCCGGGAACGTGCGCCTGCTCAGCAAACCCGCTTCCTGGGTAACGCTGCACTTCCTGGACGTACGTGAGATCCACGGCACGTTGATATGCATCATCCTGCCCACCGACGAGGAGGTCGAGGAAGACGGCCGCCCGACAGCCAAGGAGCAGGCGCCAGCCGCTCCGCGCTTCTCCACGCTGCTCGAGGACGAGGGCGCCAACGTGCTGGAGTGCGATGACGCGTTCACGCAGATGTTCGGCTACACGCCCGAGGAACTGATCGGCAAATCGGTCCTCGACCAGATCCACCCCGACGACCAGGGTCGCGCGGTCGAGGGCTGGCTGGCCGTACTCTCCACACGCCGCGCACAGCAGACCAGGCTGCGCCGCAGGCGCAAGGACGGCACGTGGATGTGGGTGGACACCACGCTGCACAACTTCCTCAACCAGCCCGACCGCAACTACGTGCTGATCGAGATCATCGACGTCACCGCGGAGATGCACGCCCAGGAAGTCCTCGAGGAACGCGAGGAGCTGCTGCGGCGCATCACCGACGCCATGCCCGTCGGGCTGTTGCAGGTCGACACCGATCGCACCGTCGTCTACAACAACGCACGCCTGCTGGACATCCTGCACGGCTGCGCCGGCCAGGACGACGCAGCGCGCGACTCGCCCGCCGGCGCCGCGCCGATCGAGGACGCCGACGCGCCCTCCACCTCGGTGGTCGAGATCCTGCACACGCTCACCGACGAGGGCCTCGGCGCCTTCGACGCCGCGCTCGCCGAGGTGCTCAGCGAGGGCGTCGACCGCGATGTCGAGGTCGACATCGTGCTGCCATCAGGGACCTGGCGACGCGCCCTGATGAGCCTGCGCGCGCTGCTGCGCAGCAGCGGCGAGGTCAACGGCGCGATCACCTGCGTGCTTGACATCACCGACAGCGCCCGTGCGCGCCAGGAGCTCGAGAAGCGCGCCACCTTCGACCCTCTTACGCACTGCCACAACCGCTCCTCGATCCTCGGCACCCTGCAGCTGGAGCTCGAGCGCGACGACGCCACCACCACCGGCGCCGTCTACGTCGACCTCGACGAGTTCAAGCCCGTCAACGACAGGCTCGGCCACGCTGCCGGCGACGAGCTGCTCGTGCTGGTCGCAGAGCGCATGAAGCTCGCCAGCCGCGACCACGACGTGATCGGGCGCCTCGGCGGCGACGAGTTCCTAGTGCTGCTGCGCGACATCCCCGGGCCAGACATGGCCATGCGTGCCGCCGAGCGCATCGGCCAGGCGCTGTGCAGCGACTTCCAGCTCTCCTGCGGCACCGTCAAACTGCGCGCCAGCATCGGCGTCGCCTGCTCGGACGCCGGCGCCATCTCCCCCGAGGATCTCGTCAAGCGGGCCGACGCCGCCATGTACGAGTCAAAGCAGCAGCGGCGCAGCGTGCCCGTGCTGGCAGCAGCCGCTTAGAGCCGCGGCACCCCGCGGCGGCACACGCGTCACGTAGACCGTTGCGCGCAACGGTCGAGCCGCCGCCGTTCCGGCCGAGCACAAAAGAAAAGGCGGGGAACCGGCGCCTTGACGCGCCAGCTCCCCGCCTCGAATCCGGCTAGCCAGCCGGGCTGGTCAACTAGGCTTCGACTTTTTCTTCGAGTCCCAGGTTACCTGTCGGGATTTCGAGGTTCAGCTCACCTTTGTAT
>Ga0102924_1004798_pt1 | contig 13392 bp, 13 predicted proteins | sample PaiPotPPM11metaG_FD_80116 | JGI IMG/M metagenome (GOLD analysis project Ga0102924, IMG submission 80116) | Iron sulfur acid spring bacterial and archeal communities from Banff, Canada, to study Microbial Dark Matter (Phase II) - Paint Pots PPM... ... | reverse complement strand
AGCCGACGATCCCCTGCCCCGGCGCGTCCAGCTCGAGCTCGATCCCACCCACACGCAGCGACGAGCCGGAGACCGTGAACCCGAGTGCCTGCCAGCGCTCGGACGGGTCGGCGACACGTAGCGCCGCGAGCTCGGGGCGGGCTACCGGGCTCAATCGCCTGCGACCGCCGCCTCCTGCTCGCTCCAGTCGAGCTCGAACCACACCCGGAACCGCGTCCCCCGGTCGGTGTGCGCGCGCCGCGCGCCCCACTTGGCCGCGCAGCGATCGACCAGGAACAAGCCGCGGCCGCGCTGGCTTTCGATCGCAATCGGCCTCCCCGGGTCAAAGCCCTCACCGGCATCCTCCACCTCGACTCGGACGCCGTCCGCGTAGGTGGTGATCCGCAGCCCGATCGGCGTCTCTCCGGCAGATCGTGGATGGACGACCGCATTGGTCACAAGCTCCGAGGTCAGCAGCACGACGCTGGCCAGCTCGTCGCCGTCGATCCGTCCCGCCATCAACTCGCGCAGCTCCGCGCGCGCCCGGCTCGGAGACTGGGGAGCGCGTGGCAGCTCAAGCTCGACGCGCTCGGCGAACTCCGCGTGACGGGGCGTGTCCCGCGCCTCCGGGCTGAGATTGATGCGGTCGACGACTCCGGCGGTCCGCAGCAACTGGGTCACCTCATCGGGCGGCGGCATCACCACGAGCGGAACGGCCTGACCGCGCGCGGCTTGCTCGATCACGATCATCGCCCGCGTGCCGGCCGAGTCGACGAACAGGACGTCCTGAAGGTCAAGTAGCAGCTCCTCCAGGGCTCCTTCCGAGATCACTTGCGCAAACGCGGCCACGACCGCGTCACAGGTCGCGCTGTCGAGCTCGCCTCGGACCCTGATCGCCCGTCTTGCGGCGTCGGTGGCGCCCTCGACCGTCACCTCGAACTCTGGTCTGGCGGACATTCGATCAACCGCGATTTCCGTCTCGCCCGTCTCGCCCATCCCGCGCCAGTCCGCCGAGGCCGGCCGCATCCTCAGCTTCAGCCCCGACGTGCAGCGGCACCGGTGTAGGGCGCATCGCGACGGCACCGGTGTCGTCGGAATGGCCCTCGGCCTGGAAGCGGTCAAGCGCCGCTTCCACCTCGATCAGGAGCTCGCTCGGACCCGCTCCCACGTGCTCGGCGAGCAACCGCCTCAGACGGGCGGCGCCGAAGCGCTCGGACTCGCCGCGCGTGTCGGTGACGCCATCGGTGTACATGAACAGCGTCTCGCTGCCGGTCAGCGACACCGTCCGGTCCACCCACTCGCTGCCTTCCCAGCCGCCCAGCAGCGGTCCCGACCCGCCGATCTCGCGGACGCGACCGTCGTCCCGGACGACCAGCGGTGCCGGATGCCCCGCCGAGCTCATCACGAAGCGATCGCCTTCCAGGCGCACGCACAGCGCACTGCACAGCGACAGCCCAGGCTGCTCGCGCAGCGCCTCGTCCAGGCGCGCAAGGATCGCGCTCGGTCGCTGCTCGTCCTTTGCCAGGAAACGCGCACCATGGCGCACCAGCGAGGTCATCGCGGCCGCTTCGACGCCGCGACCTGTGACGTCGCCGAGCAGCACGATCCAGCCCGCGGGCGTCTCGAAGAAGTCATAGAAGTCCCCTCCGACCTCAACCTCGTCCGAAGCGCTCGCGGCCCGGTACATCGTCGCGATTTCCCAGCCCGGGACCGACGGCACCGCATCCGGCAGCAGGCTGCGCTGGAGCGTCTCGGCGATCTCCCGGCGGGCGGTGGCGAGCCTGGCGTTGTCGACTGCGATCGCCGCCCGGCTCGCGAGCTGCTCGGCGAACTGCTTGTCGATCTCGTCAAACCGCCGCCGCGACTCGGCGGTCACGAGCGTGAGCACGCCAAGCGTCCGCCCGCGGGCCCGCAGCGGCGCGACCAGCACCGAACGGAATCCGACCGCCCGCAGCAGCTCCAGATGCGCCTCGTCGACTGCCGCGGCGACGAGCAGCTCGTCGGGGATATCCGAATAGAGCTCGGTCAGCCCGGTGCGGATCACCCTGGCGATGCCGTCGTCGCGATCCGGCTGCTCGGGCTGGTAGCCGCGCAGCTGCTCGGCGAGGGTGAGTTTGTCCGGGTCGCGGTGCGCGACCACGACCTGTTCCCGGTTCCCCGCCTCGTCAACGAGGTCGACGGCACACCAGTCCGCGATCTCCGGCACCGCCAGCCAGGCGACGTTGCCCAGGGTCTCCTGGTAGTCGATCGAGGACATCAGCGTGTCGGTCGCGCGCGTCAGAAACCGCTCCCTGAGCTCACGTGCCTTCTGCTGCGTGACGTCCTCGATGATCGTCACCGCGGCGAGCGATTCGCCGCGCTCGTTGCGCAGCACCGTCGACTTCAGCAGGTCCCACTTCGCCTCGCCGGTCTGACGGTGGACGGTGCGCATCAGCAGCTGCCCGGCCTCGCCCCCCGCCAGCTGGCGGACCGAGGGAATCGCGTCCATCGTCAGCTCGTTGCCGTGCTCGTCGAGGACGATGTAATCGGCCATGATCGACTGCGGGCTGCGCCGCTGGAGCTCCCCCAGTGAGCTGAAGCCCATGTGCTCCAGCGCCGCGCGGTTGGCGTACAGGATGTGGTGGTGAGGATCGCGGATCGTGACCGCCTCGGCGAGCGAGTCGAGGATCTGCGCGAGCCCCCGACCGCCGCTTCCGAGCTGGGCATCGAGCTCGCGCAAGGACAGAATCGCTCCCGGCTCCTCGCTCGGTTCGCGCACATCTCCCTGTTCCCCGAGGGGTTCGCCCCGCGTCACGCGGATAGCGTACTCGGACCCGCCAGCACCTTCGCCCGCTCCAGCACCTCGTCCATCATCGCCTCGGTCAGCCGCCCGGTGAAGGTGTTCTGCTGGCTCGGGTGGTAGCAGCCCAGCAGCGTCCAGCGGCCGACCTCGACGCAGGCGCCGTGGCCGAACCGCGGCCGGGGGCGCGGAACCGGGGCCTGCAGCCCGGCGAGCGCCCGTAACGCCGCGTCCCACGCAAATCCTCCGAGGCACAGGATCACTCGTGCCGAGTCCAGCAGCGAGAGCTCGCGCTCGAGGTAGGGCAGGCAGTTGTCGCGCTCGGCGGGCAGCGGGCGGTTGGCGGGCGGCGCGCAGCGAACCGCGGCGGTCACGTAGCAACCATGGAGCGACAGGCCGTCATCGCGAGACACCGAGTCTGGCTGGTTGGCGAAGCCCGCGCGCCACAGAGCAGCGAACAGCCAGTCGCCGGAGCGGTCGCCGGTGAAGACCCGCCCCGTGCGGTTGCCGCCGTGGGCGGCCGGCGCGAGGCCGAGCACGAGCACGCGCGCGGCCAGGTCGCCGAACCCGGGAAGCGGACGTCCCCAGTACTGCTCCGAGGCGTACGCGGCCCGCTTGAGGAGCGCGACCTGCTCGCGCCACGCCACCAGCCGCGGGCAGCGCCGGCACGAGATCACCTCCCGATCGAGCTCGGCGAGGCTCGCGGCGCCGGTCACGCTCAGCGCTTGAGCGCGCGGCCGTACTGGCGCTCGTAGTAGTCGCGGTATTCGCCCGAGCGGATCGGCTCCCACCACCAGGCGTTGTCGCGGTACCACTGCACGGTCAGCGCGAGCCCCTCCTCGAAGCGCATCCGCGGCTCCCACCCGAGAGCCCTCAGCTTGTCCGACGAGAGCGAGTAGCGGCGGTCGTGCCCGGGGCGGTCGGTGACGAACTCGACGAGTGACTCGTCGACCCCGCACAACTCGACGATCCGCCTGACCGCCTCGAGGTTCTCGCACTCGTCCGGGCCGCCGCAGTTGTAGGCCTCGCCCGCGGCCCCGTGGATCAGCGCGTGCCCGATTCCTCGAGCGAAGTCCTCCACGTACAGCCAGTTGCGAACGTTGCGCCCGTCGCCGTAGACCGGCAACGGATCGCCGGCGAGTGCATTCAGGACCATCAGCGGGATCATCTTCTCCGGGTACTGGTAGGGCCCGTAGTTGTTGGACCCGCGGCAGATCACCGCCTCCAGCCCGTAGGTGTGGAAGTAGCTCGACACGAGCAGGTCCGCGCCGGTCTTGGTCGCGCTGTAGGGGCTCGACGGGGCCAGCGGCGAGGACTCCGTGAACGAGCCCTCTTCGATCGAGCCGTAGACCTCGTCGGTGGACACCTGCAGGTAGCGCAGTCCCCGCTCGCGCGCCGCCTCGAGCAGCACGTGCGTGCCCTGCATGTTGGTCATGATGAACGCCTCCGGACCCGAGATCGAACGGTCGACGTGCGTCTCCGCGGCGAAGTTGACGATCGCGTCGGCGCCGGCGACGGCGTCGGTCACCGCCATGGGATCCTCGATCGCCCCGTGCACGAAGCGGAGCTCGTCGATCACGTCGTGCAGGTTCTCCCGGCGCCCGGCGTAGGTCAGCTTGTCGAGCACCGTCACCTCGTCTCCGTGCTCGCGCAGCCGCGCGCGCACGAACGTCGAGCCGATGAACCCAGCCCCGCCGCAGACTAGGACCCTCATCAGTGGACCCTGACCGCCATGTAGTCCTCGAGCCCGCGGCGCCAGGGCGGCAGCGACGGCGCCACCGCGCCCCGCTCGCTTCCGAGCACGCTGTAGGGCGGTCGCGGAGCGGGTCTCCCCTGATCTGCCGTCTTGCCCGGCTTGATCTCGCAGTCCAGACCGCCACTCGCCACGACGGCGCCGGCGAGCTCATACCACGAGCAGGATCCGCCTCCGGCCAGGTGAATGATCCCCAAGGGCGGGTCCGCGCCGAGGAGCTCGATCAGCGCACCTGCCAGATGGCCGGTGAAGGTCGGGCAGCCGACCTGGTCGTCGACCACGGTGAGCTCGTCGCGCTCGGCGGCGAGGCGCAGGATCGTGGCGGGAAAGCAGTGGCCGCCGGCCCCGAACAGCCATGAGGAGCGAACGATCGTGTGCGACCCGGGCGCCTCGCGCGCGACTGCCTCTTCCCCCGCGAGCTTCGAGCGCCCGTAGGCCGAGAGCGGGTTTGTCGGGTCGGACTCCACGTACGGCTCGCGCTTGGCGCCGTCGAACACGTAGTCGCTCGAGATCTGCACCGTCCAGGCGCCCGCGGCGCTCGCCGCGCGGGCGACATTGCCGGCGCCCTCGCCGTTGATCGCGTACGCGCCATCCACCGACGACTCGGCCCCATCGACGTCGGTCCACCCGGCGCAGTTGAGGACCACTTCCGGGGTCGCGCGCGAGATCGCCGCCTGCACGGCATCGGGGTCGCTGATGTCGAGCTCCGAGCGCGAGAGCGCCACGCACTCGAGTCCGGCGGCGGCCGCGGCGCTCACCAAGTCCTGGCCCAGCATCCCCCCGGCGCCGGTGATCAAGATAGGCATCGGCGCTGAAGGGTAGTGGGACGCTCGCCTCGCGCGTCGACCCCGCTTCGATCGCACGGTCGTAGGATCAAGTTAGGCGCTCTGGCGCCGCCAACGATGCGACCGCTCGAGCAGCAGACGATCCTGATCACCGGAGCCACCGACGGCCTCGGCCGGGCGCTCGCGACCGAGCTGGCCAAAGCCGGCCCGACGCTGCTGATCCACGGCCGCAATCAGGCTCGCGGACGTGAGACGGTCGAAGCGATCAAGCGCGGCACCGGCAACGAGAAGCTGCACTGGCTGCGCGCCGATCTGGCCTCGCTTGCCGAAGTCAACGGACTCGCTGATCAGCTGATCGCCGAGTACGGCGACCTCCACGTGGTGGTCAACAACGCCGGCATCGGGACGACGCTCCCCGGCGACGGACGCCGGATCGAGAGCCGCGACGGATACGAGCTGCGCTTCGCGGTCAACTACCTGGCGGGCTACCTGCTGACGCGGCGACTGCTGCCGTTGCTGGAGCGATCCGAACCGGCTCGGATCGTCAACGTCAGCTCCGCCGGCCAGGCGCCGATCGACTTCGACGACGTGATGCTCGAGCGCGATTACGACGGCGTCCAGGCCTACTGCCAGAGCAAGCTCGCGCAGATCATGTTCACGATCGATCTGGCCGCGGAGCTCGGGGACCGCGGCGTGAGCGCCAACTGCCTGCATCCGGCCACCTACATGCCGACGAAGATGGTCCACGCCGCGGGCGTCACGCCGATCACGACCCTCGAGGACGGCGTCAAGGCGACGCTGCGCCTGGTCGCCGACCCCGAGCTCGACGGCGTCACGGGCAGCTACTTCAACGGCTTTCGCGAGGCCCGGCCCGATCCCCAAGCCGACGACCCCGAAGCGCGCCGGCGGCTGCGAGAGCTGAGCGATCAGCTCTGCGAGCTGTAGATCGCGCCGCGCGCGGTCATGCGGTTGGCCCCGTCGAACAGCGAGCCGTAGCGGCAGTCCGGCGTGCGCCAGCAGTTGTCGGTGAACCACGCGTAGCGCTGCACGAAGCTCAGCTGGTCGAGCATCGCGAGCAGCTTGCGCATGTACGAGCTCGCCAGCGCGCCGGTGGGTCGAGCATGCGTGTGCTCGCCCCAGGCGCGGAGGTCGATCGCGCCGATCTCGGTGACCCAGATCGGCTTGCGAAACCGCTGGTGGATCGAGATCAACTGCCGTTGCAGCTGCTCGACGGCCTGCGGATCGGTGAAGTCCTGGTAGTAGTGCAGCGCGATGAAGTCCACGCGCAGCCTCCGCGCCCGGGCGATCGCCATGAACCGGGCGAGCCAGCCGTCCCCGGGCACCGCGGGCGCGGGCGATCCGAGTCGCAACCCGGTCGACTGCAGGCGGGGCCAGAGCGCGGCGGCTTGCTCAGGCGTCATGTTCGACTGCGAGCCGGAGTCGGGCTCGTTGAAGCCGAGCAGAAAGCGCGCCAATCCCGAGCGGCGATCGTCCGTGAGCGAGCCGATCGACGCCCCGGTCACCGACCGCGGCCCCCACAGCATCGGCACCCATTCGATCCCCGTACTCGCCGGCGGGCTCCTCCAGGACCAGTCATACGCCCACGCGGAGCGCAGTCGCGTCAGGACCCCGGGGTCACTCGACAGGTACTTGGCCGAGGCCACGCCGCGCTTGGGATGCGCGCTCGGCGCGCCCGCCAGCGATGGCGAGACCACCGCCAGCACGGCCACGCCCACCAAAAGGGGAAGGGAAGGCCAACGCACAGTCCTCATCTCCGGCGCGGGCACCGAGAACGCGTCGTTCTAGCGCTCGCGCGCAAGCACCGGCCGCTAGTCGGTCCAGTGGTCCTGCACCATCTCGCCGTCGCCGCCCTCGGGGCGGTCGTTGCCGACGGCGATCAGCTCGAGACCATCGGGGCCACCCTCGAACGAGCGCACCACGGTCGGCGCGACGCGGAGCACATCCCACTGGCTCAGCTCGACGATTTCGTCGTCAAGGCGCACTCGTCCCGAGCCGGCGACTACGACGTACGCCTCCTCCTGCTCCCGGTGGCGATGGCCGATCGGGCTCCGGCAGCCGGCCCCGTAACGGAAGAGGCTGACGCCGAGGTGCTTGGAGTCGAGGTACTTGCGGGCGAAGCGGGCCTCGACGTCCGCGTCGCGCTCAGCCAGCGCGTCCTCGATCTCCGTGAAGTTCTTGATCGTGAAGTCCGGCATCTGGCCAGTCTATTCAGACCCGTAGGGAACCCGGACGTGTACGGCATCCGATGTCACCGAATAGACCCACGAGAGGCGGCCCCGTTGGTAGGGTCGTGGTATGGGTGAACGAACGAAGTACACACCAGGGACGTTCTCGTGGTCCGACCTGACGACTACCGATCAGGAAGCCGCGAAGGCCTTCTACAGCGAGCTGTTCGGCTGGCAGGCCGACGACCAGCCGGTCGGCGACGGCGTCGTCTACTCGATCATGAAGCTCGGCGGCAAGGACGTCGCGGCGATCTCGCCGCAGCCCCAGCAGCAGCGCGAGGCCGGCGTCCCGCCCGTCTGGAACTCCTACGTGACCGTGCAGAGCGCCGACGAGGCCCTCGCCCGCGCCACGGAGCTCGGCGCGACCGTTCACGCACCCGCCTTCGACGTGATGGAAGCCGGCCGGATGGGCGTCGTCCAGGACCCACAGGGCGCCTACTTCCTGGCGTGGGAGCCCAAGCAGCACATCGGCGCCTCGCTCGTCAACGCGCCCGGCGCGCTCAGCTGGAACGAGCTCGCCTCGCCGGATCTCGACGCCTCGGCTGCGTTCTACAGCGAGCTGTTCGGCTGGACGACGGAGGCGATGCCAGACAGCCCGATGCCGTACCTGATCATCAAGAACTCCGAGGGCCACACCAACGGCGGCATGCGCCAGATGATGGAGGGCGAACCGCCCTACTGGCTCGTGTACCTCGGAATCGACGACGCCGACGCCGGCCTCGCGAAGGCCGGCGAGCTCGGTGCGACGACGCTGGCGGAGCCGATGGACATCGGGCCCGGCGGCAGGATCGCGATCGCACAGGATCCGCAGGGCGCGGTATTCGCCCTGTATGCGGGCGCGTTCGAGGACTAGCCGGCTGGACTAGTCGCGGAGCCGGGACCAGAACCGGACGTACTCACGCTCGTGACCGATCCCGGCCTCGAGTGCTAGCCGCATCCCCTCCGGCAACTCGCCCTGCTCCAGCAGCTGCGTGTAGAGCTTGAGGCGTTGCTCGTGCCGCTCGAGCTGACCCTCTGCGAGCGCAGCCGGCTCGGTGCCACAGAAGAGCTTGAGCAGACCGGGATCGCGCAGCTCGTAAAGATCGGTCGCGGGATCCTCGCGCCATTGCGCAAGCGCTTTCGTCCCTGTGTCGGCCAGCCGGTATACGCGGCGCCTACGGCCAGCCGGCTCGCGTTGTTCATGTAACAGACCGAGTTCCCCGAGACGGGCGCACTCCGTGTAGATCTGGGTGTGGGGGATCGACCAGAAATGGAAGATGCTGACCTGCGCGATCTGCTTGAGCTGGTAGGGGGTCGCCGGGCCGAAGCGCTCGATCAGGCCAAGCACCGCGTACGACGTGTCGGTGAGGGGAGGGTTTGACACGAGCTCCAGCTTACAGTACGGTACGTATCGTTCGATTCGTACGATTCGGGAGGCATGATGAATACCATCGCGACGACCACCGCCACCGCACGTCACGGCTTCGACTCGCTCGAGCAGGAGACCCGGATAGCCGCCCTTCCGGTGCAGGGTGAGCTCCCGGCCTGGCTGCACGGCTCGCTGATCCGCACTGGGCCCGCGAAGTGGGAGGTCGGCGAGCGCACGATGAACCACTGGTTCGATGGGCTCGCGATGCTCCACCGCTTCTCGTTCGCCGATCAGGCAGTGTCCTACGCGAATCGTTTCCTGGAAAGCCGTGCCTATCGAGCGGCCCGCGACCAGGGCCAGATCTCCTACATGGAGTTCGCCACCGATCCTTGCCGCTCGCTGTTCCAGAGGGTGAGCTCGATGTTCTCGCCGCAGCTGAGCGACAACGCCAACGTCAACCTCGTCAAGCTCGGCGAGCAGTTCATTGCGATGACCGAGACTCCGATCCCGGTGCAGTTCGACGCCGACACGCTGGCTGCCGGGGGCGTCGCATACACCCCACCCGGCCACCTCACGACCGCGCACCCGCACCTGGACCGCACCAACAAGGGGATGCTCAACTACGCGGCCAAGCTCGGGCCACGGAGCAGCTACCGGTTCTTCTCGCTGGCGCCGGGAGGGGACTCCCCCAAGGTGATCGGCTCGATGCCGGTGCGCGAGCCCGCCTACATGCACTCGTTCGGCCTGACCCCGCAATGGCTGGTGCTAGCCGAGTTCCCGTACGTCGTGAATCCGCTCCGGCTGGCGTTTGGCGGGCGGCCGTACATCGAGAACTACCGCTGGAAGCCAGAGCTCGGCACACGCTTTCACCTGTTCAACCGCGCCGACGGTCGGGTCGTCGGACCGTTCGAGACCGATCCGCGCTTCGCCTTCCACCACGTCAACTCATACGAGGACGGAGACGATGTCGTCGTCGACATCTGCACGTTCGCGGACGCGACGATCATCGAGGACCTCTACCTCGAGCGACTGCGCGACGGGAAGCCGATCGCCCCAGCCCACCTCGAGCGCTTCCGGCTCTCGCCCGGCGCCGGCTCGGTGACAAGCGAGCGGCTGATCGACGAGCCGATCGAGTTGCCGCGGATCAACTACTTCCGCTGCAATGAGCATCCCTATCGCTACGTCTGGGGCGTGGCGTCTGGCTCGGGCTGGATCGACCGGATCGTGAAGGGTGACGTGGTCACGCGACAGTCCTCGGTCTGGTCGGAGGAGGGTTGCTTCCCCGGCGAGCCGGTGTTCGTCGCCGCCCCCGGTGCCGAGGACGAGGATCACGGGGTGCTCCTCTCGGTCGTGTTCGATGGACGCAGCGGGCGCTCGTTCCTGCTTGTGCTCGACGCTCGCTCGCTTGACGAAGTGGCCCGCGCCGAGGTCCCGCACCAGATCCCGTTCGGCTTTCACGGTCAGTTCACCCGGTAGCGACGCGGCGCACCGGCGCCGAGGCCCGGCCTTCGAGGTCATACTTCCGCGATGCGCCGTGCCGGTCTGACGACGCTCGCGATCCTCGCGCTGGGGTGCGCGAGCTGCGGCCAGCAGCAGGGCTCCAGCCGATCTTCCAGCGCCGGAGCGTCGAGCACGCCGCCCTCGAACGCGGCGGCAGGAATGCATGCGCATCCTCAGGCCGTCGAGCCGGTCGCCGGCCAGGCGACGCCGGCAGCGGGCGCGGGTCCGGGTCCGACACAGGTCAGCGTCGGACCCAGCTCCGGCGCGATCGCCCGCCCCGTCTCCGACGCGACGATCCGGCGTGAGCTCAGCGCCAGCGGCCTGAACCCGAACGCAAGTCAGGCGACGCTCGCCCCGGACGGCCTCGCGGTCGCGCCGATCGGCGCCCCGCCTGCGGTCCAGGAGCTGATCCAGGCCGGCAACCAGATCGCGCGCCTGCCCTACCGCTACGGCGGCGGCCACGTCACCTACGAGGACACCGCGTATGACTGCTCGGGCTCGATCAGCTTCGTGTTCGAGGCCGCTCACTTGCTGAACGTCAGCGTCGCCTCGGGTCAGCTGATGAACTGGGGCGCTGCAGGACCCGGCAAGTGGGTGACGGTGTTCGCCAACGCCGGGCACACATTCATGTACGTCGCCGGCCTGCGGTTCGACACCGTCGCGCTCGCGGAAACCGGCTCGCGTTGGTCTAATCGCACGGCGACTGAGCCGGATCTGCGCACATTCGCGGTCAGGCACCCGCCAGGGCTCTAGCGTGCGGTGGCGGCCGCTACCCCGCGGCAGGCGCCGCCGCGGGCTCAGGTGCGCCGTGGACGACGAAGTCCCGACCGCGAACGAGCGCCAGCACGAGCCCAGCGCCGACCAGAGCGACGATCCCGGCTACAAGCAGGATCTCGTTCATCGCACTGGCGAACGCGAAATGGATCGCAGCCGTCGCCCGCGCGCGCTCCGCGGCCGGCACCGAATGCAGGACCTCCTGCGTTCCGGCGCCCGCGACGGCGTGGCTGATCTGGGCGGCGTGTCCGGCCATCGGTGTGCCGGCAAGCCTCGGCGCCAGCTTGTTCGAGATCACGCTCTCGAACAGCGCACCCAACGCCGCGATCCCGGTCGCGATCCCGACCTGGCGGAACGTGTTGTTGATCCCGCTCGCCATCCCGCTGCGTGTCGGGGGCACCACGCCGAGCGCGGCCGACGCCAGCGCGGGATTGACTGCTCCGACACCCGCGCCCGCGACGATGAAGCCGGCGAGTAGCGCAGTCCAGTGTGAGGAGGCGGTCAGCCCCCGCATCAGGAACAGGCCGATCCCGACCATCGCCAGACCGATGCTCAGCAGCAGGCGCATCGGAATCCGAGCGGAGAGATTTCCGGAGGCGACCGCAGAGAAGAACGAGATCACCGTGAAGGGCAGAAATCGGACCCCGGTCTGCAATGGTGAATAGCCCAGCAGCGTCTGGATGTAGAGCGTCAGATACAGGAACATCGCGAACATCGCCGCTGACACCGCGAACGCCGCCAGCGAGGCGCCGCTGAACGTCGGCTTACGGAACAGCGAGACGTCGAACATCGCGTTGTCCTGGACGAACTGCGAGGTCACGAACAGGATCAGCAGCACGACCGAGGCCGCAAACAGCACGAGGATCTTCGTGCTCCCCCACCCGTAGGCGTTGCCGCGGATGATCGCGAACACGAGCAGGAACAGGCCCGCCGTGAACGTGACCGTCCCGATCCAGTCGATCCGCTTGCCTTCGGGATTGCGCGACTCCGCGACTTTGGTCATCGTCAGCACCGCGGCGACGATCCCGATCGGGACGTTGATGTAGAAGATCGAGGCCCACCCGAAGCCCTCAGTCAGCGCGCCGCCCAGCAACGGTCCGATCGCCGCGGAGGTCGCGATCGTCGCCCCCCAGATCCCGAACGCCGTGCCGCGCTCGCGTCCCTGGAACTCCTGGGCCAGCAGCGACAGCCCGGTCGCGAACATGATCGCCCCGCCGATCCCCTGGAGCGCGCGAGCGATGATCAGGAACAGCGCGTCCGGAGACAGCGCGCACAGCAGCGAGGTGCCTGCGAACAGGACGAGCCCAATCGTGTACACGAGCCGGCGTCCGAGCAGATCAGCCAACACGCCCGCGGTCAGCAATACCGATGCCAGCGTCAGCGCGTACGCGTCGATCACCCACTGGATGTCCGAGAAGCTGGCCTTCAGGCTCTTCGCGATCGTTGGCAGCGCGACGTTGACGATCGTTATGTCCAGCAACAGCATGAACGTCCCGACACAGACGACGAGCAGCGTCCACCACTTACGCTCCATGAGCGGCGATCCTAGTGAAACGCCGCCCGCCGCCCGCGCCGCTTAGTTCTCGAGGCGCTGGACGAACGGCTCGTGGCCGTGGCGCGCGGGCCGCGGGGCCGTTTCAGGCGGCTCTCGGTGGGCGCGTTCGTGAGCGTGCTCGATTTGGGCCCTATATGGGCCCAAATTCATCACGCTCCACCACAAGGCGCCCCGTGGCGCCGAGCCCTACGCGCGCAAGGCCGCCCGCGCCGCCGAGCCCCTACGCCCGCCCGTAGACCGGGATCGCCGCGCCGCTGGTCGGCTCGGAGTCGCGCGAGAGCAGGTGCGCGACCACGCCCGCGATCGCATCCGGCTTGACCCAGCGGTCGTGGTCGGCGTTCGGCATCGAGGCCCGGTTCGCGGGCGTGTCGATCACGCTGGGGAGGATCACGTTGCAGCGGATGCCGTCGTCGCGGTACTCCACCGCCACGGCCTGCGCAAACGCGATCACGGCGGCTTTTGAGGAGATGTAGCCGGCCGCGCCCTTGAACGGCTGCAGGGCCGCGCGGGTCCCCGTGCAGACGATCGAGCCGCCGTCGCCCTCGAGCATCGGGGGCACCACGGCCTGGGTCATCAGATACGTCGCACGCAGGTTCATCCGGAATTGCTTATCGAACTCCTCGACCGGCGTCTCGTGCACCCGGCCGCCGGCGGCAAAGCCCCCCACGAGATT
>Ga0102924_1004797_pt1 | contig 13393 bp, 10 predicted proteins | sample PaiPotPPM11metaG_FD_80116 | JGI IMG/M metagenome (GOLD analysis project Ga0102924, IMG submission 80116) | Iron sulfur acid spring bacterial and archeal communities from Banff, Canada, to study Microbial Dark Matter (Phase II) - Paint Pots PPM... ... | reverse complement strand
TCAGCCCCTCGTCCAGAATGAGATTGATTTTGTCCAGTTTCACCTGGATGCTCCTGAAAAGCGGGATAGCCCTGCTAAACAGGATCACGATGGTTGCGACCAGGACAGGCATCGCTACCAGCAGAATCCAGGTCAGCCCGACATCCTGGTTGAGCGCCAGAATGATGCCGGCCACCATCGTGATCGGGGCGGTGATCATCATATTCAGGGCGATGACCGTCACCTGCTGCACCTGCGTCGTATCGTTGGTGGTGCGGGTGATCAGCGAGGATGAGCCGAGTATATCGAACTCGTGCAGCGAAAAGCGTTGCACATGCGTAAACAGTTTGGCGCGGATGATCTTGCCAAAGCCGGTCGCCACCTGGGAAGAAAAGAAAATGCCGATGACCGCGGCCACAGTGCCGCCCAGGGCGATCACGAACATCAGGCCGCCGGTCCGCCAGATGTAGCCGGTATCCTGTTTAATAATGCCGTAATCGACGATATTCGCCATCAACGTGGGCAGGTACAGGTTCGCCAGGGCTTGCCCAAAGGCCAGCGCCACCACGAGAACGAGTATCGCTCGATATGGTTTCATAAACCGCAATAATTTGATCATAGTTCCTCATTTCTGCTTTCGCTCCAGTGCGCTTGATGCACGCTGTCCTGTCTTCCCTCAAGGTAGCGAAGCACTTTGAATAACAGGTCGGCCAGCCGCTCGCTGTCTTCTTCCCCCAGGTAATCGATCATTCCTTGCAGAGCGGTTAAGAAGCCTTCCCAGGCTCGCTCAGTGACCCATTCGCCTTTCTCTGTCAGCTTAATGCCGACAGAGCGCCGGTCCTCCGGGTCGATCTGCCGCTCGACGAATCCGTTCGGTTCCAGGCTATTAAGTAACTGGGTGATGGTCGGCGAGGTCACATGCATGTATTTGCTGATCTCCGATACCTTCATGGGCGAGCCAGGTTTAGCTCCGTGTTTAATACAGAACAGCACCCTGATTTCGCTCGGTTTGCAGCCCGCGTAGGTCTCTTGCTCGTGCCATCTTGCCCGGTGAAATTGATCGAGAGCTTGCAAAAGCTTCTGCGCGGTCGCATCCATCTGAACACTCATATGCTACCTCCCCTATGATGATAGGTTGGTAAGTAAATTGGCATCTAATTTATTAGGCAACCTAATTATAGTAGTAAAGACTACTTTTGTCAAGAGTTTTTGGCTTTTTTATCTTGTCAGAGATAACGATATATCGTTATCTCTGACAAGTATAACGATATATCGCAATTTTGTCAAGGGGCAACGCACTTCTGAGAAGGATGGTTGAGCTTATGACAGGCTGAAGCCTGTCATAAGCTCAACCATCCTTCTCAAAACAGGCTCGCAGCGGGCCTCACACAAGCGGCCTTTACATTGTTCCGACATCTAGCCGCATAGATTGCGGTGACATCAGGGATTATGCTATGATAGCAGTGGAACATAGCTTCCGATGAAGAAACACGTTGGGGAGTAGAGAGCTTTGAGGGTAAGCCACCGGGTCAGACCACAACAAGGAGAGACAACAGACATGGAACAGCCATTAGCGGACGAGGTGTTTTACTACTATGACGCTCACCCCACCGAGGAGGACTTGATGGGGGAAACGCCGCCGCACTCGCGGCTGGTTCACTACTTGATAGAAGTGCTGACCTGGTTGTTTCAGAAGCAAATTTGCGCCGTCCACGAAAATTACAATTTTTATCAGACGTCAGGCGAGCATGAGCGTCCGCTCGTTCCTGACATCGCCATCATCAAAGGTATCCCTGAACAGGATGCCCGCAGCTATCGCGTCGATGTCTATGGCCCGCCGCCGCAGGTCGTCTTCGAGTTCGCCTCTGAAGAGACCTGGCGCAAGGACCTGCTCAAGAAGCCGGGCGCGTATGACCGGATGGGCGTTGAGGAGTATTATGCCTACGATCCCAACTGGCCGCCGCTGCCTCTCAGCCGCAAGAAAGGGCGGCGACTCTTCGGCTGGCAGCGCGATCTTGCCAGCGGCGTCTTGCGCGAAATTCTGCCTGATAGCAGTGGGCGCGTATGGAGTCCACTCTTGCAGAGTTACCTTGTGCCGGACGGCAAGTTGCTCCGCCTCTCCGATCGCTTTGGCAACCCGCGTCTGACGCGGGCCGAGGCAGAGAAAAAACGCGCTGACAAAGAACGCAAACGGGCCAGAGAAGAACGCAAACGCGCTGACGAAGAACGCAAACGCGCCAATACATTCGCGGAAATGCTCCTCGATCTGGGAGTGGACCCTGATCAACTGGTGTGAGATCAAATCCAGTTGATCACTGAAAATAACACTGTAGCAGCGCAATTGATTGCGCCCAGGACGGGCGCAATCAATTGCGCTGCTACACGGTTCCGCCGCATTTGGTGTGAGATACCTGTCTTAGCGTTTCTATCCTATGATTGCCGCGCTCAGATACTCCAACTCGACCAGCTTCGCGAGGATGCGATCCACGCTTTCGGCCACTGTTTCCCTGTCGGTCTCGACCACGAGGTCGGCATACTCCGGCTCCTCGTAAGGATCGTCTTTGCCGGTGAACTCTTTCTTCTTGCCCTCTTTGACGAGACGGTACAGCCCCTTCACGTCGCGCTCTTCGCAGATTTCAAGCGGGCATTTCACGTATACTTCGACGAAATTGCCGATGGTCTCGCGCGCCCACTCGCGCGCCTCGCGGTACGGCGAAATCGCGGCGGCAATGCAGGCAACGCCGTTGCGCGTCAGCAAGCTGCACACAAACGCGATGCGCTTGTTGTTGGTGATGCGATCTTCGCGGCTGAAGCCCAGCCCTTTGCTCAAATTGGTGCGTATCACATCCCCGTCCATAATCTCCACATTGCGCCCTATCGCGTTGAGCCGCCGCTCGATCTCCTTAGAGATCGTCGATTTCCCCGCGCCAGATAATCCTGTCAGCCAGATTGTAAACCCTGTATCAGACATGCAAGTTTCCTCTCGTCTTTATTGTATGAACATATGCTGTTAGCAATTTACTTGTTCACCATATGGTAATACGATAACCTGAATGAATTGTAACAACGGTTACTCACGCGCCCATGTTGGCAACGGCTCTCTGGAGGCTAACCACGCGGGAGGAATGGACTCTGCACCGCAATATAAAGCGACGATGCCGCCGACTATCGCGCAATTGGTATCGATATCACCGAAGACGGCAAGTGTTTGCCAGATAGCTTCTTCATAGGAGTCAAGGTATGTGCCGGCGCACCACAGTGCAAAGGGAACGGTATCTTGCGCGGAAATGTGAGAACCATTGCCGAGCATGTCCGCGACCGTTACCGCTGGCGTATTCGGCGAGAAATCGCGCGCCCAACGCAACTTCATGGACACTTCGCTCTTTGGGACTAAGGGTAATATCTGGTTGAGGAAATCGGCGCACGTTGGCATTATACCAGTATCACGCAATCGACATGCCCAGGCCGCACCCACTGCTACTGCGATGGCTCCCGCGATACCTTCCAGGTGAGCATGGGTCACTTCGGCGGATAGCCGCGCCTGTTCAACTACCGAATCCAGCGCGTCGGCAAAATACGCGCCGAGCGGCGCTACACGCATCGCCGCCCCATTGCCGTATGATCCCTGTCCTTCAAATTGGCTCGTCGCCGCTTCTTGCCACGGCTTGCCATTGCGTATGCTGTGCAACTGGCGATGCATCGATGGGCCATAACCGCGCCCTGGATCGTAGTAAGCAGCAAAGCTCTCAGCCAATGCGTCCTGGATGATCTCACCGTGTTGGAGCAGATTGGAGTAGATCGATAGCGCCATCTGTGTATCATCGCTGTATCGCCACGGTGTCAGCGGCAACTCCCGCTCTTCAACGAGCCGCTCAACTTCTTCATATGGCAAAAAGAAACGATCACCCAGCGCATCGCCAACTGACAATCCCTCCAGTGAGCATCGCGCCCGCGCCATGCGCTCCTCATGTGTCGCTTTCATATAACTCCTCAATTTGCTAACACTTCAATGCTTTGTGGGTGCGATTAAGCCTGTTGCGCCCCTAATTTATCATGAGCAGCCAGCTTATGCAAGTGTTTGTGGGAGCTTGCATTTTTGGCGGGCTATAAGATTGACACTTTCATTATATTAGAATATAGTATAGGTCAAGGAGGATTGAGCTATGCAAAACTATAGACAATATATCACCTCAGATCCTAACGTGCTGTTTGGAAAGCCTGCTATCAAAGGGACGCGTATTGCTGTAGAACAAGTTCTTGACGAATTGGCTGGAGGCACGAGCATCGAAGAACTTTTAGAGGAGTATCCTCGGCTTACTCTTGAGGCGATCCACGCGGTACTTGCTTTCGCCGCTGATATCCTGCGATCTGAGGTAATCTATCCTCTTGATCAGGCGGCATCATGAAGATTCTTGTGGATGAAAATGTTCCCCAAAAGATCACAAGACGTTTACGTGATGCGGGACATGAGGTTGAATATGTCACGCGCAGCATTGAAGATAAACAGATTTTAGAGATTGCATCAATACCTTGAATAAGTACCAGGAGAAACTAAAGGGAAATCTTAGCATTCTTACAGAAAAAGCTATAAACATACGACGCCTATTATGATGAATTGACGTCTCTCTAGAGACTGGCTGTTTTATGGTGATGCATGAAAGAACTCTTGCTCTGCGGTTGTTTGATCGCGCTGCTGGTGATCGCTGTCATGGCCTTTAACATCGCCAGTCACGCGCCCGCACCTGCTAATATTTCTGCGGACTCAATACCGGGCCAGCCGTGGCAGCCGTCGCGCTTGCAGATTTCCGCCATTCATGTCGATGCTCCCATCATCTTCGTCGGCAAAACAGCATCCGGCGCCATGAACGCGCCTGTCTCCAAAGCCATCAACTCGCCATACGGGCATCACCTCAATCTCATCACCTGCAATGGCGTGTGGACGGGGGCCACGGCTACGATCAGCGCCTCGTCGTTTTCACCACGCAAGTAAGTTGATGAGATAAAACATCTGTGCGCTTCGTAATACTAGCAGATGCTATCAAAACTCTCGCTTGCTTCTAGAGAGCAAGGAAAGGCTGACTGTGATGTTGCGCAATCTCTATCGCTTCTACCTCTATGCCGTCTTTATCGCAATGGTGATCTTCGCGGCTTCCGGCGTATTCCAATTTCTGCAAACCATGCTGGGCCTGACATCACTCAGAGGTCAAAATACGCCGCCGAGTAATGCGGCTGTCACGCAGGCGGTTGTCTACGCGCTGGTCGCGCTGCTCGTCGCGGTAATGATCGGCGGCCTGCATTACTGGTTGATGCGCCGGGATATGCGCGACGATGCGGACGCGGGCAATGGCGGAGTGCGCGCGTTTTTCCTGAATGCCCTTGAACTTGTCAGCTACATCACTGGCGTCAGCGCGGGAATAAGCGTCATTGGCTCGTTCGGCCAGCAATACCCTCCTGGTCTAAACATCCCTTGCGCGCTGGCGATCACGTCGCTCTGCGTCTGGGGAGTCGCCGATCTGGAGCGCAGGCGCGCTCCAGCAGTGGCCGGGGCTGCGGTCGTCTTCCAGCGCCTGCACTTCTACGGCGCGCAGTTGGTCTTGCTGGGTATCATCACCTTTTACTGGCTGGGAACGGTCGGGCAGGCCATTGACGATGTGGTCTTCCAGGGGCGTGGAGCGGGCCTCACGCCGTGCGGAGGTTTTACGGTCTGTCCGGGCGCGAACCTGCTCAGTGAGAGCGCGGCCTTGTTCTGGATTGTTCTGTTCTGGCTGGGCTACGGCTACTTGAGTCGCAAGGATACCGGATCGTTGTTGCGCCGCGTCCTGCACTACCTCAGTTTTGGCTACGGCCTGATCTTCGTGATTGTCGGCGTTTATCGCGCCGCGTCGCTGCTCGTCCTGTCCATGCTTGGCGCGCTGCCGGGTCAGAACCAGATCTCTGGACCTTATGCGCCATACGATAGTGTCGCGCCGCTGAGCTTCGGTGCGTTGGCTTGCGCGATCTACCTGTACTGGCTGCGCGGGGCAATGCGGCAACAGCCGCCAGAGCGCGCCGTAATGACCCTGATCGTCAATGCCATCGCGGCCATAGTTGCCGGAGTCGTATTCTGGTGGGGCTGTGGCTCTGTTATCCTGAATCTCCTGAATCAGATCATGCCGACCAGCCCGTTGAGTCCGGGAGACTGGGCCAATGCCTGGGCGCTGCTGATCGGCGGCGTCGCGTACCTGCCACTGGATGTGATACTGCGCCGCCGCACTGCACAGAGCGGGTTCGTGGCCCCTTTGCGGGGTTTCGTGCTGGCGCTGCTCGGCGTTGGCATTGTCGCCGGAGCGATTGGCGGCGCGACCGCGCTTTACTTCTATGGCACGGCTGGTCTGGGCGTGCAGAGCGGCGATTGGCAATTCGCGGCGCACACCGGCCTGGCGGCTCTGATCATCGGCGCGCTGCTGGCTGTAATCTATCTGCGCATCGCGCGGCGCGAGCATCTCATCGGGGTCGCGCCAAAGCCGCCAGCGCCATCGGCCATTACATCCCCCATGCCAGAGGAAGTTTCAACACAGCCTGCCGTCGCTCCTCAAACAGAAGAAACTTCCCCGGTGGTAATGCCCGCGCCACAAGCCGCGCCAGAACGCCCCGTGCCGCAGATCGTCGATGCGCTGCTGGCGGGAACGATCTCGCGTGATGAAGCAGTCGCGCAGCTCGAGGGGTTGAACGAAGTAAACATTCCATAACCTTTTGCCTATTATTGAACAGAATTGCAGCCGTTTTACAACCTCGTAATAATTCTCCTTAACCACAGAGTTGCTTCGCGCAATGCAACCGGGGGAGAGCATCGCGGGGGAGGATAGGCAGCCAGCCAGACGACGACACAAGGACGCGCCTGCGATGCATGGCATCGCAGGCGCGTCCTTGTGTCGTCGTCTAGCCGACAGTTCCATTGGAACGAGCCAGCGTTATGCTCCCATTTGAGTCAATGCAGTGATCAACGGTGTCACTTTAGGCGTACCCCAACCTGTCACAGGGTCCCAGCCTGCCGTACAATGGTAGCCGGTGACGCCATTCCAGGTATTGTTGCCTATGGTGATGTCATGGTAAACGTTGCTCCCATTAATCCCTAACGTATAGAGGTCCGGATTGAGAAATCCCAAAGGATGCCCGGCGAACTGGTCGCCGTCGGCGATGATACCTGACCAACTGGGTGGACCTTCGCTTGTGCCGCCAATGCCCGTCCAGCCTGTTGGCTGTCCACCGAAACTGGACCAATACAGAAGCGTTCGCGTTGGATTGGCATTGTAGGCAACATCGGGCAGACCACGCATCCCCTTCAAAATGTTCTGAACCTGCGAGTTCATGCCCTGCTGGTATTGCGGCTCTTTCCAGTACTGGCTGACGCCGCCGCCGGAGCGGTGCCAACCGTTTTCCGATATATAGTTCCCATTGGTATCGACATCGAGGCTGGTTCCGCCAACTGTCGTAACGTAGGGATCGTTCGCGGGGAAGTTGACCGTTGGGAAAGGATAAACCTTGCCGTTGTTCCCGTAATTGGAGGCGCCAGTATCACCCGAAGCGGCAAAGACGGTCACACCAGCAGCGGCTGCCTGCTGATAAAAGCTGTCGAACGTCCGCATCAAGTAACGGCCCTTCGGTGTGAAGAGGAGGTTTTCCGTCGCGGCCCAACTCTGGGAAATAATCTTTCCATACCCCTTCTGTAGAGCATATTGTTCGAGATCCAGGAGTTCCTCCAACTCAGCGCTCGGGGCGGTCATCAGAACGATATTGGCTCCAGGCGCCATCGCATGCGACCACAGGGTGTCCAGCGTCGTCTCTGTTGCCCAACCGATTCTATTAGGATCGGGCTTGTATGGCGCTGTGCCGAACGGAGTAATGATCTGGAAGGATGGAGGATCAGGAAGGTTATATCCCATATCAAAGGTATGGAGGTCTTGTTTGATGGTGGGACTACCAAACGGGACAATAATTATGATGGTCTGGCCTTTTCCGTCATACCCTTTGTTGAGCAACGGATTCAAGTCATACGCATTGTGCATTTCTTGCGGGCTCAGGCAGTCATGATTCAGGTGCTTACGGCAATACTGGTCTGTAGGCGGCTTCGGAGTGTTGCTGACAAAACCTTCTGGTTCAAAGTTGGTCGTTACAGATACCTGTGGCATGTCATTGTTTGCATTCGCGGCGTGTGCGGCCTGTGTCTTAACGCTCAACAATGGCAGCAAAACTAAGAGAAGGACGGCAACAACGAGCGATGTTGCTATATACCAGCGGCGGGATCGGTTGAATAGCCAGTGTTTCAAAGCGTTGACCCCCTTTCAAGTGCGCAAGAACTGTATCAGGGGAAGCGAATAATCGGAGGAGGTGATCACTAACTGGTCTTCTACTTGCAATTCGACGCACAAAGGCAAGAGCATTATTGCAAACTTGAATGTTCAAATGTATGCTTTAACGCTACAACGGATCAGCAGAATAGCCAGACTATGCCCCCCATATCTTAGCTCTCGCGGTAAACAATTCACAGAAAATAGTGTAGCCGGACAAAAGTTACTTTACCATAGAACGTTGAAAAAGTCAACAGGTCACGTTCTGACCGGCTCACTTGAGAATCGCGTTTTACATTAAACATTTCACTTGCATCACAAGCTCAGCTTACATCCACTCTTCAATTTCTTCAACAAAAGAGCTACTGCTTGTTGGTAAGCAGCAGACCCAACTGGCTGATCTCATCCTCATAATCTGACGGCCCCATAGCGAGATGCGCGTCGAAATCTTGCCGCGCCAACGTGGCATTTCCCAACTTCGCGTGGCAAACTCCCCGTTGATAAAGAATGTCATGAGCATCGTCGTCGCTGAGTTCAAGCGCGCGCGTGTAATCGGCGATGGCCTCCTGCCAGCGTTCCTGTGATTGGTAGGCAAAGCCCCGATTATAGCGGATCGTAGCATTCTCGCTCATATCCAGTGCATGAGAGAGATCGGCAATGGCCGCGTCCGTGTTCCCGCTCTCGAACTCCAGGACTGCGCGATTGATCCAGGCAGCTTCCAACTTTGAGTCACGTTCCAGCGCGGAGGTGAGCGCGCGCAATGCCTCCTCCATATGCTGCTCTTCCATCTCCAGCAGTCCCAACGTGCAAAGCAGTTGTGCATTGTTGGGATTGAGCATCAGACCGCGCTCAATATCATTACGGGAGGCGGTATACTCTCCACGCTCGTAGAAAATGCCAGCACGATTGATCAGAGCATCGACGTTGTTGGGATCCAATTCCAACACATAGTTGTAATCGGCCAGGGCTTCGTCTTCACGTCCAAGAATGGAGAGAACGCCCGCGCGATTATAGTACATCTCAGGATAGGGAGGACCGTAGCGGATGGCGGAATTGTAATCCTCCAATGCTTCTTCGTTGCGTCCGAGACGCCGGTAGATATTGCCGCGTTCGAAGTAGTGTTCGCTATAATGCGGGTCCATCGCGATGAGCGTAGTAAAATCGGCTATGGCCTGATCTGGCTTTCTGAGTGCATTGTTGACTTGAGCGCGATTGTATAGCATAACAGAACGTTGCAGCAGATGCTCTCCTGGCTCCAGTTCGCGATCAAGTCGTTCAAGTCCTTCCACTACCAGGCGCTGGGCTTCATACGGTCGGCCAAGACGCACTTCGATCAGCGCGAGGCCATTCTGATTAAAGACCGTATAAAATGTTCGCTCTTTTGGATCGGGCAGGAGCTGCGCAATCGCGATGGCTTCCTGTATCCAGCGCTTGGCGATATGCATATCGCGGCGTTCCGGTTCGTGATGCCGCGTGTAGAGCATGGAAGTTGCATAAGCGGCGTACATATGGATTGCGGGATTATCCGTCAGCTCGCGAATTTCATCGAAAAGAGCTTCTGCTTCTGTGCCGCGGCTGAGCGCTGCCAACGCTGTTGTGATATCCTTGGTGAAGGACCAATAGGCATCAATCTGCTTTTCCCAGTCAATCAGTTTGCGTCCCCGGTAGCCAAAATCAACAGCCGCTTCATAGAAGGCCATGTTGAGGCAGTAGTTAAGCGCCTCCTGTATTACTTGTACGCCGCTGCCAGACGGATCCCGTCCGCGCTCGCGGTGATAGGGAATAGCTCCCAGGTGGAGCGTCCATTGTTCCTGTTTCTCTAGAGCTTCCGCGCGTTCATCGTGCCATTGTTGTCTGGTATCCGGCTCAAGTAAATCATAGGCCATCTTCTCTAAAGGTTGATCAGATGTACACTCGGACTCGATGTAAGCTCGCGCCATATCAGCGCGCTGCGCAGGCGGATACTGCTCAAGGTTGATGTGCTGTTGTTCATCCATTGGTTGGGGTTGGATCAGACACGCCTGTGTTGTCAACACCGAATGCAGCGGTTCCGCGAGAGATGTTGAGGCCGTATTCACTGTGATTAAGAGCTGGCGGGGGTCAGCCCGTCGTAATAAGACAGAGAGAAATTCCTGGTCGAGTATATCCGCCTTATCCACGTTTTCGAAGACGATGGAATAGTGACCAGGCTTCACGGAAGAAAGATACTCTAACAAGAAGTCCACTATTCCATGCGCCAGGTGCAGTGTACGCAGGTGAGAATAATAAATCGTGCGCTCTTTACCGGTAGCCAGCGAGGTGAGTGTTTCGGCAGATGCAACTGCCAGAGATTTTAGTTCAGGAGCGACAGATAAAATCTCTGTTCCATGAGCGTTAACGATCTCAGGGTATGTTTGATACATGCCGGGTACCAATTGGCGCAGGAGTTCGCCTGTGCCGGTATACGGGCCGCGCAGGTTGCGGTGACAATTGATGTGATAGGAAACAGCGGTCACCCGGTTCATAACTTGTAAAGCTTGCTCCCTGTCCCGCCGGTAGAGCGCCACAATCCATGCATGTGAGAATTGAGGGTCCATCATCAGTATCCTTTCGCATGAAATACGGATTCAGAGCCAAGCGATGCTCTGTTGTGTGTATCGACCAATGTTCGGGCTACTCAAACGAACAAGCAGCGTCTCTAGTTATGCGCTTAGCACGGCCTTAGGGCGCTGTGCCTTCTTTTTTTTGTATTCGTGCCATAAGACAGCAGCTACGACCACCAGTTGCACCCCATTCAATCCAAGAAAAACAATGGAATCCCAGAACGAATATGTCTGATGGGCATAGCCGTTAATCAAATGTCCAAAGATACCGGATAAGAATTGGAAGGCGATTGGAATGCCAACCGTCAGCGACAAAGTGACCGTGAGCATGTAGCCGAATATGTAAAATGGCGCGTACCAGCGCGCTAGCCGACGATCTTGTGGATTCCACGACGTTTCGTCCTCCATTTTAGAGGAGCGTCCTAACAAGCGCAACAGCCTGTTTCGCAGGTAACGATTGGCTGTGTGATGGAGATCGACGCAACCAAAGATATTCATGAAAATATAGTAGAGGTCTGTTCGTAAGTAAAAATAAAACTGCCATAGGAACCGAAAGACGGTTTCGAAAGCGAGAGCAACACAGACGGCTCCGAGCAAAGAGTAGCCGCCCTGCGATCTCATAGTCGCTTCGGCAATGACGGTTAGCAGCGAAAACCAGACGACATCGCCAACCATCCCCGCCAGAAATGGAAGGTAACGGTAGCGGGCTGGAACGCTCCAGAGACCCGTGAGGTTCGTTTCGAATACCACGAAGTACATGCGACGCCCGATGGACAAACGGGAGGAGATGCCAAGCCGCCTTCCGGCCAGCATGTGAAACGACTCGTGGAGCAGTATGCCAGGGAATTGTCCCAGGAATAGACCAACCTCTACAACAGTGTAGGATGGCGAGAAGAAAACATTGGCATAATGTGGAAACAGGATAGGATGATGCACGATGTCATAGACGCAGTAAGCAAAGAGGGCAACGTAGAGTATCCATGCAACGGGCGAAAATGCAGCGCGCCCCAGCCATTGCCACGAGGCAGAGCGCGAGGGAGAAATCGGCTCTGCTGGCTCATCATCATCTCGAATGAAATGCAGATCCCGCAGCGTATCGAGAAAATCATTCATATCGATGGAATCAGCGTATTGCTCTTCGTACCACTTCGCTGCCTGCTCAGGAGAAAGACCGGCTTGCATCTGCTGGAGGAGCGCAACGCCATCAGACGGAAATAAGGCAAACGAATCGATATCAAGCCGTCCGACCATGGTATCCGTTTTCTCTTTGACAAAGACCAACGGATAAATTTTGAGGGAAGAGGAGTTGTCTATCACACCTGATTTTCCATATCTAACTGAAAGCGTCGATACTGCAAATAAAACCTCGTTGCAAGTAAAAGCTCATACACAAACGTCCGGCTATTGATGCTATGTATAAGCTTTTACTTGAGGTACGACAAAATCTGACTAAGCTGTGCTTGTCAGGTTGCCGGTCTCAGCTAGCTGGGTAAATGGACCGGATGTCCTTTCGTCGTCAGCTTCACAGCCTCGGTCTTGCGGATAATGATCTTTTTCACCGATTCATCTCCTTTCCGTGTAAATTTGTACGGGAAACCGTATACTGTTAGGGTAAAACCTGAAGATCGCATGTGCGGACACTCTTTCGTTCTACCCTCTGTTATCGTGAAGTAAGTAAGCCACGCCTGTCAGTTTGGGATCTCAACTAAGCGTTGCCGGGCATATGGACCGGGTGTCCTTTCGTCGTCAGCTTCACAGCCTCAGTCTTGCGGATAATGATCTTTTTCACCGATTCATCTCCTTTCCGTGTAGATTTGTACGGAACACCGTATGCTGTAAGGATAAAACGTAAAGATCGCATGTGCGGACACTCTCCCGTTCTATCCTCTGTTATCGTGAAGTAAGTAAGTCACGCTTATCAGTTTGGGATCTCAGCTAGCCTGGGCAATGGACCGGGTGTCCTTTCGTCGTCAGCTTCACGGCCTCGGTCTTGCGGATAATGATCTTTTTCACAGTACTCACCTCCTTTCCGTGTAAATTTGTGCGGAGTGGACCTTTCAGACTCAGACGATCAGCAATACTATTGCCCCCGTCAAAGGCTGAAAAAAGAGGAGTTGAGGTAGGGCATCGTCACAATAAACTTGACACAGCTTTGTCGTTAGAGGTGCTTTACTTGCGATCATGGTTCTTTGCCCTTCTCCATTGGAGGGTATGCGCGTTCACTCCCCTGTGTCCGGCCCGGTATGTCTGGATAGGCGGCACTCCAACATCCTGAACCTCATACGGAACACCGTATAGTATAAGGATACCATGTAAAAAGTCGTTTGTCAATATTTCCGTTGATGAAAGGTGAATAACGTAGATATGCTTCTTTGTTGAGAATAAGCTCATGCTTATTCTTCCTGACTGCCGATTTTCCGTCCCGTAGGGGCGTGGGCTTGCCCCGCCCGTGTGCGCGACTGCCGATTTTCCGTCCCGTAGGGGCGTGGGCTTGCCCCGCCCGTG
>Ga0102924_1004796_pt1 | contig 13394 bp, 13 predicted proteins | sample PaiPotPPM11metaG_FD_80116 | JGI IMG/M metagenome (GOLD analysis project Ga0102924, IMG submission 80116) | Iron sulfur acid spring bacterial and archeal communities from Banff, Canada, to study Microbial Dark Matter (Phase II) - Paint Pots PPM... ... | reverse complement strand
GGCGGGGACCTCGAGGCGGCGGCCGCGCCGTCCGCCACCGCACTGGTGGTCGCCGCCGCCTCGGGAGCGTCGGAGCTCTACCTCAGCGCCGACGCCGGGCGAACGTGGACGACCGCCCTCCAGCAGGCCACTGGGGGGATCCCGTTCGAAGAGCTGGGGTTCACCACGCCGACCCAGGGCGTGGCCGTCCTCGGCGTGCCGACGGTCGCCGGCGCTCCGGCCGCCGGCGTACCGCCGAGCGCCCTGCTCATCACCCGCGACGGGGGTCGGTCCTGGTCCGGTGTGACGTTCGGCGCGTGAACTGGGGTCAGACTGGGGTGGTGACCGAGACGATCACCCTGCCTGATCTCGACGCTCCTCCCGTCGTCGACCCGACCGAGGAAGACGAGGAGCCCGAGGCCGCCCACATCGTCACCCAACGGGACCTGATCCACAGCCAGATCACCGGCCAACCCATCCGAGCCCTGTGCGGGAAGCTGTGGGTGCCGAAGCGCAACCCCGACGACTACCCCATGTGCCCGGCGTGCGTGAAGATCCTCAACCGCCTCGGGCCGCCGGTGGGGTGAGCGGGGCCCGGCCGGTTCACGCCGCCGGCCCGGAAGCCACGCCGAGGGCGGCGGGGGCCATGTTCACCGAGGTGGTCAGCGGAAGGTTGCCGATGTCCGACCCGTCGCCCACGTAGAGCCGGTAGGGGCCGGCGGGGACGATCCACTGCTGCTGGGCCGTTGACCACACCGCCAGGTCGCCGGGGCTCAGGCGCATGGTGACCACCTGCGACTGCCCGGGCAGCAGGTCGACGCGCTGGTAGGCCCGCAGCTGCCGGGCCGGCTCCCCCGTTCCCGACGGGGCCCCGACGTAGCACTGGACGACGTCGGCGCCGCGCAGCGAGCCTTGGTTTGTGATCCTCGCGGTCACGCTGATGCCACCGCCCACCACCTTGGACTGGAGGCCTGAGAAGGCGAACCGGGTGTACGAGAGCCCGTACCCGAAGCTGAACGCCGGCTTCACCCCGGTGGCCTCGTACCAGCGGTACCCGACGTTGACCCCGTCGCTGTAGAGCGTGCGTCCACCCGCGCCCCCGAACGTGGCCGGGGTGTTGTCGGGCATCTGGGCCGCCGACGCCGGGAAGGTCACCGGCAGCTTGCCGCTCGGGTTGACCCGGCCCGAGAGGATGTCGACGAGGGAGGTGCCGGCGGCCTCGCCCGGGTACCAGGTCTCGAGGATCGCCGACACGGAGCGGATCCAGGGCATGAGGACGGCGGCTCCGGTCTCGAGGACGACGATGGTGTGACGGTTGGCGTTGGCCACGGCGCTCACCAGGGCGTCCTGGTTGCCCGGCAGCGACAGCGACGAGCGGTCGTAGTGCTCGGACTCCACGTCGTGCACGACCACGATGGCCACCTGCGCCCGCCGGGCGACGGCCACCGCGTCGGAGGGGTTGGTCCCCGGGTCGTAGAGCACTCGGGACCCGAGGGCGGCGCGCAGCGCGGCCAGGGCGCTCACCGGGTGGGTCGGGAGCACGTGCATGGCGCCGAAGCCGGCCGGCATCGGGGTGCCGTCCTGCGGACCGATCAGCGCCACCGACCCCAGGTGGGTGAAGTCGAGGGGCAACAGGTTGGCGTCGTTCTTGAGGAGCACGGTCCCCTCGTTGGCCGTCTGGGCCGCCACCTGCTGGTGGGCGGGTCCGGTGGCCACCTCAGCACGGTCGGGCGGATGCGGGTTGGCGACGAGGTCATACTGGAACAGCACGCTGAGCAACGGCCGGGCCAGGCCGTCGAGGGTGGCCCGGGGCATCCGGCCGGCCGCCACCGCCGCGGCCATCGTCGCCGGGTCGTACAGGCGGGTGCACTTGACCTGGGAGATGCCCACGGCCATGGCGGACGCCTGGTCGTACACCGAGCCGCAGTCGGACCGCACCATGCCCTGGAATCCCCACTGGTGGCGGAGGATGCCGTTGATCAGGGGGCCGTTCTCACAGGCCGGAACCCCGTTGATGAGGTTGTACGAGCACATCATGGCGCCGGCGTGGGCCTGCCGGGTGACCGCCGCGAACGCCGGGAGGTAGACCTCGTGCAGGGCCTGGTCCGAGACGATGGAGTTGTCGGCCGCCGTGGCCCGATGGGACTCCTGGTTGTAGACGGCGAAGTGCTTCACCACCGACACCACCCGGTTGGCCTGGATGCCCTGCACCAGCGGCACCGCCAATGACGCGGTCAGGAAGGGATCTTCGCCCAGCGACTCGTAGGAGCGGCCCCACAACGGGGAGCGGTCGATGTTGATGGTCGGCGACAGCGCCAGGTCCACCCCCTTGGTGGCGTCCTCGGAGCCGATGACGTCCCCGTACCGTTGCGCCAGGGATGGGTCGAACGCGGCGGCGTCGGCGATCGGCGACGGGAGCTGGGTCACGCCGGTCATGCCCGTCGCCACCCCGGCGGCCCCGTCCTGCTCGGTGATCATGGGGATGCACAGCGCCGGCTGGGCGGGCGTGTAGCCCTCGTAGCCCACGGTGGGTTTGTACTGGCGGAGGTGCAGGAGGGTGGCCTCCTGCAGCGGGGACATGGCCGCCAGCAGCAGGTTGACCCGGGTGGCGACGGGCAGCCTCGGGTTGACCCAGGGGCACGACGGGCGGGCCGCCGCTACCGCGGCGACGGGGGCGGCCGTGCCCGCCGGTGCGGTCGACGCGGGGACCGCCACCGCGCGGTTGGGGCGGCCAAAGGGCACGGTCGTCTCGTGCGTGTCCTCCCGGCGGTCGCCGGCCGCGCCGGCCCGCACGTCGGCGACCGACGACGACACGACCACCGCAGTGGTGGCGGCCAGGACCGCTGCCGCCATCAAGGCGGCGAGATGCCGTCCCCCCAGCTTGAAGGTCACCGTCTCACCAACCCCGCATTTCCGACTCTGGCCATCACATCGGCAGCCCGGCTCGACCGATTAGTCCCACGCCGGTGATGAAGTCGCCCGTCCTCGGGTGGTCGTCGGCAAGGCGGGGGCTTCGTCGTCATCGCAGGCCGGGCGCCGATTGTACGAGCCGGACCGGCCGCCTCACCGTCACCCCATGGGGTGACCCGATCCCCCCCCACCGGCGAGGGCGGCCGCGACCCTCAGTCGGTGGGGGCCCAGCCCGCCAGCTTGTGACGGGCGAACCCCTCGACCCGGCTGATATGGTCGGCGCTGCGCCGGAAGCGGGCCCCGATCTCGGCAGGCTCGGCACCCGCCTCGCGCCAGCGCAGGACCCGCCGCTCGAGGGGTCGGAGGACGGGGGCGTGCTCGGTCGCCTGCCCGGCCGCACGGGGCAGGCCGGCCATGACGATGAGCCGGCCGATCGTGGCTGGGCTGCGCTTGAACCGCCGGCCGATGTCAGCAGTGTCGTGGCCCTCGGCGACCAGGCGGAGGAGCCGCCGTTCGATCGGCCGCCGCGTCATGTCCTGGTTGCCTGCCATCCGCGGTCACTGTACCCATCTCGCGGCCCAGCTGATACGGTCGACCACTCGCCCCATGACCGAGCACGAGCTCCAGCGCTGGCTCGAGCGCCACAACGCCGAGCTGGTCGCCTCCGACATCGACACGGCGCTGGGCCGCGGCCCGAGCCTTGGGTCGCATCGAGGCCAGACGTGGATCAGCTTCCAGTCGAAGCGCATGCAGGCCCGGGTGGTGCTGTCCGCCTCCGGCATCTGCCGATTCACCGCCTCCAGCCGGGCCGATGGCGGCGACCGCTTCGAGTCGACAGAGGACTTCACGTCCAGCGCCGGGCTCGACGCCGCCATGGCCGTCCTGCTCGGGCACCTCAGCTGATCCCCGGGAGCACACCCCCCCCACGGTCGGGGTGTACCGTGGGCAGCTAAGCCCGGTACCCATGCCCGCCGGGAGCGAGCCCGCCCCCCCAGCGGGCGCATCAGCTGCTCTGGACCCCGGTGGCGCCCCAAGGGTTGCACTGAGCCAGGAGTCAGCATGTCGCACACGGTTCACCCGTTCTCCCCCGCCCGGGTCCTGGGGCGTCGGCCGGAGCTGTGGCCCGTCGCCGGGGGCCCACGATGATGGTCAACGCCGTCCTCGGCCCGCCGGCACCGGCGGAAGCGACGCCCACGGAGGATGCCGGGTTGCCCGTGCGGAAGGTTGTGCTCATCGACCCCAGGGAGGAGCGACGGGCGATCACCAGCCGGCTCATCGATCGCTGCCCGGACCTGGAGGTCGTCGGGTTGGCCGGGGACCTGCTCGAGGCGCAGACGCAGATCGAGGCGGCCGGCGCCGATGTTGCGATCCTCGAGATCCAGCTTCCCGTGAGCGAGGGGCTGGCCGCCATTGCCGCGCTGCGCAGCCGGTTCCCCACCCTCCGGATCGTGGTGTGCTCGTTCCACAGCGACGCCACCACCCGGGACGAAGCCCGCTCGCTCGGCGCCGACGGCTACCTGACCAAGCCGCTCCAGATCCACGATCTTCTCCCGCTGGTGATCGAGCCCGCTCCCGTGTCTCCCGTTCCGGAAGCGACCGCCCCACGCGCCGTGGGCCGGGCGTGGTGAGGATCCGGGGCTGGCAAAGCCGTTGGCGTCAGGGCCGGCGCCCCACGGCAGCGGGCGTCGCCGCACCGGACCATCGCTGAGCCACGGCCGTGGACGACGATCGTCACAGGCACCTAATGGCCGACCTGGCGGCCCTGGCCCCGGACGCACCCCCCCTCGAGCAGATCTGTCGCGGCGCCGTGCGCCTGCTCGGGGTGAGCGGGGCGGCGGTGATCCTCATGTCCGAGGAGGAGTCCGGAGCCCTCACCGCGGCCTTCGGCGCTCGGGTCGCCGATGTCGAGGACATCCAGTTCGCCGTGGGCGAGGGCCCGTGCCTGGAGGCCTTCCGGACGGGCGCCCCCGTGTTCGAGCCGGAGCTGGTGGATGGTCAGCAGGGCCCCTGGCCGGCGTTCGCCGACCGGGCTTTGGCCTTCGGTGCGCGGGCGGTCTTCGTCCTGCCCCTGCAACTGGGCGCCATCCGGCTGGGAGTGCTCTACCTGTACCGGGACCGTCCCGGGATGCTCGCCGGCCAGGAGGTGGCCGACAGCCTTGACCTGGCCGAGCTGGCCATGCTCACGGTCCTCGAGAGCCAGAGCCACGCCGCCTTCGGCGACCTCGGCGCCGGCCTCGGCGGCGAGTGGTCCCACCGCGCCGCGGTGCACCAGGCCACCGGGCTGCTGGCGGCGCAGCTCGGCACCAAGCTCATCGACGCGCTGGCCCGGATCCGCGCCCACGCGTTCACCGAAGGCCGATCGATCTACGATGTGTCAGCGGAGATCGTCTCCGGACGACTGCGGCTCGAGCCATGACCCGAGGCCCGGCAACGGAACCACCGACCGGTCCGCCCGAACGAGAGACCTGCCATGACGGCCAGAGATGCCCAGCTCAATCGTACGTTCGTCGAGATGGCCGACACCCTGGTCAACCACTTCGACGTCGCCGAGCTCCTGCACACGCTCGCCACCCGGTGCGTGGAGCTGTTCGAGGTGGATGCCGCCGGCCTGATGCTGGCCGACGAGCACGGGACCCTGCGGGTGGTGGGGTCGTCCAACGAGCAGACCCGGATGCTGGAGCTGTTCGAGATCCAGAGCCAGGAGGGTCCCTGCTGCGACTGCTATCGCGGCGGGCGGGCCGTCATCGAGGACGACCTCGAGCTCGTCGACCGGTGGCCCCGGTTCCGCGAGGAGGCGCTGGGTGCCGGATTCCGCGCCGCCATGGCTGTGCCCATGTCGTTGCGCGCCGATGTCATCGGCGCCGTCAACCTGTTCCGGGTCGAGCCCGGCCGCCTCAACGAGGTCGATCTGGGAGCATGCCGGGCCCTCGCCGACGTCGCCACCATCGCCCTGATCCAGGAGCGGGCGCTCCGCGAGGCGCGGCTGCTGGCCGAGCAGCTCCAGCGGGCGCTCAACACCCGGGTGCTCATCGAGCAGGCCAAGGGCGTCCTGGCCGGGCTGGCCAACGTCGACATGGACACCGCCTTCAAGATCCTGCGCAACTACGCCCGGGGCGAGAACCTGTTGCTGGTCGACGTCGCCCGCGACCTCATCGGGGGCCGGCTCTCCCCCTCCCAGCTCGGGCGGGTGGGCGGCTGAACCGAGCCCATGCTCAGGGCTCGAACGGGCCCCGCCCCATCTGCTCCCGGACGGTCACGACGGTCGGGTTGGTGAGCGAGCGACGCTGCCAGTTGGCGCCGTCGACGACCAGGGTGTGGCCGGAGATGAAGCGGGCGTAGGGCGAGGCCAGGAAGGTGGCCGCCCAGCCGAGCTCCTGGCGCTGACCCACCCGCAACGCCGGCTGGCAGCCGTCCTTGTCGTCGGTGCGCGACAGGTTGGCCTGGATGTCGGCGGTCATGTCGCTGTGGGGGAAGAGCCCCGGGACCAGGCCGTTGACCTGGATGCCGTGCGGGCCCCATTCGACGGCCAGCGTCTCCGTCAGGTTCTTGACCCCCGCCTTGGCGGCGGCCGAGTGGGCGAACCCGGGCCCGCCGGTCCAGGCGTACGAGGCGCCGACGTTGACGATCGAGCCCGGGGTGCCGGCGGTCAGGTGACGGCGGGCGAACTCCCGGGAGCAGTAGAAGGTGCCGTTCAGCGTGATGTCGACCACCGTCCGCCAGGCGTTCGGTGACATGTCCTCGGCCGGCACCGGGAAGTTGGCGGCCGCGTTGTTGACGAGGACGCCGGGCAGGCCGAACGCCGCCTCGGCGGCGTCGAAGGCGGTGGCGATCGAATCGGGGTCGCGGATGTCGCACTCCACGGCGGCCACCGGCGCCCCCAGCTCCTTCATGGCTGCCTCGCCGGCGGCGAGGTGCTCGGCCTTGCGGCTGGCGATGACGAGCGACGCACCGAGGCGGGCGAACTCGGCGCCGATCGCCTTGCCGAGACCGGTGCCACCGCCGGTCACCAGGACGCACGTCCCCGCGAACGTGCCCGGCTGGAGCGCCGTCTCGCCCGCGGGGGGAGGCGGAGGGAGTCCGGGGAGGTCCGTCACTCAGCTCCCCCGGTAGACGGGCCGCCGTCCGTCCTGATGGGCCGCCTTCATCTCGGCGATGTCGTCGCTCTTGTTCACGAACGTCTGGTACACGAGCTCGTCCCCCATCGACGCCCGGACCGGGCCCTGGCCCATGCGGGCGATCACCCGGCGGGCCATCTTGACGGTCACCGCCGGCGCCGCGGCGATCGTCTCGGCCATCTCCCGGGCGGTGGCGTCCAACTCGCCGGCGGGCATCACCCGGGACACGATGCCGTGGTGGAGCGCCTCCTGCGCCGACAGCCGGCGCCCGGTGAGCACCATGTCGCCGACGAGTCCGGGCCCGCACATCTCGTAGAGGACGGCCACCCCACCGGTGTCGGGAATCACCCCGTGGGTCACCTCCGGAAGCATGAAGCGGGCGTCGTCAGCGGCGATGCGGATGTCACACAGGAGGGCCCGTTGGAACGAACCCCCGATCGCCCACCCCTGGATAGCGACGATGATCGGGGCCTCGATGTCCCAGACCTGCTGGATGCCCCGGTGGCCTGCGGTCATCAGCTCGTGGTGGGTCCGCTCGTCGTGGATGACGCCGATCGACCCGACGTCGCGACCGGACGACCAGATCTTGCCCTCGCCCCGCCAGATGACGGCCCTGACGTCGGGACGCTGCTTCAGCTCGCCGAGGATGGCGAACAGCTCGGCGTCCATGGCGTCGTCGAAGGCGTTGCGCTTCTCCGGGTTGTCGTTGGTGATCGTGGCGATCGGCCCGTCGATGTCCAGCCTGACCCTCGGTGTCATCTCTCCTCCGGCCCGGGATCCTATCCACGCGGCGATCCCGAGCCCCCGCCGAGGCCAGGCCCCGAACCGGCACACCCGACGCAGGTGAGGGCCGTCGGGCGGGCCTCGAGGCGCTCGGTCGGGATGTCCAGCCCACAGCGGATGCACCGACCGTAGGTGCCCTCCTCGAGGCACCGGAGGGCAACGTCCACCTCGGCCAGCGACCGCTCCGCTTCCGCGAGCAACCCGACGGCCAGGGCGTGCTCGAAGGCCACGGTGGCGCCGTCGGGGTCGTGCTCGTCGTCCCGGCCTTCCGCCGCCGCCACCGCCGCAACGCTGTCGAGCTGCGCCCGCCGTTCCTCGACCAGGGCGAGCGCCCGGGACCGCTCCACTTCAAGGCGCTGAGGGGCCGACGGCAAGGCCAGCAAACTACGACAGGAAGACGCCGGGGTCGGAATCCGGTTCACACCTTTTGTGGACGTTCTGCCGGGCTGGGGTTTCCCCCGACTCCTCCAGCTCCCGGGGGATTGGTCCGATCACCCCATTGAGACTTCCCGGTCTGACGCCGCCACGAGCGTTGCGGGCGGGGGACGGGGCACACGATGCGGTCGCACACCAGCAACGGATCCGGAGCGGGTGAGCCGCGGCCATCGTGGTCCACGTTGGTCCGGGTATGGGCGGTTGTGGCCGCCGCCGTGGTTGCCCTGGGGTTCGCGGGCACCCTGCTCGCCGCTCGTGACACTGCCGCCGGCGCGGTGGACAAGGGGAATCGGGCCTTCGCCCAGACTTCGGCGAGCGTGGCGTCCACGTTGCAGTCCACGCTCCAACACGAGGAGGACCTGGTGGTGGACGCCACCGCCCACATCGTTGCCGATCCCGAGGGTTCGAACGCCGCCTTCGTGAAGTGGATCGAGGCGGGGCGGGTCCCGCAGAGGTACCCGGAGCTGCAGGGACTGGCCGAGTTCGTGATCGTCCCGGCGTCCGGGCTCCCGGCCTTCGCGACCCGGGCGCTGGCCGATCCGGCCACCCCTACCCGGGTGATGGAACCTTCGCGGTCATCCCCGCCGGCAACCGGACCTTCTACTGCCTGGGCCGGCGCGGCTACGGGCGGAACCCGGCGCTGGCGCTCCCCCCCGGCTTCGACATCTGCACCACCCCCCTGGCGGCGGAGGCCTTCGCCGCTCGCGACTCCGGGCAGCCCGGGTACTTCCCGTACCCGAACGGGAAGCAGACGTGGTTGGCGATCGAGACGCCGTTCTACGCGGCCAACGGCGTGCCTCCGACGGTGGCGGCCCGCCGAGCCAGCTTCATCGGCTGGGTGGGCACGGCCATCGAGCCGGCGGTCGTCCTGGATGGGGCCTTGCGAGGCCATCCGGGGATGGCGGTCACCCTCCGCTACGGCGCCGGCAGCGCGGCGGTGTCGTTCAGCGGCGGCGCCGCCTCGCCGGCCGGGCAGACGATGGCCATCCAGTTGCCGAACGGCTGGACGGTCGTGATGCATGGAAAGGCGCTCCCCACCGGACTGCTGAGCAGCGGCCCGGCGCTGGGTGTGTTGCTGGCCAGGACGGTGTTGAGCCTGCTGGCGGGGTTGCTGATCGCCATCCTGGCGACCGGCCGGGCCCGAGCGTGGCGGATGGTGGGCCCCAAGACCGAGGAGTTGCGATACCAGGCGCTCCACGACGGGCTCACCGGGCTGCCCAGCCGGGCGCTGATCCTCGACCGGCTCGAAGGGGCCCTGGCTCGTGCCCGGCGCCAGAAGACCTCGCTGGCCGTGATGTTCCTGGACCTCGACGGGTTCAAGGACGTCAACGACAGCCACGGACACGCTGCCGGGGACCGGCTCCTCTGCGAGGTCGCCCGCCGCCTGGGCAACTCGGTGCGAGACAGTGACACCGTGGGAAGGCTGGGCGGCGACGAGTTCGTCGTCGTCGTCGAGAGTGAGTCGATGGCCGACGGGCCCGAAGCCCTCGCCGCGAGGATCCATGATGGTCTCGCCCTCCCATTCGTCCTGCCCGGTGAAGGACAGCCGACGCTCTACGCGCCGGCGAGCATCGGCATCGCCGTGGGGATCCGGCCTCACGCCGACGACCTGCTCCGCGACGCCGACGTCGCCCTCTATGAGGCCAAGGCCCGTGGCAAGGACCGCTACGTGATGTTCGTCCCGGAGCCCACCGCTATTCGGAGCGGAGACGTCGGATCAGCTCGGCCTGTGAGTGGACGCCGACCTTGAGGAAGATCGACGACAGGTGGCGATTGATCTGCCAGCAGCTTGTATTGGGGTGTGTCACCTGACTAGGTCTATCGACCCACTCAAGCGAGGATGTACGCTCACGTCCAGTGGCTGGGTCACGGGTAGGAGAGTCGTTGCGGGCGGCGCGGGTACGCGCCGGCTGGAGTCGGGAGACGCTGGCCCATCACTCCGGCGTCAGCTGGTCGGCCATCGCCCAGATCGAGTCGGGCAGACGCAAAGACGTCCGCCTGAGCAGCCTGGCCGCCCTTGCCGAGGCCCTGGGCGTGAGCGTCGACTACCTGATCGGGAGCAACGCCACGCTCTGCCCCCAGCTCCTGAAGCACCGGGTCCTCGTGTACGAGTCCGACGAGGACTTCCTGGAGACGACGGTTCCGTTCTTGGGCGAGGGCATCGAGCTCGACCAGTCCCTGTTGGCGGTGGCGACGTCGGGACAGGCGGATCTCCTCCGCCATGCCCTCGGCGATCGAGCTCGACAAGTCGACTTCGCCGATGCGACGGATTGGTACGACTCACCCAACGGCGCCCTGACGCGCTACCGATACTATTTCGGGGAAAAGCTCGATGCCGGGGCCACATGGATCCGGGTCGTCGGCCAGCCCGATTGGAAGTGCCCAACGGACGCCGAGACCACCGCGTGGATCCGCTATGAGTCGATGGTCAACCTCATCTGCGCCCCTTGGCCGGTGACGTTCACCTGCGCGTACGACGTGAGGACTCTGCCCGCGAAGCTCATCTCCGACGCCCGCCGGACCCATCCCGAGCTCGTGGATGGCGTCGACACGACCCTGAGCCCAGGCTACGCGTCGCCCGAGGACTTCCTGATCGAGTCGTAGATCACGATGAGCCCGGCTGGCGTCCGGGGTCAGGTCATCCGTGCCGCGACGACGCAGACATCGTCCTCGCGATGGTGGCGCTGCAGCCGCCAGCCCAGAAGGTCGTCGCACACGGCCTGCGGGGAAAGGTCCGGAAGCCCTTCGGCAAAGGCTTCGAGTTGCCCCATGGTCACGCCGAGGCTCTCGGTGCGGTTCTCGATCAGCCCATCGGTGTAGAAGACGATGGTGGTGCCCAAGCGCATCGCCTTGACCTCCTCGCCGTACTGCCAGGTCGGGTCGGCACCGATCAAGAGCCCCTTGCCCGCATCGGAAGCGAGAAAGCCGAACTCGCCGGGTCGGCATCGCAGGATCGACGGATGACCGGCGTTGGTGTGGACGAGCGTCCGGCCGGTCGGGCTCCACATGGCCACGATGACCGTGGCGGTCTCTCCGTCGCCGAGGCGGCACAGCATCCGGTTGAGCCGCGTCATCACCCTCCCCGGGCTGGGGTCTTCGTCGGCGAAGGCTCGGACGGCGTTGCGGAGCTGGGCCATGACCGCAACGGACCGGACCCCATGACCGGCGACGTCGCCGATGACGAGACAGGTGCCCCCGTCGACGGGAAAGGCGTCATACCAATCGCCACCCATCGGGGCGTCACTGGCAGGAAGGTATGCGGCGGCGATCTCGAGGTGGTCGGTTCGCGGCAGCTTGGCGGGAAGGAACGCCTCTTGGAGCACCCGGGCCTCGGCCCGGTCGGCCACGGCCCGACCCGTGCGCGGCGTGCCCGTGGCCCGCTCCAACGCTTCCCCGGCGAGCTGGGCGATCAGTCTGAGCCGCGACATCTGGCGCGACGTGAACGCCTGCGGGCGCGTCCACCCCAAACCGACGGCACCGATCGTCATGCCCGCGGACGAGCGCAGCGGAAGCGACGCGGTCGCCGCCAGCCCGGCTGCGAGGGTATCGGGCAGCAGCCCAGGGTAGTTCGCGCCGATGGCCTCGACGGTGGACAGAAGGACCGGATGACCGGTGAGGATGGCCTCGGACAGCGGGGTCGGCTCTCCGATGCCGAACTCGGACCAACGTGCGGCGATCGCCGCATCCAGCCCTGGGTTGTGCACGACCCTCACACGGTTCGTGCGGCTGTCGAACATGGCCATGTTGGCCGTCGCCGCACCTGCTGACGCCGTTCCACAATCGGCGAGAGCAGTGGCCACCTCGTCCGGGGTCCCCGCACCGGAGAGCGCTGTTGCCAGCTGCCACACCTCGGCGTCGTCGAAGACGACCTCGGTGGCGTGTTCGCTCGACTCCGTATCCACGCTGACCTCCCCGCCCCCACGCGCCGGGAGGGTCAGTCCATGGGGCAGGCGGTGAAACTCTACCTGCTCCTCAGCTGAGGGCGACGTCGTCGTATTCGGTGAAGCTGGGGTCGCCGGGGTAGTTGTCGTCGTGGCTGGTGAGGGTGAGCGTGTAGCTGTGGCCCGCCGTGACCGCCGAGACGACCTGGACATACGCGCGTTCCTCGCGCACGTCTTGGGCAGCACGGTGGCGGTGGTGGCCGCGGTGTCGTCGCGTAGCGTCGCCGTCGCCCGGTCGTAGGTGACCGTGTCCGGGCAGGTCATCTTGTACCAGAAGGACAGCTGGGCGAAGCCGGACGGGACGGTGAATGTCTGGGTGATCGAGGAGTCCCCGTTGGTCGCCGTCGACGCCCGGCTCAGGTCGGCGTAGCTGCCGCTGTGCGGCGTCGACGTTGTGACCGCATCGGTGCCCGACGGCGTCCAGCCTGACAGGTTGCCGGTCTCGAACCCGCCATTGGTCACCCCACTGCCGCCGGAACCGTTGACGGTCAGCGCGACGGAGGTCGCATGGCTGCCGGACGCCGCTGTGCCGGTCACCGTGATGGTTCCCGAGGTTGCGGACGGCGCGGACAGCGTCAAGGTCGAGGACCCCCCGGCGGTGACGGATGTCGGGATGAAGGACGCCGTGACTCCCGACGGCATCCCGGTGGCCGAGAGGGACACCGTCTGCGCCGTCCCGGACGTGACCGCGCTCCCTCCCTGGGTGATCGTCTTACCGGCGGGGAAGTAGACGGCCAGAAGCGTATTGGCCGTGGGGCGCGGCAACACCCCGGCGCTGATCTGGCGCTTCAGCTCCGCCTGGATGTTGGTGTCGTCGATCGTCGCGCCGTCGTTGGTGGAGGCCGGGGTGATGGTCGTCTGCCCGCCGAAGCTCCCCCGCCCGATCAGCTGGTTGGTGCCCGGGTTCCCGTTGGAGGCGTGATGTTCGTGTCGTACTCCGACAGCCGGTCGAAGTGTGCCGAGGCCGTGACCCCCGAGAAGGACGCAATGCTCTGCGAGCGGGGGTGCTCTCGGTCCTGTTCGTTCCCGTCGTTGCCCATGCCGCCTGGGTGAGACGGAACCGGCCGTCGAGGCTCGCTCGGCTTATCCGGCGGACCAAGGCCGGGGACAGCAGGGGCGAAGACCAATCTGGATGACGTGAACCCCCAAAATGGCGGTGCCGGTCGTCAGTGGCTGAGGAGGGCAATGACGATAATCGTGGCGACCACCGACACCAGCAGCGAGCCGAGGC
>Ga0102924_1004795_pt1 | contig 13395 bp, 14 predicted proteins | sample PaiPotPPM11metaG_FD_80116 | JGI IMG/M metagenome (GOLD analysis project Ga0102924, IMG submission 80116) | Iron sulfur acid spring bacterial and archeal communities from Banff, Canada, to study Microbial Dark Matter (Phase II) - Paint Pots PPM... ... | reverse complement strand
GGTCATGGGCGCGAACGTGCAGGTCTGCTGGGACAAGTTCTGCCGCTACTGGCAGGTGGAACCGCGCCAGGTGCCGATGGAGCCGGGCCGGCTGCACCTGACCGCGCCGGAGGCGGCGGCCCGCTGCGACGAGAACACCATCGGCGTGGTGGCCGTCCTGGGCTCGACCATGGACGGCAGCTACGAGCCGGTGCTCGAGATCGCCGACGCGCTCGACGACCTGCACCAGCGGTCCGGGGTGGACGTGCCGATCCACGTGGACGCGGCCTCGGGCGGGTTCGTGGCCCCGTTCCTGCAGCCCGGCCTGACGTGGGACTTCCGGATCCCCCGGGTAGCCTCCATCAACGCCTCGGGCCACAAGTACGGCCTGGTCTACCCGGGCGTGGGCTGGGTCATCTGGCGGGACGCCGCCGCGCTGCCCGAGGACCTGGTGTTCAAGGTGAACTACCTGGGCGGGCAGATGCCCACGTTCGCGCTGAACTTCTCCCGCTCCGGCAGCAACGTGGTGGCCCAGTACTACAACTTCCTGCGGCTGGGCTTTGACGGCTACCGCCGGGTGCAGCAGGCGTGCCAGGACGTGGCCAGGTACCTCGCGGGCCAGATCGCCGGCCTGGGGCCGTTCGAGCTGCTGTCGGACGGCAGCGACCTGCCGGTGCTGGCCTTCCGGCTGCGCGACCCGCAGGCCGCGGGCTACACGGTGTTTGACCTGTCCGAGCGGCTGCGCCAGCGGGGCTGGCTGGTCCCGGCCTACACGTTCCCGGCCAACATGCAGGACACGGCGGTGCTGCGGATCGTGGTCCGCAACGGGTTCAGCGCCGACCTGGCCGACCTGCTGATCACCGACCTGCGCACGCAGACCGAGGAGCTAGCCGCGGCGCAGGCACCGCCCGCGCCGCTGCTGCCCGGCGGCCAGCGCAGCAGCTTCGCGCACTAGGCCGTCCGCCGGGGGAGCCGTCCGCGGGGATCAGGCGCCCTTGCGGAGGCGCTCCAGGGCCTCGGCCAGGATGGCGGCGCCGTCGGTGTCGTTGCGGCGCTCCTTCACGTACGCCAGGTGAGTCTTGTACGGCTCGGTGTGCGGCGGGGCGGGCGGGTTGGTCTCGTCCTGCCCGGCAGGCAGGCCGCAGCGCGGGCAGTCCCACGTGTCCGGGACCACGGCGTCACTGGCGAAGCTGGGCACCGTCTCGTGCCCGCTGCTGCACCAGAACGAGATCCGGACGCGGGGCGCGGCCTCGCCGCGCTCGGCCTCGCCCATCGGCCCTGCTCCCACCCGGCTGCCACGGATGGCGTTGCCACTGCTCACTGCTCACCCCTTGCTTGACCTTCAGGTGCTACTGACGCCAGCAGATGCTGGCCAGATGGTTCGCTCAGCGATTCGTCAGCAGCCCGAGCGCGACGATGCAGACAAACCAGAGAATGCCGGTGAAGATCGTGATCCGGTCGAGGTTCCGCTCCACCACCGACGACGAGCCCAGGGTCGACGAGACGCCGCCGCCGAACAGGTCGGACAGGCCGCCGCCCTTGCCCTTGTGCAGCAGCACCAGCACCACCATGAGCAGGCCCGTAATGATCAGGACAATAGAGATCGCGATAGTCACTGCTGCTTCTCGTCTCTCGTCTGGTGTACCGGGTCCGCCTGCACCGCACGCCGGTCAGGACACGCGGGTCAACTCACGATACCGGCAGATCCGCACGAAATCGCTGGCATCCAGGCTGGCCCCGCCGACCAGCGCCCCGTCGATGTCTGGCTGGGCCATGATCGCGGGCATGTTGTCGGGCTTCACGGACCCGCCATACAGGATACGCACACCGGTGGCCACTTCGTCCCCGTGAACGGCCGAAATGCGGGCTCGGATAGCCTCGCAGACCTCCTGGGCGTCGTCCGGGGTGGCCACCTCGCCGGTGCCGATCGCCCATACCGGCTCATAGGCCACGACGACTCCGGCCACCTGGGCGGCGCTGAGGCCGTCCAGGCCGCCGTCCAGCTGGCCCAGGGTGTAGGCCACGTGGTCACCGGACTGCCGCACGGCCAGCGGCTCGCCGATGCACAGCACCGGGGTCATCGCGGCCTTGAGTATCTGCTTGACCTTGGCGTTGACCAGGGCGTCGTCCTCATGGTGGTACTGGCGGCGCTCGGAGTGGCCGGCCAGCACGAACTGGCAGCCCAGCTTGGCCAGCATCCGGCCCGACACCTCGCCGGTGTAGGCGCCGTCGTCGTGCGAGGAGACGTCCTGGGCCCCGTACAGGATCTGCAGCTTGTCGCCGTCGATCAGGGTCTGCACGCTGCGCAGGGCGGTGAACGGCGGCAGGACGGCGACGTCGGTGGCGGCGAAGTCCTTGGCGTTCAGGGTGAAGGCCAGCTTCTGGGTCAGGGCCAGCGCCTCGAGGTGGTTGTTGTGCATCTTCCAGTTGCCGGCCACCAGCGGCTTGCGGCCTTTGCTGCCGCTCATGCCTTTTCCAGGGCCTGCAGGCCGGGCAGGGTGGTGCCCTCCAGGTACTCCAGGCTGGCCCCGCCGCCGGTGGAGATGTGGCTGAACGAGTCCTCGGGGATGCCCAGCTGGCGCACGGCCGCGGCTGAGTCGCCGCCGCCGACCACGGTCAGCCCCCGGACCTTGGCGATGGCCCGGGCCACGGCCAGGGTGCCGGCCGCGAACGCGGGGAACTCGAACACGCCCACCGGGCCGTTCCAGAACACCGTGGCCGCGTCGGCCAGCTTGGCCGCGAACAGCTCGCGGGTGGCCGGGCCCATGTCCAGGCTCTCGCGGTCGGCCGGGAACGCGGTGACGTCGTAGATGTCGGCCCTGGCGTCGGGGGCGAAGCCGTCCGCGCCGACCAGGTCCACCGGGAGCACGATCTCCACGCCGCGCTGGTCCGCGTCGGCCAGCACCTGGCGGACCTGGTCCACCTTGTCCGCCTCGAGCAGCGACTTGCCCATCTCGTGGCCCTGGGCGGCAAGGAAGGTGTAGGACATGCCGCCGCCGATCAGGACGCGGTCGGCCTGGCCCAGCAGGCTGGAGATCACGCCCAGCTTGTCCGACGGCTTGGCCCCGCCCAGCACCACCACGTAGGGCCGCTCGGGGTCGCGGGTCAGCCGCTGCAGCACCGCGACCTCGTCCAGCACCAGGTCACCCGCGGCCGCCGGGAGCAGCGCCGGCACGTCGTAAACGCTGGCGTGCTTGCGGTGCAGCGCACCGAACCCGTCGCCCACGTACAGCTGGGCCATGGCCGCCAGGCGGCGGGCCAGGCCGGCCCGCTCGGCGGCGTCCTTGCTGGTCTCGGCGGGCTCGAAGCGCACGTTCTCCAGCAGCGCCACGTCGCCGCTGGCCAGCTTGGCGGCGACCTCGGCGGCGGAGGGCCCGGCCACGTCCTCGGCCAGGGGGACGGGCTGGCCGAGCAGCTCGGCCAGCCGGGCCGCCACCGGGGCCAGCGACGGGCCGCCCGCGGCCCGCTCGGCGTAGCCGGCGCCCTTGGGGCGGCCCAGGTGGGCCGCGATCAGCACCCTGGCGCCCCGGCTGGTCAGCTTCTGGATGGTGGGCAGGCTGGCCCGGATCCGCCCGTCGTCGGTGATCGTCGTGCCGCTCTTGTCGAGGGGCACGTTGAGGTCAGCCCGCAGCAGCACGGTCGCGCCGCTGACCTCCAGGTCGTCGACGCTGAGCATCAGCGCGCCGGGAGCGACGCGCCGACCAGGGCGGTCAGGTCGGCGATCCGGTTGGAGTAGCCCCACTCGTTGTCGTACCAGCCGATGACCTTGACCTGGTCGCCCGAGACCATGGTCAGCAGCGAGTCAAAGGTGCACGAGTACGGGGTGCCCACGATGTCGGAGGACACGATCGGGTCGGCGGTGTAATGCAGGTAGCCCTTGAGCGGCCCGTCCGCGGCGGCCCGGTAGGCCGAGTTGACCTCGTCCCTGGTCACCTCGCGGTCCAGGGTCACGACCAGGTCGGTGACCGACCCGTCCATCACCGGCACCCGCATGGCCAGGCCGTCGAGCTTGCCCTTGAGCTCGGGCAGCACCAGCGCGGTGGCCTTGGCCGCCCCGGTGGTGGTGGGGATGATGTTCTGCGCGGCGGCCCTGGCCCGGCGCAGGTCCTTGTGCGGGAAGTCCAGGATCACCTGGTCGTTGGTGTAGGCGTGCACCGTGGTCATCAGGCCGCGCTTGATGCCGAAGCTGTCCTGGAGCACCTTGGCCAGCGGCGCGACGCAGTTGGTGGTGCACGACGCGTTGGAGATGATGTGGTGGCTGGCCGCGTCGTAGGAGTCGTCGTTCACGCCCATGACGATGGTGATGTCCTCGCCCGAGGCCGGCGCGGAGATGATCACCTTGCGGGCGCCGGCGGCCAGGTGCTTGCCCGCGTCGGCGGCCTTGGTGAACCGGCCGGTGGACTCGATCACCACGTCCACGCCCAGGTCGCCCCAGGGCAGCTCGGCGGGCTCGCGGACGGCCAGGATCTTGATCTCCTTGGCCCCGGCCCGGATCACGTCGCCGTCCACCGAGACTTCCTCGGGCAGCGTGCCCAGCAGGGTGTCGTACTTCAGCAGGTGGGCCATCGTGGCGATATCGCCGAGGTCGTTGGCCGCGACGATCTCGATGTCGGTGGCGGCGCCTGCGCCGGCGTGCACCGCACGCCAGAAGTTCCGCCCGATCCGGCCGAACCCGTTGATGCCCACGCGGACAGTCACTGCACGTCTCCTTCAGATGGTGATGGGCGCTGGCTGGCGACTTGAGATTACCGGAATCAGGGCACCAGCATGTCGGGGGTCAGGGTCGCCTCGGTGTTGGGCACCCCCAGCTCCGACGCCCGGCGGTCGGCCAGGGCCAGCAGCCGGCGGATCCGGCCCGCGATGGCGTCCTTGGTCAGCGCGGGCTCGGCCAGCTGGCCCAGCTCCTCCAGGCTGGCCTGGCGGTGCTTGATGCGCAGCTCGCCGGCCACGATCAGGTGCTCGGGCGCGTCGTTGCCCAGGATCTCCAGGGCCCGCTCCACCCGGGCCCCGGCCGCCACCGCGGCCCTGGCGCTGCGCCGCAGGTTGGCGTCGTCGAAGTTGGCCAGCCGGTTGGCGGTGGCCCGGACCTCGCGGCGCATCCGCCGCTCCTCCCAGGCCAGCACGCTGTCATGGGCGCCCAGCCGGGTCAGCAGGGCGCTGATGGCGTCGCCGTCGCGGACCACTACCCGGTCCACCCCGCGCACGTCGCGGGCCTTGGCGTGGATCTTGAGCCGCCGGGCCGCGCCCACCATGGCCAGCGCGGTCTCCGGGCCGGGGCAGGTGACCTCCAGCGACATGGACCGGCCCGGCTCGGTCAGGCAGCCGTGGGCCAGGAACGCGCCGCGCCAGGCCGCCTCGCAGTCGCAGGTGGTCCCGGCCACCACCTGCCGGGGCAGGCCCCGGACCGGGCGGCCGTTGGCGTCCACCAGGCCGGTCTGCCGGGCCAGGCTGTCGCCGTCCTTGCTCACCCGCACCACGTACCGGTTGCCCTTGCGCAGCCCGCCGGGCGCCACCACGATCAGCTCCGAGGAGTGGCCGAAGACCTCGGCGATGTCCTTTCGGAGCCGGCGCGCCGCGATCCCGGTGTCGAGCTCCGCCTCGATCACGATGCGCCCCGCGGCCAGGTGCAGGCCGCCCGCGAACCGCAGCAAGGTGGACACCTCCGCCTTGCGGCAGCAGGGCTTGAGCACGGTGACTCGGCTGAGCTCGTCCTTCACCAGGCCGGTCAGCGCCATGGGCTTCACTCCCCCTCAAATATCTGCGCGAATGCACCCGCCAGCCGCCGCGGATCATGGCGGGGCGACCCGTCCCCCATGGCCAGGTCTGCCAGCACGAGACGACCGCCGAGCAGCCCGGCCGCCTTCTCCAGCTCTGCCTTGGTTCCCTCTACCGCACTGATGTCCGCGAGCACCACGTCCACGGCCAGGTCCGGCGCGTGGTCGGCTAGCACCTCCAGGTGCGTGTGCGGGGAGAAACCCTCCGTCTCCCCCGGCTGCGGAGCCAGGTTCAGCGCGACGATCCGCCGTGCCCGGGTGCCGAGCAGGGCCCGGGCCAGCTCGGGCACCAGCAGGTGCGGCAGCACGCTGGTGAACCAGGATCCTGGCCCGAGCACGACCCAGTCCGCAGCCTCGATCGCCTGCACAGCCTCGGGGCAGGCGGGCGGGTCCGCGGGGATCAGTGACACCGACCGTACCCGCCCGGGCGTGGTCGCGCAGGCCACCTGCCCTTCAACGGTGGTGATCTCGTCCGGCCTGCCCGGATCCGCACCTTCTACCTCAGCCGCCAGGTCCAGCGGTACCGACGCCATGGGCAGCACCCGGCCGTGCGCGCCGAGCAGCCGGGCCACCCAGTCCAGCCCCTGGACCGAGTCGCCCAGCAGCTCCCACAGCGCCACGATCAGCACGTTGCCGACCGCGTGGCCGCCGAGCTCGGCCTCGCCGGTGAACCGGTGCTGAATGACCCTGCTCCAGGTGGTGCCCCAGGCATCGTCGCCGCACAGCGCGGCCAGCGCCATCCGCAGGTCGCCGGGCGGCAGCACGCCGAACTCGCGGCGCAGCCGGCCGCTCGAGCCGCCGTCGTCGGCCACGGTGACGATCGCGGTCAGGTCACGGGTCACCCGGCGCAGCGCCGACAGCGAGGCGAACAGCCCGTGCCCGCCACCCAGCGCGACCACGCGGCGGCTGGGCGGCCGTTCGGAACCTGGGTCGGTATAGGCCATCGGCTTACTCGCGCCCGAGGTCCCGGTGGGACACCTTGATGCCGGGCCACGAGCCGGACAGCCGGGCCGCGATCTCCTCGGCGACGACCACGCTGCGGTGCTTGCCGCCGGTGCAGCCGACGGCCAGGGCCACGAAGTGACGGCCCGCCCGGTCATAGCCGGCCAGCGCGATCCGCACCGCCCGCACGTAGGCGTCCAGGAAGTCGGCCGCGCCCGGCTGGCGCAGCACGTAGTCCCGCACCGGCCGGTCCTGGCCGGTCAGCGGGGCCAGCTCGGCGATCCAGTGCGGGTTGGGCAGGAACCGGCAGTCGGCCACCATGTCGGCGTCCACCGGCAGGCCGTACTTGAACCCGAACGAGATCACCGTCACCCGCAGCCCGGTCTCGCCCTCGGACGCGAACGTGCCCTGCATCCGGGACCGCAGCTCGTGCACGTTCAGCGTGGTGGTGTCCAGCACCAGGTCGGCCTCGGCCCGCAGGGGCTGGAGCAGCTCGCGCTCGGCCGCGATGCCGTCGACCACCCGGCCGCCCTCCTGCAGCGGGTGGGGCCGGCTCACGCTGTCGAACCGCCGCACCAGCGCGTCGTCGGCGGCCTCCAGGAAGACCACGAACGGCCGCACGCCGCGGGCGTGCAGGTCGCTGATGGCCGACTTGAGGTCGGTCGAGAACGCCCGGCTGCGCACGTCCACCACGGCGGCCAGCCGGGGCACCGCGCCCTTGGCCCGCCGGGCCAGGTCGACCATGGTCGGCAGCAGGTCGGCCGGCATGTTGTCGGCCACGAACCAGTCCAGGTCCTCCAGCGACTTGGCCGCCGTGCTGCGGCCAGCCCCGGACAGGCCGGTAATGATGACGATCTCGGGCGATCCCTCGTCCGCGGTCACGGTCACACCTCACCGCCGTTGGTCATGTCTGTCCCCCCGCTATCTCCGTCAATTCGGCCGTTAGCTGTTCCTTATGCAGAGCGGCGTAGACCGCCTCGGCGGTCCGCTGGCCGAACCCCGGCAGCTCCGCGATGTCGCTCACCGACGCCGCGGTGAGCTTGCGCACCGAGCCGAAGTGCCGCAGCAGCGTAGCCCGCCGGGCCTGGCCCAGGCCCGGCACGCCGTCGAGCTCGCTGACCGTCAGCGCCGCGGCCCGCTTCTTGCGGTGATAGGTGATCGCGAACCGGTGCGCCTCGTCCCTGACCCGCTGCAGCAGGTACAGGCCCTCGCTGGTACGCGGCAGGATCACCGGGCCGTCCTCGCCCGGCAGCCACACCTCTTCCAGCCGCTTGGCCAGCCCGCACACCGCCACCTCGACCACGCCCAGCTCCTCCAGGGCCCGCACCGCCGCGGCCACCTGGGCCGGGCCGCCGTCGATGACCACCAGGCCGGGCGGGTAGGCGAACTTGCGCCGCGGCTGCCCGTCGTCCACATCGGCTCCTGGCCCGCCGTCCTCGCGGACCTCCTCGCGCTCCTCCAGGTAGCGCCGGAACCGGCGGAGAATGACCTCGTGGATGGCGGCCACGTCGTCGGTGCCGTCCAGGCCCTTGATGGCGAACCGGCGGTACTCCGACTTGCGGGCCAGCCCGTCCTCGAACACCACCATCGAGGCCACCACGTGGGTGCCCTGGAGATTGGAAACATCGTAGGCCTCGATGCGCAGCGGCGCGTCATCGAGTTCCAGCGCGTCCTGGATCTCCTGCAGCGCCCGGCTCCGCGTCGTCAGGTCGCTGGCCCGGCGCGTCTTGTGCAGCGCCAGCGCCTCGCCCGCGTTCCTGGCCACCGTGTCCAGCAGGTTCTTCTTGTCGCCGCGCTGCGGCACCCGGAGGCTGACCCGCCCGCCCCGCCGCTCCGACAGCCACTCCTCGACCGCGGCCGCGTCCGGCGGCAGCTCAGGCACCAGCACCTCGCGCGGCACCAGCCCCGTCCGCCGGGCGGCCTGACCGTCCGGCAGGCCGCCGCGCCGCGAGCCGCCCGGCACCTCGTTAGCCGCCGCTCCGACCGCCCGGTCGGCGGCCACCGCGTCGTCGCCGTAGACCTGGCCAAGGAACTGCTCGACCAGCTCGCCCGTGCCGGCCTCGTCCACCTTGTCCACGACCCAGCCGCGCTGCCCGCGGACCCGGCCGCCGCGCACGTAGAACACCTGGACCGCGGCCTCCAGGTGGTCCTGGGCCAGCGCGATCACGTCCGCGTCGGTGCCGTCGCCCAGCACCACGGCCTGCTTCTCCAGGGCCCGCTGCAGGGCCTGGACGTCGTCCCGCAGCCGGGCCGCGCGCTCGTACTCCTCGGCGTCGCTGGCCGCCCGCATCTCGGACTCCAGCCGCCGGATGAACTTGCCCGACTGGCCCGCCATGAAGTCGCAGAACTCCTCGGCCAGCACCCGGTGCTCGTCCTCGCTGATCCGGCCCACGCACGGGGCCGAGCACTTGCCGATGTAGCCCAGCAGGCATGGCCGGCCGATCTGGCCAGCCCGCTTGAACACCCCGGCCGAGCAGGTCCGGACGGGAAACACCCGCAGCAAGGTGTCCACCGTGTCGCGGATGGCCCAGGCGTGCGAGTACGGCCCGAAGTACCTGACCCCGCGCCGCCGCGCCCCCCGCATCACCATCACCCGCGGGAACTCCTCGTCCATGGTGACGGCCAGGTAGGGGTAGCTCTTGTCGTCGCGGTACCGGACGTTGAACCGGGGATCGAACTCCTTGATCCAGGAGTACTCGAGCTGGAGCGCCTCCACCTCGGTCCCGACCACCGTCCAGTCCACCCGTGCGGCCGAGGTCAGCATGGTCTGAGTCCGCGGGTGCAGGCTGGCGAAGTCGGCGAAGTAGGAGTTCAGCCGCTGTCGCAGGCTCTTGGCCTTGCCGACGTAGATGACCCGGCCGCGCTCATCGCGGAACCTGTAGACGCCGGGGGACTCAGGGATCGAGCCGGGGGCCGGCCGGTAGCTCGCCGGATCTGCCACACCGCAACTCTATGCAAGCCGGCGGCCCGCCCGGCGCAGGAACACCCGGCGGCATGGCGATCTGTCCGGCCCGCCCGCTGTGCCACGCTATGCGGGACTCTCGTTAGGGACGGCGGCAGGGGAGGCGCGGCATGGCGAGCGTGACCATCGACCGGATCGACGGGGTGCGCCGGGACATCGCCGACGCCGTGAACCGCACCGCCGAGGGCAGCCTGCTGCCCGAGCCGGAGCAGCAGCGCCTGTTAGCACAGGCCTGCGCCGAGACCTGCGCGCTGCTGACGGACTGGGTGAGCAGCCCGCAGTGGGAGGAGCTGCGCCCGGCGCATGACGTGCTGCTGAGCGAGACGCTCGCGGACCAGGAGCGATTCCGCCAGCTACTGGGCCCGCTGTTCGCCGACGCCATGGAGCGGACCCTCAAGGGAAGCGACGGCGCCGGGGAGCGCGCCAGGCGGATAGACGAGGCCAGGGCCGAGGCGGATAAGACCGTGCGCGACGCGCTGGCCACCAGCCGCCGCTATCGCAGGCTGAGCACCGAGCAGGTCTTCGGAGCCGCCGTCGTCCGGGTCGGGAAGCTCCGGGATGAGGTCTGCCAGCTGGCCAGGGAGCTGAGCGGGCCGCAGCGGGACCCGGCTCGCCTGAACCGCTGGCTGCGGCAGGCGCGCACGCAGCTGCGGAAGGCGGGCAAGTTCCTCCTGACCCTCACCGTTACCCTCATGGTCACCGTGCCCGGCCCGGGGCCGGTCGTCCACGACCTGGACACGTGGGCTCATGACGCGAAGGCCGTGATGGTCCACGAGCTGGCCGCGCAGGCCCAGCCCGGGGTCCGGGTCGCACCGCCGAGTCCGGGCCCCCGGCTGCGCTGATCTACAGCGGGTCTCGCTCCGGGTACCTCTCGGCGGCGAAGAAGAACGGCCGGCCTTCGGGCAGGCCGACCAGGCACTGGCCGCGGCCCAGTCCCGACACGTGCCAGTCCTCGATGACGTTTCCGTCCACAATGACCTGCTGCATGCCCGCCGCCCGCACCGCGGCGTAGGTGCTGATCTGCTTGCGGTTGCGGCCGAATCGCTCGCGTACCAGCTGCCGGCTGGCGTCGTCCATGAGCCGGAACGCGAACACTGTGCCGAAGCCGGACAGGATGCTGGCCCCGGCCTCGCCGCCGTAGGCGTGCCGCACCTGGTTCACGTTCTGCGTGCCGACCAGAAACTTCAGGCCCAGGCTGCGGCCGAAGTTGATGCCGTCGCTGATGTGCGTCAGCTGGGGCAGCAAGGCGAACTCGTCCATCACGAAGAAGACGCTGCCGGCCCGGCCGGGATGGCGGCGGCCCAGGCTGAGCGCCTCCTTGATGGCCAGGTCCAGGAGCACCCGGTAGATCGGCAGCAGCCGGCTGCCCACGGCTATGTCGTACTCGATGAACAGGGCCCGCCCCGACTTGCGGCGGACGAAGTCGCGTACCGAGAACGTGCCGCCGGGGAGCCGGAACGCCCCGGAGAACGAGCGGTTCAGGGTCTGCTGGAGGAAGGCCAGCACCGCGTCGGGGTTGCTCTCGCCCTCCAGGTACCTGGCCGTGCCGCGCAGGTCGAGATGCTCGCTCAGCAGCATGAGCAGCTCATCGCCGGACTGCTCGAGCCGCTCGCGCAGGTCCGCGTTGGAGTACCGACCGCCCTCCCTGGTCATGATCTCGACCACCGCGGCGAAGATGTCGCAGGCGGCGGTGGCGAAGAAGGCGTTCTGGGCGGCCTGTTCCTGAGCCTCGCTGAAGATCGTCGCCGCGATCTCGTAGATCTGCTCACCGCGGGCGCTGGCGTCGTCGCCGAGCAGGTCGAGGAACAGGTTCCAGATCACGCCGCCGGGGCCGGAGCCGGGATCGCCCGAGATGACCGCGTCGCCGGCGGAGTAGAACTCGCGGCAGAAGTCACCCTTGGTGTCGAAGACCACGATCACGTCGTCCGGGCCGGCGTGCTGCCGGATCGCCCGGACCAGGTGCATCATCGCGTTGGTCTTGCCGGTCCCGATGCTGCCCAGGAACAGCAGGTGCCTGCTGAGCGTCGCGTCATCGAACCAGAGCGGCCCGCTGCGGCCGGGCACCGGATAGGCGCGGCCGCCGCCGGGCCTCGCGGGCGCCGGCGGCGGCCCGATGGTCATGCCCTCGATGACCTCCGGTGGCGGGGCGGGGTGCACCGGGCCGCCGTCAGCCGAGGGCCCGGCTGGGCGCCTGGCCCCCGCCGTCGACGCCCCAGTGCTGACCCGCGAAGCTGCCCTGGGTCTGCAAGTCCATGATCAGCGCGCCCAGCTCGGAGATGATCGCCTCCGAGTCCTTCCCCGGCTTGCCTACGAGCACGTCAACGGCCGTGTAGGAGCGCAGGAACACCAGCACCGGCCACAGCAGCAGGGTCAGGAACGGCGAGTTCCTTGGCCCCCCGCCGAAGGTGACCGCGCTGTCGGAGACGTGCCGGGCCTGCAGGGTCACGCCCGCGTAGCCGCGCTTCGCCCAGTCGGTGAACAGCAGCGCGAAGCAGACCCCGGTCAGGATCGCGAACAGCAGGGTCAGCGGCAGCAGCAGGCTAAACAGCGTGCCCAGCGTCAGCAGCCCGAACCAGATGGTGAACAACAGCAGGAGCGTGCTCAGCCGGTTGGTCACGTAGGCGCTGAAGCCGCGGACATCCTCCAGCTTGATCTGCTGGACCAGGTGGCTGCGGCCCTGCGGGCCTCGGCCGGTAGCCCAGGCGTAGAACACCACCCGGGCGTCGGTCACGTAGAGCGTGCCGATGCCCCGGCGGCGACTGCGCAGCCGTACCGCCTCGTACTGCCGCCACAGCACCTCGCCATGCCCCAGCTGGATGGGCGAGTCCGGCAGCACTCCCCTGGTCCCCGGCGCGGCCACCCCGGGGGACGGGGCGGGGACCAGCGGCAGCGGCCCGCTCGGCTCCACGGGGGTGCCGCAGTTCTCACAGAAACTTGACTGCGCGACAATTGACGCGCCGCACCGCTGGCATTTCACCTGGTGCCCGCCCTTCGTGCTGAGTTCAGCTTATCTGCCGGACGTCGAATGCCGTAATGACACCATTTTCGACGGTATAGGTGCCCTGGAAGATCTTCACGGTGCCGTTTGCCTGGGTTGCGGTAATCCGCGCCGTAACCGCGTCGCCGGCCGCGGAGAGCACCGTCACCTTGTCGCTGGCCGTGCCCGCGAAGCCCGCGGCGTAGCTCTGGTACGAAACGCCGAGGTTGTCACCGCCAAGCTGCCACGCGGTGGCGTAGTTCTTCACGGTAATGGCGGCGAAGTAGGCCCGGACCGTGGGCACGGGGCCGCTGCCGGGCAGCGGCGCCGTCGGCGGAGGGCTCGTGGCTGGCAGCGTCGCTGGCCCTGACGTGCTGGGCGACGCGGGCGGACTCGCTGACGTGCTCGCCGAGCCATCGGGGGTCGCCGGAGCCGAGGAGATGGCCGGGCTCGACGGAGCGGAACTGGACGCCGCTGGTGATGACCTCGTCCCGGCCGCCGCGCCCACCTGCGCCGCGGGTGTGATCCTGGCCCCGAAGACGGCGCTCGGCCAGTGGGCCAGCCAGCCGGCCAGGGCCAGCGCGGCGACCGCGCCGACGGCGCTGGTCACGATCGTGACGGCGGGCCGGCCGACCGCGCGCCGATCGCGGTGATCGCCGTGATCGCCGTGATCGCCGTGTGAGCCGCCGGGCGGGTTCTCGGGTTCGGCGAACCGCGCCGACGTAACGGTCTCGGCACCCGGTCGCGCGGCGGCCGTGTCT
>Ga0102924_1004792_pt1 | contig 13399 bp, 9 predicted proteins | sample PaiPotPPM11metaG_FD_80116 | JGI IMG/M metagenome (GOLD analysis project Ga0102924, IMG submission 80116) | Iron sulfur acid spring bacterial and archeal communities from Banff, Canada, to study Microbial Dark Matter (Phase II) - Paint Pots PPM... ... | reverse complement strand
GCTCTGGGCGAGGATGGCGTAACCCGGTGGATCGGCGGCTTCGAGACCTCAGGCACGCGCCCGCCCGCTGGAGTCCCGGCTGACGGGCTGATAGCGACCGTCGAAGCACTGGCCGGCCGAGTCGGCCAGCCTCGCTGGGCTCTGCTGAAGGGAGAGCGGGACGGTGCCGTTCTCTTGGCCTCGCTCGCCGTTCCGGCCAAGTGGGTCGACCACCCGTTGATGGATCTGCACATGGCGGTGACGCTGCCTTTCGCCGACCAGACGCCAGAGGGCTTGCCCGGCCCAAGCTCACTTGATCAGCTTCGTGCGCTCGAAGATGAGCTGACTGACCGGCTGGAGCCGCGCGCCCTGCTGGTGGCTCACGAGACCACCCGCGGGGTTCGGACGCTCCACCTGTATGCCGACAGCGACGACCAGGCCGTGGCCGGGAAGGCGCGAGACGCCGTGGCGGGATGGCCGGGCGCAGCGGTGAACTCGACCCTCGATGCCGGCTGGCGGGCGATCCGCCAGCTGACGGAATGACCGGACACACTAACGAGGTGGAACCCGCTGCGGCGTATGGCGGTAGGGCATGCCCGAATAAGCCGGCCGGAATGACGAGGATGAGGCTGTGATTCCTGAGTGTGACGTGACTCCCGCGATCGATGTCGACTACGCGAGTCTGAGGGTTCTGACTGCTTATCAGGTAGTCGAGGGCTTCGCGGTCGTGCGGGACTACCAGCCGCTGATCGATGTGGGGTGGGATGACGCTCGCGAGTGCATGGAGGCTGAGGCGCGATGGCTGGATCGTGCGGCGAAGGCGCCGACCGCCGAGGAGTTTGACCAGATCCTGGCCGGCGCGGCACAGGAAGAGGCGCCAGACGACCTCGACTGGCTGTTTCGCGGCCTCGACGTCGGAGTCGCTGGTCTGAGCCTTGTGCTATCGGCCGCCCGCTATGCGACGTGCTTCTCTTGCCGCACCCACCCGTCTAGAGTGGGCGACCACATGCCGCAGGTGATCATGGCCGCCGAGCCGCAGCGTGTTCGTGTCCTTGCGGGGCACGCGGAACGGGCCGGCTGCGGCGTCGACAGCATGGAGGGTGGCCTCGTATGTGTCTACGCTGCCTCCGTCAGACATCTCCATGCGCTGGCGCAGGCACTGCTCGCCGCGTGTGCCGAGTTGGAGGAGCTTCCTCCGCCTGCGTGGCTTCCGCGAGTGCAGGAGTACCTCACCGGCGATGACTCCGATGAGTTCGAATGGACCGACGATGAGATCGGGTGATGCTGTCCCCGAAGTTGATCTCGGAAGGACCCTGAACACGACCAGCGAGACGTGCCGCAGGATCAGGGAACCGCAGCCGGGCCGATTGTGACGGAACGGTAGGTGTTAGCGCCTGGCCGATCGTAGGAGCTACGCGGTGATCGCCCGCTTCCTCTGGGCTTTGCGTGGTCGCTGATCTGGAACGGGGAGCCGGCTGGGTCGCGAGACGATGATGACATCGCTCACGCCGCCGAGTTCTCGCAGCGCCGCCGCGGTCACGTCGTGTTCCTGGACCGATGCGGACTCGTCGTAGATGAAGACGACGATCTCTTTGTATGGCCCGGCATTGCGAAGGTAGGCCACGGAGTCTTCCATGACCTCTTTTTCGATCTTCTTGAAGTCGGTGTGGTGGCGCGCGTACTTGGCCTCGATGAGCACCCCCAGGCGTGGCAGCCCGAAGTCTGCCCGGTAGGTGCTGTGGCCGACCTTGGGCAGGGTTTCCTCATCGACCACGTCCTCGAACACGGAGCGGAGTATGAGCCAGAGGATGTCCTGGACTTCGCGTTCGGAGCGGACCGGCCAGCGGATGGGGTCATGCAGGGTGTCCTCGTCCCAGCGCCAGCGGCGCATAGCTGCCTCGAATCGCCTGAGCACGACGCCGATGTGGGATCGGCTGAGGACCATCTGGTCGATGCTGGCATCGAGGATGTCAGTGACCGCGCGGTGGATCACCGCAGCGTGGGGGACCGTTAGTGCGGCCGGGTCGGTGCGCAGGGCGGCTTTCAGGACGTGCTGCTGGAGTGCGGTGAGCTGGCCAGCCGGGGCGGCTAGGCGCGCGGTCCCGGTCGCGGCCATCCAGTGGATCAGCGCGAGCACGGCGGCATCGTCGGGTGGCTGCTGTTCAGTCAGCAGAGGCTGGCCGTCGAGGGTGCTGCGGACGTGCCGCTGGAGGAGATCCTGGAACCGGCCGGCAGGCCGCAGCAGCTCGTCCGTTAGGATCTCCCGCAGCCAGTCGCGGAGTGCGGGAAGCTCGGCGGACATGTCCTGGGCGGCGAGGCCGAGGCCGACGACCTGCCGGGTGTCATTGATGAACGTCAGCCGGTCCTGGAATGGATCGCGTCGCATCAGCCGGGTCAGGCCGCTGGCCAGCGCGGCCCGGGCGGCGGCGAGGTTTCCCGCGGTGGAGAGCTCCAGGCTGTAGCCGAGGGCGGCAAGCACGGGCGCGTGGTCGAGCCGGTGGCGGTTATCGTCCAGCCATTGTGGTGATGCTGGGTTAACGTGCCAGGTCAGGCCGGTCACCGGCACGTCAGCCAGGACGTGGCGGGCAAAGAGCCCGTCGAGGTTGCCGGGCGTGTTCGCGGGCGAGATCCGCTGGGCGGCCCCGGTGAGCCAGCTGCCGATCTGGGCGGCGACCTCGCTCTTGGTGTCGCCTGGCGCGACGGTCACAGGAACCACCTGCTCGCGCGCAGGCTGGTTGAGATCATGTCGGAGTTCCAGTTCTTCACGTGCCGCAGCTGGCCAAGAAGGCTGGCGATGAGGTCGGAGTACATGATCGTCACCGGGTGCCCGGAGGGGTAGGGCCTGCGCCACGACAGCGCGGTGAACCGGAAGACCTGACCGGCCAGGTACTCAAGATCGGTGAAGGTGGACTCCCGGTGCAGCTTGAGGCGCAGCGGCCGGGGCAGCCCTTGCAGCGGCAGCTTCATGTCGAACGGGCCGGTGACCGACAGGAGCATCTCGCTGCGGCTGATCTGGACCGCGTGCCCGCGGCCAGGAACAAGCCGGCCTTTGGCAGGGCCGCTGCGCCTGGCGCTGCCGACCCCAGCGCTGCTCTGGTCGAAGATCGCCCAGTCATGCTCGTCGCTGACGTGAACGAAGGCGAACTCCACGGCCGCGTACTGCCCGGTCAGCTTCTCCACCAGGGCCTTGACCGCCTGCGCCTCGGTGTCCTTCAGCGGCTTGAAGACGTGGAAGATCAACCGCAGCGCGTCGTCGGCCAGCCAGCCGTTGCGGGCTTTGACGTCGTCGATGACCGCTTCCAGCGAGCGGAGCAGCTCACGCGGGTAGTCAGCGTAGTCAGCTTCGCTGGACCTGTTGGACAGGATGTAGTTGCCGTCGGCACTGAACACGGTCGTGATCCCGACCACGCGCTCGGGCATGGTCAGCCTGCTGGCCTTCACGTGGGCGCTGCCGATCCCGATCACCAGCTCCTGGGTGACCGCGCGCGGAGCGCTGATGACATACGGCGTGCCGCCGAGCTTGGCGTAGCACGCCAGCGCGATGCTGTTCAGCGGGTACGCGAGATCGGCCTTCCTGATGGTCTCGATCTGGACATCCTGCACGGGCACGCCGTGCCCCATGAAGGTCGCCTTGGCGACCAGGTAGGGGCTCTCGTCGCCGGCGAGGTCTTCCTGGTCCTTGCCGGTGATCACGAACGCCAGGTCCGGCTTCCGGGGCTTCCCGAGCACGGACAGGCAGGCGCTGCGGTACGCCGGCGCGTCGCACACGCCGGAGTCGACCGCCTCGAAGGTGACGTCGCAGGCGCTGAGCCGGTACTTGCGGACGAACCCCTGGGCGAACACGCTCGCGCCGGGCACGCCGTTGAGGAGGCTGCTGATGAACGTCTCCACCGTGCCCTTCAGGGATCTGGGAGTCACCACGGCGATGGAGGGCCGCTTGGGCGTGAAGCCTTCGGAGTCGAACGGGCCGAACGCGTCCAGGCCCTTGTCCGGGTAGCGGTGCTTCTTGTCGGCGGCAAGATCGAACACGAACGTCGGCTCGTCGAAGCGCCGGCTCTTCACCCTGGGACCGTCCGCGTCCAGGCCGGCCGGGCGGCCCACCGAAGCCTCCAGGCCGTCAGCCAGCACGAGCCCGCGCCGGCCGAGCCACGCCGCGATCTGGGTGATCCTGCCCAGCCGGCCCTCCGCGCCGACCAGGCCGAAGGCGGCCTCGTCCAGGCTCTCCATGATCTTCACGTGCGCCGGCCCGGTCAGCACGCGCACGACGTCCTCGACGATGTCGCGGCGGCCCTCCAGCAGGGCATCGGCCGCGCGCACCCGCTGGATGCCGGGCGCATCACGCAAGATCAGCCAGTCCCCGTCGACCGCCTCGACGGCACCAGCGGCGCGGCGGCTGGGCGCTACGCCGTGGTCCTGTTCCTGGTCTGCGGTCTCGGTGAGCACGTACCGGCCCTCTACCCGGACCTCGCGGCGCAGCAGGTCGCTGACCGGGATGTCGATCTCGTATCTCGTCTTGATCCCGACGATGATCCCCGGGCATCCCGACGGGCCGCTCATGCGCACATCCAGGCGGTACTGCGGCCAGACATGCAGTCCCGCCAGCTCGCCTTCGTAGCCCGGGGCGGCCTGCGCGAGCAGATCCCGGCCAGGAGCGCGCGACACGAATGTCGGAGGGCCGGCCCGGCGCATCTCGAAGTGCTTCCAGGCGGCCAGCGTCCGGACCAGCGACGCCTGGACCAGGCGCGTCGCCAGCCGCAGGTTCTTCCGCGTATCGAGTACCTCTTGCCTGCCTACGGCAGGTGCGTCGGCGGCGAGCGGAACGCAGGCGATCTGGTCGGCGACGCGCACGACGACGTGCGTCTCAGACAGCTCGTCTCGCAGCTGCGCCAGCTGCTCCGCAGACTGATAGTCAACAAGTCCAGCACGGAAGCTGTCGGCCGTGAACTGTACCGGAAGATAGTTGTACACCAGGTGCGGTGCCGCGGCGCGACTTGAGCCCGGCGAGCGGTTCACTGTTCCCCCTTGACCTAGTCTGGCCGGTCGCGGCCCTCGATTTCCCTGGCTTCCGGATCTCGCAGGCGAGCCTCCTGCTCGAAGAAGCGCCTGGCGGTGAGGGGGCGCAGGCTTACTGCGTCGTCGCTGGCACCGCGGGCCATCCCGAGCCGGTGCAGGTTGGCGACGATCATCGACTTCAGCTCGGTCTCCAGCCTGCGGCCGAGTGCCTTGCAGTACTCGTGCGCCCGGTACACGACCGCGGGCACGATCTTCACCAGGCGCTTGCCGGTGAGGTAGTTGTGGTCGCTGTCCATGGTGAACTTGGTGTGGTCCAGCGCGGCCACCAGGAGTTCGATGTTCCGCCGGACGCGTGCCGCGGCTGGTTCGGCTCCGGCTGGCCGGAGCGACTCGAGGAATTCATACCTGGGCGCCAGCGGCAGCGGCTCCCCGGCGGTGTGGCCGATGTAGAACATGACGTAGTCGGCTTCCTCGCACATGCGCACGTACGGGTCGTCCTCGATGGCGTCGACGGTCTTCCAGTAGCTGTCCATCATCGGCTTGCCGAGGTGGTCGTTCTGCCGGTCGCGCAGCTTGTCGACCCACACGTCGGGGGCCTCGTGGTCGTACAGGCGGGCCATGTCCGTCAGGGCGTGGAAGGGCCGGGAGATCGCGAACGTGCAGAAGTAGCCGTCGCCGCGGTCGGCGGCCAGCGTGGCCAGCAGCATGGTGACGGTCTCGTTGTCGGCCAGCAGCGACGCTCGCGCGATGTCCCAGCCCGGGTCGACCGCTGGCACGCCCGACGCCGGGTGGCCGTGGGCGATGAACCAGTTGATGATCGTGGAGAACATGTGCAGCTGGCTGCCCTTGACCGCGCCGGCGAACAACGGCGGCTGCCGGCGGGACTTGACGTGGGCAAGGATCTGCCAGGACAGCAGGACCCCGGCGCGGACCATGTCGCCATAGGCGTCGTTGCGCTGGTAGTGGTTCACCTCGCGCTCCTGGAGGGTCACGGTGCCGTCCCGCAGATGGACGCGGGGGGCCGGGAGGCGCCGGCCATCCCCGCCGAGGGCGGGGGCGTCGCCGATGAATACCCGCTCGTCGGCGCGCCACTGGACGACGTCGGTGGCGCACTTGGCCATGTGCTCGTACTCGCCCTCGGACAGGTCCCGGTACATGAACGGCGCCATGACCATGCCGGCGTTGGTGGGGCTGTCGATCGAGCTGCGGGTGATCGGCACGCTGTAGACCTGGCTGGAGTGGCGCTCCCGGTTCAGGCCCTCCATGTGCAGGTAGACGATGGAGTTGTTGAAGGTGACGACCTCGCTGCCGCCCTCGTCGACGAATGCCCTGGCGGTGTCGATGCTCATGACGCTGGAGTAGGTGCTGCCGTCGCTGCCGGCCACCACGACGTTCGACCAGTCGCCGGGTGCGGACCGGTTGGCGGCCGCGACATGCTGGATCACGCTGTCCCCGAACACGCGCAGGGCCAGCTCCCGGTCCAGCTCATCCCGGTTGATCTTCTCGATAGGCGCTGCGCCGGTGCCGCTGTTGGACACGCTGCTGGCCGGCGGCACGCGGATGGCGTCCGCGCTGAGCCCGAACCAGCGGTAGCAGATCTTCTCCAGCTCCTTGCGGGCTGCCTCAACCAGGCGGCGGTGCCGCTCGTCGTCCCGGCCGTACTCGCGCCACTCGGCGACCCGGGCGTTGTACACCTCCACCTTCGCCAGGATCATGTCCCGCACCAGGTCGCGCGGCGGCACCTTCTGCAGGGCCAGCGCTGCCTGCCTCAGGACGGTCTTGCGGTTGGCCCCGACCATCTCCCGCGCGTCGATCAGCGCGGCGATCGCCTCGGTCGGCTTGAGCTCGAAGGCGATCTGGTCGATGTCGTCGAGGGTCAGCGCGGTGTCGGCGTGCAGCGCCGGGGCGAGCGCGTACCGCTGTGCGTCGGCGTCGGGGTCGTCGACCTCGACGAGCCGGCCGTCCAGCACCAGCCGGGTGATCAGCTTGTGGTACGCCTGCACGGTGACCGTGTCACGCACTTCCCGGCCGTTCAGGGTCACCCCGGTGACGGTCAGGTGCTCGTGCAGCTCGCGGACCGTGGCCCCGACGGCCCGGTCGGTCTCGCGCAGGTACCGGAAGATCGCCTGCTCGCGCTCGACCACGTCGAGCTTGTGCTGCTCAGCCGGCATCGCCGGGCTCCCCGTCCTCGATGATCTCCTCAAGCGGCTTCTTGCCCGGCCAGCCCCGCTCGCGCAGGTCCCCGAAGACGTCCGGGGTCGCGCCGCCGTGGTGGGTGACCCGGGCGCGGATGTCGACCACGGCCGCGTGCCGGACCGTTTCGGCCACGCCGGTCAGGACGCAGGTGCCGCGGGGCAGCTTCGGCAGCGAGTGGATCATCTCCGGCGGCGCGTCGGCGAAGATCCCGCGCAGCGAGTCCAGCTGGTCCGGCTCGATGGTGTGCACGAAGCGGGTGAGCAGCCGCTTGAGCACCGCCCGGTCCACGTCCGCCGGGCTCTGGGTGGTCAGGACCAGCCCGAGCCGGTAGTGCCGCCCGATCCGGGCGATCTCGCGCAGCACCTGGGTGGAGACCATCTTGTCGTCGTTCGGCGCGACCAGGTGGAACTCGTCGATCGACAGCACCGTGAACGGGATCTTCTTCTCCCGGGCCAGGTCCTGCAGGTCGCGCGCCACCGCGGCGGTGATGACGCGCAGGTCGCCCAGCGGCAGGCCCCGGCAGTCGATGTTGACGAACGCGCCTGGCTGGAGCGTGCCCGCCCAGTCGAACCGCTGGCCTATGTAGGGAAGCCGGTCGAGGGCCTTGACCCGCTGCTGCGCCGGGCGCAGCGTGTTCGGCGCCTCCATCTTCAGGACCGGCGCCTGCACCTCGATCTCCGCGACCAGCTCATCGACGCTGAACGCCGACCGGCGCCGCTGCGCGATCTCGCGGCGCAGGGAATCAAAGGTGTAGCCGATCAGGGTCTCGATGTTGGTCCCGCGGTTCACGCCGGACACCGCCTCCAGCAGGTCCTCGCGGGTCAGCGACCCCAGCGGGAGCGTGAACCCGTCGCCGGGGCGGACATTCACCCCGCCCAGCTGCCGGGCGGCCTCGATCATCTCGCCATTGACGTCGATGTTGACCTGCGGCACCCCCCAGCGGTGGAGTTCCTCGCCCAGCACCCCGCGGGTGTAGCTCTTCCCGCTGCCGATGCCGCCGACGATCAGTACGTGCCGCTGCACCGCGCCGTTGTCGACGGTGACCGGGATCGTGCCGTCGCTGTGCAGGTGACCCATCCCATGTGCAGGCCCTGGTCCGGATCGGGCGGGAAGCCCATCACGGCGGTGATCATGCCCGGGCGCGGCCGGCGCACGAGATCCCCGGCGCGGGGCAGAGTCCGGATCTCGGCGGGGGCCCCGATGCCACCGTTCGCGGCGGGCAGCTCCTCGATGGGCTCGCACCGCACGAGCCGGTAGATGATGGTGGACTCGCCCTCTGGGGCGTAGACGCCATCGAAGGGGAGCACGTCGCGCACGGTCGCGCTCTGCGGATCCTCGTGGGGGTTGACCTCGTGCACGTCCAGCACCCGGCACAGCACCCAGGAGACCAGGGTCCCGTCGCGGTCGCGGCCCTCGGCCGCGACGAACTCCCCGGGGCTCACCGCATTCGTGGCGGTGAGCCGGAACCGGATCTCCTCGAAGGTCGGCGACCCGTCGTCGCTAACGATGGTCCCGAGCACCTCGTCAGGCTCGTCCACGATCTGCCCGTCGACGACGGACGCATCCCCGTGGCCAGGGCCGCCGGCGAACCGGTACTCATCGCCCGGCTTGGCCTCGCCGTCGTTGTCCTGGCCGGCCGGGCCAGCGTGGTCCTCAGCCATCACGCCTCCGTATTAACCAGTCTCCATCTGACGGTTAATGGTTACCAGACGGAGGGGCGCGGGGCAAACTCATCGGGCCGATGATGACGTCGTGTCGCCCGGCTGGTCGCGCCGCACTGAGGCGCCAGATTGGCACGGGGCGCCGGTATGGACAGGGCGCAGGTGATAGACGTTCCTCGTGAGAGCCCACCGCCGGCGGTGGTCAGTGCAAGGGATGCCGAGTTCGGCCACATTGGCGGCACGTGGAAAGTCGGGCGACGGCAGGAGGGCCGTCAAGCGCTGCACCGCCTCCCGGCCCTGTATGCGCGGTGTGCCAGTGGTCGATGCCGCGTCAGCCGGACAGGACGTTGTGCAGCTCGGTGGTGATGTGGGAGGCGATGGATTCGGCCCATAGGGGCGGGAAGGCATTGCCGACGAGGCGTTCCTGCCGGCCGGGGTGACCTATGAAGACGAAGTCGTCGCCGAAGCCCTGGAGCCGGGCTGCCTCGCGCACGGTGAGGGTTCGGGGGAGCTGGTAGTGGAGGAACCGGCCGCTGCCGGGGTTGTGGAAGTTGGTGGTGATCGTCCGCGCGAGCCCTTTGCGGTGCAGCCGGGTGTATGCCTGCGAGTAGTAGCGGCGGCCGTTGGTCGCCTCGATCGGCGGGCGGCATCCTTCGCTCACCAGCTGCAGCCGCTCGACCAGGTCCTTGCCGTGGTCCCACGGCTCGTGGTTGGCCACCGCATGCTGGCCGCCGCCTAGCGCGCGTGCGTAACCCGACCGTCGGCCGCTGACGTCTTCTTGCAGGTCGCCGATCGCCTCGCCGACCGTGACGAACCGCGTCAGGGACTCGACCTTCTCCGGGTAGTAGTCCCGCATGGTGTACTGCGCGGCCCGCGGCGCCCCCAGCCGCGGCGCGGCCCCCAGAAGGGCGTCCAGCGTGGCTGCGGACGGCTTGACAAACGTCTCCGTCCGGTAATCCCAGACCTTGCGGCGCCCGGCGTGTGTGGGCGGCGGGCAGGTGGGACTGACCCCGGTGTCGTGGCGGTAGCCGATCACCAGGACCCGCTGCCGGGACTGGGGCAGCCCGTAAGCCGCCGCGTTGAGGACTCCCTGCCAGACCCGGTACCTGTCCCGCAAGGTGCTGATGGCTGCTGCGAGTTCGGCCCGGTCGGCGACCGAGGGCACGTTCTCCATCACGAAGAATACCGGGTACACCGAGTTCACCAGCCGGAAGAAGTCCTTCAGTAGCCGGTTCCGGCGGTCGGCAGCGTCGCGCTGCCCGGCGGCCGACCAGCCCTGGCACGGCGGGCAGCCCAGCAGCCCGGCGACCGGCCGGCCATCTGCCGCATCACGGATCATCCGGCCCGTCACGGTCCGGACGTCGCGCAGCTCATAAATGCTCTCGGGCGAATCGTTCGCCAGGTAGGTCGCCTTTGCGACGGGATCAACGTCATTGAGGTAGGCGACCTGGAACCCGCCCGCGCGGGCGAAGCCTCGCGCGACCGACCCGACGCCGGCGAACACCTCAGCCACCACCCACGGCAGCGCCCAGGCCGGATCCGGTATCCGGCGAGCAGCGCTCACGATCGGAGGTCTCCCTTCGCCCACCTGGCAGCTTCCGTTAGGCAGTTATCCCATCCCGCCTGCGCTAGAACACGTGAACGTATTATATAAATCGGTTCGGGATCATGCTGCGGGACACCCCGGAAAGGCGGTGATCGCGTGCGCGGCGACCGTCGGAAGACCAGTGTCGAATGGCCCGCCGCCGTTGACGACCGCCTTCGTCACCTCGTCAGGCTGGCCGAAGGATCATCCGGTCTCCGCACTACCAGCGCCTCCGAGCTACTAGCGGCGCTGATCTGCGCCCAGCCACTTGACGGGGATCATCTGGCGGCCACGATCACCACCTACCGGCAGGCCGGCCGCGACACCATGGGAGCCGTCGGGTCCGGTGACCTGAACCTGCCGCAAACCCCCCGACGAGGACGTCCACGGCGGAAGTGGATCAAAAACAGCCACCGTGCTGGAGGCGGAACGCATGAGCCGCCGAGCGAGCACCCCAGCTAAGCGCGCCCAGCGACCCCGAGCGAACCGGATGACCGCCGATCAGCCCGGCACCGATACCAAGGCCGGCGCAACGGCGTCCTGGGCGACCTCACCAGCGACGCGCAAGGCAATGCAGGCCAACCGCCGCCGCGACACCGCCCCGGAAATGGCCATCAGGCGCCTGGTACACGCCGCGGGGCTTCGCTACCGCGTCGACGCGCGCCCGCTCCCCACGGTTCGGCACACCGCAGACATGATCTTCACCAGGGCACAGGTCGCCGTGTTCATCGACGGGTGCTTTTGGCACGGCTGCGCCGACCACTACCGCCCGCCCGCCAGCAACACCACCTACTGGACGGGCAAGGTCACTCGCAACCGCGAACGCGACCGGCTCGCGAACGAAGCCCTGATCGCAGTCGGCTGGACAGTCGTCAGAATCTGGGAGCACGAGGCGCCCGAATCGGCGGCCCGCCGGATCGAGGCCGCTGTTCGCGGCACGGTGGCCGGTGGCGTCAGATGATCACGCACAGCCCGGGTGCTGCCCAGGGCATCGATCGGCTCGGTGGCCTGGCCGGGACTCAACGTCGCTTCGCGGCGTGCGCGGCGCGCGGCCGGAACAGGCGGCGGCACCTACGGCGGCGTTTAGTCAAGCCTGGCATGAACACAGCAGATCCCGGAAGCGCCCGCGCACCGCCCGTAGATCGACGTCATGTCCGGCAAGCTCGCTGAGCAGGGCCGGAAGTTCCCATATGGCGAGGTAGGCATACCGGGCGCTGAAGATGCCAAGCGCGTCAAGGCGGTACTCGTCGTCAAAGTCGAGAAGCGCATAGCCGATCACCTGGAGGAGGTCGGTGACACCTAGCGAGGGCTTCTTCGCCGAAGTCTTGAGATCGAGGAGCAGCCCGGCCGCGATCAGGTCGGCGTCAGCCTTGATCAGCGCCGAGCCGGTGAACGTCGGTCCAAGCGCCCAAGTCCCGGTCCGGGCGGCGAGCTGGGGTATCAGGGTGTCGCTGAACACGTGCCGGAACCCGGCGAGCTGGTCGAGCCCAGCCGGCGGCGCCAGGCCAAGGAGGTCATCACTGGTCACTGCGGCACCACGGAACCGCCCCAGCGGGCCGGACGCAGCCACCATCGGGCCGCCGCGGTACGCCTCGGTGATCAGGGCGAGCACCCAGCATGACCGCGCCAGCACCCCGGCGTCGGCGCCGTTGCCCGCAGCTGGCCCGATGAACACTCGCACATGCTCGGCTGGCCGCGACGGCAAGGACATCCCCAGCGCACGGGCAACCTCAGCTAGCGCCGGAAGCAGGCGTATGCCTGCCCGGGCGCACGCCGCGCCACCCATCATCACGAGATCCAGCTCCGGTTCTGAGTCAACAAGGAACCGCAGCAGCCAGTCCGCCGCAGTGCCAACCGTCCCCGGATCGGCCTCGCTACGGGGCGCGCCCGGAACAGCTAGCTCCGAGGCAGCCTCGCGATATCGACGCTGAACATCGCGGAGGCCATTTGCGCACAATTCGCCGAGGAACTGGCGGACAGGCGAACGCACGCTGGCGATCTCGGCGGTAAGCGGCCCTTGAATGACATAAGGCTGAGACGCGGCCACGTCCACCTCCTGGGGTTCCTGCTCCGGGCGGGTCATTTTGAATGATGGACCCCGGATCTGACATTCCGCCCTCGCAACCCTGGGGGCGGCAGAGTCTTACAGCTGCTTCCGGACGGAGTTGCTACGCGCGTACGCCAGCGTCGGCAAGCCCGCCCAGCCGCGATGCCGGCCGGGCATGCTGCTATGGGCGGGTTCATGCTGGCCCCGCGGCCTGGGCGGTGATCTCGGCCAGGCGCTTGAGGTGGCGGTGTGCTTCGAGGAAAAGCAGCCCGCATTTGTCCTCTGTGAAGTAGATCTCGATGTCGCGGTCAGTCAGCTGCCGGGGGTGGACGCCGTAGTTGCGGATATCGCGCATCAGGCGAGCGAACTGGCTGAGCGAGTCCGCCTCCCACCTACGGTTGCCGGGAAGGCTGCTGCGCAGGGCGTCGGCGACCGCGCCCTGGAGCTGCGCGGTGCGGTCGCTGTCGGCGAGCTGGTCCACCGCGGGCACGGTCGGGCGCACGAGCTGGGCGGCTGCGTACCAGGCGCCTTCCACGGCGGCACCGAGCAGGCTTGATGCGGCCAGGAACACGCCACGGCGGTAGGACTCGATGGCCTCCCGCAGGCTGCGTTCGGTCCGCGGGTCAAGACCCAGCAGGGCCAGATCGGTGATGAAGATGTCGGCCTCGATGCCCCACAGGCCCTGCCGCCGGAGGCGGTGCGGCAGCCGGACCACGTCCGACAGCACGCCCGGCCGGTGCACTTCTATGCGTACCCCGGCCGAGTACCCGGGCAGGTTGTAGGTGAGCGTGAGCGCAGGGTTCCCCGGGAGCGCGGCTGTCCCGGCAGCGATCAGCATTCCCTCTGCGGCCAGCTCGGCCAGTGCCTCCCGGGCTGTGACGTCGGCGCGGATCGCGGCGGCGACGGGATGCCCGGGGG
>Ga0102924_1004790_pt1 | contig 13402 bp, 10 predicted proteins | sample PaiPotPPM11metaG_FD_80116 | JGI IMG/M metagenome (GOLD analysis project Ga0102924, IMG submission 80116) | Iron sulfur acid spring bacterial and archeal communities from Banff, Canada, to study Microbial Dark Matter (Phase II) - Paint Pots PPM... ... | reverse complement strand
GCCCCGGACGGTGTCGATGGGGAGGTGGGACCCCATCCCGAGGCCGGTCACCATGGCGAGGGCCACGAGGAGCACCAGCACGGCCGCCGCCGCCGGCCACTTCCGCCAGAGGTCGGTGTTGCGTGCCGAGGCGGGCAGCTCCTCGTCGTCGCTCGTGTAGAAGGCGCTCAGCGCGGCGTAGGCGGCCTCGGGCGGGGCGACGGTGACCTCGGCGGGCGGGGCGACGGGCCCGGGAGTCGGGACGGTCGCCGGCGGGCGGTCGGCGATCGCCGCCCTCGTGCGGTCGAGCAGGTCGTCGGCGTCGAACGGCTTGGTGACGTAGTCGCTGGCTCCCGCCCGCAGGCCGATGGCGATGTCGGCGGAGTCGGCCTTGGCCGAGAGGAGGATCACGGGCAGTGTGGCGGTGGCCGCCTCCCGCCGCAGGTGGCCGAGGGCGGTCAGGCCGTCCATGCAGGGCATCATGATGTCGAGGACGACGGCGTCGGGCTGTGACCGCCCGACCTGGGCGATGGCCTGGAGGCCGTCGGCGGCGGTGGTGACCTCGAAGCCCTCGAGCTCGAAGGCCAGGGTGAGCATGGTGCGGACGGGTTCGTCATCGTCGACGACCAGGATCCGGGGCGACTGCTCCACCCCCCCGATGTCGGCAGGCCGGGCCGGGGGCTGGAGGGAAGGCACCAAGTACGCAGACCGAACGCACTCGGTGTCAGCGGGGGTGCCTACCATCGGAGGTGATGGTCCTTGCCCCTGAGCAGTTGGTGAGCCCGCGCCGCGCCGGCGGCGCCGTGGGGGAGTTCCACCCGGCGGTCGGCGAGTGGTTCCGGCGGCGGTTCCCGGAGGGGCCGACCGAGCCCCAGGCGCAGGGGTGGCCGCTGATCGGGGCGGGCCTGGACACCCTGATCGCCGCGCCCACGGGATCGGGCAAGACGTTGGCCGGGTTCCTGGTGGCCATCGACTCCCTCTACCGGGCCCACGAGGCGGGCGAGCCGGTGGATGCCGTCACCCGCGTGGTCTACGTGTCGCCGTTGCGGGCCCTGGCGGTCGACATCGCCGAGAACCTCGAGCGGCCCCTGGCCGAGATCGCCGCCGTCGCCCTGGAGCTGGGCTACGAGCCCCCGCCCATCCGCGTGGCGGTGCGCACCGGGGACACGTCGAGCGCCCAGCGGGCGCTCATGCTGCGCCGGCCACCCAGCTTCGTCGTGACCACTCCCGAGTCGCTGTACCTGCTGGTGACCGGCGGCCGTGGCCGGGAGGCGTTGCGCACGGTCGAGACGGTCATCGTCGACGAGATCCACGCCGTGGCGCGGGACAAGCGGGGCGCCCACCTGGCCCTGACCCTGGAGCGGCTGGAGGCGCTGTGCGACCGGCGGCCCTCCCGCATCGGGCTGTCGGCGACCCAGCGGCCGGTCGAGACGGTCGGGCGCCTCCTCGTCGGGGATCGCCCGTTGCCGGCCATCGTCGACGTCGGCCACCAGCGCGAGGTCGACCTGGCCTTGGAGCTGCCTGATGGTGAGCTGGAAGCGGTGGCGTCGGCCGAGCAGATGTCCGACGTGCTGGACCGCATCGCCGCCCTCGTCCGGGAGCACCGGACCACCCTCGTCTTCGTCAACACCCGGCGGATGGCCGAGCGCCTGGCCCACCAGCTGGGTGAACGGCTCGGGGACGATGTGGTGGCCGCCCACCACGGCAGCCTCTCCAAGGACCGCCGCCACCGGGTCGAGACGAGGCTGCGGGCGGGTGACCTCCGGGCCCTGGTGGCGACCGCCTCGCTCGAGCTCGGCATCGACATCGGCCCCGTGGAGCTGGTGTGCCAGGTCGGGTCACCCCGCAGCATCGCCACGTTCCTCCAGCGGGTGGGCCGCTCCAACCACAACCGGACGGGAACGCCCAAGGGCCGGATCTACCCGCTCACCAGAGACGAGTTGGTGGAGTGCGCCGCCCTGCTGGCGGCGGTGCGGGCAGGACGGCTGGACGCCATCCGGCTTCCCCGCCTGCCCCTTGACATCGTCGCCCAGCAGATCGTCGCCGAGGTGGCGGCCCGGGAGTGGCGTACCACCGACCTCTACGACCTGATCCGCCGTGCGGCTCCCTTCACCGAGCTCACGGCCGCGCAGTTCGACGAGGTCGTAACCCTGGTCAGCGACGGCATCGAGACGGGCCGCGGACGGCGCGGCGCCTATCTGCACCATGACGCCGTCAACGGGGAGCTGCGGCCCCGCGCCGGCGCCCGCCTGGCGGCGGCCACCTCCGGGGGCGCCATCCCCGAGACGGGTGACTACCGGGTGCTGGCCGATCCCGACGACACCTTGGTCGGCACCGTCAACGAGGACTGGGCCGTCGAGTCGATGGCCGGCGACATCTTCCTGCTCGGCACCCACTCCTGGCAGATCCGCCGGGTCGAGGCGGGGGTGGTGCGGGTGCGCGATGCCGGCGACACCCCGCCCAGCGTCCCGTTCTGGATGGGCGAGGCGCCGGCGCGCACCGCCGAGCTGTCCGAGGAGGTGTCCGAGCTGCGTCACCGGGTGGACGGCTTCCTGGCGGCCGGGGATCCCGACGGTGCGAGGCGCTGGCTGGTCGGCGCCACCGGGATCGGGCCCGAGGCGGCGGTCATGATCGTGGACTACCTGGCCGTCGGCCGGGCCGTCCTGGGGGCCATGCCGACGCAGGACTGCCTGGTGCTGGAGCGGTTCTTCGACGACACGGGAGGCATGCAGCTGGTGATCCACTCCCCGTACGGGGGGCGCATCAACCGGGGCCTGGGTCTGGCCCTGCGCAAGAAGTTCTGCCGGACGTTCAACTTCGAGCTACAGGCGGCGGCGACCGACGACGCCGTGGTGCTGTCTCTGGGCCCGCACCACAGCTTCCCCCTCGACGAGGTCCCCCGCTACGTGTCGAGCCGCACCGTGGCCGACACCCTGGAGCACGCCATCCTGGATTCGCCCATGTTCCAGGCCCGCTGGCGCTGGAACCTCAACCGGTCCCTCATGGTGCTCCGGTTCCGCGGCGGCCGCCGCAACCCCCCGCCCATCCAGCGGATGGAGTCCGACGACCTGCTGGCCGCCGTGTTCCCCCAGGCGGCGGCCTGCCAGGAGAACATCACCGGCCCCGTCGAGATCCCCGACCACGTGCTGGTCCGCCAGACCATCGACGACACCCTGCACGAGGCGCTCGACGTCGACGGGCTCCGTTCGCTGCTCGGCAGGATCGAGGCCGGAGAGGTGGTGGTGCACTGCTGCGACACCACCGAGCCGTCGGTCCTGGCCCACGAGATCATCACCGCCCGCCCGTACGCCTTCCTCGACGACGAGGAGCTGCAAAACCGGCGCACCAACGCCGTGCACCTCCGGCGGGGCCTGGCCGTGGACCTGGCCTCGATCGGCGCACTCGACCCGGCCGCCATCGAGCAGGTGCAGGCCGAGATCGCACCGGCGCCCACCACGGCCGACGACCTGCACGACCTGTTGGCGTCGCTGGTGGCGTCGCCGCCCCGCAACGAGTGGCGGCAGCTGTGGCTCGAGCTGGTGGGACGGGGCCGCGGGGCCGTCGTCCACCAGGGCGAGGCGGAGCTGTGGTGCGTCACCGAGGCGGTCGACGATGCCCGACGGGCCTTCGCCGGGGAAGACGACGACGCCGCGGCCCGGCTGGTGCGCGGCCACCTCGAACTGGCCGGGATCATCACGGCCGAGCGCCTGGCCGAGGCGACAGGACTGGCCCCCAGCCGGGTGGCGGTGGCGCTGGCCGTCCTCGAGCTCGACGGCTCTGCCCTCCAGGGCCGCTACACCGCGGGGGCGGACGGCGCCGAGTGGGTGTCCCGGCGGCTCCTGGCCCGGATGCACAGCTACTCGCGGCGGTCCCGGCGGGAGACGGTGCAGCCGGCCACCGCCCAGGACCTCATGCGGTTCCTCCTCCGGTGGCAGCACGTGGCCCCGGGCACCGAGCTCTCCGGCGAGGCCGGGCTGCTGTCGGTCATCGAGCAGCTGCAGGGTTTCGAGGCGGCGGCCGTCGCCTGGGAGCCCGAGCTGCTGGCCCGCCGCCTCCGCCACTACGAGCCGGCCTGGCTCGACCGCCTGTGCCACGACGGCGAGGTGGCGTGGCTCCGGCTCACCCCCCGGGCCAACACGGAGGCCGACGCCCCCGCAGTGGCGCCGTCCAAGGCCACGCCGATCGCCGTCGTGCTCCGCGCCGACCTGGCGTGGCTGCTGGCTGCGGCCAGGACCGGGGCGTCGCCGGCGGAGCCGACCGTCGGGGCGGCAGCCGAGATCCTCGAGACCCTGCGCGGGCGGGGAGCGTGCTTCGCCGCCGATCTCGGGATGGCGACCCGACGGCTGCCCGAAGACGTCGAGCGGGGGCTGTGGGACGGCGTGGCGCGGGGCCTGGTCATGTGCGACGGGTTCGCCGCCATCCGGGCCCGGGTGGCCACGGCCCGGACCGGCCCGGCGCCCCGCCGGCTGTCGCGGCTGGGGCGCGCCGCCCGGCCCACCGGGGCCTCGGCCGGCAGGTGGGCCCTCGTTCCCGCCGTGGACGCCGACGTCGACCGCCAAGAACTGGCGGAGGCGGCCGCCGAGCAGCTGCTCAACCGGTGGGGGGTGTTGTTCCGCGACCTGGCCGTCGGGGACGGGTTGCGCCTGCACTGGCGGGATCTCCAGTGGGCGCTGCGCCGGTTGGAGGACCGCGGGCTGGTGCGGGGAGGGCGGTTCGTGGCCGGCTTCAGTGGGGAGCAGTACGCCCTGCCGGAGGCGGCGGAGCAGCTGACGCAGGTGCGCAAGGCACCCCGGACGGGGGAGCGGGTGGTCGTCAACGCCACGGATCCGCTCAACCTGGTGGGCGTGATCGTTCCCGGGGGCGCGGTGCCGGCGGTACGGACCAACCGGGTCACCTACGTCGACGGGGTCCCCGAGGACGTCCGGGAGCCGACCGGGGCGGTCGCCTCCTCGGGCTGAGTGGGCTCGCTTACGACGACAGGCGGGCCGGGCGGGACGGCCCGGTCAGTCCGGCGATGAGAATGGCCGCCGCCGCCTGGAAGCGGGAGATGTCACCGTGCGGTCGGGCGATGAGCATGGCTCCTTCGAGGGCGGCGACGACCATGCGGTCGTCGTCGTCGGGCGACCCGCCAAGCCTGGACGCGATCTTCGACGACCAAGGGCCGATGGGGGCCGCTCACCTCGGCACGTGATCGTCAGCCGATGATCTGTGTCGACGGTGGAATGACCCAATCGGGCGGTAGCCACGCGGCCATTTGCCGCTCAAACTGGGGCATCATGCCCGAGCCAGCGACCGGCTGCTTCGCGGCGCCCGCGGCGACCGACCCCGGCCGGGTGTGGGCGGTCCTCACCTGTCCGGGGGCGAAGTACGTGCACGGGATGCCGATCCGCAGCGGTTGGAAGGTGGGGGACGCGGTGATGGTCGGGACGGGCCCGGTCGCGATCCGGGGGACGGTCCTGGCGTCGGTGCCCGGAGAGCGGCTCTCGTTCTGGCTGGAGGACCCGAGCGGGACCGCCGTCTACCGCGCCCGACTCGTCCGTAGGCCTGCAGCGCGTCGACCGGGCCGGTCGGTTCGGGGAGCAGGCGGCGCATCAGCGGGCGGTGAGCAGCATGCCCAAGGCGAGGCCGTAGGCGAGGTGGGCGGCGACAGCCACGACCGGGGTTTGGGGGCCGTAGTTGAGGCCGAGCAGCCCGGGTGGCTCGAGCACGGCGGTGGAGGCCGGCCCGGCCCGGGCCGAGGCGATGCCGGGATGGACGCCGGCCAGCAGGGGGACGAGGACGGTGAGGGCGACCGCGACGTGCAGCGCGCCCAAGCCGAGTCCGATCCACCAGGCGGCGTGGTCGAGGAGGGCGAAGGTGGCGGCGTAGCCGAACGCGAAGCACTGCCCGATGCCAAGATGGATGAAGAACCCGGCGACCCGGGCCCGGTCGGGGTCTTCGGTGACGATGGTGCCCAGCAGCAGGGGCAGGTCGAGGCGGGTCAGGCCGGCCAGCTGGGCGGCGATCAGGGTGGTGGTGGCGACCAGCCCGAACAGCGCCCAGCCGGCCCAGTCCATGTCACCGGGCCGAGAACTGGGAGGCCTTGGCGTCGAGGGCGGCCAGGACGTGAGCGAAGGAGTCGTGGAAGCTGGCCACGCCCTGGTCCTCGAGCGTGCGGCCGACGTCGTCCATGTCGAAACCGAGCTCGGCGAGCCACTCGAGGGTCCTGGCTGCGTCGTCGGTGCCGGTGTCGATGGTGCGGGCGAGGGTGCCGTGGTCTTCGAAGGCGGCGATGGTGGCCTCCGGCAGGGTGTTGACGGTGTTGGGGCCGATGAGGCTATCGACATACAGCGTGTCGGGATAGGCGGGCTTCTTGGTGGACGTCGACGCCCACAGGGGCCGCTGCGAGTGGGCGCCGCGGGCGGCGAGGCGTTCCCAGCGGTCTCCGGCGAACCGGGCGGCGAAGATCTGGTAGGCGAGCCGGGCTTGGGCCACGGCGGCCCGTCCCCGCAGGGCGACGGCCTCTTCGGTCCCGATGGCCTCGAGACGGCGGTCGACTTCGGTGTCGACCCGGCTGACGAAGAACGAGGCGACGCTGCACACCGTTGAGGGGTCGCCGCCGGCGGCGGTGAACGTCTCGAGTCCCGACAGGTAGGCGTCGATGACCTGCTGGTAGCGGGCCAGGGAGAAAATCAGGGTGATGTCGATGTTGCGGCCCTCGCCGATCATCTGCTCGATGGCGGGGACGCCCTCGGCCGTGGCCGGGATCTTGACGAACAGGTTCGGCCGGCCGATCTGTTCGTGCAGGTCACGCGCCGCGTCGACGGTGGCAGTCGTGTCGCGGGCCAGTTCGGGGGCCACCTCGATCGACACGAACCCGTCGGTCCCGCCGCTGGTGTCCCAGGTGGGGCGCAGCAGGGCGAGGGCTTCGGAGACATCGGCGATGACCAAGTCCCAGTAGGCGTCGATGACGGGCCGGCCGGCGGCGGCGAGGGAGGCGAACTGGGCGTCGTAGGCGTCGGAGCCTTCGATGGCCTTGGCGAAGATGGTCGGGTTGGCGGTCACCCCCCGGACGCCGTCGGCGAACAGTCGGGCCAGGGTCCCGTCGCGCACATAGGGCCGGGTGAGGTTGTCCAACCAGGGGCTCTGTCCCTGCTCTTGGTAGAGCCGGTGCAGGTTGGTCACGGCGATCCTGACTCGTCATGGTGGCCGGGGAGCACGTCCTGCTCGGAGGGGTGCCACACCGGCGAGTCGCCGGCCGTCTCGACGTTGAACCCGTAGTCATAGACCAGGGTGCCGCCGAAGGTGGCGCCCACGGAGACGAGCGCGGCGATGACCGCCGACAGCACGGCGATGCCTGCCGGGGTGACGAGGCGGCTGTGGTAGTCGTTGAGGCGCCAGGCGATGTCGCCCAGGGCGAGCACGGTCACGGTGATCATGATCGTGGCGTGGGTGTTGATGGTCCGCCGGGCCTGGGTGCCGGCCTGCGATGACTTCCAGGCATCCCACAGCCCGGTCAGCGCCGCGAACACCGACACGGCCGCGCCGCCGATGAACGTGTAGGTGCCGGCATGCCAAAGCTCGCGGGCCCAGGCGTGGTCTTTGCCGCCGACGGCGGAGATCACGTCGAACACGGCGGCCAGCACGTAGGCGGCGATCGGGAAGTCGGTGAGCGGCGGGTGCATCGGCTTGCCGGACCAGCCGCGTACCCCCTTGAACGTGCGCCCCTTGATGGTCATGGTGGGCCGAACCGAGAACTTCCTCACAGCTTCTCCTCTCGTCTACACGTGGTGGACCGGTCGGTCTGGGGTCTCAGCGGCCGCGGCCGGTGAGGGCGAAGAACTCCTGGCGGGACCGGGCGTCGTCGCGGAGCAGCCCGCGCACGGCGGAGGTGACCGTGGTGGATCCCTGGGCCCGCACGCCGCGCAACGACATGCACAGGTGCTCGGCCTCGATCACCACGCCCACCCCTTTGGGTTCGAGGTGCTCGTCGAGCCAGTCGGCGACGTGCTGGGTCAGCCGCTCCTGGACCTGGAGGCGCCGGGAGAACAACTCGACGACCCGGGCCAGCTTGGACAGCCCCAGGATGCGACACCCCGGGATGTAGCCGACATGGGCCACACCGTGGAGGGCAACAAGTGGTGTTCGCACAGTGACTGGAAGGGGATGTCGCGGGCCACGACGAGCTCGTCGTAGCCCTCGCCGTTGGGGAACGTGGTCAGGTGGAATTCCCGGGGCGTCAACAAATCGGCATAGGCCTGCGCGACGCGCCGCGGCGTGTCGGCCAGATCCTCGGTCGCAGGGTCGTGGCCAAGGGCGACGAGCAGGTCGGTTACCGCTCGCTCGGCCGCGTCGATATCGACGACCTGGTCGGAGAACGACTCGCAGCCGGCCGGCGCGCCCCACGTCACCCGCTCGGGGGGCGTTGGGGGCCAACGTGGCCATCGGTTGCCTCCCTTCTCTAACAGACAGTATGCTCTATGTTAGAAGCGGGTGCAACGTTCGTCAATTGGACTGTCCGTTAGAAAGTGATTTCGATGCCGCTCGCCGTTCATACCTCACCCGCGATGGGGCCGTGACCCGAGACGACCTCACGACCCGCCTCGATGCGGTCGCCTCGCTGGCCGAACCGGTACGCCGGGCGCTGTACCGCTACGTCATCGCCCAGACCGATCCCGTGAGCCGCGACGCGGCCGCCCGGGGGGTCGGCGTCGCCCACCACGTGGCCAAGTTCCACCTTGACCGCCTCGCCGACGACGGGCTCCTCGACGTGGAGTTCCGTCGGCCCCCGGGCCGGGGCGGTCCCGGTGCCGGACGGCCGGCCAAGCTGTACCGACGCTCGGCCCGCCAGGTCGACATCACCCTCCCCGAGCGCCGCTATGACCTCGCCGGGCGAATGTTGGCCCAAGCCGTGAGCGACGCCGAACACGACGCCGTGCCGGTTGGCGCGGCGCTCGCTCTCGCCGCGGACGATACCGGCCGGGCCCTGGGCGAAGATGCCCGCCGGCGTGTCGGGCCGAGGGCCAGCCGCCGCAAACTGGAGGCCGCGGCCGTCGGGGTGCTCGAAGAGCACGGCTATGAGCCGCGCGCCGAGGCCGACGGGATCAGCCTGGCCAACTGCCCGTTCCACACCCTTGCCCGCGACTACACCGACCTCGTTTGCGGCATGAACCTGGCGCTCATCAAGGGGTTCCTGGCGGGCCTGGAGGTGGACAAGATCGAGGCCATCCTCGACCTCGACCCGAACCGGTGCTGCGTGCGCCTCCTGAGCAGCGCGTGAGGGGACCGAGAGGCGTCAGCGGCACCGCCGTGATCGAGGACGTCCAATGACCGGTGCCGGCCGAGTCGTCGTCGTCACCGGAGAGAGCGCCGGGTGGGCAGGGCCGCGGCACGTTGCTTCGCCGAGCGCGGCGACCGGGTCGCGCTGCTGGCGCGAGGCGAAGCCGGCCTCGCTGGCGCCGCCGACGAGGCGGCCTCGCTCGTCGGAACTCCCCTCGTCGTGCCGGTCGACATCGCCGCCGCCGTCGAGGCCGCCGCCGCACGCGTCGAGGCAGAGCTCGGCGCGATCGACATTTGGCTGAACAACGCCATGACCGCCGTGCTCGGCTTCGTGGACGACGCGCCCGCCGAGGAGTTCCGGCGCGTCACCGAGGTCACCTACCTCGGCCAGGTTCACGGCACCCTGGCGGCCCTGCGGCACATGCTGGCCCGCGACCGGGCACGATCGTCCAGGTCGGCTCGGCGCTCGCCTACCGAGGCATCCCGCTGCAGGCAACCTACTGCGCAGCCAAGCACGCCGTGAACGGGTTCACCGAGTCGTTGCGGACCGAGCTCCTCCACGCCGACAGCCACGTGTGGTTCTGGCCAGGTACCGGTCGAGCAGGCCGACGGCCAGGTGGTTGCCCCACACCGTGGCGAGTGTCGATCCGCCGAACAGGTACTGGCGGCGATCGGGGTGGTCGGCGGCCCAGACGATGGCCCAGGCGGCGACTTCGGGATGGTAGATCGGGGCGACCGGCCGGGCCTGTCGGGGCATGGGGACGCGGACCCATCCCGACTGGGTCGTGTTCAGCCCGGGGAGATGGCCATGGTCACCCGCCAGGTCCAAGCCCAGCAGAGCGATGAGGCGTTACCACCTGGGCGGATTGAATACCTCTTTGCGCCCGTGAGCCAAGACCGTGGTATGCACGACCCATTCGGTAAGGGTGCGCACGATCGCAGCGCGCAGTTCGCGCTCACACCCGCCGCGCATTGGTGACGCTCACCGCTGCGCTCCGAGGTGCGGGGTGGCTGGCCAGGAAAGCAGGACATTCCCGAGGCTGAGGACCCCCATATGCATGCCAGCCTGTCGGCCACCTACGAGGAGGGCTATCTGCTGGGCACCAGGGGATCGCCCTCTCCGATTGGTGCTGTGCGGTCAGGCCGGGTCATGGCCTCGCAGAAGCGTCTGGCGGAGGAACTCGTAGAGGCCGTCGAAGATTCGGCCGGCGACGGCGAGCACCTCAGCGTCGTCGGCGATGAGGGTCAGGCCGCGCATGATGACGTCGAGGCCGCGTCCTTCGGGTGCGTGGTAGCGCTCGTCGGAGAGGTCCGCTTCGTGCACGATGCGAGCCAGCTCCGACAAGGCGGGGTCGATCAGGTCGTAGCGACGGAGCATCGTTTCGAACGTGCAGTCATCGCCGTGGTGGGTCAACTCGACGCCGCGCATGTCGAACGGGGTGGCGTCGTGGGGGACCTCGTCGGGGTCTTCGACGAAGACGAACTGCGGGTCGGAGTCGAGCTGGCGGCGGATCAGCCAGGCGCAGGCGGCCCGGTCGACGTGGCAACCTGTTCTCGTCGCCCACTTCATGTGCCCACGTCCTCGGCGACTACGGTGGTGAGGCGGTCGAGAGCGCGGACCGCTCGCTCCCGCTCGGCGGGCGGGAAGTAGTCACGCTGGCGGATCCGGTCGAGCTCCCGGGTGAGTCGCGCGACGGTCCGCCGGTCGGCTGACCCTTTCTCGCTGAGCGTAAGGTTGATGGCGGCGATGAGCGCCTGGTAGTCCTCGGCCGCCGCGGCGGACATCTGCGCTTGCAGGGCGCGCTCCTCGCCGGCGGTAGCGGGCCGGGCGAACCACAGGTTGGATTGCCCGCCGGCCTCGATGATCTGATCGGCAAGCCATTCGAGCTGTTCCTGGGTGCGGGGGTCACGGGGGAGGGTAACGAGCCCGTCGACGATCTGGACGGCCCCGAGCCGGCGCAGCTTGCGCCACACGGTGACCCGCCCGGAGGAGGGCTCCCGGGGCAGCCGGTAGGCGAGCATCACCCATTCAACCTGGCCAGGCATCGTTCGTAAGTCTAGCCCGTCGGGCTCTTGCTGCTACATTGGTTACAGTCGTCGATGCCACGTGTGGGCGGCGGTTCGGGCGTCGAGTGTGTTCGGTCATCGGAATGTGGTTCATGACGGCGAGCAGGCTGAGCTGAATCTGAATCCGACGAAGACGACGGTGGCCTTCACCCGTCAAGCACGTCGCACGAGGCGGTCTTGCCGGCGGGGTGGTCATGAACCCGAGGGTCTGCAATGAGCTCCACAGGCCCTGGCTGAGGTGGAGTGCGAGCACGCCGATGGCGGCGCGATAGGCCAGGCTCAATGGCCACAAGCGGAATCCGGTGACCACGTTGTGGTGCACGTCGGAATGCGAGTAGTCGGGGTGCAGGTTGCCCCACGTGAACTTCATCAGGTGCACCAAGGCGAGAATGGTCACGCCGCCCCAACCAATGGTGGGTGCGGCGGCGGGGTCCGGCTCCGTCGAGGCGCTGCCGACCGCCACTCTGCGCTACCAGGGGGGACGGTCCGCCACAAGCATCCCGGCCGCGATGGCACCCGATTCACAGGGGCCCAGAGATACCGCCGTCTTTGCGGACCCTCCAGAAGTGGACGGCCATGAAGATGACAGCGACGAACGGCAGCATCAGCACGTGCAGCACATACCAGCGCAGCAAGGTGTCGTCGCCGATCTCCACGCCGCCGAGGAGCACGAAGCGCACCTGGGATCCGAACACCGGGGTGTAGCCCATCATGTTGGTCCCCACGGTCACCGCCCAGAGCGCCAGCTGATCCCACGGCAGCAGATAGCCGGTGAACGAGAGGAGCAGCGTGAGTACGAGGAGGACGATTCCGATGACCCAGTTGAACTCCCGGGGCGGCTTGTAGGCGCCGTGGTAGAAGACGCGGGCCATGTGGAGGAAGACGGTCAGCACCATGAGCTGTGAAGCCCAGCGGTGCATGTTGCGGACCAGCAGACCGAAGGTCACCGCCGTTTGCAGTTGCTGGATGCTGCCCCACGCCGATGCCGCCGTCGGCCGGTAGAAGAACATCAGGAAGATACCGGTGACGGTCAGGATGATGAAAAGGAAGAATGTGAGCCCGCCGAGGCAGAGGGTGTAGCTGACCTTCACCGCGTGCCGCTTCACCTTCACCGGGTGAAGGTGGAACAGCACGTTGTTCATGATCACGTAGGAGCGGTTGCGGGGGCTGTCGGTGTAGCCCTTGCGGAAGATGGACCCGGGCCGGAAGACCGACGTCCAGAACTGCGACCCGTGCAGCGAGTCCCACTGCTTCTTGGCCCGCTGGCCGGGGGTCAGGCGGTCCCTGTCCGGACGATCCTCGATCTTCGCCACCGCGACTGGCACCTCCCGGTCCGGCTCGTTGGGCGCCGCCCGCTTCGTATTGTGCAACGGCGGTTACAAGCCTATGTCTGTCCTCGGACCGACGCAAGGCCGAGGGAGCGGCTCATCGACCCCATCGGTTGCCAGCAGGACTCGCTTGGGCCATAGTCAACGCAACAGCCGTTGCACATGAGGCCCGAACGGGAGGGGTGAGTCGTGCTGATTGGCCTACCGATACACCGCGTCCTCAGGGCAGCGACCGGCGAGATCTGGATGATCGGTTTGGCGACGCTGAGCGCGGCGTGCGGCATCGTGCACACCCTCTGGACGACTCGCGGTTACGGCAGTCGGTCCACGATCGAGGCAACCGCTGCCGACGGAGGGGCCGCGCCGCCCAGCGCGACGCCCGACTCCGCCGACGTACTTGCGCCGCGGCAAGGGATAGCAGGCTCGGCTTTCGGGCGTCTCAGCCCGTGGCCGTTTGAGCCAGCGAGTAGCGGCCGGGTTGGGGCCAGACGCACAGGCCGTGGTGTTCGCGGCTCTCGGGGCTGACGGGGAAGGGGGCGGTGAGACGACCGGCGACGGTGTCGAAGATGTACGCCCCGTCGTCGTACCGGCCTGACAGCCATCGCTGGGTGCCATCGGCGGTGACGCCGCCCATGTCAGGGCTGCGCCCCGGAGGAACGGGCCAGTTGGCGACGACGGTGGTCGTGGCGAAGTCGATCACCGAGACACTGCCTCTGGCATGCGGCGGGGCGTCACCGCGCGCCGCGGAGCCGCGGTTGGCGACGTAGAGG
>Ga0102924_1004789_pt1 | contig 13405 bp, 13 predicted proteins | sample PaiPotPPM11metaG_FD_80116 | JGI IMG/M metagenome (GOLD analysis project Ga0102924, IMG submission 80116) | Iron sulfur acid spring bacterial and archeal communities from Banff, Canada, to study Microbial Dark Matter (Phase II) - Paint Pots PPM... ... | reverse complement strand
CATGAAAATTCGCATTCGCGACATAGATAAAGTTGCCATCAGCTGATGGCAACTTTATCTATGTCGCGAATGCGAATTTTCATGGCGACATGGTTCCGTCATCAATCTCGGTGGTTGCGACTGACCAGATGATCGAAGTGAAACGCATCACGACCTGCACCATGCCGCACGGATCCCGCCTCAATCACGCCGGAACCAAACATTATTCCGCATGCATGATGGACGACATGCTGGTTGAGATCGACACCAGCAAGTTTGCCGTCTCACGCTACTTCATGCTGGCTCCGGGCAAAGAGATGGGAATGACGGGGGCGCCGTACGGAGCTGATCAGAAAATGGCTGGCCACACCATGGCTGACCACAAACCTGTGTGCACGCCGACGTGGGCGCAGCCGTCGAATGATGGATCGACTATCTATGTAGCCTGCAATCAATCCAACGACATCGTCGCGATCAGGACTGATGACTGGACGATGACTCGCCGCTTCCCGGCTGGAAATGGCGTGTACAACCTGGCCATGACCAAAGATGGACGGCTCATCGCCACGAACAAGCGCGGGCAGTCCGTCTCAATCTTCGATCCCGTGACCGGAAAAGAACTGGCAAACATTCCGACAAAGCGGAAAGTCGTGCACGGAGCGGTGGTAACACCGGATGATCGATATGCTTTCATCAGCGTTGAAGGTGTCGGCAGCGAACCGGGAACGGTTGAGGTCATCGACCTTGCGAGCTTGAAAACGGTTGCCACAGTTGACTTGGGACCGCAAGCGGCAGGCATTGATTTCTGGAAGACGGAACCGAGCAAACAGTAGTCGCAGAAAATCCTAGCGGAGGGCGCATGTTCAAGCAGAGCGCATTGGTTTTAGCGGTCGCAGTGGCGAGTCTCTCAGTTGCGGCGGTGCGGGCGCAGGACGCACCTGCAAAGGCGCAGGAAACGCCGAGCACGTCGGTTGCTCCGGCGAGCGTGGAGATTACGCCGAAGACTCTCGATGCTCATGTTGGAGAGAAGGTGAAGTTCACTGCGGCTGCGAAAGACGCGGCCGGAAATCCTATCGATCAAAAGCCTTCCGTCTGGTTTGCTGCTCCATTTGACCTGGCGGGCGCCGACGAATCTGGGGAAGTCACTTTCCATGCCCCGGGAGTTGTCACCGTGGGCGCCGTAATCGCGGGCAAGAGCGGCTACGCCACAGTGAATGTGGGAACTTCGAAGATCACGACATTGGAAATCGAACAGCCAAAGCCCATTATCACCGGTAGCGCGGAAAAGCTGGCAGCGACAGCTCGCACCGCCAATGGCAATCCCAGCGCCGACGCAAAGATCAAGTGGACATCGGACAAGCCTTCGATCGCGACGGTTGATGCGGCCGGCCTGGTTACCGGCATCGCTGCTGGCAGCGCCACGATCAAAGCCAGCGCAGATGACGCTACCGGCAAAATAACGGTTCAGGTCGTACGCGATGCGGTGCACAAGTTATCAGTTAAGCCCCCGACCGCCGACGCCCGTACGGGCGACGTCGTGCATTTCACTGCCTCGGCGGACGCGGTCAAAGAACCGACAGTCAGATGGTCGATCAGCGGAAGCGGAGCCGCGGTCTATGATGACGGTGCGTTCGTCGCCGAGAAAGCCGGCACTTACGTGATCACTGCGAGCAGCGGGCAGCACAGTGCGTCGGCGTCGGTCGTCGTCCGTCCACGCAACGTAGAGCGCGAGGTGGAAGTTGTGTCCCATGTTCCGATGCCCGATGTGCAGATGTCGGAGGAATGGATCATTGGTCATCACGCTTACCTCGCGACTGTAGCCGACAAACTTTTTGTTTATGACATCGCCGATCCGGCCAATCCCAAGCTACTCGACACACTCAAGGTTGATGCGCGACTAATCAACGACGTCAGCACTACGCCCGACGAGAAGATTGGTGTGTTCACGCGCGAAGGCGCATCGAATCGCAAGAACGGAATCGTGTTTCTCGACACGACAGACGCCTCGCATTTGAAAGTTCTCTCCGAGTACACGGCGACGGTTACGGGAGGCGTGCATAGCGCCTACATCGATGGCCATTATGTTTATCTCACCGACGACGCCACAGGATCCCTTCGGATTATTGACTTCCAGGACGCGAAGCATCCCAAGGAAGTCGCGCGGTTTCAGGTCGAGAACCCCACAGTGGTGACTCTCAATACGGAGATGGGATCGATGTCGAGCGGGCGTTATCTGCACGACCTGCAAGTGAAGGACGGGCTCGCCTATTTAGCTTATTGGAGAGATGGGCTTGTAATTCTCGATGTCGGCAACGGCATGGCCGGTGGCAGCCCGGAGAATCCTAAGCTTGTAAGCCAATATCACTTCAATCATTACGAACTCTACGGCGATGGATGGCTGGCCGGCACGCACAGTGTTTTTCGCTACAAGAACTATCTCTTCGTTGGCGACGAAGTCTTCCCGGCGATCTTCAATCTCGAAGACCGCGACCGCATTCCGGTACGCGCCATTTGCCACGTCATGGACGTCTCCGACCTCAAGCATCCGAAAGAAGTTGCGCAATACGAAGCACCAGAAGGCGGCTCGCACAATTTCTGGGCTGCGAATGACATGCTCTACGAGGGTTACTACAGCGGCGGGGCGCGCGTGCTCGATATTTCCGGAGAGCTGCGCGGCGATCTCTATCGCCAGGGCCGCGAAATAGCGCGCTTCTGGACCGGAGATCCGAAAGGATTCCGCCCGAATCTGCCTTTCACGTGGGGCGGACAACCGTGCTCAGTGTCGTGCGACTCTGCGGAGTTGAATGGGCTGATGTACTTCAATGACATCCATTCCGGGCTGTGGATCGCGAAGCTCGGCGCCCCGAAGTTTCAGGGTTCGACGACGGCTCCCCCGGTTCGTAAGAGCGAACGAACGATACACTGAGGCCACGGTTGTAAGGCCGTCGAGCGACTACCCCGGCCCAAGTTTGGCTTCGTATGGATGCAGGATCACTAGGGGTTGTGATCCTGCTCACATCGTGCCATTTTTGTTCGAGCCATGCTTCCTGTAGCAGGCCCAAGTCCCCAACTTCGGCGGGCGCGGGCGGCCTCAGGAGGATGTCGTGGCTACATCCGTTTCGCCAAAGTGGCATCATAGTAATGTTTACAGCGCTGCATCTGCCTGCCAGCATTGCGACGGCGTTATCCGTCATGAAAAATGGTGCTGCGTCATCAATTCGGTTGTTCGTTACGCTCAAGGCGCCGCATTTCGCGCCGAGTGCTTAACCGCGGATGATGAACTGAGACTTCATGCACTGGGAGTCTGCTGGATACGGTCGGAATGAACTGGCAAGTACTATCCACTTAATTCGTTGATAACCGCGCGTCTTCTGATTTTTTGACAGAAGGCCCAACCTCCCAACATTCTTGTGTGCTTCCCACCGATGCCGGCGTCCGATCGGTGCCGTCGGTCCCTTAGGCCAACAAGCGAACATTTCCTCCTACGGTAAACCCTGTACTTCAACCTACCGTTCATCCTGTATTTTTCGTTTCGCTGTGATCCTGATCACATTTCGAGGTGTAAACTCCCTTTGAGTTGGCTGGTGGATACTTGTTTGATCCCTCCTCCAATCTCGTTGTTAAAAGAAAAACCCCGCCGCGAAACTGTCCTCAAATTTCTTCCCGGTTTAGCAAGACATTCCTTAGTCCTACCAAAAACAAAAGTCTTTCAATCGAAATCTCACAATACTGTTCTGCGCTTTTACATCTGTTGTGCGCGAGATCATTTGCTCGCGCGTTTGCAACCTTGAGCAGTCGCTAATTAAGTAGTCGTTAGAGGAAGGAGATATTGACATGCCCGCTGAACCAAACGCCGCGAGCAAAGCGCCAAAAACCTCTCCAGTAAAAGAAGTTCACATTCTTTGGATCACTGCGGGCCTGAGTTGTGACGGTGACTCGGTTTCAGTCACCGCCGCGGAGCAGCCGAGCATTGAGGATGTTCTTATGGGAGCAATACCCGGGCTCCCGAAAGTCTACTTGCACAATCCCGTTCTCGCTTATGAAGTCGGCGATGATTTCATGAAGTACTTTTATCAAGCGGAAGAAGGAAAGCTCGATCCATTCGTTCTCGTGGTTGAAGGATCCATCCCCAACGAGAAGATTAAGCGAGAGGGTTATTGGGCGGCGATGGGCACTGATCCTGTCACCAAGCAACCAATCACCACATGCGAATGGATCGACCGCCTCGCTCCTAAAGCGCTGGCGGTCATTGGCGCCGGAACCTGCGCTACTTATGGCGGTATTCACGCCATGGCCGGCAACCCGACGGGCTGCATGGGCCTGGCTGACTACCTGGGATGGAAGTGGCGTTCCAAAGCCGGCCTGCCGATCGTCAACGTTCCGGGATGCCCGGTGCAGCCCGACAATTTCATGGAGACAGTGCTCTACCTGCTTTACGAAGTTGCAGGGCTGGCTCCGATGATTCCGCTGGACGATCAGTTGCGTCCAACGTGGCTTTTCGGCAAAACCGTGCATGAGGGTTGCGATCGTGCCGGCTACTACGAGCAAGGCGACTTCGCGCTGGAATATGGTTCGCCCAAATGCCTGGTAAAGGTGGGTTGCTGGGGCCCGGTTGTTAACTGCAATGTTCCGAAGCGGGGATGGATGCGTGGAATCGGCGGTTGCCCCAACGTCGGCGGCATTTGCATCGGCTGCACGATGCCCGGATTTCCTGACAAATTTATGCCATTTATGGATGAGCCGCCGGGCGCTCGCTTGTCGACCCTAGGAATCGGCAACTACGGCAAACTCATTCGCACTTTGCGTGGCTTTACGAACCGCACCGTCAACAAAGAACCCAAGTGGCGTCACGCCGGTCCGGCACTCACCACGGGCTATCAGCCAGCCCACCATTAGAAAGGAATTGGATTTTATGGGTACAACAACACAGGTTCGGCAAGAAACAAAGAGCGAGAAGCGCAGACTGGTGGAGATGAACTGGGATCCGATCACCCGCATCGTGGGTAGCCTGGGAATTTTCACTAAAATTGATTTTGAGAATCGCGAAGTTGCGGAGTGTTACAGCACATCGTCGATCTTCCGGGGATACAGCATTTTCATGAAGGGCAAGGATCCCCGGGATTCACATTTTATTACGAGCCGTATTTGCGGGATCTGCGGCGACAACCACGCCACCTGTGCTGTCTATGCGCAAAACATGGCCTTCGGCGTGAACCCTCCCGCGCTCGGGGAATGGATCATCAATCTCGGCGAAGCCGCCGAGTACATGTTCGATCACAATATTTTCCAGGACAATCTGGTCGGCGTGGATTTTTGCGAGCAGATGGTAAAGGAAACCAACCCCGGCGTATGGGAAAAAGCGCAAAGCACGGCATGTCCGAACGCGGACAAGCACGGCTATCGGAAGATATCCGATATCATGCGCGCGTTGAACCCTTTCACTGGCGAGTTTTACCGGGAGACACTCGGCGTCAGCCGCATGACGCGTGAAATGTTTTGCCTGATGGAAGGGCGCCACGTTCATCCATCTACTCTTTACCCTGGCGGAACGGGGACTGTCGCCACCATCCAGCTGTTTACCGATTATCTGGTCCGGCTCATGAAATATGTCGAATTCATGAAGAAAGTCGTTCCTTTGCATGACGATTTATTCGATTTCTTTTACGAAGCGCTTCCGGGATATGAAAAGGTCGGCCACCGGCGCACTTTACTTGCATGCTGGGGATCGTACAACGACCCTGACGTTTGCGATTACACCTATCGCCATATGTCGGAGTGGGGGAAAGCGATGTTCGTGACCCCGGGTGTCGTCGTAGACGGGAAATTAGTCACCAATGACTTGGTTGACATCAACCTCAACATGCGAATCCTGCTAGGCAGTTCGTACTATGACGATTGGGACCATTCCGAAGTGTTCGTGAAAACCGATCCGCTCGGCAACAAAGTAGACAAGAAACATCCTTGGAATCAGACCACTCTTCCGCGGCCGCAGAAACGCGACTTCAACGGAAACTATACGTGGGTCATGTCGCCGCGATGGCTCGACCAGCGAACTGGCGATCACCTGGCGCTTGACACCGGGGGTGGCCCGATCGCGCGCCTCTGGTCTACAGCGCTGTCCGGTCTTGTGCACATTGGGTACGTCGAGGCTACCGGTAGCAGCGTGAAGATCAATCTGCCAAAGACGGCAACGCTGCCAGAAGCCGAGTTCGAGTGGAAGATTCCGAAATGGAGCAACGCCATAGAGAGGGACCGCGCGCGCACATACTTCCAGGCCTACGCGGCAGCTACTGCACTGCACTTTGTGGAGAAGGCTTTAGAAGAGTTGTACGCAGGCCGGACCAAAACGTGGTCGGACTTTACGGTTCCGGAAGAAGCTATTGGCTGCGGTTTTCACGAAGCGGTGCGGGGCGTGCTTTCCCATCACGTGGTCATCCGTGACGGCAAAATCGCCAACTACCATCCGTACCCACCGACTCCATGGAATGCCAATCCACGGGACATTTACGGAACTCCGGGGCCTTACGAAGATGCGGTGCAAAACACGCCGATCTTTGAAGAAAATGGTCCGGATAAATTTAAAGGGATCGACATTATGCGCGCCGTGCGTAGTTTCGATCCATGCTTGCCGTGCGGCGTCCACATGTATCTGGGCAATGGCAAGGTGCTGGAAACGCGCCATTCGCCGATGTTTGGCGTAGCGGGGAGCAAGTAGCGAATGAGCGACCGACAGGAGTTCCATGCACGGACCGAACAAATCGAGCAATTAGTAAAAACGATTGAAGCCACAGCTGACCCGCAAGTGCATGCAGCGGCGCTCGAACTGATGCAGTCCGTCATGGAACTGCACGGTGCCGGTCTGGAGCGCATTCTCGAACTCCTATCGCAGAGCGGCGAAGGCGAGCGCGTGACTCGAAACCTGCTGCAAGACGATCTGGTGGCGAGCCTCATCCTGCTGCATGGATTGCACCCGGACGATTTGGAGACTCGCGTGTTACGCGCTCTGGACAATGTGCGGCCTTACCTGCAGTCGCACGGGGGAGACGTTCAGCTGGTTAGTTTGCAGGAGGGTGTTTTGCGGCTGCGGCTACAGGGAAGCTGTGGAAGCTGCAGCTCTTCTTCGGCGACGTTGAAGAATGCTGTCGAAGAGGCTGTGATTGCGGTCGCGCCGGATGTCTTAGAGATCATCGCAGATCAGCCGGCTGAAGAACTGAACCCTTCTCCGCTCGTCGTACTGCGGTAAACGACTCATTTCGATTGAAGGAGAATTTATGGTGCGCCAGGATACGACTCCGGATAGTCCTTCCCACACGCCCGGAACACACAAAGGCGAAGAGTGGGTTCGAACGCAAAAAGAGCCGGGCCGCGAGGGCAAGACTCGAACTTCTCGCGATGCCACCGGAGTGAATGCGAACGATCGCAAACCGATTGATCCGCGCATGCCGAACATGCCACCAGCGTAATCGAGAACGGGTTTGGAAAATGGATGAATTCAGCGGCAATGAGGTGCGGGCAGCAACGCCGTTCGCCACGTTGCGAAAGTTCACGCGAAGGCGTGCTCCGCTTGAGCGTTGCGAACTTTGTAGCAAGGAACTGGTCGAGGGACACGATCATCTTTTAGAGCGTTCCACGCGGCAGATTCTTTGCGCCTGTGAGCCTTGCGCAATTCTGTTTAGCGGTCACGAGAACCTCCGCTACTTACGAGTTCCGCGACGGCCTCGCGTGCTCACGGATTTCCTTATGACGGATCTCGAATGGGAAGCGCTGATGCTCCCGATCAATCTCGCTTTCTTCTATCGCGACGGCGCTGGCGACGGAATAATCGCGATGTATCCCAGTCCGGCTGGGGCCACGGAGTCGTTGCTTAGCCTTGAATCGTGGGCCGAGATTGTCCGCTGCAACCCGAAGCTTCAATCGATGGAGGCGGACGTTGAAGCATTGCTGGTAAACCGCATGGGAACAGCGAGAGATTATTTTCTTGTTCCGATCGACGAGTGCTACCGCCTTGTCGGATTAATTCGAGTTCACTGGCGGGGCCTCTCAGGCGGCAACGAGGTATGGAAACAAATGCGCGAATTCTTCTCACATCTGAAAAGAAGATGCGGACATCCGGAGGCGATCGGTGCCTGAGCTGAGGTTTCAGATTGAGGATGCCGGCGTCGTGCCGTATTCAGCGTTACCTCTGATTGCGCTGAAGCTGCGGATCACGAACGATCCGCCTGATCAGGCGATTCATACGCTTGCCTTGCGTTGCCAAGTTCAGATAGAACCGGCGAAGAGGCGTTACGTTCGCGAGGAACAAGAGCAACTGTCAGACCTGTTCGGCGAACCGGAGCGTTGGGGAAAAACGGTACGCCCGCTTCTATGGATGAACTCCAGCGTTTCAGTCACGGGGTTCAATGGCAGCACACTGGTAGACCTGCAACTCCCTTGCACGTTCGATTTCAATGTTGCCGCCACCAAGTATTTCCACGCGTTAGGTTCCGGCGATATCCCGCTGAACATTCTGTTTAGTGGAACCGCGTTTTACGAAAATGAACATGGGCTGCTGCAGACAGAACAAATCCCGTGGGATCGCGAAGCCAGCTATCGCCTTCCAGTGGAAGCGTGGAAGAGCATGATGGACGCGCACTATCCGAATACGGCATGGCTAAGCCTGAGCCGGGACACATTCGAAAAACTGTATCGCTACAAAGTCCGTCACGGAATTCCGACCTTCGAACGTGTGTTGGACGCACTCGTGCCAGAGGAAGTTCCGGCGATCGAGGTGAAGGCATGAACTTCGCCGCCGTAGAAAAGATCGCGGATGCAATTCTCTATGAGGGATATATTCTGTACCCGTACCGGCCCTCCTCTACCAAGAATCGCCAGCGTTGGAATTTTGGAACGCTCTATCCCCGTATTTATGCGGAAGCGCAACATCCTGCGGAGCCGTTTCGCATGGTTACCGAATGCCTGATCGAAGCAGAGGCGGATTCAAGCCTGGACATTCGGATTCGTTTTCTTCAATTCGTAGGCGGCGATTCCCGTGACAGTGCAGAAGGGTGGCAGCAAGCCATCGATCGAGTCCAGGATTTCGCCGGCTTATCTCTGCATGACCTTATCTCGCATCCAACAACGGTTGAGTTCAATATTGGTGCAGGTGATTCGGTCACTCATTCGCGCGAACTGGTGGGACGGCTTGATCTCAGCGCCAAACGGCTACCGGAAGGCTTGATCAAACTTCATATGGAATTGGTGAATGACACGCCGACGCTGAGCCGTGTCACCAGTCGCAGTCATGTCTTGCTGCAATCCTTTACTTCCGCGCATGTGCTGTTAGGAATTTCGGAAGGCGTGTTCATTTCCCTACTGGACCCTGCGCCACACTTTCAATCTGCAGTTCATGGTTGCGAGAATGCGGGCGCATTCCCCGTGCTTGCGGGCGACGAAGGGCAGCGCTCAATGATGTTGTGTTCGCCAATCATTCTTTACGATTACCCGCAGGTCGCTCCGGAGAGCGCCGGTGACTTTTTTGATGGAACCGAAATGGACGAGATGCTGGCTTTACGCGTCCTCACGCTGGCGGACGATGAGAAACGGGAGATGTCGCAAGACGACCGATCGCGCAGAATTCTGGAGCGCACCGAATCGCTTCCCGCGGAGCACCTGATGAAAATGCACGGCGCCATACGGGGGCTTCGGCGCGTGCAGGAGGAAAACTCGTGAACGGCGAATGGAATCCTCTCGAGGAAAAGGCTGCGCCCGAGAGCGTTCGCGTTTTTGGCATCGAGCTGCGGAAAGGAAGTAAGGTCCGTTTGTGGCCGCAAAAGAGCGCCGACATTATGGACATGGCTCTCAAAGGCCAGGTCGCCGTGGTCGAGGCAATCGAACAGGACTTCGACGAGCAGATTCATCTGGCGGTCGTGCTCGACGATGACCCGGGCAAGGACTTCGGGATGTTGCGACAACCTGGACACCGCTTCTTCTTTTCCGTCGAAGAAATCGAGCCCTTAGATTTGAGAGAGAAAGCAGAGACGAAGCGTGACTGATCGTGTGCTCATCGCCGGCATCGGCAACATATTTCTCGGCGACGATGCGTTTGGCGTTGAGTTCGTTCGAGCTTTACTCCATCAACCTAAGCTCGCGGGCGTGCGAATGGTCGACTTCGGCATTCGCAGTCTCGATCTGGCGTACGCTTTGCTCGATCCGTGGGAGGCGGTCATCCTGGTCGATGCAGTCCCTCGCGGAGAAGAGCCTGGGACGCTGTATACGATCGAGCCAGATCTGACGAACCTCGCTGCCGAACCGGGCGGTGTTGCGATTGATGCTCATGGCATGGATCCCGTAAGAGTTCTGCAACTCGCGGCTTCTATGGGCGACCTTCCCTCGCGAATTTTTGTGCTGGGCTGCGAACCGGCTGATTGTGGAGGTGAAGAAGGCCGTATGGGGCTTACTCCGACGGTGGAGGTTGCTATCCCGGAAGCCATTCGGATGCTCAGACAGCTTGTGCGGCGGATTCTCGAGAATACAGAAACGGTGCTGAAGGAAAATTCTCTTCATGAGGTGAGATGATGGCGAAAAAATTATTTTGGGCGGTGGCCGCCCTGGCGGTCATCCGAATGGCAATCTCGATCGCGCCTGACATGCGGCGCTATTACAAGATAAGCTCGATGTGACTACTTTCCACGAGTGCAGCCGTCTTTAGCGCTTCACTGTATTGGGAGTCGCGGGCTTCACCATCGATGCTTTTCTAAGCTCGGCCGCCTTTTGAGCGTGGGCTTTTCGAGCCTCGTCCGGATTTGGCCCTCGCGTAGCTGCAGGGCGTTTCTTCGGCCCACGAGCAGAGAGCTTCTTCGTTGTGTCCGCGAGACGAACTGCCTCGAAGCCGCGGCGCTTGGCCATGATGCGATAGTCGAAGGCGATGTTCGATGTCCCACCTCCTAATTCATGAACCTCAAATGAGACCGGGGACTTCTGGCTGACGTACAGGCCTTTGCAATCCCCGTTTGGAGTGAGGAACACGTGAGAGTCCAAGCCGGTGTTCACCGTCTCAGCAAACGTTTCTTCTAATCGAACGATTGCAGAACCGTTCGAGAGTTGCCCGCTGCCTGCCATTAGCAGGGGCAACTTCCTTTGTTCCATTGGACGCCCCATTCGCTAATACGAAGGCTGAAGCCGGCAGTCCCCCAACGGTCTGCGCGTCTCCAGCCTTCAATGCGTAAGGCACGCTCAACAGCAAAACTCGCGACTGTTCCGGCTGCCCTTCCGCTTGCACGCCCAACCAGCGCGCTTCCCTGACGCGAACAGGTCGGTCGGCAATCCCTGGGTCGACATTGAACCGAGCACCGCTGTGTAGTGCCCGCTTTTGTCAGACGTAACATTCTGAATTTCCGTCCACAAGGGCGCTCCGCCCTGCTCCTCTTTGTAAAGCAGAAAGGTCACACCGGTCACACCGGCAAGAGGCGTGCCACTGGCGTCAGATAGAGTGCCACCGAACTTGATCAGGGTCGGCACGACGGGTGCCTCTTGCTGCGCCATAATCAATGGGACGAGGCTGAGGGCTACTGCAAGACTCAACGTCAGAGACAGGATTGAGCGGCAATCGCAAGTTTTCATATTGTCTCCAGCAGCGCGAACTGCATTTCTTCAACGCTATAGTTTGAGGTTCGTCAACGTACCAAGCGCTCGGTCCGGACTTGCTGTCAATCGGCTGGTGCGATGGCAGAGTGATAGAAAATTGGCCATTCGTCAAAGGACGTGACCGTGACGCTTTTATGACTTGATAAACAGCTGATTTTCAGTGATTTAGGAAAATGTCTGACTTCGGTAAAGAGCTTTCGTGTTACACTTCGCGCCAAGTGTAGGCGGCCTTCGCCCTCCGTCCGCAATGCAATCAAGGGCAAACTTCACGTTGAAATACCGGTTCGGCCTGTTCGAATTGGACGCGGCCAAGGCCGAACTCGTGCGGCAGGGTGTGCGGATCCGGCTCCAGGATCAGCCGTTCCGCGTTCTCACCATCCTTTTAGAGCGTGCTGGTGAGGTTGTTTCGCGCGACGAATTGCGCCAGCAGCTTTGGCCTGCCGATACCTATGTGGAGTTCGACGGCAGCCTCAATGCGGTATTGAAACGGCTGCGGGCTGCCCTGGGTGACCCGGCCGACAGTCCCATTTTTATTGAGACTATCCCGAAACGCGGATATCGTTTCGTGGCTCCGGTGGCGATCATTACTCCTGAAGTCGGCGGCCCGGAACAGTTCGCGGCCGATACCGCGCTTACGGTCAACAATAACAAGGCAATACTAGCGGATGAGGTTTCGCCGCGGCCTCAAGTTTCGCGAATTAGCCCAGAGCCTTGGCTAAGCCCCAAGCCGGGGCGGGCCGTTCTTTTTTATGGGCTGACCCTGCTGGTTGTTTTTCTTGGCTCTTTTGGATGGTATTTGTTCCGCCATCGTGACCGGGCATCCGATCTGTCCGATCCGACTCCAGCGCACGCGATTCCAAGCCGCAAGTCGGTTGCAGTTTTGGGTTTTTATAACGCGTCGGGTCGCGCGCAAGACGATTGGCTCGCTACGGCGATCTCTGAAATGCTGAGTACAGAGCTCTCCTCTGGCGAAAAACTCAGACTGGTTTCCGGTGAGGAGGTGGCCAATCTTCGCATGTCGTCCCCATGGTCACAAACAACCACGCTGGGCCGAGAGACCACGGCGCGAATCGGGAATTCGCTGAACAGCGACCTTCTGGTCCTCGGATCGTACATCGCTATCGGCCAAGGAGATCGTGCGCAATTGCGGCTCGACGTGAGACTACAGGATGCGCGAAGCGGCGAGATCCTAAGCGATATCGCTCAGACGTGCAACCCGAATGACCTGTTCCGCGCAGCCTCCGACATTGGCGCGAAACTGCGCGAGCGTTTGGGAGTTCCGGGAATCAGCGACACCGAGCAGGTCGGGATTCTCGCCTCTTTGCCATTGGACCGTGAAGCTGCACGGTTCTATGCGGTTGGAATTACGAAATTGCGCGAGTTTGATGCTCTTGCCGCGAAAGACGTCCTGGTGCAGGCAACCAAGGCGGATCCTAAGTTTTCGCTCGCGCATGCCATGCTGGCTCGGGCCTGGGGCCAACTTGGGTACGAACAGAAGCGTAAGGAGGAAGCCAAAACAGCAATGGATCTTGCCGTCGATTTGCCGCGTCCCGACCGCATGCAAGTCGAGGGAGACTATTACGAAAGTCTGCCGGATCACGAAAAGGCGGCTTCCACCTATGGCGCCTTGTTCGAATTGTTCCCGGATAGCGTGGAGTACGGCTTGCAGCTTGCCAGCGCACAGAGCCTCGGCGGCCATGCAAACCAGGCCCTGGAAACGATAGCCCGGCTTCGTCGGCTAGCAGCGCCCGCGTCTCTCGATCCCCGTATCGATATCGCGGAATCCAGATTAGCTCGGCGGCGT
>Ga0102924_1004787_pt1 | contig 13407 bp, 13 predicted proteins | sample PaiPotPPM11metaG_FD_80116 | JGI IMG/M metagenome (GOLD analysis project Ga0102924, IMG submission 80116) | Iron sulfur acid spring bacterial and archeal communities from Banff, Canada, to study Microbial Dark Matter (Phase II) - Paint Pots PPM... ... | reverse complement strand
CGCGCAGGCGGAACACCTCGCCCACGATCTTCGAGCAGAACTTGACGATCTCGCCGAACGCCTCGACCCAGCCCCGCGGGATTGCGATCAGATCTCCCATCTATTTGATGATCGAGGTGATCTGCGGGTGCGTGGCGAGCAGCACCTGCGTGAAGGCGTAGTTAAACGCAAAGATCCCCATGAACGCGATCACGACCGCCTGGTTGACGGCGCGCCCCACCCCCTCAGCGCCTCCGGACGCAGTCATCCCTTTGTAACAACAGACGATCGCAATGATCGCGCCGAATAGGGTCGTCTTGAGCAGCGACCCCCACAAGTTCGTCGTGTCGGCGTTGTTGAACAGCGTCGCGAAGAACGGCGCGAGCGGGGCGTGGTTGACGAGCGTCGCGAGGATCCCGCCGAAGATCCCGAACAGGAGCGCGTACACATCGAAGAGGCCGGTCACGAGCATCAGTGCGAGGAAGCGCGGGACGACCAGGCTCTTGACCGGATCGACGCCGAGCACCTGTAGCGCGTCGAGCTCCTCGCGGATCTTCCTCGCCCCAAGGTCCGCCGTGATCGCTGTGCCGGCGACGCCCGCGAGCACGATGGCGTCCACGAACGGGGCGAACTCCCTGACCGATGCGAGCACGAAGAAACCACCGAGGCGGTCCAGTGAGCCGAACAGCGTGAGGAAGTTCGCGGCCTGCAGACCGGGCGCCTCATACCCGAACGCGATTGTCGAGACCAGCAGTGGGAACCAGCACAGCCTGAGCGCGAACATGAACTGGCCCGCGAACTCGCCGCCATACGAGTACGGCGGCCTGACCGCCGACAGGATGGTCTTGCCGGTCAGGATGACCATGTTCCCGACCTCTTCGAGCACGTTCTTTGTCGGCAGGAACGCTCGGTCAGCGACGGCTCGGATCAACTCGGCTCAGTCCTCCCTTTCTGCTCTGCGACGCGCGCTTCGGGTAAGCCTACGCCACCGGCGCGCCAAAGACCAGTGAGAACCGTCGTCTAACGCGCGTGCGCATGGTATGTTCGCGCCGAGGTGAGGCGTCGCGAAATCATCGCCGGCCTGGCTCTGACCTTCGTGCTAGCCGCGTGCGGCTCCGGCGCGCGCCAGGACGCAAACGAGCCGAGCGGCAACTTCCCAGTCCAGGCGAGCGCGCAATGGAGCAGCTCACAGTCGCTGTCCCAGCACACTCAACTGGTCATCACGGCCACGAACATGGGGTCAAAGACGGTCCCCGATATCGCGGTCACGATCACCGACGGTAACCCAACCGACAGGTATCTCGGTACCCGCGCGCAGGCGTTCCAAGAGCTGCTCAACATGCCGGGGCTAGCGAGCCAGTCGCGCCCGGTGTGGATCGTCGATCAGGCGCCCGGGCCATGCAAGTACAGCTGTCAGCAGGGCGGTCCGGGTGGCGCCGCGACGGCCTACTCAAACACGTGGGCGCTGGGTTCGCTCGCGCCCGGCAAGTCGGTCACGTTCGACTGGCACCTGACGGCGGTTGCCCCCGGCACCCACTTCGTGTACTGGCAGGTCGCCGCGGGCCTGAACGGCAAGGCGAAGGCGGTCACCTCGGCGGGCACGACCCCATCCGGGTCGTTCACGGTCGCCGTGTCACACAAGCCCGCCCAGGCGTACGTCGATAACAACGGCAAGATCGTGACGACGCCTTAGCTGTCGCTGGATGCGGCCCACAGATTGACGCCACCGTCGACCGCGTAGCGGTCGATCTCCTCAAGCTCAGCGGCGTCGAAGTCGATGTTGTCGAGCGCGGCGACGTTCTGCTCGAGTTGGGAAACGCTCGAGGCGCCGAGCAGCGCGGAGGTGACGCGCGGGTCGCGCAGTGCCCAGGCGATCGCCAGCTGGGCCAGGCTCTGGCCGCGCCGCCCGGCGATCTCATTCAGCGCGCGGACCCGCTCGATGTTCTCGCGCGTGATCATGCGCTCGTCGAAGTGGTTGCCTCGCCTGACACGTGAGTCCTCGGGCACGCCGTCGAGGTACCGGCTGGTGAGCAGCCCCTGCGCGAGCGGCGAGAAGACGATCGCGCCGACTCCCTCGCGATCGACCACATCGAGTAGCTCGTGCTCGATCCAGCGGTTGAGCATCGAGTAGGACGGTTGGTGGATCAGCAGCGGAGTGCCGAGCTCACGCAGGATGCGTGCCCCCTCTTCGGTCCGGCGTGGACCGTAGGAGGAGATCCCGACGTAGCGGGCCTTTCCCTGGCGGACGGCCGCGTCGAGGGCGCCCATCGTCTCCTCGATCGGCGTCTCGGGATCGAAGCGGTGCGAGTAGAAGATGTCGACGTACTCCAGCCGCATCCGCTTGAGGCTCTCCTCCAGGCTTCCGAGCAGGTACTTGCGCGACCCCCACTCCCCGTATGGCCCGGGCCACATGTCGTAGCCGGCCTTGGTCGAGATGATCAGCTCGTCCCGGTACGGCGTGAAGTCCTCCGTCAGGATCCGCCCGCAGTTAATCTCGGCGCTTCCGTACGGCGGGCCGTAGTTGTTGGCCAGGTCGAAGTGGGTGATGCCGAGGTCGAAGGCCCTTCTTAGGATCGCGCGGCTGTTCTGTAGTGGGAAGTCGTCGCCGAAGTTCTGCCACAGCCCCAGTGAGATCGCGGGCAGCTTGAGGCCGCTGCGCCCGCAACGGCGGTAGGGCATCGAGTCGTAGCGATCGGCGGCCGGGACATACAGGGTCGGGGCGAGATGGGCGAGGAAGGGCATCGAGCGAGTATTTCATGCCCCACTTTGGACATCTGGATAAAGACCGTCCGCGTCGGTTCGCCTACATTTCCGCGCTCACCTCTTTCGGAAGGGACCAACACGCATGCCTCGTATTCGCCAGCAGAACGTTCTCGCGGCCCAGTGGACCCCCAACGGAGGCGCCCTCGGCGCGCCCGATCTGACCGTGGCCGACAACCAAGTGTTCGGCTCAAATGTGTTCTCGATCGCAATCCAGCGCCAACGGCTGCCCAAGGACGTGTTCCGCCGGCTTCAGCAGACACTCGCGCGCGGCGAGGCGCTCGACACGTCACTCGCCGACGCCGTCGCGCAGGCGATGAAGGAGTGGGCGCTCGAGAGGGGCGCCACCCACTACACGCACTGGTTCCAGCCGCTGACGGGCATTACCGCCGAGAAGCACGACAGCTTCTACGCGCCGACCGGCGAAGGCACTGCGCTCGCGGAGTTCTCGGGCAAGGAGCTGATCCAGGGCGAGCCCGACGCATCGTCGTTCCCGACGGGCGGCATCCGGGCCACGTTCGAGGCTCGCGGGTACACCGCGTGGGACCCGACCTCGCCTGCGTTCATCCTCGAGAACCCCAACGGGGCGCTGCTTTGCATCCCGACCGCATTCGCATCGTGGACCGGCGAAGCGCTCGACCACAAGATCCCGCTGCTGCGAAGCATGGACGCGCTGTCGAAGTCCGCGATCCGCGCGCTCCGGCTGTTCGGCGACGCGAGCGCGCAGCGCGTCTTCACGACCGTCGGGCCGGAGCAGGAGTACTTCCTGATTGACGAGCAGTACTTCTTCGAGCGGCCCGACCTCGTCACAACCGGGCGGACGCTATTCGGCGCCAAGCCGCCGAAGGGCCACGAGCTCGACGATCACTACTTCGGGTCGATTCCCGAGCGGATCCTCGCCTGCATGCTCGAGACCGAGCGCGAGCTCGTGAAGCTCGGCGTCCCGGTCAAGACGCGCCACAACGAGGTTGCGCCAAACCAGTACGAGATCGCGCCGATCTTTGAGAACTCGAACGTCGGCTCAGACCACCAGCAGCTCACGATGCAGGTGATGCAGAACGTCGCCCGGCGTTACGGGCTGGTCTGCCTGCTTCACGAGAAGCCGTTCGCGGGCGTCAACGGATCGGGTAAGCACAACAACTGGTCGATGGGCACCGACACGGGCAAGAACCTGCTCGAGCCGGGCGACACGCCGCACGAGAACCTGGAGTTCCTGTTCTTCTGCGCGGCCGTGATCCAGGCGGTCAACAAGTACCAGGGTCTGCTGCGCGCCTCGATCGCCTCGCCCGGGCAGGACCATCGCCTCGGCGCCAACGAGGCTCCGCCGGCGATCATCTCGATCTTCCTTGGCGCCGAGCTCGAGAAGGTGTTCGGCGCCATCGAGCGCGGCGAGGCAGGCGAGTCCACCCCCGAGTCGTTCCTCGGCCTCGGGACGCCGGTGCTGCCGCCGCTGCCGATGCACGGCGGCGACCGCAACCGCACGAGCCCGTTCGCGTTCACGGGCAACAAGTTCGAATTCCGCGCGCTCGGGTCGAGCATGTCGCTCTCGCTCCCGAACACAGTGCTCAACACAATCGTCGCCGAGGCGATCGACTACCTGGCCGAGGAGCTCGAGGACGCGCTGAAGGGCGGCGTGGAGCTGGAGGCAGCGCTGCGCCCGATCCTCCAGCGCACGTACGCCGACAACAAGCGGATCGTGTTCGGCGGCGACAACTACGCGCCCGAGTGGCACGCGGAAGCCGAGGCTCGCGGGCTGCTCAACCTGCGCGCGACTCCCGACGCGCTGCCATATCTGGTCAACGATGAGACGGCCGCCGTGTTCTCGAATTACGGCGTGCTGTCCGAGCGCGAGCTCCACTCGCGTTACGAAGTGTTCCTCGAGCAGTACGTGACGAAGCTCAACATCGAGGCCGAGACGGCGGCTTCGATCGCGCGGACGCTGCTGCTGCCGGCGGCGGCCCGCCACCTGGCGGTGCTGAACGAGGCCGAGCTGGGCGAGCTGGCCGGCGAGACGGCGGAGTTGATCGCCTCGTTCGCCGACGCGATCAAGGCGCTCGAGGCCGCCAATCTGGCCGAGAACCAGCCGCACGACGACCTGCTCGCGCACGCGGCGTACATGTACGACGCGCTGATTCCGGCGATGGCAGCCGTCCGCGAGGCGGCGGACAAGCTCGAGAAGGTGGTGGCCGACGACCTCTGGCCGCTGCCGAAGTACGCAGAGATCTTGTTCATCAAATAGCTGGGCCGCAACTTTCACGCACATAGCGGGGTTTCCGCTACGGTGCGACCCGGTATGGAGCACAGCCGCAGGGTGTGCGGTCGGCTGCGCCGATGGGTGATCCTGATCGCCGTGTTGTGTGGCATCGGCGCGGCCCAAGCGACGCCGAGCGCTGCTGGATCCCCTCCCGTCAGGGCCCACGCCGCCCAGGCCAACGCGCTGCTCCGTCGTGGCATGTGGATCTGGGTTCTGTCTGCCTCAAACGGCGGCAGCCTGAACTCGATCATCACCCAGGCGCATCGCTACGCAATCGGCACGCTCTACATCAAGGCCGGCGACGGAAGCGGCAGCTGGTCGCAGTTCAACCGCTCGGTGGTATCGACGCTCCACCGCGCGGGCCTTAGCGTCTGCGCTTGGCAGTACGTCTATGGGACCTACCCGCTGGCCGAGGCCCAGGTGGGCGCGAACGCGGTCCACGCCGGCGCCGATTGCCTCGTGATCGACGCGGAGAGCGAGTACGAGGGCAAGTACTACTCAGCGCAGCGCTACATCAGCCGGCTCCGCCAGCTCATCGGGCTGAGCTTTCCGGTCGCGTTGGCCGGGTTCCCTTACGTCGACTACCACCCGAGCTTCCCCTACTCGGTGTTCCTGGGGCGCTACGGCGCCCAGTACAACGTGCCGCAGATGTACTGGTTCGACATCGGCACGAGCGTGCCGGGCGTCTACGCGCACACGTTCGTCTACAACCGCGTCTATCAGCGGCCGATCGAGCCGCTGGGGCAGGTCTACAACGCCCCGCCGCCTTGGCAGATCAGGCAGTTCCGTCAGTTCGTGAAGGTGTACGGCTCGACCGGCGTGAGCTGGTGGGACTGGCAGGAGGCGCGGGCGGTCGCCTGGCGCGCACTCTCGACCTGGGTCCCCGGACTCGCCTACACGACCGCCGTCCAGGGCTTGCCGACCCTCTCCAAAGGCTCGGCCGGCGATCTTGTCGTCTGGGCGCAGGAGCACCTGATCACCGCCGGGGACATCGTCGCCGTCGACGGTGGCTTCGGTGCCAAGACGCTCGCCGCGGTGGAGGCGTTCCAGCTCCAGCATGGCCTGACGCGCGACGGCGTGATCGGCTCGCAAACCTGGGCAGCGCTCCTGCAATACCAGCCGGCGTCGATGAGCTGGGCGCCGGGTGCGACGCGGATGACCACTCGCATGCGGGGGCGCATCAGCGCCGCCGCCGTCGCCGCCACCGACACCCAAGCACCATCGACAGGCCCGACACCCGAGCCCGCTTCGGCGCTTCTGCCCGACAGGGGTCACGAGATCCCCACGTCGTTTGGCGCCGGGCGGCCATAGCGGCTGGTGCGCGCATACTTCCAGCCTCAAGCCGGAAGACCCGGCGCGTGGGTCGGGCCGCGCGCTTAGAGCACCGCTGGGCGGCGCGGGACGTCCGCCTATCCGCTGAGGACCGTTCCCGTCGCGATCCGCTCCGGATCCTCCGGGCTCAGCTCGACGGCGCCGCGCACAACGACCCCGCCCTCGAACGTCACGTCGCCGTGCACGACGAGGCGATCGGCGTCACGTAGCGAGGGAGCACCGTGCGGGAAGCGGGCTTCAAACTGGTCGAGCATCCTGTAGTAGCGTGGGTCGAGCTCCACGTACGGCGGGCCGTCGTCACGATGCGAGACGACCGTCAACTCGGGCGAAAGTGTGTAAATGTCGGAGCGGAGCACGAGCAGGTCGTCCGTCGTCTTGACGGGCGCGAACCGGGTCCGTGGCACGCAGACGACACGGGCGCCGGCAAAGCTCCCAATCGCGGCGCCCATCGCGCTTTCGAGCTGGAGCACTCCTGTCGAGTCGGGATCACGCGGATCGACCGTCTTGCGGTTGACGATCAGCGGGAGCTCAAACACGCCATCCCACGCGTCGAGCTGATTGGAAAGCGCGCGCAGGTCCACCCACAGGTTGTTGGTGTTGTAGTAGCGCCAGCGCCTGTAGTCCCGGAACGAATCCTCGTCGCCGGGCGGTGTCTGAGCCGTCTCGCGCAGCACGAGCTGACCGTCTGAGCGGCGGCGGGCGATGTGGCCGCCTTTGCGCTCGGCGCCCGTGCCGATCACGACCTCCATCAGAAACGGGATCCGCTCTTCTGAGACGAACCGCGCGATCCGCTCATCGACGGTCGAGCCGAGGTTGTCGCAATTGGAGATCATCGCGAGCTCGAACCCCTGTTCGAGCAGAGTCGCGAGCGCACCCGAGCGCCGCAGCGCCCCGTAGACGTCGCCATGGCCGGGTGGGGCCCACTCGAGGGCCGGGTTCGGCGGCCAACTGACCGGCTCCAGCGACTCGGCGTCCAGCTTCGGAACCATGCTCTGTATGAAGCTCGCGGCGTCGAGCTCGGGGCTCGCGGCCAGCGCCTGACGCGTCTGCTCCCTGGTCGCCTCGCTGTTCATCAGCATCAACGGCAGCTTCACGCCGTAGCGCTCGCGCAACACACGCGCTTGGCCGGCGATGATGCCGAGGAACGTCCGGCCGTCCCGCGCCTGCACGAGCGACTTCGGCTGGCGAAGGCCCATCGTCGTCGCGAGCCCACCGTTCAACTTGATGACGGCGACCCGCTTGAGCGCCTCGCCCGGATCCGCCGCTGGAAGTTCGTCGAGCGCGGGTACGCCGGCGGCCGGCTCGAGCTCCGCCGTCGGCAGGAGACCGGATTCGCCGGCCTGCAAGCGCTCATAGGCCGCGCTGAAGGCACGGATGGCCTCCTCGTGTTGTCCCGCGGCGCCCATCTTGGTCTCAGCTGCGCGCAGTCCACTCGTCACATCGCCATTATTCCCGCGATGAACGATGACTGGCGGTTGCGGATCGAGGTACATGAGCCCGAGCGCGCTCGTCGGCTGCTCGAACGCCTGGGCTCCTCCGAGCTCGAGCACGAGCTCGAGACCTCGTTCGGCGATCGGGTGGTCGTTTCGCGCGAGGGCTCGACCCTCTTTTGTTATACGGGCGCGCGCGAACAGGCCGAGGGAGTCGAGCAGCTGGCGCGGCGCCTTGCGGACGAGCACGGCTGGGAGTTGGACGTCGAGCTGCGGCACTGGCACCCAGCTGCCGAGTCGTGGGAGGAGCCGGACAAGCCGCTCCCGTCGAGCGACGCGCAGCGCGCTACCGAGCACGCCGAGCTGATCGCTCGCGAGCGGTCCGAGCCACAACCGGAGTTCGAGGTGCGCGTCGAATGCTCGTCGCGGCAGGTGGCCCGCGAGGTCGCCGGACAGCTCGCGGCCGAGGGCATTCCGAACGTGCAGCGTGCGAGCTATGTGCTCGTCGGTGCGCCGGACGAGGACAGCGCCAACGCGCTCGCCGAGCGACTTCGCGCCGAGGCGCCGCCCAGCAGCACCGTGACCGCCGAGGGAACTGCCGCGTCCGTGCTCGCCGCCGTCGGCCCGAACCCGTTTTCGATCTTCGGCGGGCTCGGCGGCTAGCCGCTCGACACCCGCGCACCCGGACCCGGCCGCACCTCGATCGCGTCGTCGGGCACCGCCATGTGCGCCGGAAGCAAGCCGAGCACACTTCCCCCGAACCCGCCGCCGACGACCCTGGCGCCGAGAGCCCCGTTACGCAGAAGACTGTCGACGGCCCGCTCGACCGCGGCCGTCGACACCTCGAAGCAGTCGCGCAGGCTTACGTGGGAGGCGTTGAGTAGCTCTCCGAGCATCGCGACGTCGCTGCCGATGAGCGCGCGGACCGCCAGCTCGACGCGCTCGTTCTCGCTGACCACATGGCGCACCCGATTGTCGAGCGGTGTCTTGAGCGAGTCCGCCATCTCGAGCGTTGCGTCGCGGAGGCTGTCGAGGCCGAGCAGCTCACAGGCTCGTGCGCATTCGGCGCGGCGTTCGTTGTACCCCGATCTCGTGTGCGAGTGGCGCTCTCCCGAATCGAGCGCGACCAGCCTGAAGCCGGCGAGCTCCAGCGGGACTGGTTGAACATCGAGCGAGCGGAAGTCGATCCGCACGGCGTGGTCCGCTACGCCATAGAGCGAAGCGAGCTGATCGAGCAAGCCGGTTCGCGCGCCGACCCATTCGTTCTCGACCCGCGAGCACAGCTGCGCGAGATCCATTCGGTCGAGCGAGGCGGCGTCCGCGATAGCGGTCAGAGCGAGGCACAGTGCGACCTCTAGGGCAGCCGAGGACGACAGGCCCGCTCCGCGATGGATCTCGCCCGTGATCTCGAGCGCGGCACCGCGCAATGGCACGCCCATGCGCTGTAGCTCAGCCACGGCTCCGCGAACGAAAGCGCGCCAGCCGGACACTCGCTCGGGGCGCTCGAGCGTGAACCCGTCGGACTCGCCGAGGTCGAGGGCGCGCGCCTCGATCCGCGGCTCGGTCAGCGTTCGCGCGTTGACGGTGACGCCGTCCGCGATCGCAAACGGCAACGCCAGTCCGTCGTTGTAATCCGTGTGCTCACCGATCAGGTTGACACGGCCCGGGGCGAAGGCGGTCGCTTGGTCAGCCACGGAGGTTCACGCTATCGCCCGGATTCGCCAAGTACGATCGCGCGCCAGCTATGACGACTTGAAAGGAGAAGCCGATGGACGTTGTTGACCGCGTTCGCAAGGAGATCGAGGGCCGTCTGGAAACACTCCTGAGCGACGCGGACAAGCTCCGCAAGGCACTCGCCGCGCTCGACCCTCGGGGCTCGTCGCCCTCGCCCGCACGCCAATCGAGGTCGACCGCAACAGCTTCGGATTCGCGGCCGCGCCGAGAGCCGGCCAAGCCGGGCGCCACCAAGCGTCGCGTGCTGGGCGCGCTGTCGGACGGCAAGGCCAAGACAGCCGGAGAAGTTGCATCCGCCACCGGGATCAAGCGCGGAACGGTCTCGACCACACTCTCGAAGCTCGCCCAGACCGGAGAGGTCGTCAAAGCTGAGCGCGGATACCGGCTGCCGGTGTAGCTGTTACCCTGCCCGCCAATTACATAGAGCCGAGTCGCCGGTCCACCCGTGGTCGGCGAGCGGGGGACCCATTGCGATTCGGCCGGATCGCGGGGGCGAAACGCCACAAGATCGTGGCGTAGCGCAAGCCCTTGAAGAGCAGCGCTAGCCCGTCAGCTAACTCCGCAGGCTCCAGAGCCCCAGAAAAGGGAGAGTTGTGGAGTACGCGCGCGATCTTGGTCACGTCGACCTGTGGGAGGAGTCCCTCAGGCGCTCGCTCGAGCGCCGCGGAAGGCCATGTCGCTCATCGGTGGAGCTCCATCGACTCAGACCGGCGCGCGATCTCACGCTCGGCGACGTGCTCGACCGCTCGGCCTCCTATTCCGGGCTTCGGCGCCGCGCGGCCGAGCGGTCGGCGATGCCGAGACCGAGCGTCGTGCTCGGCGGCGTCTCGGCACTCACGCTGGCCGCCGCGGCAACGGTTCCGAGCCTGCTCGGGGCCGGTGTGCGCACGGCGCACGCAGCCGTGGTGGCCGAAAAGCTCGCGTCCCCGCGTAGGGCCCACCCCGGTGCCTCAGCCGTCCCGCATAGGACCTTGCCCCACTCGCCGCGCGTCCCAACACCAATCGCGACCCGGCCTGCCACGCACGCGAAGCGAATGGTGGCAAGTCCCCATGCGTCACCGTCCGCGCCGGTCGAGCCTGTCCGACAGCACGACCCCGCAGCCGCGGTCGCGAGCGTCGATCCCACGTCGAGCGGCGGCGTCGCAATCATTCACCCGCGGATCAAGCATCACCGCCTGCACAAGGCGACCGGCAGGACCGCGAGCCCAACTCAGAGCGGTGGCGCGGCGCCGACCACCCCTCCCCTCGTCTCGACTGCCTACGTCAACCCGCTCGCCCACGCGCGCGTGAGCCCTGAGCGGATCGACCAGGGCGTCGACTACTCAGGCTCCGGAACCCTGACCGCGCTCGGCGCCGGACAAGTCACGTACTCGGCGACCGCCGGCACTGGCTGGCCGGGAGCGTTCGTCGAGTACCGGCTGACCACTGGCGCGGAGGCGGGCCGCTACGTGTTTTACGCCGAGTCGATTTCGCCGCGCGTGCGCGTGGGCCAGGTCGTCCGGCCGGGCCAGGCGGTCGCGACGATGAGCGGCGGGATCGAGATCGGTTGGGGTGCCGGCATCGGCACCGAGGCGCTCGCAATGGCGCAAGGCCAGTGGTCGAGCTACGACGACTCGCACAACGTCGCCAGTCCGGCCGGCCGCAACTTCTCGGCGCTGATCGCGTCGCTGGGTGGGCAGCCCGGGAAAGTCGGGTAGCCGAATACCGCGCGGCCGGAGGCGTCAGATCTTCGCGTAGCGGGCGTCGGCGATCGAGTACACCGCGAACCCGACCAACCCGGCGGCGACGACGCCCAGCAGGAACGGTCCGTAGGAGTTGTGGAGCAGCTTGTTCAGGGCTCCGTCGAGGCCGATCGCACCGCGCGGGTTGTAGTCGACCGCGGCTTTGACGAGGCCGTAGCCGATGAGGCCGAAAACAACCATCCGTGCGAGGTGCCCGAAGACACCAATCGCAGTGAAACCGCGCTTGACTCTGCGGCTCATGTCCCGGGTCTTCGAGTCGTCCAGGAACTTCTTGGAGACACCCTTGTATCCCTGGAATAGCGCTACGCCGATCAGGATCGCGCCGACGACACCGACGATCACCGTGCCGCCCGTCCAGCCCAGTACGCCCCCAGTTGTCTGCTTCGGACTGTTCGATCCGCCGCTGCTGTTTGCTCCGGTCAGGATCTTCACTGCAGTGACGCAGAGCGTGGCGTACGCGACGCCGCTGGCCACACCGGCTATGCGGTGGAGACCGCTGTCGTCTTGCTCGCTGCCGTGACCGATCCCAGCACGGACCAGACGCCACAAGGCGTAGCCGGCGAGGCCGACCGCCGTGGCGATCAGCAGCGCCTTGCCGAACGGCTCCTGGGCGAGCGTCATCAGCGCCCCTCGCTGGGTTGTCGCCTTGCCGCCCGATCCGACTGCAAGCTTCAGGGCGAGGATCCCGATGATGCCGTACAGCACTCCCCGCGCGACCAGCCCGACACGCGCCAGCCACGCGAGCTCGGGACGGCGTGAAACCGTCTCGCCGCTCCGTTGGGTGCTGCGGACGGCGCCCGGCTGGAGACGCGTCGTCGTTACGGCTTCACCTCTCCTCTGTGGCCGCCGTCGTTGGACGTAACGCCACTCGGCGTCTTGATCAGGTGTTCGTGGATCGCTTCGGTCAGGTCTGTGTTTTCCACCACGAGCGCATGGGTTGTCACACCAAGCTGATGAAGATGATCCACCTGCTTGTCCTGCACCTCTCCTTGAGCGTTCTGGGCGACGAGGATCGCGATCATCGCGAGCCACTGCATGATGCCCCCGACCGCGAGCAGCATGAGGTTGAACGGGTAGTGGTCGCCCGCAACCGTGACACCCAGTCCCGCCATCCAGATCGCGAAGCCAATGATGCTGGCGTAGAACATCCACATCGAGCCGACGAACTTTGCGATCAGGTCGGCCGCCTTCTCGTTGAAACCCGTACGGTCGCTGTGCTTCGGCGGCCTCGGATGCGCGCTCACGGGCCTCACGCGCTGATTGTTTGGCGCTTCGGTTGATGTTGGGGTGGGAGTCGTCATCTCGGTCGGGGAATGAGGATGCGCGTGCGGAGAGGGCTAGTAGTAGTGCCGACGACCGCCGACGGCACGTCCCATCGAGCCGAGAACCGCGAGGATCACGCCGACGACCAGCACGATGATTCCAATGCCCCACAGGATGGCGAGCTTGGGAACGACGGCGGCGATGATGAGCAGGCAGATGCCGAAAACGATCATTAGGTCTCCTAACCTCTAATTTGAAGGCACATTTGAGTTGCAGTCCTTGAGCCTAGGTGCGGCGGCCGCGGGGGCCAAAGCCGATTCCGCCGGTCAGCAGTAGGACCAGCAGCACGATGATGAGGATTGTGAGCATGTTTCACCTTCTGGGTGCTCGGGTCGGTGGGAGTTGCACGCGCGCGCGTGCTTGAGCGATCGCTACGCGACGATGCGCCGGAGGTGTCCGTGAAGGTGAGCTCGCCGCGGCCGAGTAGGGCCAAGCGCGTGTGGCGCTCAAACGCTGGCAGCACAGCTACCAAACGCGCTGCTGTGGAATCTGAGAGAAGCGTGTGCGGCTGGGGCATTAGGACCTCGGGATGGCCCGGCAGAGCGGACCTTGGAAGTCAGATCATGTTGCCGGTCCGCAGGGGACCGACCGCACGGTGATGCCCTCGGCCAGCGACTCTACTCCGTTCGCCGGGATATGCAAGGGACCGATCCGGACGCTCGCGGCCGGCGGTGGCGGGGGGGCGGGCCGCAGCCAGCGCGCGGCCCGACGGGGCGCGGTACCCCGGTCACGAGGCGGAGCACCAGACGATCGGCGGGATCAGATCAACGGTGTGCGCGTCGAGCCAACGAGTTTCGCGGAGGACGCAAAGCGCAAGATCGTCCCGACCGCGAAGCTTCTGACCGCTTTCATT
>Ga0102924_1004786_pt1 | contig 13413 bp, 12 predicted proteins | sample PaiPotPPM11metaG_FD_80116 | JGI IMG/M metagenome (GOLD analysis project Ga0102924, IMG submission 80116) | Iron sulfur acid spring bacterial and archeal communities from Banff, Canada, to study Microbial Dark Matter (Phase II) - Paint Pots PPM... ... | reverse complement strand
TGGCTGTCCTTGCGCGTGGCCGGTGGTGGCGGGGGTGAGGGTGGTGTCGGCGACGAGGCGGCCGTCGAGTACCTCGATGCGGCGGCGGGTGCGGGCGGCGATGGCGTGGTCGTGGGTGATGATGACGACGGTGGTGCCGGCGGCGTTGAGTTCTTCGAGCAGGGCCAGGATGGCGGTGCCGGCGGCGGAGTCGAGGTTGCCGGTGGGCTCGTCGGCGAGGACGACCGGGGGGCGGCCGGCGATGGCGCGGGCGATGGCGACGCGCTGGCGTTCGCCGCCCGATAGCTGGGTGGGGCGGGCGGTGGCCTTGTGGGCGAGGCCGACGCGGGTCAGGGCGGCGGCGGCGAGGCGGCGTCGCTGGGTGCGGGGGGCGCCGGCGTAGAGCAGGCCGTCGGCGACGTTGCCGAGGACGGTCTGGTGCTCGGCGAGGAAGAACTGCTGGAACACGAACCCGATGCTGGCGGCTCGCAGCGCTGACAGCTGCCGGTCGCTCATCCGGGCGGTGTCCAGGCCGGTGACCCGCACCGTTCCCGCGGTGGGCTGGTCCAGGGTGCCCATCAGGTGCAGCAGCGTGGTCTTGCCGGAACCGGACGGCCCGACCACCGCCACCAGTTCCCCGGCGGTCACCGCCAGGCTCACCCGGTCGAGCGCCCGGACCGGCGGCGAACTCGGGTACACCAGCGACACGCCCTCGAGTTCAAGCACCGGTGTCCCGGTCGCCCGCGCTCCGGTCATGACGAAGCCACCACCACGCGCTGCCCGGGGGTCAGCGCCCCGGTCACCTGGACAAGCCCGTTGAGGTCGTCGAAGACCGGACCCGGGGCCACCGAAACCCAGCGCCGCGTGTTCTCCGCGCCGACGACCTCGACCTCGTATTCCGCCGAGGACTGGGCGAGCAGCGCCGTCACTGGCACCGCGAGGACGTCGCTCGCGGTCGCGGTGGTGATGTTCACGGTCACCGGTGCCTGGTCAAGGGTGCTCGCCGCCGACGGGTCAGGCAGCGGGATGGTCGTGACGGTCGGGCCCTGCCCCTGGACGGACGTCGTGCTCGCCACCGCGCCGACCGCGGAGACCGTGCCCGGCGTGGTCGCGCCGTCCGGCAGCGTCACGCTGACCGCGTCGCCCGCCTTGACTTCCGACTGCTGCGAGACGTCGAGCGGAATCGTCACCACCCGCAGATCGGAGGTGGCCGCGAGCACCGGCCCCGTCGCGGGCCCGCCCAGGCGCGCGGTCACCTGGCCGACCCGCAGCGCCTGCGGCTCGAACTCCACCTGGCCCAGCGACAGCGTCCCCGGCGGGTAGGAGACCCCGAGGTGCCCTTCGAGCTGCTGCACGCCGTAGGCGGTCTCCCAGGAGTAGTAGTCCCAGCCGAGCGCGGCGATGTCCGCGCGGTCGGCGTCGCCGAGCGCCACCAGGTCGTGGTTGAGCTGTGACACGTCCGCGCCGGTCACTCCTTCCGACATCGCCCGCCAGTCGGGCACGCTGCCGTAAAGCAGCACAACCGGGCTGCCGTTGTCCGTCCGGTAGAGCGCTCGTCCCTGGCCGATCACCTGCCCCGCCGACGGCAGCCAGGTCAGCGTCCCGCTGCCCTGCCCGGTCACCGAGTACGACCCGGCGTAGCCCAGGGTCGCCGTCACTGGCGTGGTCGCCGACAGGTCCTGGCGGGTCACGACCGCCGTCGCCGGCGCGGCCGCCCCCTGCGGCCCGGTCCCCGACGCGGCGGGCGGGGAGAACACCCCGGCCCGCCACGCCGTCACCGCGCCGGCCGTCACCACGACCACGACGCTCAGTGCCACCCAGCGGCCGCGGGCTTTCACGACGTCTCCTGCACCGACGGCAGCCCCGAGCCCGGGGGCAGGACGCTCGAGCATGCGTGGGCCTTGGCGAGGACCTGCGGCGAATGCGGGTCAAAGCCGTCTTGGCTGGCGTTCAGCAAGAACTCCGGTCGTCCACCGGAATTGACGGGGTCGGGGAAGTTGGGCAGGCCGTGTGCCCGCATGCACTGGGCGAACCGCACGTACTCGGCGAGCGTGGCCTGGTTGTCGGCGGCGTTGTCGCCGTGGATCCGGCTGGTCCAGTAGCTGCACGCGCCGACGGCGGCCTGGCCCTGCGGGGTCGCGATCAGCTGCTTCGGGCCGGCGGGCTCATTGCCGCTGGCGTCGGGGTCCGGGTAGTTCGGCACGCCGTGGGTGCGCAGGCACCGGGCGAGGCCGAGCTTGTTGGTTACGTACGCCGTGGACTCGCCGGCGGCCCCGGTACCGGCCGATGATGTGCCGCTGGCCGACGGCGTGCCGCCGGCCGCCGACAAACTGGTAGATCCCGCGCCGCTGCACGCCGTCAGCAGCGCGAGGCCGGCCGCGGCCGCCAGGACGAACGCGGGCACCGTTCTGGACATTGGTGTCCCTCCTTACGGCCGGGCGCCGCGCCCGGCCACCCCCAGGCATACGTCGCAAGGCGTCACAGGGGGATCACGCCGGCGGGGTCCGCCGGCCCGGGTCCGGTCGGAAAGACGGGCGAAACGCCAGGTCGCGTCCTGGGCGCCGGCGCAGCCTAACGTGGGCGTGTGATCTCCGTGTTAGGTACGGCCTCCGTTCGGGGGAAGGCTGAAAACGAGGTCCGCATGGCGCAGGAAAGCGCGGGTGGCGGGACTCGCCGGGCCCTCGGCTCGCGCGGCCAGGGCGATGCGTCCCTCGATGCGCGGGCTGGTGAGCGGCAGGATCGTCAGCGCCGCCGACTGTGAATGGGCCGCCGAGGCCGGAAGAAGGGCGGCGCCAAGTCCTTGGCCGGCCAGTTCGGCGGCCAGGCGCGGGTCGCCGACCTCGAATGCGATGCGCACTGCGATGCCGGCCGCCGCACAGGCCGCGTCGATGTGCGCGCGGATTCCGGTGCCCGGCGGGAGGGTGATCAGCGCGTGCTCGCGCAGGCTGTCGACCGTCACGGTCTTACGGCGCGCGAGGGGATGCGTCACGTTGACCGCGACCACGACCGGCTCGGTGGCGAGGATCCTGATCGCGATGTCGCCGGCCGGCGCCTGAGGTCCGAGGGAGACGAGGGCCAGGTCGAGGTGTCCGTGGCGCACGCCCGTGAGGAGCTGATCGGAAGAGCCTTCCCAGAGCGTGATCTCGATGCCGGGATGCTTGCCGTGGAACCCGGCGAGCAGGCCGGGCAGGTCGACGCGCGGCGTGGAGATCGAGCCGAGCATGCCGAGCGTGAGGTGACCGCGGACGAGGCCGGCGAGTTCGTCGGTGGTCTGGCGGATCGCGTCGAGGGCGTTGAGCACGGTCCTGGCGTAGGGGAGGATCGCGGCGCCGCCTTCGGTCGGCCGGACGGTCCCGCCCGAGCGGTCTTCGTGGGACATGGCGGGTTAACCTGGATCTGTGGCCGGGGACTGGCGGGTGAGGGTGTCCCTGCCGAACCGGTCACGCGCAGAGGGCGATCCAGCCTGGACAACAGCCATGCGCACCTTGCGCAGCCGCATCAGCGGTGACATTGAAGTCAGCCAGACCCCCAGGCGCGTCTTTCTGTACGTTGCATCGGCACCTGCCGCTGTGCAGGCGGAGCAGGCGGTGCGTGACGTACTGGCTGAGCACCACGTCACCGCGGACGTCCGGTGCGACCAGTGGAACCCGATCAGCAAGTCGTGGACCTCGCACGAAAACCTCATGAACGCCGAGCGCAGAGAGTCGGCGGCCACCGGGCGGGCGGCGTGGCAGGTGCGTGCCGGGCCTTCGTCCCATCGCGAACTGAAGACGCTGGCGCGGCGCCTGGAAGCGGAGGGGTTTTCCGTCGCGCGGCGGTGGTGGTACCTCTTCACTGGTGCGAACTGCGAGGACGACGCGCATGCACTCGCGGACCGGATCCGGCGTTACAGTTCCGCCGGCATGCGTATAAGAGTTCAGCGCGTCTACGACCGTCCCCGCCCGGTGCACGTACCGGGCCAGCGGGGGGTGGGCGGTGGCTGGTATGAAGCCGATGGCGAGTGGCACCCCGCTTGACCACTGCACCTGGCCACGACCAGGCCGGGCAAAGGCCGACCGGGCCGGGCAACGGAGAAGCTGGACCCCGGGCCAGCGACGGTAACCGACAGCATGGAGGCACTTGCAAGCAGAGGGTCACAAGGTCCTGCTCCATCCGGAGTCGGGCCGGGGTCAGGTGATCTGGCCGCTGGAATGGGCCAATGAGTTGAGCTCACGTTCGGGGATCTACCAGGGGCAGGGGCTTTCCGGGTAACTCGATCAATTGGCTAGGCGCCCGCATGATTGATACGAGTCCTCGGGTTGGAGGCACTGTGCGGGTGGTGGAGTCGGCCAGGAGCGGCTGGGTCTTTGTCGCGGCGGCGATTCTGGCGACGGTAGCCGGCGTGCTGGCTCGGGTGTGGCTGCCGGGGGCGTTCGCGAGTGGTGCCGGCGCGGTGGTCGCGTTGACGGCGGGGGTGTGGGCGGCCCGCGGCACGTCGGCCTTGCAGGCTGGTGATGAGCAGCGCCGCGCGCTGGCCAGCGGGGTATGGCTAAAGCGCTCCGGCAGGCTGCCGCTGGTGCGTGAGCTGCATGATCCGATAATGCTGGGCGTGCATCCGGCGGCGGTGAGCTCGCGGCGGGACCGGAACCCGGCGTTCGTGCCTCGCGACGTCAGCGGCCAGCTGGCCGGGATGCTCCGCCGTGACCGCTTTGTGCTGCTGGTGGGAGAGTCAACGGCCGGCAAGTCGCGGGCCGGGTACGAGCTGATCCGGTCCGAGCTGCCCGGCTACCGGGTCGTGCAGCCGTCGCGCCGGGACACCGCGGCGGCGGCAGCAGGGCTGGCGGCCAGGACGCGGCGCAGCGTGCTGTGGCTGGATGACCTGGAACGCTTCCTCGGCTCGGGTGGCCTGACCGGTGCTGCCGTGCGGTCGGTGCTGGATGCGGCCGGAGGCGAGAGGTTCATCGTGGCCACCATGCGGGCCGAGGAGCACGCCAAGTTCAGCGGCCGTACCGTCGTCGGCGCCCAGGGCGCGGGCAGGGAAGTCCTGCGGGAGGGCTGGGACGTGCTGCGACTAGCGGCCCGGGTGGAGGTGCCGCGAATGTGGTCGGCAGGAGAGATCACCCGGGCCAGCCGCCGGCAAGATGACCAGCGGGTGGCCGAAGCCGTGCGCCACGCCGGCGAATTCGGAGTCGCCGAGTACCTTGCCGCAGCGCCGCAGCTGCTGGCCGAATGGCGCGACGCATGGGCTCCGGCGATACACCCGCGGGCGGCCTCGCTGGTGCTGGCGGCCGTAGATGCGCGTCGCGCCGGCGTGCACCGCCCGCTGCCGCCCCAGGTGCTGCTCCGGATGCACGAGCCGTACCTGCGGGCACGCGGCGGGGAGCGGCTACGGCCCGAGCCAGCCCAGACGGCCCTGGAGTGGGCAACGACGCCGCTGTACGCGACCAGCAGCCTGCTGCTTCCCGCCGGAGACGGGTTCCTGGCCTTCGACTACCTCATCGACGCGGCCGGCAAAGACCCGGTCCCGCCGCAGGCCCTGGAGGCGCTCATCGCGTTCAGCACCCCGCAGGAGTCGCTGGACATCGGCGAGCTAGCGTGGCGCTGGTCACTGACCGACCTGGCGGAAGCAGCATTCCGCCACGCCGAGGCCGGCGGCCTGTTCAGAGCCACGGCCCGCCGGTGTCATCTCATCCGCGAAGACCAGGGCGGGCACGCTGCCGCGCTGCGCTTCGCGAAGGACGCCGCCGCGTGGATCGAGGCGGTGCACGGACCAGACCACGTGCAGACACTCGACGCGCTCAACCTGGTTGCCTGGGAAACAGGACACAGCGGGGACCCGGCTGCCGCACGGCACCAACTCGAACACCTCGCCGACCATGCCGGACAGCTGCTGGGAACCGGACACAAGCAGACGCTCGAAATGCGGTTCGGCGTCGCGGAAATGACCGGCATCGCGGGAGACCCTGGCCGGGCTGTACATCTGTATGAGGAACTCGCTGAAGACTGCAGACGCCGACTCGGCGACGACGACGGAATGACAATCGGGTGCCGCGATCAGATCGCGTCGTGGATCCGCAAAGCCGGGGACCCGCTGCAGGCCACACGTCTGTACCAGGAGCTGATAGCCGACATGACCGGGCGGCTCGAAAGCCCGGCCGACGAGGTTTTCGGTACTCGTTACCGCCTGGCCGCGTGCCTCACCGAGACAGGCGACTACCAGACCGCGCTCCATGACTGGGAACAACTGGTCACCGAAGCGACCGCCGCCAACGGCGGGTTGTGGAGCAGCACTCTTGACGCCCGCTGCCAACATGCCGAGTGCGCCGGCAAGGCCGGCGACCCGGCCCGGGCAGTCCAGTTGCTGCAGGCACTGCTCGCCGACACCGAGGCGCTCAACGAACCTGGATCAGTTCTCCTGCTCGTCATCCGGCGCTCACTCGCCGAGTGGACCGGCAAGGCCGGGAACCCAGCACAAGCCGCCCGGCAGCTCCGCACCCTCGTCAGCGAAGCAGCACATCAGCGAGGCGACAACGACCCCCGCGTCACAAACCTCAAGCTCAGGCTCATCCGCTGGACCGCCATAGCCGATGCGTCGCCAGAGACGATCCCCTTACGGGAACAGCCCCTAGAGAAATTAGCTGACGCGCACGGCTCCTTAACTCGAATCAGCTAGGACGCCGGACAATGGCCATGACTGAATACCGACCCCGGTGAACCGAACTCACCGGGAGTGCCGGCAGAACGGTACATTTCCTCGCGAGCAGGGTGCAGATCGCCGATTCTTTACTCATGGCAGCATCTGTGCGCTGAATCCTGATGGCGCACAGATCGGCCATTTCGGCGTGACTAGTCAGGTGTCACAGATCAGCGTGGACGGCCGGCTGCGGCGTCTTGCACGAGGAGGGCGATCTGGACGCGATTGGCAGCATCGAGCTTGACTAGCAGCCGTGAAACGTGGGCCTTGACGGTTGCCAGGCTCATGTACAGCCGCGTGGCGATCTCGGCATTGGAGGATCCGTCGGCGACCGCGGCCGCCACCTCGCGTTCCCGCGGCGTCAGCGCGGCCAGCCGTTGCCGGGCCTGCTCCCGGCGGGTGGCGGCATCGGGGTCGCCGGCGACCAGGTTGATGAGGCGGCGGGTTATCCGGGGTGAGAGCGTGCCGTCGCCGACGTTCACGGAGTCGATCGCGCGCACAATGTCGGCGGGCGGTGAGTCCTTGAGGAGGAAGCCCGCGGCTCCCGCCTGCAGGGCTCGCAGCACTAGTTCGTCAGCGTCGAAGGTGGTGAGCACGAGCACCGCGGGCGGATGGGGCTGCCCGCTCAGCAGCCGGGTGGCGGCGATCCCGTCGAGCCGCGGCATCCGGATGTCCATCAGGACGACATCGGGGTGGTGCAGGTCGACGGCGGGCAGGACGCCGTGGCCGTCGCTGGCCTCGCCGACGACCTCGATCTGCGGGGCGCCGGACAGCATCGTCGTCAGTCCGGAACGGACCAGCGCGTCGTCGTCGACGATGAGGACGCGGATCGGGGCAGTCATGGCGACCCCGGGATGGTCGCGCGGAGCACGAAGTCGCCCATCACGTTGGCGCCATGTTGAAGGTCGCCGCCGACCAGCGCCAGCCGCTCGGCCAGGCCTATCAGGCCGGCTCCCGGCCCCGGCGGTGCCAGGACCGAGGCCGCCGCAGCGTCCGGGCCAGCCGGTGCACGCCGGGCATTCGGGGCAGCCACCGAAGGCGGCGCAGCACCCTGGGCCCGGCGGCTGACGATCTCCACTACCAGCCCGGCCTGCGGGGTCCCGGTGACGGTCACGTCGACGATGGCACCGGGGGCGTGCTTGCGCGCGTTGGTCAGTCCTTCCTGGACGACCCGGTAGGCGGCGCGCTGCGCCGCGGCGGGCAGCGGCTCGGCCTCCGTCAGGTCGAGGTGCTCCCGGAGCGTCATCCCGGCCGCGCGTGACTCCTCAAGGAGGGCCGGGAGCTGGGCGAGTTCGGGCTGAGGCGGCCCGGTCACGGCGTCGGAGTCCTCACGGAGCACGGTGATCACCTGGCGCAGCTCGCTAAGCGCGGCCGCGGCCGAGGCCCGGATCACGGCCGAGGTCCGGCTGATCTCCCCCGGCGGGGCATCCGGCCAGAATTCCAGCGCCCCGGCATGCAGGCTGAGCAGCGACAGCCGGTGGGCCAGCACGTCGTGCATCTCCCCGGCAATGCGCCGGCGCTCGGCCTCGCGCGCCTGCTCGGCGCTGCGTTGCTGGTCGGCTTCCAGCCGCTCGGCCCGCTCCCGCAGCGAGGCGACCAGCTCGCGGCGGGCACGCGCATACAGCCCCCACCCGAACGCGATCACGATAAACAAGAACGCGGGGAACCCGATCTTGAGGATCTCACCGGCAGCGGGGTTGAGCAGCGGGAAAATGACGCTGCCGACCACGGCCAGCAGCGCGATCAGAAGGAGCGCGCGGCCTCGCACCCGTGATGCGGCCGTGCCGACGGCGACGAGCGCGGCCCCCTGTGCGAGCGGGGAGAACCACGCGGCTGCGAACACTACGAGCGTGACGGCGGCCGGGTAGGCGCGCCGCCACCACAGCGCCAGGCAGGCGAGCACGCCGGAGCCCACATCGATCCCGTCGACCAGTACGCCGTGGCTGTGCCACAGCTCAGCCAGCGCCAGCCCGCCCAGCGCGACCGCGAATCCGAAAAGCGCCGAGTGGGCAAGCCAGTCCGCTGGGCGGCGGCCAGCGGCCAGCGGCCGCTGGCCGGGCGGCGGCACCAGCCGCCACCGGGCTGCGCGCCTGCCATCCCGAGTGAGTCCAAGCATCTCTGTGCCAGGGTAATCGCCGGCCCGGCCCGGCCGCCCCCTACCAAAGTCGATGCCCAGGCTGGCCGAAGGTGGCGGCGGGAATGGCCGACTGGGCGCAGACTCGGTGGGCACCGGACGGCCACGCTGGCGGCATGACAGCTATTTCCAGTACAGAGGGCAGCAGGCCGGTGGCCGGCACTGCCGGGACTGCCTCGCGCCGCCCGACCGGCACCGCAGGCCCGGCGATCCAGGCGGCCGGCCTGCGCAAGAAGTTCGGCCGCGTCGCGGCGGTGGACGATGTGTCGTTCACCGTCTCCTATGGCCGGATCACCGGGTTCCTTGGCCCTAACGGCGCGGGGAAGACCACCACACTTCGGATGATCCTGGGGCTGATCCGCCCCGACGCCGGCACCGCCGTGATCGCCGGGAAGCCCTATGCGAAGCTGGCCAACCCGGCCCGGACTGTCGGAGCGCTGCTGGATGCCGCGGCCGCCCATCCTGGCCGCTCCGGCCGTGACCACCTGCGAGTTCTCGCCGCCCAGGCCGGGATACCCAGCCTCCGGGCCGGGCAGCTGCTGGAGCGCGTAGGCCTGGCCGACGCGGCCCAGCAGCGGGCCGGGAGCTACTCGCTGGGCATGCGGCAGCGGCTCGGCCTGGCCGGCGCTCTGCTCGGCGACCCGGAGGTCCTGGTACTCGACGAGCCCGGCAACGGCCTGGACCCGCAAGGCATCCGGTGGCTGCGCGACCTGCTCCGCTCGCTGGCGGCCGAGGGCCGCGCGGTCCTGGTCTCCAGCCACATCCTGGCTGAGGTCGCCCAGACCGTCGACGACGTCGTCGTGATCAGCCGCGGCCAGACCATCACCCAGGCGCCCCTGGGCGAGCTGCTGGCCGCCAGGCCCGGCTCAACCCTGGAAGACATTTACCTGGACCTGACCGGCATTACCGAAGGAGAACCGTGATGATCCGCCTGCTACGCGGCGAGACCCTGCAACTGGCCACCACCCGCACCTACTGGATGCTCGCCGCTGGCGCCCTCGCCTTGATCGCCGCCGGGACAAGCGCCACCACCTTCACCAGCTTCACCTCCGGCACCAGCCCGGCCCGCACCACCCTCGCTATCGCCGGGCTGGCCCAGACCGTCGCGCTGCTAGCCGGCGCGCTCTCGGTCACCAGCGAGTTCCGGCACAAGACCATCACCCCCGCTGTTCTGATCACCCCCGGCCGCACCCCGCTGCTGGTCGCCAAGCTCATCACCATGGCCGCCGCGGGGCTGGCCTTCGGCTTGGCCGCCACCGGGATGGCCGCCGCTATCGCCTTGCCGCTGCTGGCCGCCCGGCACATCCCGGCCGGCATCAGCGGCACCCAGGCCGCCGCCATCATCGTCGGCGGCGGGGTCGCGACCGCCCTGGCCGCGGCGCTCGGAGTCGGTGTGGGCGCGATAATCCGCAACCAGGTCGGCGCCATCATCACCGTCCTGGCCCTGCTATATGTCGCCGAGCCGCTGCTCGGGTTCATCCCGCACGCCGGCACCGCCGTGCAGAAATACGGGCTCGGCGGCCTGGCTGCCGCCGGCACCCACACCACCGGCTTCCCCGCCACCGCTCAGCTGCTCGGCCAGGGCGCGGCCGTCCTCGTCCTCGCCGCCTACACCACGGCGGTCCTGCTCACCGGAGCCGCACTACTACGGCACCGCGACATCACCGCTTGACCCCGCCCGCCTGACACCGGCGGCTCGTCCCGGCACACCATCGCCGCGCCGGGCCGCCGGTCGGCGAGCGCCTGTGGGAAGCCGGCGTACCCGAGCACGAACGGCACAGATCACCCCCATCTGTGTCGGGTCCGCGAGCAGGAATCTCGTCGGCCCATCCGATCAGATCGGCGGGGCTGCGCGCTGAATCGTGGGCCGGTGCGCGTCATATGCTAGCTGGTAAGCGCCTGACAGGTCTCCGGCGGGCTGGGCTGTCGCCGCTGTGGCCAGGTGCCGCCTGGAATCCGCCAGCATCCGTCGCGCGAGCCCGGTGTCCGGCGGGACCTGGCCGAGCTCTCCGGCGGTAATGAGCTCCCGGGATGCGCTCGCCTCCCGTTTCCCAGCTCATCCCGCTCCTCCCTCGCTGAAAAGGGGAATCAGCGGACGCCGGGAACCGGCAGCGCTGCCGACGGGATGGACACGTCGTGGCGGCGTCCTAGTGTCGAACTCTCGTTCCTTTAGCCGATCATCAGGCCGGCGACGGCCTCGGCCGCCGCCAGCGTGTCGCGGCCGAGGGGCTGCAGGTGGATGCGGGTACAGAGCAGTCCGCTCGACAGCCGCTCGACAACGCCCCACTCCCATATGGCGGCGAGATCGAGCCCCGTGCGGGCGGCCAGCCAGCGGGCCCGGTCGACGGGGTCGCCGCCAAGCAGCTCGACGGGATCGCCCCGCATGAGGACACCCAGGTCATACTCGGCCTCGGCCAGGAGGCCGTCCGGATCGATCAGCTTGAAGCCGCCGTCGTCCTGGAGGGCGTTCAACTGGTGCACGTCGCCGTGGACCAGCACCGCCCTCTCGTCGCGATGCGCCTGAGCCCGCCGGACAGCGCAGGCCAGGGCATGGTCGACAGTCTTCTCGGAGCACGGACGGTCGAGCTCCTCCCACGACGTCACAATGAAGTCGGCGAGCCATCCGGCCTTGGCCGCACCCGTGGGCAGCCCGCAGGCTGGCGCCGGCCGCCATATGCGCTCAGCGGCACCGCAAAGAATCTCCAGGCGACGGGCGAGCGGCAGTCCAAGCTCATACATGGGCCGGCCCAGCCGCTCCATGAGCAAGGCGCCCTCGTCGGGGTCGTACCGATAGAGCACCGGGCATCCGTCCCCGCCGACGAGACTGAGGACGGTCGCCTCGTGGGAGGCGTTGTTCCCGGTCCCTGGGACGAGCACCTTCAGGACGGCAGGGGTACCATCGGCCCTGGTCGCGTCCGCCACGAAAGCCTCCGTGCCGCCCTCATAGGGATGCCCGACTGTGATGGACCAGTCGGCCTCCAGGCTCGAGACAAGCGCCGGCAATCGCTCGAGCCAGTCCTCGGCGCCGGCCGCGCGGGCTTTGTTTCGCACAACCGCCGGCACGTCGATCATTGCCTCAGTCTCACATCTTCTTCAACTTCTTCAACCCGGAGCCACCACGATTACCCCTGCCGCCGTCGACGGCAGGCCAGATCGCTTCGCAGGGCACCGGACCGGTGCATCAGCGATAGGCCCTCCCTCAGGCCCCCGCCGCCCCGCGGTCGGCTAAAGGGCGGCTGGCTACAGGACCGCGCTGAGATCGGCGAGCAGGCGGCGCTTCGGGCGGGCGCCGACCACCTGAGAAACGACCGCGCCGTTCCTGAAGACGCTGAGCGTCGGCATCGCGAGGATCCCGTACCTTCCGGCGGTCACGGGGTTCTCGTCGACGTTCACCTTCGCGACGATCAGCTTGTCGCTGAGTTCCGCCGCGATCTCGTCAAGGACGGGCGCGAGCATGTGGCACGGCGGGCACCACTGCGCCCAGAAGTCGACCAGGACCGCCTTGTCGGCCGAGGAGGACAAGACCAGGTCCTGGAACGTCTCATCGGTGACCTTGAGCACGGCACTGGTCGTTTCTGCGTTACTCATAGTTCCTCTTCTCGGTGTCGATCGGTCGCGGTGTCGGTGTCCGGGCCAAGTAGCCCGCAGAGGGGAGCCGTCGCGTCGCCAAGGTCGGCGAGGCGCTCGGAGAGCCGGTCGCGGACCCCTTGCAACTCCGCGATGTGCCGCTCCAGGTACGCGAGCTTGCGCCGGTACACGTCGACGGACGCCGGGCAGTCGTCGCCCGATTCGTGCCCGGCGAGGAGGCACTCGACGAACGGGCGCACGTCCGCAAGCGAGAACCCGATCCGCTGCAGCGACCGGATCTCGCGGACGAGCCGCAGGTGACGGTCGTCGTAGACGCGGTACCCGTTGGCGGAACGTCCCGTCGGCAGCAGCCCCTGCGCCTCGTAGTACCGAAGCGTCCGGGTGGTCGTGCCGGCCTCAGCGGCCAGTTCCTGTATGCGCATTGCCATGGCTGGCTCACACCTCCAGTGCGCTCAGGCTAAACGTTGACGTCCGCGTCAACGCAAAGAGATCGACCGCTTGCCGGCTGGATGGCTCAGGCAAAGCCCAGCACTATCCCGAACGACTTCCCGATTCCCCTCTCCCGCACCATAGGCATGCCCTGTCGCAAAAACGTTTGCGTCAGCCGCGATCCGTCGTGTTACCGTGTTGGTAGTCGCTCGGTCCCACCTTGGCCCGAGCCAGGTATTTCTCTTCCGCCTGGTGATAGAGGTGGCGGCGAGGACGCGTGTCCCGTCCCGCCGTTATCTGGACGCCTCTTGCGGACCGCGGGTCGCACCGTTGATTTTTTCGCATCCCGAACAGGGTGCTGGCACCGGCGACCCGGATGCGGTCCGCCGAGCCTGGTGGCGACGAAGGACTCGTCGTGCCTTCCGCCAAGCTCGGCTACCGTTCGCTGCTGCGCATCCCCGGTACTGCCGCCTTCTTCTTCACCGCTGCCGTGGGCCGGGTGGGCATCGCCATGACCGGTCTCGGCCTGGTCTGGCTGGTGCACGCCCGCACCGGTTCGTACAGCACCGCGGGCCTGGTCACGGCCGGGTTCGCCCTGGCCGAGGCCCTG
>Ga0102924_1004782_pt1 | contig 13429 bp, 16 predicted proteins | sample PaiPotPPM11metaG_FD_80116 | JGI IMG/M metagenome (GOLD analysis project Ga0102924, IMG submission 80116) | Iron sulfur acid spring bacterial and archeal communities from Banff, Canada, to study Microbial Dark Matter (Phase II) - Paint Pots PPM... ... | reverse complement strand
GAGCCGGACATCCAGACGCTGCTTCGCATCTGCAATGTCTGCAACGTGCCGCTGGCGACCAACATCGCCACCGCCGACGCCCTGATCGGCTCACCGCTGCTCAGCAGCCTGCGCCAGGCGAGCTAAACCTAAACCGGTCCGAAGCCCGATCGGAACGCCGCGCATGGCCTCCGTTTGGTAATATGCATATGAGGTTATGCCCATTACAAGCCCGAGGCCACTCGACCATCTCCTGGCGGTGGCGAACAGCTACCACGAGCCTGAAGCCCGCGATGTCGGGTCGTTGGATGGCGCCCATTGGATCCCGGCTCACGATCATCTGGACTCCAGCGAGACCGCGGTCGAGTTCCTCTCCCGCATGGGAATCCGGCTTGGAAGTGCCCCGACCCGCAGCCACCTGGACCGGCTGCGCCTGGTTCGGCAGGCTGCCCGCGCCCTGCTGACCAGCCCATCCTCCTACCAGCGGCAGCTCGGCCACCTGCTTGAGAGCGTGGTCTACAGGCTCGACTCCCACGGCCGGCTCAAGCCGGTCGGTGACCAATGGGACGGTCTGATCGCCGACCTGCTGGTGTCCTTGATCGAGCTTGGAGACCGGGCGCCCCGGCTGAAGGTGTGCGCCAACGACCAGTGCCACTGGCTCTTCCTCGACGGTTCGAAGAACCGCAGCAGACAATGGTGCGGCGCCGCCACCTGTGGCAACCGCGAGCGGGTGCGCCGGTTTCGCAGCCGGCACGAGGTGCGATGAGTAGCCGCAGCTCTCTGATTCGCCTGCTCGCCATCCTCGGTATCACCGCAATCTGGGGTTGGACCTTCGTCGTGGTCAAGGATGCGGTGGCCGCATTTCCGGTCGCGGCCTTCCTCGCTTACCGCTTCGCGCTCGCCGTCGCGCTCTGGACGCCCTTCCTGCGCCACCTGCGCTGGCGCTCGGTGCTGGCAGGTTCCTGGATCGGGTTCTTCATGGGCCTCGCCTTCGTCGTGCAGACGCTCGGCCTCCACCTGACGCTGGCCAGCGATGCCGGCCTCATCACGGGGCTCTTCGTAGTGCTGGTGCCCGCAATCGAGTGGTTGGTCTATCGGGTCCGCCTACCCCGCGTGACACTGGCCGCTGTGGGCCTGGCACTTCTCGGCTTGATCCTGCTGGTCGGCGCGCTACCGCGCCAGCTTGCCATCGGGGACCTGCTGGTGGCCATGAGCGCTTTGGGCTTCGCCGTGCAGATCATCCTGGTGGCACGTTTCTCGCACCATCACGACAGCATCTCGCTCACCGTCGGGCAGACGGTCAGCGCGCTGGCGATCTTTGTGCTGGCTGCGATGCTTCCCATGGGCGGCGGCTTTCCGATACCCTCACCACAGGTGCTGGTCGCGATCGCCATCACCGCCTCGCTGGCCACCGCGCTGGGTCTTTTTGTCCAGGTATGGGCGCAGCGGCAGCTGGCCGCGACCACGTCGGCGATCGTCCTCCTGACCGAGCCGGCCTGGGCAACCTTCTTCGGCGTCCTGCTGAGTGGTAATCCCTTTCCGCCAATCAGGATCGCAGGTGCAGCGCTGCTCTTCGCCACCCCCGTCTTCGTCACTCTGGCAGCGCTCCGACAACGCGGTCGGATGCGCCAGGCTCCGCTGGAGGAGCCAATTGATGCCGAGGTCGCCGTCGCCGGCTAGGACTCGACCTCGCGACCGTCCTGGCCCCAGCGGGTGTGGAAGGAGCCTTCCCGGTCGATACGGTGATAAGTGTGGGCTCCGAAGTAGTCACGTAGGCCCTGGATCAAGTTCGCGGGGAGCCGCTCGCGACGGTAGGCGTCGTAGTAGGCCAGCGATGAGGAGAAGGCCGGCACCGGAATCCCGGCATCGACCGCCAGGGTGATTACCCGGCGCCACGCATCCTGCGCCTGGCCGATGGCGTCGCGGAAGTAAGGCGCGAGGAGAAGGTTCTTCAATTGCGGCTGCGCCGCGTAGGCTTCGGTAATCCGGTTGAGGAAGCGGGCCCGGATGATGCAGCCGCCGCGCCAGATCCGCGCGATGTCGCCCAGCTTGAGATCCCAGCGGTTCTCATTGGACGCCGCCTGCATCTGCTCGAAGCCCTGGGCGTAAGCGACCACTTTGGAGGCATAGAGCGCCGCCCGAACGTCGTCGATGATGCTCTCCGGCATCGAGCGGCGGGTCCCGGTCGGGCCTTTGAGCTCCTTCGCGGCGACCTGCCGGTCTGCCTTCAGGGCCGATAGGAATCGAGCAAAGACGGCTTCGGTGATCGCGGTCACAGGAATGCCCAGGTCGAGCGCGGACTGGGACGCCCATTTGCCGGTCCCCTTCTGCGCCGCCTCGTCGAGGATGACGTCGACCAGCGGCTCGCCGGTCGCGGCGTCACGCTTGGCGAGCACCTCAGCCGTGATCTGGATGAGGTAGGACTCGAGGTCGCCCTTGTTCCACTCCTGGAAGATTCCGGCCAACTTGCCGGCTCCAAGCCCGAGCGCATGGCTCAGCAGGTCATATGCCTCCGCAATCAGCTGGATGTCGGCGTACTCGATGCCGTTGTGCACCATCTTCACGTAGTGACCGGCTCCGCCGGGCCCGATGTACGTGCAGCAGGGATCGCCGTCGACATGAGCGCTGATCCTGGTCAGGATCGATTCGACCTGGTGGTAGCCGGCCCGCGAACCGCCGGGCATGATACTCGGCCCGTGCAGGGCCCCTTCCTCTCCACCCGAAACCCCCGTCCCGATGAACTGCAGCCCACGCTTCTCCATCTCCTCGGTGCGCCGCACCGTGTCGACGAAGTACGAGTTACCGCCGTCGATCAGGAGGTCGCCACCTTCGAGGTGGGGCACGATTTGAGCGATCGTATCGTCGACGGGCTTGCCCGCCTTGACCATGACCAGGATGGCGCGCGGCCGGGACAGTTGCCGGACCATCTCCTCGACGCTGTGCGCCGCCTCGAAACTGCCTTCCCCGCCGAATTCTTTGATGAACTCGTCGGTCTTTGCCGTGGTGCGGTTGAAGACCGAAACCTTGACGCCTTTGCTCGCCAGGTTGCGGGCGAGATTCTGGCCCATCGTGGCAAGGCCGACGACAGCGAAGTCGCTCAACGGTGCTGGCTGGCGCGACGAAGGCTGATGCCCAGCATGGCGATCACGATCAGCGGTATCAGCCACCAGCCGAGGATGCCGCGGCCATTCAGCACGGCGGTCACAACCAGGCCTACCGCAACGGCAACCGCCATCGTCCAGTCGTCGCCAATGATGAAGTGGTACCAGAAACGTCCGAAGGCAACGATCCAGGAAAGGGGCGGGCTCATGCCGCCCTACCCGCATTGAAGCCGAGCTGACGTCGGCGTTCGAGCGTGATGTAGATGGCGCCAGTCGCCGCGTAGAGCACGAGCAGTATCAGGATGGCGCCATCGCTCGCCGGCCAGCTGATTCCCAGGCCCTCGACCGCCCAGAAGGTTCCGAAGGTGGTCAGCATGACACCCACCACCAGTTGCAGGAGGCTGCGCGGAATCCGGTTGACGACATGGTGCACAGCGAGACCGATGCCACCGATGATGACGACGGCTGCGATGCCGCCGATCGCCGCCACTCCAAGCTGGTTGGCGTTGGCGCCGAAGGAGACGACGATGAAGGCGACCTCGAGCCCTTCCAGCACGACACCCTTGAAGCTGAGCACGAAGGCGGTCCAATCCATGCCCGGCTGCTGCCAGCGCTCGGCCGCATCGAACTCCATCTCCTTCATGCCAGCAAGGCCGCGGGCGGCCACCCGCATGATGCCCTTTCGAAACCACTGAAGGCCAAAGACGAGGAGCAGCGCTCCCACGATCAAACGCAGCGCACCGATAGGCACCGCCTGGAGCGCGGCTCCGGCGACCACTACCACGACGGCCAGCACCGCGAAGCCGCTCGCCGCACCGATCAGGGTTGACCGCCAACCGCGCGTTGCGCCGACCCCGACCACGATCGTCACCATCTCGATCGCTTCGACGGCCGATGCGAGGAAGGTCGTAAGCAGTACGGCGACGGCTACGCTCATTTGGTCAGCTGGTCGATCGCCTCCAGGTCGGATTGCTCCAGCTTCAGGCTCGCGGCGGCGACGTTTTCTTCCAGGTGGGCGACCTTCGAGGTGCCCGGGATCGGAGTCATGACCGGAGAGTGGTGCAGCAGCCAGGCCAGCAGGACCTGGTTGGTGGAAACGTGGTGCCGCTTCGCGATCTCGTCCACCTCTTTGGGTATCTCACCGATCTGCAGCGGTGCCCATGGAATGAAGGCGAGGTTTTCCTCCTCGCATGCCTCGAGCACAGACTCTGAGGCGCGGTCATTCAGGTTGTAGCGATTCTGCACCGAGACGATCGGCGTCATCTTCTCAGCCTGCTGCAGCTGTTCGCGGCTGACGTTGGAGAGCCCGAGGTGGCGGATCTTCCCTTCCTTCTTTAGTTCCACGAGGGCACCGACCGACTCTTCAAACGGTACCTTGGGGTCGGGCCGGTGGAACTGATAGACATCGATCTCGTCGACTCGTAGCCGCCGCAGGCTGCCTTCGCATGCCTCACGCAGGTGCTTCGGCCGGCCGTCCGGAGTCCACTGTCCAGGCGCGGGGCGAAGCAACCCACCCTTGGTCGCAATCACGAGCTCGTCGGGGTATGGATAAAGGGCCTCGGCGATCAAACGCTCACTGACCTCGGGTCCGTAGGAATCAGCCGTGTCGATCAGGGTGATGCCGAGCTCTAGAGCCCGCTTGAGGACTCGGATCGACTCCTGGCGGTCTTTCGGCTCGCCCCAGATGCCCTCCCCGGTGATGCGCATCGCTCCGAAGCCGAACCGGTTAGCCGGCAAATCGCCTCCGAAAGAGATCGTCCCCGCCGCCGCCGCCGTGACCGTGCTGCTCTCTGCCATCCGACTAAGTTACAACTCGGCACGATTAAGATGCGTCGGTGAAGGTCGGATTAGCGCTGCCTTACGAGGCAAACCTCTCCTTCGCGGAGATGCTCGAGCTCACCCTCAGAGCCGAAGTCCTTGGCTTTGATTCTGTCTGGATGCCTGAGGCTTACGGCACCGACGCGATTTCGATTCTCGCAGCGCTGGCGGTCAAGACGACACGGATCCGGATCGGCACCGGCATCATCAACGTCTTCAGTCGAACGCCTGCTCTGATCGCGCAGACGGCCGCGACGATGGATCTGATCTCGGCGGGCCGCTTCGTCCTGGGACTTGGAACCAGCGGCCACCAGGTGATCAGCGGCTGGCATGGCGTGCCTTTCGATCGCCCGGTCCAGCGCATGCGCGAAACGGTCGAGATCGTTCGCTCCGTCCTTCGCCGCGATGCGCTGAAGTTTGAAGGAGAGGTCTTCCAGCTCAGCCAGGGACTCAAGGTGCAGATGCACCCGGTACGAAACAGGATTCCGGTCTTTCTCGCGACATTGACGCCCGCCGGCTTACGCCTGACGGGCGAGGTCGCCGATGGCTGGATTCCAACCCTCTTCTCGTGGGAGCACCGCGACATCTTTCTAGGCGATGTCAGAGCCGGCGCAGTCAAGGCGGGGCGCTCACTCGCGTCGATCGAGCTTGCGCCCTTCATGCGCGTGCTGGTCGATGATGACCCGGCGAAAGCGCGCGAGGAGGTGCGTCCCTGGGTGGCGCTCTACGTCGGCGGCATGGGGTCCCGTGGCAAGAACTTCTACAAGGAGACCGTGAGCCGTTACGGCTTCGGCGAGGATGCGAATGCGATCCAGGAGCTCTACCTGGGCGGCCGGAAGCTGGAGGCGATCAAGCGCGTGCCCGATGCACTCGTCGATGCCATTACGCTGGCCGGGCCGCCCGGCCTGATCAAAGAGCGGTTGGCGGCCTGCGCGCAGGCGGGGGTGACGCTGCTGATCGCCGCGATCCAGGGCCAAGACCAGGATCAGCGACTGCGCGCGATCGAGATCACTGCGGCGAGCGCGCCCGGCTAGGGCATAGCATCGAGGCAGGACCACTCAATTCAGGAGGACAGGTATGCCCACACGTAGCGCACAGGCCCGCTGGACCGGCGGACTCAAGGATGGCAACGGCACGATGCGATTTGGGAGCGGCGCCTTTGAAGGCCGGTACTCCTTCAAGTCACGGATGGAAGAAGGCACAGGGACCAATCCTGAGGAGTTGATCGCCGCGGCTCATGCCGGCTGTTTCAGCATGGCGTTCGCTAACGGCCTCAGTGAGGCAGGTCATAAGCCGCAGGAGATTTCGACCCAGGCCAGGGTGCAGTTTGAGAAGACCGCAGACGGCTGGACCATCACCAGGATCAACCTGGAAACGGAGGGCACGGTGCCAGGCATCGATGACGCGAGCTTCAGCAAGATTGCCAGCGAGGCCAAGAAAGGTTGTCCCGTTTCAAAGGCGCTGGCAGGCACCGAGATCGTGCTACACGCCGTCCTTAAGCAAGGGGCACAGACCCGCTAGTCCGCATCACCGTCCGCCGAGCTTCCGGGCCGCCTCGCGCGACGCCTTTGCAGTCGCGGCGGCGCGTTCGGACTCCTTCTCCGCCTGCCTGGCCTTATCGTTCGCCCGCTTGGCATCGGCTGCCATTCGGCTGGCCTCCTCACGCAACCGCGTCGCGGTCTGCTCGGCCTGCTGCGCCTCCTCTTCGTCGAGCTTGGCCGTCCGCTGCGCGTGCTCGAGTGCCAATCGCTTCTCCGTTTCGGCAGCCTGCTGAGCTGCGGTCCGCGCCGGTGCGGCGAAAACGGCGGTCAGCATGTCTTCGCCGGCTCGCGGTTCGTCGATCAATGTCCCGGCCCGCAATCGATCCCAGGTGTCGCCGCCCAAAACTGCTCCAAGCCGGAGGATCTCCTGGACGCGGCGCAAGGTTGCCTCGTCGGCCGCATGACCGTCGGTCCGCAAACGATCCGCCACGGTTCGAACGGCCACCTCCAGCTCGCGCTGCAAGCGGTCCGACGCCGAACGGAGCTCGGGTGCCGCATTGCGACGCCCGCTGACAGCCCCCTGCTGGGCCTTGACGACCCCCTCCCCGGTCTCGTGTAATCGCTCCAGGATTGCCTTATTTCCTCGAGCCAGCTGGTTGACCGCCCAGACCGGCACTGTCGGCTTTTTCAAGGCGGTAACCTCGTCCGCCAGCTCCTGCTGCCCGGCCCCTTTCAGCTCCTTTGCTTTCGCATTGCGCCGGTTGGTGAACTCATTGAGCGGACTCTGGAGCAGATCCGCCAGCACGTCATCGAGCTTCATTCGTTACCTCAGCAAAAAGCCGGTGCCGAGGGGATCCTGTCCCATCAACACGAACTCATGATTGCCGGTGAAATGGGCGCTACCCTCGACCTCGGTGATAACGGCAGGGAAGTCGCCGACCCGTTCGTCACCGACCACCCGACCGCTGAAACGGGTCGCCACGATGCTCTCGTGCATCAGCGTGGAGCCGCGAGGCAGTTCGCCCCGCTGGTCCATAAGCGCAAGTCGCGCCGAGGTCCCGCTGCCGCACGGCGAGCGGTCCACCTCACCGTCGGCAAAGACGGTCACGTTTCGTTTGCCCTGGGTGAAGATGACGCCGTAGACGCCGCGCAACTCGGGGGTGAGGGGATGCAGCACCTCTCGCTCAGCCTCCACCGCCGCTTTGATTTCACGACCAAGCTCGATGAAGCGCGGCAAATAGGCGGGCTCAACCGGGATCTCGAAGGCGTCCGCCGACACTATCGCGTAGAAGGCGCCACCGTAGGCAACCGCAACCTGCACCTGCCTGCCGCCGACCTGTAATCGAAGGCCGTCTGCGAGGACAAAGCTCGGTACATTTCGAAATCGCACCGACTGGACGCGCCCGTCCTTGACGGTGGCAACCGTGTTCAGCCGGCCCGACGGAACGTCTACCACGACGCTGGTCTCTGGCTCGACCGGATGGATCTTCGACGACTCGATCGCCCAGGTCACCAGCGCTATCGTGCCATGCCCGCAGGCGGTGCTGTAGCCGGCGTTGTGAAAGAAGACGACGCCCAGTTCGGCGCCTTCGTCCTCGGGCTCGGTTACGAAGCAGCCGTACATGTCGGCGTGGCCACGCGGCTCGAATACGAGCAGCTCGCGAACCAGGTCCAGATGCTCCAACGCGTAGCGGCGCTTATCCATGATGCTCTTGCCGCGAAGCTTCTCTACCCCGCCGGTCACGATCCGGAACGGCTCGCCGGCCGTGTGGTAGTCGACCGTCTCGACCGTAAGTATCGATCCCGGGACGCGCTTCATCGCCATGCCAGACTACGATGATCGGCGTGCCACAGGCTGTCGTCGAGCTGGTTCAGGCCAGCAAGCGCTACGGTTCGGTCGAGGCGCTCAAAGCGATGGACCTATCCATCCCCGAGGGCGAGATGGTCGCCATTTTGGGCCCTAACGGAGCCGGAAAGACGACCGCCATCAGCCTGATGCTCGGCCTGCGCCGGGTAACCTCCGGTCAGGCGCGCCTCTTCGGAATGGACCCGAACGATCGGCGCGCCCGCAGCCGCTGTGGGGTCATGCTGCAGGAGTCCGGTATTAACGACGTGCTCAAGGTCCGCGAGCTTGTCAACCTTTTTCGCTCCTATTATCCTCATCCCCTCCCGACCGAACGCGCGCTGGGCCTGGCCGGCCTGGAAGACCAGGCTGACCGAAAGGTTGAGCAACTTTCGGGCGGGCAGCGGCAGCGCCTCTACTATGCGCTCGCCATCTGCGGCGACCCGGAGGTTATCTTCCTCGACGAACCAACCGTGGGCATGGACGTCGAGGCGCGCCGCGCCTTTCTCGCCAGCATCCGTGAGTTCTTCCGCGAGGGAAAGACGATCCTGCTTACGACCCACTACCTGGAGGAGGCAGATGAGCTGGCCGAGCGCATCGTGGTCATCGACCACGGGGTGATCATCGCTGATGCGACACCAACCCAGATCAAGTCGCGGGTGGCGGGCAAACGGGTTCGTTTCACCAGCGATCGAGTGCTTACCGAGACCGACTTCGCCCGCCTACCGTTCAACCACCTCGAGATCGACGGTGAGCGGGTCAAGCTTCTGAGCAACAATCCCGAGGAGATCCTGCGCGCACTATTTTCCGACGGCATCGGCCTGCGTGACCTGGAAGTTGTGGGCGCCGACCTGGAAGAAGCGTTCATTGCTTTGACGACGAAGAAGCAGGAGATGAAGCCCTAATGAGCGTCGGAACCAGGACGCGGCCGGAAGAGACGGCACCGATCGGCCGCATGATCCTCAGCCAGATAGGCTCGGTGCTAACCGTTTATCGGCGCACGCCCGGGTTTGTGGCCATCTCGATGGGCCTCCCGATCATGTTTTTCGTCTTCTTCGGCCTGCCCAACGTGGGCCATCGCGGGCCAAACGGTTTCAATCTCGGCGCCTTCATCCTGGCCTCGCTTGGCACCTATGCGGTCAGCAACGTGGTCGTCTACAACGTCGGCATCGGCGTCGCGACGCAGCGCGGGCGCAAGTTCGACCTCTTGCAGCGAGCCACTCCCCTGCCGCCGTTCGTGGCGATACTGGCGACCGTTGTCGGCGGCCTCGCCCTGTCGCTGATCTCGCTGGTGGCGCTCTTTATCGTCGCTGCGCTGGGAGGGGTTCACATGAGCGCCGGCACCTGGATTGAGCTTCTTCTCTGGCTCGTAATCGGTTGTCTACCAATGCTCGGAATGGGCCTCTCGATCGGCTATGGCGCTAGCCCGAACTCGGCACCCGCACTGGCCAGCCTGCTCTATCTACCCATCGCCTTCGCCTCCGGACTCTTCATCCCGCTGAGCCAGCTTCCCGACTTCGTCAGGTCCGTCGCCAAATACCTGCCGCGTTACCACGAAGGTCAGCTGGGATGGATCACGGTCGGGGCAGGCGATGAGAGTCGGCTAGCGGCAGTTCTCTGGGTGGCAGGCTGGTCAATAGCGCTGCTCGCTCTTGCCGCCCGCGCCTACCGGCGCGATGCTCAGCGGAAGTTCGGCTGAGTCCTAGCGGCGGGCTTCCGGCCCGGCGTCGGTCTTGGCTGCAGCCCCATTGTCCCGCCCGCTGGCCGGTTCGTCAGGCCCGCTGGATGACTTGCGGAACTCGCGGATGGACTTTCCAAGTGCGCCGCCGACCTGGCCCAGCTTTCCCGGGCCAAAAATGATCAGCACGATAACAAGCAGGATCAGGATCAGGATCCATTGGTGGCCGAACATTGAGTCCATGATGGCAGAAACGCCCGAATCCGGCTAGGATGACTCCTCGCGCATGCAGGTGATGGCTGAACCCCGGCTCGGTCAGACGGCTGAGCCCTCGCCGGTCACCGTCGAGAATCTCGTCAAGCGATACCCGAAGCGGCCGGTCAACGCGGTGGACGGCGTCTCCTTCGAGGTACGCCGCGGCGAGGTTTTCGGCCTGTTGGGCCCGAACGGGGCGGGGAAGACGACAACGGTCGGCGTCCTGACCACGAGGGTCCGGCCGACGAGCGGCCGGGGAACGATCGCCGGCATCGATGTCACCCGCGATCCGGTGGGCGCAAGGCGCCGCCTTGGTGTCGTCCCACAACGCTCCAACCTCGATCGCTCCCTTTCAGCCCGCCAGAACCTGCTCTTCCATGCCGCCTATCACGGCATCCCGGCCGAGGAGCGACGCCGGCGCGCGCAGGCTGTGATCGGACAGTTCGGCCTCGCCGACCGGGCGGACGACAAGGTCGATTTCTTCTCCGGCGGGCAGGCACAGCGGATCATGATCGCTCGCGCCCTGATGCACGAGCCGGACGTTCTATTCCTCGACGAGCCGACCACCGGCCTCGATCCCCAGGCCCGTCTCTTCGTCTGGGACCGTATTCGCGAGCTCCGCGGCCGGGGCGTGACGATGATCCTCACCACTCATGACATGGATGAAGCCACCCAGCTCTGCGAGCGGGTCGGCATCATGGACCACGGCAAGATCCTGGCGCTGGACACCCCGGAGGCGCTGACGGCGACCGTTCCTGGAAAGAACACGCTCGAGGTCGGCATCAAGACGAACCAGGCTGACCGCGAGAAACTGGTCGCGGCACTGGGAGCGATCGCAGGCGTGGAAAAGATCGAGCGCGTGACCAAAGAGCAGGGCGGCCCACCAGCGGGAATGGGAGGACCGTGGGCGGCAATGATGGCCGGACCACCCCGAGGAGCCCAACCTCAAGGCCCGCCGCCCCAGCCCGATTCGAGCGGTCCTTTGCGCCTACGGCTTTACGTCACCGTCGAGGCGCCCTTGATTGTCGCGCCAGTCGCGCGCGTGGTTACGGAAGCCCACGCAGAGCTGCAGGAGCTCGCCATCGGCAAGCCCTCACTCGAGGACGTCTTCATCCACCTGACTGGCCGGGCCCTTCGCTGATGGCTGTAGCTGTCGCGTCGGAGCGGAACGCGCCGGTAAATTACCTCGCCGTCTTCGGGGCAATCCTCAACCGCGATATCACGGTGACGATTCGCGAGTTCCCCGCCTTTTTGGCGCAGGTCATCCTGCAGCCGCTTTTCATGCTGTTCGTCTTCGGTCGTGTGCTGGCCGACCTCGGCTTCACCCGCGCCGGCTACGCAGCGCAGCTCTTTCCAGGAATCGTCGCCCTGACAGTGGCCATCACCGCGGTGCAGGCAGTCGCCTTTCCGCTCGTGATCGAGTTCTCCTTCACCAAGGAGATCGAGGACCGGCTGCTGGCGCCAATTCCAACCAGCCTCGTGGCACTGGAGAAGATCGTATTCGCCGCTATCCGAGCCCTAATCGCAGGGGTCGTGATGTTTCCCGTCGGCTACCTTGTCCTCGGGAGCGTGCCCTTCGACCTCGGCCGCCTGCCGCTGCTGATCTTCTTCTTCGTCGTCGGCTCGCTCGCCGGTGGCGCGCTCGGCCTGACCCTCGGGACACTAACTCCACCTAACCGGATCAACATCATGTTCGCCATCGTGCTTACCCCGATCATCTTCACCGGCTGCACGCAGTACCCATGGCCCTCTCTGAGCCACCTGCCCTGGTTCCAGGTCGTGACGCTCTTCAACCCCATCACCTACGTCAGCGAAGGGATCCGCTCCTCGCTAATACCGCACGGTCCACACATGACTACCTGGATCGCCGCCCTGATGCTGACCGTCGCCCTGGTCGGTTTCAGCTATGTCGGCGTCAGAGGCTTCCGCCGCCGCGCCATCGACTGATCACCGTCAAAAGCAATGTCCCGTAGGCAGCAAGGATTGCCGACGGCACCAAAACCGCGCCCGGAACTCGCCCGTGGGCACCCCCTACGATTGCCGCGGCAGCCGGCCCGAGCAGGGCACCGATAAACATCAACAGCGCTAGGCGATCAGTATTAGAGGCGAACTTCCGGGCACAATCCCGGCGTCGTGACACCTTCGCTGCGGTCAGGTGAAGCGTTGTATGCCGGGTCGCGTGAACTGCCCTGCTTTACCTCGCCGCAGGCACCTGCGCGCCGACCATCTTGTTGCGGAGGAGACCGACGCTCTGCACCTCGGTTTCCATGACGTCTCCGGCTTTCAGGTATTCCGGGGGAGTGCGAGCGAAGCCGACTCCGTCCGGAGTCCCGGTGGCGATCAGGCTGCCAGGCAACAGGGTCATTCCCACTGAGAGCCAGCGGATGATCTCCGCGACCGAATGGATCATGTCCCTGGTATTGCCGTCTTGCTTTACCTGGCCGTTAACCCGAAGCATGACCTTCAAGTTCTGAGGGTCAGGGATCTCATCCGCGGTCACGATCCAAGGGCCGACCGGCGATGAGGCGTCCAGGCTTTTACCTTTGAAGAACTGGCCGCCCCAGTGGTGCTGGATGTCTCGGGCCGTAATGTCGTTGACGATGGTATATCCGAAAATATGGTGGGCGGCGTCGGCGAAGTTGATGTTGGCGCCTCGGCGCCCGATCACCACCCCGAGTTCAGCTTCCCAGTCGATCTGCTCGCTGATGGCGGGATCGATCGCGATGTCGTCGTAGGGGCCGGTGATTGAAGTTTGCGCCTTGGTAAAAATCGTCGGGGGCTTCACCTGCTCCCCCCACGCTTTAGCGCTCTCCGCGGCATGCTTCTCGTAATTACGACCGATCGCCAGCAGGTTGCCTGTTGGCGGATTAAGCGGCGAGAGCAGCCGCAGGTCTTTCAGCTTTCTCACGGTGCTGCCACCCGATGCTTTCGAAACAAGGTCACGGAGCTTAGTCAGGCCGTCCTCACCGCTTTCAATCAGCTCCAAAATATCCGCTGGCGCCGACGAGGAGCCGTTTCCCCGCGCGAGCTGACTCACATCCACAACCTCGTCTGACGAACCTTCGCGCAGGACGCCTAGCTGCCGGTGGTCTCCTTCTCCGAACATCAACAACTTCATCTCTTGACCTCCTCCGAGCCGCCGGGCGCCCCATGGCCCGTCGCGGCTCCCAAAAACAATCCCTCGAAATCCTGGCGCCCGAGGAGTTCGCCCGGGCGACCTTCGAGCCTGGTGGAACCGGAGACCAGGACCATCGTCCAGGCCGCCACCTCCATG
>Ga0102924_1004778_pt1 | contig 13432 bp, 11 predicted proteins | sample PaiPotPPM11metaG_FD_80116 | JGI IMG/M metagenome (GOLD analysis project Ga0102924, IMG submission 80116) | Iron sulfur acid spring bacterial and archeal communities from Banff, Canada, to study Microbial Dark Matter (Phase II) - Paint Pots PPM... ... | reverse complement strand
CTATGGGTACAACCTGGACATCTGGGCGACCTATGCAGGGACGGGTGATCCGGCGGATCTTCATCTCTATATCAACGGTGTGGAGCCGTACCAACAGAACTGGAACATTGACTATCAGAGCCCCCCTCCGGGAAGCACCTCCACCATGGTCACTCCTTTGCCGTTGCATATTCCAGGCGATGCGGGTTGGGGCGCAGGTGGGGCGCCATTGCGTGTCGATGAGGTGGACCTTGTACCGGGGGTTGTCAGTCAGGAAACGATTCAGGGGACATTCGTTCACACAAAGTTCTACCAGGCGATCCTCACCGCCCCGCCCACGGTGCCGCCGAAGCTCATCCTCTCCGACGACGGGTGCGGGGATATGGATAATATCTACGCGATTGAGCTAGCCATCGCGGGGCATCGGCTAGGGTACTTGCGACTCGCTGCGCTGACGAGCAGTGTGGATGACGGGGGATTTTACCGGGCGTTACTGGACAATGCCGGGCTGAATTCCGTGCCGCTGGTAAAGCCGAACCCAGCAGTCGGCGGGGATGGAAACGTCTGCAATGCAGCCACAACAATTCCTGCTTACAACGCCTCGATTGATATGAACTACGGGGATCTTCCCGACGCTGCGACGACGTATCGGCGAATCGTTGCAGGGCTGGCCGACGGCGAGAAGGTTGTGATGGCGTACGGAGGGCCCTACACCGATCTTGCCCAGTTCATGCAGTCTCCGGCAGATAGTATCTCGCCGCTGAGCGGCATGCAGATGTTTGAGAGGTCAGTGCAGATGGTCAACTTTCAGGGGGGTGCGCCGCCCGCTGGTACGATTTCCGCCCCAATTCAGATCTTCGACAATGGCGAGGAAGACAGCGACACCGCGGAGTATGTTGTGACGCACAATGGTGCGGTGCCTCTGAATTGGTATATGGGGACGCCCCAGGGTCCGTCCGGCTCTCTGTTCACCAGAACACACAATGACCCGTTGTGGCTGACGGAAAGTATCAACGGGACCGATACGCGCTCCTGTTGGGATTGCCTGCCGGTCACGGGAATTTTTACGAATGCGTTTCGCGGAGTTCCGATGGAAGGGCAGATGGTGTATGGCGATCCGGTTGTCGGTGCCGGTGAGTATAGTTCTTCGACCTCGAACCAGTGGTTCTATCCCCCCACTCCGTCGGCTATGTCGGGCAGCCTCGTCTATACGTGGTTCCTGAATTCGCTGATCAACCCGGTCACACAGGGGCAGCCGCGCGCGGGCAATTGAGGGTCGCGGCCGTAGGGAACAGAGACGTATCATGGAGGCGGAGGGCGTTGCCTTTTGCGATTCTCGATGCGTGTGGCGGTTGGGTTGCTGCTGGTGAGTACGTTGGTGGGGGGCTGCAAGAAGGCCGGCGGCCACGGGTCCGGATCAGGCGAGGGCTCGTCCGCCGTGGCGGGTGAGGTGAAGACGTTTCCGATTCGCGGGAAGGTCGTCAGCGTGGATGCGGCGAAGGGAAGCGTGCTGCTGGACCATGAGGCGGTGCCGGGCTTCATGGACGCGATGACGATGTCCTACAGATTGAAGGATGCGGGGATCGCGAGCGAACTGCATTCCGGCGATCGAATTACGGCGACGCTGCTGGTGACGAAGACTGCGGACGGGTTTGAGAATCCGATGCTGGACCAGATTGTGGTGACGGCGCAGGCAAAGCCGGACTATAAGCCGACGGTGGAGTATCACGTGCCGACCGCGGGCGACGCGGTGCCGGACTTCAAGCTGGTGAACGAGAATGGGCACGCGATCCACCTGGCGCAGTTCAAAGGGCGGGCGGTGCTTTTGACGTTCATCTACACGCACTGTCCATTGCAGGACTACTGCCCACGGATGAACAAGAATTTTGCGGTGATTGACAAGGCGCTGGCGGCCGATCCGGCGCTGTATGCGAAGACGCATCTGCTGAGCGTGAGCTTCGATCCGAAGGACGACACGCCGGATGTGTTGAAGAGCTACGGCGAGGCGTATGCGGGGGTGGGCACGAAGTTCGTGCATTGGGAGTTCGCGGTGCCGCCGGCGAAGGACCTGAATCCGATGCTGGAGTTCTTCGACGTGGGCGTGACGCCGGGGGATGGCGGGACGCTGACGCACTCGCTGTCGACCGTGCTGATTGGCAAGGACGGCAAGGTGGCGGCGTGGTATCCGACCAACGAATGGACGCCGGCTGAGGTGCTCGCCGCGATCAAGAGCGCTGCCGCAGCGTAGAGTCAACAAGGGAACAAGGAGATTGATCGAATGGCGAAGATGACGATTGGGTTTGGCGTGGTGCTGATTGCGCTTGGCGCGTGGGGATTTCTTTCTACGGGGAGTCAGCATCCGACGGCGCTGATTCCGGCGTATTTTGGATTGGCGCTGGCGTGGTCGGGCTTTATGGCGAACTCCGAGGACGCGAAGCGGCGGATGCTGTGGATGCACGTCGCGGTGACGGCCGGGCTGCTGGGATTCATCGGCGCGGCGGTGATGGTGGTGGTCGAGAATGTGAAGGCGCACGGCGAGCCGCTGGCTCATCCAGTGGCGGTGGAATCACAGGCGGCGATGGCGTTGATCTGCCTGGTGTTTGTGGGACTGTGCGTGCGGTCGTTCATTGCAGCGCGGAAGGCGCGGAAGCTCGAGGCGTAGAGCCCGCTCTCCGGTTAGATCTGCGAGAAGGGCAGCGGGCTGAGGTAGAGGTTGGAGATGTTGCTGACGATCTCGGCGTCGGTGTTGCCAGGCTTGTGGGAGAGTTCTTTCCAGGCGGGGTCGGCGGAGAACGCGGCCCAGTGCGCGGTGAGTTCGGCGGTGTCCGCGAACGTTAGCATGTAGGTCAGGCAGGGGATGCGCGAGCCGAAGATGGTGTCGGCAAAGAAGACCGGGGTGAGGCCGGTGCGGGTGAAGATGCCGATCTCAGCCTCGTTGAACATCTGAACTTTGCGGAAGTGGGTCGCGTGGCTGGGGCTCTCGTAGGTGCGGAGTTGGAAGATGCGCTTCTGCGGCTTGGGGACCACGAGCTTGGGCCAGCCGCTGAAGGCGGACAAGAGCGAACTCTCCAGCCGGACGAAGGGAGGCGCGGTGGCGGGCGCTTCCTGGAAGGGCGTGGCTGTCTTGGTGAACTCGGCATCCTTCGCGAGACGCCCGTTGAGGGTGACCAGCGTTTCCGAGGATGTGGAGGGGACGAGCAAGTAGTAGGTGGGGGTTTCGGGGCCGATGTCGAGCTTGAACACGCCGACGGCCGGGATGCCGAGGCGGTTGAGGCCGGGGATGAGCGCGTGCTCGAAGTAGTCCTGCATCAGCGCCAACTGCGGGCCATTGCGCAGCGAATACTTGCGCAGCAGGTAGAACTCCTGCTGCGGCGGGTCGGCGAGGGCGTTCGCTTCGGTTGCGCCGAGGGCGAGGCCTGCGGCACCTGCGGTAACAAGGGCTGATCGGACAAAATCACGTCGTTCCATTGGATCCTCCATCGATGCTTGCGAATTTCTAGAGCGGGCCAGACCCGGGGTTGGCGGGAGTAAGCGGCGCGGGCATGCCTGCGGGGGTTGGACCGCCGCGGCTGCCGGGCTTTGGGGAACTGCTGGCGAAAAGTGGGGCGAGGTTGAGCGCGTCGGCCCTGTCGGGGTGGGCCGGGTCGAAGTCCTTGAAGTCGTCGACGATGAAGTTGGCGAGGTCGAGCTTGTTCTGCTTGATACCCATCACGACGCACTTGGCGAATTCGTAGCCGCCATATGCGGTGGAGTGCGTGCCGTCGGCGAGGATTGTCGGGGCGTCGGGGCCGGCGGAGGTGTAGAACGTCTGGCTCATCGTGTAGAGATCGATGAGGGCGACGTGCTCCTCGTCGGCGACTTCGCGCATCGCCTGCGGATAGCCACCGTGTCCATGGGTGGGCAGGCCGGTGCCGCGCGCGCCGCGGTCCATCGCGGTGACGAGGACCGGAGTGGCGCCGCGCAGGCGAGCTTCTGCGATGTAGACCTTGAGGTAGGCCTTGTAGGTGGTCTCGGGCTCGACGTAGGTCTGCGGCCAGCTTGCCTTGGAGTCGTTGTGCGCGAACTGGAGGAAGAGGTAGTCGCCCTTCTTCATCTCGCTGAGCATCTTGTCCAGGCGCAGTGCGTTCATGAAGGACTTCAGGGTTTCGCCCGACTGGGCGTTGTTGGCGACGGCTACTCCGGGCTTGAAGAAGACGGGCAGGAGTTGGCCCCAGCTGACGTCGCCGCCGCCGTCGCGGTCGGTCATGGTGGAATCGCCGGCGAGGAAGATGGTGGGCGCGGCGGGCGCGGAGGAGATTTCGATGGAGCGCAGCGCGGCGTGGGGGCTGTTGATCTCAAGGGTCAGCTTCGAATCCCAGTCGCGGGTGTTGCCGCTATCGAACTGGTCGAGCGAGACCGCTTCGCGGCCGGTGGCGTTGAGGGGGAGCTTGGGCAGATGCGGAGTGCGGACGTTGGTGGTGAAGGTGCGCTCGGCGATCTGGCCGGCGGGGATGTCGATGCGCTCGAGCATGAGGCGGCCGGATTCGGCTTTGACGGTGGTGGTTGTGGCGACGGCGGAATCGCCGAAGGTGACCTTGATGTTGAAGTTGCCCTCGGGGACTTTGGTCGAGAAGAGGAAGGGCTTGTTACTGGTGGTGGTGGCGCCCTTGTCGCCGTTGGAGACGGAAGCGCCGGGTTCGTAGCCGTAGCCGATCGAGTCTGAATAGGGGTTGCCGGGGGCGACGCGGGTGAAGCCGGGCTTGGCGGGGCCGGCGCTGAAGTCGAATGTGAGGTCGATGGGCGCGGGCTGTGCGATCGGTGGCGCATCGGTGGATGGCGCGGTTTGAGCGACGGCCAGGGCGGCACCGAGCAGAGTGGCGAAGCCGAGAATGTTGAAAGTACAGTGGATTTTCCTGAGTGGATTTTGTTTGTGAGGAATCAAATCGATGACCGCCGCATTTGCGTCGAGATGCTCTGCGAGCCAGTTTACCTTTTTGGAGTCGGGTGCGGCGTGGCGGTTGATCAGTAGGCATCTGAGCCTGCAGCGTACACTTTGGATATATGTCATCGTTAGGATCCTCGGGGATGGGTGGAATGGGTGGGCACGGGATGCGCACGGCGGACCGGCCGAGTCGTGGGACGGGGCGCGCGGTCGCGGCAGACCTGTCCAAGAGCCGTCCGAAGCCGCCGCTGAAGAAAGTGCTGCCGGAGGTGTGGAAGCTGATGAAGCCGCGGCGCTGGCTGCTGGGCGGCAGCTTTGTGCTGATGGTGATCAACCGGGCCAGCGGGCTGGTGTTGCCGGCTTCGACGAAGACGCTGATCGACAAGGTAATGTACGGCCACCGGCTGGATTTGCTGCCTTGGATTGTTGGCGTTGTGGCGACCGCGACGCTGGTGCAGGGCGTCACCTCGTACACGTTGACCCAGTTGCTGTCGAAGGCGGGGCAACGGCTGATCGCGGAACTGCGGATGCAGGTGCAGGCGCACATCGGGCGGCTGCCGGTGGCCTTCTACGACGAGAACCGCACGGGCACATTGGTAGCGCGCATCATGACCGATGTGGAAGGCGTGCGGAACCTGATCGGCACCGGAGTGATCGACTTCTTCGGAGGAGTGCTGACGGCGATCTTCGCGTTTGTATACCTGGTGAAGCTGAGCGTGCAGATGACGGTGGTGACGTTTGCGATCCTGCTGCTGTTCGGGCTGATCCTGCAGCGGGCGTTCAAGGTGATTCGGCCGATCTTTCGCGAGCGGGCAAAGATCAACGCCGAGGTGACGGGCAGGCTGACCGAGTCGCTGGGCGGCGTGCGCGTGGTGAAGGGATATCACGCGGAAGACAGCGAGGCGAAGGTATTCGGGGCAGGCGTTAAGCGGCTGCTGGACAACGTGATCAGCTCGTTGACGGCGCAGTCGCTGATGAGCCTCGCGTCGACCGCGGTGCTTGGCGTCGTGGGCGCGCTGGTGATGTACCTGGGCGCGCACCAGGTGGTGGCAAACGAGCTGACGCCGGGCAAACACGGGCTGACGCCGGGCGGATATGTGACGTATGTGATGTTCTTGGCGTTTATGATTGCACCGATCGTGCAGCTGGTGAACATTGGGACGCAGTTGACGGAGGCGCTGGCGGGGCTGGATCGGACGACCGAGATTCTCAGCGAGCGCGAAGAGGATTCTGAGCCGGGACGTACGCGGTCGGCGGGCGAGATTGTGGGCGACGTCGCGTTCGAGAATGTGGAGTTCGAGTACGAGGCGGGCAAGCCGGTGCTGCATGGCATCAGCTTCGAGTCGAAGCCGGGGACGGTGACGGCGCTGGTGGGTTCGTCGGGTTCGGGCAAATCGACGATCATCAGCCTGGTGTGCGCGTTCCACACAGCGACCCACGGACGCGTGCTGATCGATGGCGTGGATCTGGCGACGATCAAGCTGAGCACGTATCGGGATCAGCTGGGCGTGGTGCTGCAGGAGACGTTCCTGTTCGATGGGACGATTCGGGAGAACGTGATCTTCTCGCGGCCCAATGCGACCGAGGCGCAGTGGCGGGAGGCGTGCCGGATTGCGCGGGTGGATGAGTTCGCGGAGAAGTTTCCCGAGGCGTACGAGACGATCGTCGGCGAGCGCGGAGTGAAACTCTCTGGCGGACAGCGGCAGCGGATTTCGATTGCGCGGGCGATCCTGGCGGACCCGCGGATTCTGATTCTGGATGAGGCGACGAGTTCGCTGGACTCGGAGTCGGAGGCGATGATCCAGGCGGGGTTGAACCACCTGATGCAGGGACGGACGACGTTCGTGATCGCGCACCGGCTGTCGACGATTCGGCGGGCCGACCAGATCCTGGTGATCGAGGCTGGCCTGATCGTGGAACGCGGGACGCATGAATCGCTGTACCGGCTGGGCGGGCGGTACTACGACCTCTACACGCGGCAGCATGGGCTGGAGACGAATCTGTTCCTCGCGCCGGGTGAAGGGGATAAGGTTGAGGAAGAGACGGCTGCCAAGTAGATTCAGGGCGCCGTACGCGGCGCCGGGCTGGCTTGGATCGCGGGGCCCCCCTCCCCCCGGTTTTGATTCTAAAATATTCTCAACACACGACTTAGATTTGAATCAAGATTCGCTTTTGATTCATTCAGGTCGTATGGGTGACGGCCGCGGTTTGCAGACATTGCAGGAGCAGGCCGGCCCGCTTGGTGTCGAGCGTGTTGTCGGCGATGCGGATGACGATCTCAGCCAAGTCGCTGGACGGCGCGACGATTCGTTATGACGGGAAGAGCGAAGGGCTCTTTTCCGGTGGCGCGGCGCCGGCCGCGAGTGGGAGGACGCGTGGGGTGGTGGTGGAAACAAAACGGCTCGCCGCGGAGGGCGTAGGAGCCGCAGCGGTTGCCGGCGGGGTGGGTGTGGGTGCATCGGAGTTGCTGACTGGCGATGGGCGAAGGTTCGTGCATGTGAGGCTCCCTGGTGGATGGCTTAACGGAAAAAGCCCGGCGTTCGCGCCGGGCTTTCTTCTCTTTTCTAACTAATTTAATTATACCGGCGGGCGCATAACTCACCGGACAACTTTTTGGTGCTTGTTTTGTGGAAGTTGCGTCTTTTTAATTTGACAAAAACTGAATGCTTGCGGGGTTCTACCTTCTGGCTCCCGGCGAGGCGACTGTAGGTGGGGTGAATCGGCTATCTTGTTCTCATACCGGAGGACCTGACCTACCGCTCTCGCGCTGTACGCGCTATGGTGCTCTTGCACGAGGAGCATCTTCGCCGATTCGTGCATACCTGGAGGCGAGCCCTGGCAGCATCAGTGAGGCTGCCTGCGAGCGACGATCCCGCTTATGCTTCGCTGGGGGCTTTGGGACAGCACGTGCTCGGCGCGGCCCGCCACTACATGGTGTGGATGTGCGAGGTGTTGGAACTGCCCGATCCCGGGATCCAGCCTGCCCCTGACTCGGCGGCGATCCTCCGCGATGCGGAAGACTACATGGAGCACGTTTTGGAGCGATGGCGGGCCCCTCTATGCGATGTTCCCAACGAACAATTGGAGACTCCCGATTACCCATCGGAATGGCAATCGCGCTACTGTATCGACGCGATGCTGGAACACGCCGTGATGCACCCGATTCGGCACGCCTTCCAGTTGGAGGAGCTGATGAAGGCTCGATAAGAACTTAGGGATCGGGTGTGGCGCGCTGGCATGACGTCCGGGGTCACTTTACCGATAAGGCGACTTTACCGGCAGTTCGGTTCCCGCAACGCTAGAGCGGGTGCAAATTCATGAGACACACGACTCGCTCGCCCCGGGGTGGCTCCGTCCGGATCGCATCGTCTTCTAGACGACCTGGCCAACGAGCTCAGTCGGTTTACCGCATCGCTCAGCCCCATTTACGTCATCGCCAAGTCCGGCGGCAAGGAGAGCGTCTCCAACCAGCTCAATTGCTAGCGACCTACTCCACGTCGCGTTTCTCCAGCAGCCAGATCGCGGCAAAAGGGAACACCATCACCATCGCCGAACGGGCCGCGATGGACAATCCTAGATGATCGGCGAAGCCGACGATTCTCCCGTCGGCGGACCGCACAAACTCCGCGAGCATAAGACTCGGCAGTTTTACTGAAGGCCAGTAGTGCTTAACGATGGGCACCAGGGCGATTGGGTACCACAATAGAAGTCCAGCGCTTGCCAGCAGCCCCTTCAGCTTAAGAAGCACCGTGCAGAAGTACGTCATCCCGAAGACCAGCCCCACAATCAGCAGATCGGCCACACAGTGAAGCGCCACAACTCCTGAAAGCGGAAGGAAACTGGACCCTACTGCCTTATTCAGCCCTGGAAAGTGCTGCAGGTGACCCGAGATCGCCGTTAATACATCCAGCGTCGCCACGATCAGCAGCAGCTGCACCAAGCCGAAGCCCCAATCGCTCCATACAAAAAACGATCGGCTACGCGGCCGACTTAGTAAATAGCTGCCGCAGCTTTCATCAAGATCGTGTCCTACCCCAAAGCTGCCGAAGCGCCATGCGAGAAAACTCAGCGGGAGTGCGAGCCGAACACCACCGGCGTAGGTAGGATCGAGGAAGCTTGCATTCAGAATCAGCACGAAGAAGAGCGCGGCCACTAACAGGCTGGCGAGGAACGTGGCTCGTGATTCACGCCAATACTTCCATAGATACATCGGCCTTCCCCCTTCCCACGAGTTCCAAAAAGATCTCCGACAAATTCATTGGTGCAACGTCGAGCACGATAGCACCCTGACCGCGCAGCCGTGCCGCGAAGCCTTCAGCATCGGCACGGACAACATACTCGGTCGCTCCCTTACTCACATTTGTCGCCAAAACCTCGTTCGCGCCGACTGCGACTAACCTGTCGCCAGCGACCCGAACGCTGCGGAAGTTAGCCCGGATCTCCTCGAGCTCTGCCTCAAGCACCAGCTTGCCATGGTCGATGATTCCCACCCAATCCGCCACGCGTTCGACTTCCGACAAATGATGCGACGAGAGGAACAGCGTACGGCCCTCGCTCGCGAAGTCCTCCACCAACAGACGCAGCAGTTGGTCGGTGACCACCGGATCCATCCCCGCCATAGGCTCGTCCAGCATCAACAGCTCGGCTCCTTGCGCCAGTACCAGCAGCAAGCAGAGTTTTGTGCGGTTGCCGGTGGACAGATTGCGAAACTTGCGACCCATCGGCACCTCCAGCAGGTCGGCATACCTTTCCACCAGTTCATCTGACCAGCGCGGATAAAATCGGCGGTTGAACTTAACCAGGTCATTTCCCGTCATCGAGGGCAGTACCATCTTGTCGATCACCACACCTGTCCGCTCCAGGATGCGAACACGGTCGACCCGAGGGTCGAGGCCGAGCACTCGCATCTCACCGCTATTCGCGTGAGCCAGCCCCGCAAGCATACGGATCGTTGTAGTCTTTCCTGCGCCGTTACGGCCGAGGAAACCATAGATGGCGCCACGTGGCACGCGCATGTCGAGCCCGTCGACCGCGTGGATGTCGCCGAAGCGTTTATGCAATGAATTCGTTGCGATTGCGAGATCGCTCATACCGCTTCTCCAAATCTGATAGCGCGTCACAGCATTCTTCCAGTAGCTGCAGGAGCTCGTCTTGCGTAAGCCGAAGCTGCTTCGCCTCCACCGCCAGCTGCGTGGCCATTGGGCGCAGACGCCGCAGCTTCTCCGACTTCAGCAGCCCGGGGCTTTGACCGTTAACGTAGCATCCACCGCCGGGCACGGTGCGCAATATGCCGTCACGTTCTAGGTCCTGATACGCACGTGCTACTGTGTTGGGGTTGATGCGCAACTCCGCCGCGAGTTTACGCACCGGGGGGAGCGGGTCATCCAGTTTCAGTGCGCCTGCGGCAATGGCGTGTTTCACCTGCGACTCGATCTGCAGGTAAATCGGGATACCAAGACTTGGCTGCACGCGAATGATCATATTGTATTAGTATAATGATACAATCTCACGAATAGCAAATGCGGTTTTCACGTCGCGTGGCAGTCAGCCGCTGTCGGAGACGGCTGTGGAAGAGGAGATTGAATCATGACCCGATCGATAAATCACAGTCCGAAGAGATGGATGATTCTGGTTTTACTCACCGGAATGGTGGCCGCAGCGCGGGCGCAGTCGCCGACGACTTCGACCACACTATCGAAGACTACGAACGCTCCGGTTGCCGCACCGATGGCGTTTGAGGTGGTATCGATTCGGCAAAAGAAGGCGTTCAGCCAGGGGAGTCCGGAGGTTGGGCCAACACCGGACGGCTGGCGGATGGTGGACAACGGATTGGCATTCGCAATTCTGCATGCCTATGTTCCCGAGACCGGCGCGACCTTCTATACCAACGAGCAGGTTCTGGGACTTCCGGATTGGACCGGGAATGAGAGCTACGAGATTCATGCGAAGGTGAGAGAGGCCGATCTTGCGGAATGGCAGAACCCGTCCAAGCAGCCTGCAATGCTGCGATTCATGCTACAGGCAATGTTGATCGACCGATGCAAGATAGCGGTGCATCGAGACACAAAAGAGGTTTCAGTCCTTGCCCTTGTGTCGGGAAAAAGCGGACCGAAGTACAAAGAGTCGATCCCGGAAAGGCCCCACGCCAGTGGTATACCTTTGCCTGGGGGCGGAGTAATCGTCCCAGAGGACGGAGGCAAGACGCTTCACGTCTATGCGGCGCCGATGAGTTCGTTTGCCTCCCTGCTGTCGAATCTTGCCAAGCAGCCAGTACAGGACAAGACCGGTCTGACTGGCAAGTACGACATAGCCATTCCAAATCTGGCGATGCTCGGTGCAATGGCACCGCGACAGGATAGTGGGGCAGCGCCGGACCCCGGACCTACGATCTTTTCAATTGTGGAAGACCTAGGGTTGAAACTGGAGTCCACGAAGGGCAGGGTGGAAACACTAGTAATTGACCATATCGAACGGCCAACGGAAAACTAGGCAACTCATCTACTTAAGCGCACGCTTTATGACTGCAAAACGAGGTTTGCGGTAAGAATGCTTGAGATCCGCCTGGGCTTGAGCTGGGACATCCGCTAACTCTTCCGTTCCAGGAACCCTCGCCCCGCAAAAATCGCCGGTGTTGCTTTTTCAATTCGCGACCTGCGCGTCTCCGGCTGCTTCGCACTGGCAAAGCGATACAGATATCCACGCTGCCGGCCCGGAGTCAGCGCCTCAAACGCTTTTTTGAACTGCGGGTCCTTGCGAAGTTTTTCTGCTAGCTCCTGCGGCACTGGAAGCTCCGTGGTCTGCTTCTTTTCTATGCGTAGCCCGGCCTTCTCCGCTGCCATCGCCTCGCGCACATAGGCCTGGATGGTGGTTGCCTTCGCGGCAATCTCTCGCGTGCTGGTGAACTTCATCACCCGCCCGGCCTGCGTCTGGCCTAACTGTACCAGCAGCTTCTTTGGATCCTTCAGCAGGGCTCCCTGAAAGAATCCCAGTGCAAAATATTCCTTGAGGCCTTGCAGGATGACGATGTTCTTCCCATCCAGCGTGTAGGTGGGCTTTCCCCATTTGCGCTCCTCCTGCATGGGAAAGCCGGCGAGCACGCGGCGCATTTCGTCGATCTCCGCTTGCCACTGGTCTCGATATGCCATCTCCATCGTGCGATTCTCGCCGTTTTCAGGATTGTCGCGCAACCATCGAGTGGGACGGCAAGACGAACGACGGAGATTCTGAGCTGCGCTCAGAATGACGTGGCGAGGTGGCGGGGCGGACATTTAAGGCGGCCTTTCAGCCCTTGCGATTCCTGGGGGGCCAACCTGGGCCTTCGGCCCAGGCTGGTATAGGGCGCGCCGTTGGCGCTTGGGGGCTGCGGGATTTCGGTAGAGCGCGGATCGCGGTGGCTGCACAGGAGAAAATACGGGGGTTCTTCGCTGCGCTCAGAATGACAAGCTGAATGCGGGCTAGGGAAGTGAGACTACGCCGAGCTGGGTGAGGAGGAAGGCGTAGTCGAAGGCGATTTCTTTGAGGTAGTCGTAGCGGCCGGAGGCCCCGCCGTGGCCGGCGTCCATGTTGATGTGGAGGAGCAGGGGCGCGTCGTCGGTCTTCAGGGTGCGGAGTTTGGCGACGTACTTGGCGGGTTCCCAGTACATGACCTGCGAGTCGTTGAGGCTGGTCTTGACGAGGATCGCCGGGAGGTCCTTGCCTGCGAGGCTCTCGAGGTTGTCGTAGGGCGAGTAGCTGAGCATCGTGCGGAAGGCTTCGGGCTCGTTGGGATTGCCCCACTCTTCGTACTCGGCGACGGTGAGGGGGAGGGTGGCGTCGAGCATGGTGTTCATGATGTCGACGAAGGGGACGTGAGAGAGGACGACGCGGAAGAGGTTGGGACGCATGTTCGTGACGGCGCCCATCAGCAGGCCGCCGGCGGAGCCGCCTTCGATGGCGACGCGGGTGGGGTCGCCAAACTTCTTCGCGGTGAGGGCTTCGGTGACGGCGATGAAGTCGGTGAAGGTGTTGCGCTTGACCTGCATCTTGCCGGCATCGTGCCAGGCGTCGCCGAGTTCGCCGCCTCCTCGGATGTGGGCGTAGGCCATGACGACTCCGCGGTCAAGGAGCGAGAGGCGCGCGGGGGAGAAGCCGACCGGCAATGGGTAGCCGTAGGAGCCGTAGCCGTAGACGTAGAGGGGGTTGGTGGCGTCGCGGTGGAAGAGGTCGCGGCGGTAGACGATCGAGACGGGGACGGGAATTGTACTTCCCACCCTATCCGATGAAGCCGGATAGGATGGGGCACCCGGGCCTTGGTCGCCGATGGGGGCGTCGACCCAGATGCGCTCGGAGGCGTAGCGGGCGGAGTCGAAGCCGCCGGGAACTTCCTGCTGCTTGAGGAGCTTCGATTCGCCGATGGGGGTGTCCGAGTTGGCACGGGCGACGTTGTACTCGTAGACCGATGCGGGCGAGACGAGGGAGGTGTAACTGTAACGGTAGACGTCCGTGGTGAAGATGCGATTGACGTGCTGCCCGGCGGTGTAGGTGGGCTCGGGG
>Ga0102924_1004777_pt1 | contig 13436 bp, 13 predicted proteins | sample PaiPotPPM11metaG_FD_80116 | JGI IMG/M metagenome (GOLD analysis project Ga0102924, IMG submission 80116) | Iron sulfur acid spring bacterial and archeal communities from Banff, Canada, to study Microbial Dark Matter (Phase II) - Paint Pots PPM... ... | reverse complement strand
GGCCCACACCGGCGCCGAAGGGGCCGGCGGGGTGTCGGTGATGCCGGGGACGAAGGCCGCCGGGCCGCGGAGCCCCCACCCGGGCCCCCAACCGGGCGCGGCGTCGGAGCGAGGGGGCGGAGACCGGTGCTCGGCCCGGGTCCCCTCGTCGACGCCCGCACCCCAGTGTCCCGGGTGCCCTTGCCACCAGGGAGGCCCACCCGGCCCCGGCGGCCGCCACTGGCCGGAGCGGTAGTAGGACCGCCATTCCCGGCGCGCCTGGCGGGCGGCGTCCTTGGCGTCCCACTTGGCGCCCCGGATCTCGCTGCGAAGGGCGCGCGCCAGCTCGCGGACGTCTTCGGCGACCTTGCGGAACTCGTCCTCCGCGGGCATCACGGCCACCGTACCGGCGGGACCCGCCCCGGTCATCCGCCTCCGGGGGGAACCGGCCCTCCCCCTGCCGATGGACGGCACTCGGGCGACACCGCAGGCCAGGGGCCATGACACCGGGTAGTCGGCCCGGGGGATTGTCCACTGATTGTGGATAGATCTGGGGACAGGCGGGGGAAAGCCGTCGGATTTCCTGCGGCGGGCCGCCCCGAGCGGGCGAAGTTGCGGCTAGGTCATTGCTCCGGTGAGGGGACTTCCACCCGGCCCAGGCGCCCCGTGGTGCTGCTCGACTGCCTCCGGGCCCGATGTAACGCCGCCCACGCCTGGGCGAGGAGGGCATCGGCTCGCAAGCCGTGGTTGGGGTAGGTGGCGGCCGCTGCCCGGACCGGCCCGGGGTCGAGCCCGGCCGAGCAGGAGGCGGCGATCTGGAGCCGTTCCGCCACCCATACCGCCCCGGGCTCGGGAGTGTCCTCCAGGATGACACCGAAGGTGGTGTCGTCGACACGGCACGCGACGTCAGACTCTCGCAAGGTGGACGTCACCATGGAGCCCCAGCGACCCAGCGCCAGGCGCCGGGGCTCGGGGTCGGCAGGGAGGCCCGGGCCGATGTCGATCAGGACCAGGGAGAGCGGGCGCAGGTGGCGACGGGCGGCGGCGAGCTTGCGCTCGAACGTGATCGTGAAGATGCGGTGGTCGAGCAGGCCACTGTCGCCGTCGACGACCGACTCCCTGTCCTCCGGGGGCTTGGGATCGGCGACCGGCAGGGCGGGGGGAAGGTCGTCGACGGGAGCGACGACCGTCACATCGGCGGCGAGCGCGCCGGTCGCTCGCCGGTTGGCGACCAGGAGGGCGGCGGCGCAGCCCACACAGCCCAGGGTGGCGACACCGCCCGCCACCGGTTGGCCGCCCGCAGCCGCGGCGATGCCCGCCACCGCGCCGGCCACCCCGGCGGCTATTCCCGCCCAGGCGCGACCGTCCATGGCCTCTCATCGACCACAACCGCTCCGGACTCAAGGAGTGGGTTCGAGGACTCCCTGGCGTGGGGGCCGTCAGGGAGAGACGGCAGCCGCCTGCCGGTGCCGCTCGACGATGCCGACCAGGTCGTCCATGATCCGGGCCAGCTCGAAATCCTTGGGGGTGTAGACGGCGGCGACCCCGAGGTCGGTCAGCCGGGGTCGATCCTCCTCCGGGATGATCCCACCGACCACGACCGGGGCGTCCACGCCCGCCTCCCGTAGCGACCGGACAAGCGTCGGGAGCAGCTCGAGATGGCTGCCGGAGAGGATGGAGATCCCGATCAGGTCGACGTCCTCGTCGCGGGCGGCGGCCACGATCTGGGGAACGGTCGAGCGGATCCCCGCGTACACGACCTCCATGCCCGCGTCCCGCGCCGCGACCGCGATCTGTTCGGCACCGTTGGAGTGGCCGTCGAGGCCGGGCTTGGCCACCAGGAGCCGGGGCGGGCCTCCGGCCATGTTCCCCACCCTGTCCGCCACTCCGGCCAGGAGCGTGCCCCGGTGCCCGACGGCGCGGGCCACTCCGGTCGGCGCCCGGTACTCACCGAACACCTCACGGAGGGCGCGGCCCCATTCGCCGGTGGTGCCCCCCGCCCGGGCCAGGGCGATCGTGGGCGCCATGACGTTGGCCCCCGACCGGGCGGCGACCCGGAGATCCTCGAGGGCGGCGGCGACGGTGTCGGCCTCGGCCGGTGCCCGCGACGAGCGCCACGCCGCCACCTCGGCGGCCACCTCGGCCTCGACCGCCGGGTCCACGCGCAGGATGGACTCCTCCCCGCCCAGGGGCGACTCGGCGCCCTCGACGAAGCGGTTGACCCCCACGACCACCTGCGAGCCCTCCTCGATGCGCCGGCTGCGCTCGGCCTGGGACATCACCAGCCGCGACTTCATCTCCTCGATGGCCTCGAACGCCCCTCCCCGGGCCAGGATCTCCTCCAGCTCGGCCGTCGCCTGCTCGACGAGCTCGGCCGTCTTGGCCTCGATCACCGTCGACCCGGTGAAGATGTCGTCGTACTCGAGCAGGTCGGTCTCGTAGGCCAGCACCTGCTGGTAGCGCAGCGACCACTGCTGGTCCCACGGTCGGGGCAGGCCGAGCGCCTCGTTCCACGTCGGGAGCTGGACGGCGCGGGCCCGGGCGTCTTTGGAGAGGGTCACGCCGAGCATCTCGAGGACGATGCGCTGCACGTTGTTCTCGGGCTGGGCCTCGGTGAGGCCGAGGGAGTTCACCTGCATCCCGTAGCGGAACCGGCGCAGGGTGGGATCGGCGACGCCGTAGCGCTCGGAGCAGATCCGGTCCCACATCGACGTGAAGGCCCGCATCTTGCACAGCTCCTCGACGAAGCGGATGCCGGCGTTGACGAAGAAGCTGATGCGCCCCACCACCGCGGGGAAGTCGTCGGGCGCCACCTGGCCGCTCGCCTTCACGGCGTCGAGCACCCCGACGGCTGTGGCGAGGGCGTAGGCCAGCTCCTGGACCGGGGTCGCTCCCGCCTCCTGGAGGTGGTAGCTGCACACGTTGATGGGGTTCCACCGGGGGACCTCGTGGACGGTGAACGCCACCATGTCGACGATCAGCCTGCGGCTGGCGTCGGGCGGGAAGATGTAGGTCCCGCGGGAGAGGTACTCCTTGACGATGTCGTTCTGGGTGGTGCCCGAGAGCCGGCCCCGCTCCACCCCGTGGGCCTCGGCGTTGGCGATGTAGAGGGCCAGCAGCCACGAGGCGCTGGCGTTGATCGTCATCGACGTGTTCATGGTCTCGACCGGGATGCCCTCGAGGAGCTCGCCCATGTGGCCGAGGTGGGCGATCGGAACCCCCACCTTGCCGACCTCCCCCCGTGCCTCCTCGGCGTCGGGGTCGTACCCGATCTGGGTGGGAAGGTCGAACGCCACCGACAGGCCGGTCTGACCCTTGGCCAAGTTGGTGCGATACAGCTCGTTGGTGGCCCGAGGCGTGGAGTGCCCCGAGTAGGTGCGCATCACCCAGGGCCGATCGGGGGTGCGGTTCACGCCCATCGGCCCGCCAGGCTACTTGCGGTGGTAGTCGTAGAAGCCCTGCCCGCTCTTGCGCCCCAGCCGGCCGGCAGTGACCATGCGGCGCAGGAGGGGCACGGCGGCGTAGTGCGGGTCCCGGAACTCCTCGTACAGGGCGTCGAGGATGGCGACGCTGGTATCGAGGCCGACCAGGTCGAGCAGGGCGAAGGGGCCCATCGGGAAGTTGCACCCGCCGCGCATGGCGGCGTCGATGTCCTCCTGGATCGCGACCCCCTGCTCGAGGAGCCGCACGGCGTTGTTGAGGTAGGGGAAGAGCAGGTGGTTGACGATGAACCCGGCCTGGTCCTTGACCTCCACCGGCTCCTTGCCACAGGTGGTGGCGAAGTCCCGGGCGGCGGCGATCGTCTCGTCGCTGGCCGTCAGGGGCCGGACGATCTCGACGAGGGCCATCGCCGGTGCCGGGTTGAAGAAGTGGATCCCGCACACCGCCTGCGGCCGGTTGGTCTCCATGGCCAGCTCCACCACCGGCAGGGTGGAGGTGTTGGTGGCCAGGATGGTGGCCGAGCCGGTGATCCGATCCAGCTCGCGGAAGAGGTGCTTCTTGGTGGGCAGGTCCTCGACCACGCTCTCGATCACCAGGTCGGCATCGGCCAGGTCGCCCAGGTCGCTGGTCGGGGTGACCCGCGACAGCGTCGCCGTCCGGTCCTCCTCGCTGAGCTTGCCCTTCTCGACCTGCTTGGCGAGGGCCTTCTCGAGGCCGGCCAGCGTGGCCGCCGCCGTCTCCTCCCGGCGGCTGCGGAGCACGACCTCGATGCCGGCCTTGGCCGCGGTCTCGGCGATGCCCGCCCCCATGATCCCCGATCCGACGATCCCCAGCCGCTTGATGGTCATGGGCCCGATGTTACCGGCCGGTAGCTTGGCCGCTCCAGCCCGCCGGCCGGCTCGCTACCCTGAGCGGGCCATGGCCCTCTCCGGCGCCCTCCACTCGCCGTTGGAGGCGGCCGTGCTGTCGGCGCAACGGGACCGGCTGGTGGCCGGCGCCGCCGGCCGGGTGCTCGAGATCGGCGCTGCCACCGGGCTCACTCTGGCGCACTACGGCGTCGGCCCAGCGGCCCGCTCCGGGGGGATCGGGGCGGTGGTGGCCTGCGAGCCCGACGCCGGGAGACGGCGGCGCCCCCGCCGCGGGCCGGCCGTGGCGCCCGTCAGGGTGACGGTGGTGGCCGCCCGTGCCGCGGCACTCCCGTTCGCCGACTCGTCGTTCGACACCGTCGTGTGCGCGCTCGCCCTCTGCATGGCGCCGTCCCCGGACCGAGTGGCGACGGAGATGCGGCGGGTGCTGCGGCCCGACGGATCGCTGCTCTTCGTCGAGCACGTCCTCGGGCGGAGCCCACTGACCGCCGGGCTCCAGCGGCTGGCGGCCCCGGCGTGGGCTCGAGTGGCGGGCGGGTGCCGGGTCGACGGGGACGCCATCGCCACCCTCCGGGGGGCGGGGTTCGTCGTCGCCGACTGTGAGCGTCCGTCGCCCGCGGGCCGGTTGAGCGCAGGAACCCTGGTCAGGGGCCGCGCCATCCCGAGGAGGGGAACATGACCGGTTTTCTGGCCCTCGTCGGAGGCGACGAATGGGCCGAGGGATGCACCTTCGACGCGTCGCTTCTGGCCGCATCGGGCCAGTCGTCGGTGGTCGTCCTGCCGACGGCGGCCGCCTACGAGCACCCGGACCGGGCGGTGCACCGGGCCGAGTCGTGGTTCGGTGCCCAGGGGGCCACGGTGCGCGGGCTCATGGTGGTGAGCCGGGCCGACGCCGAGGACCCGGAGATGGCCGCGGCCGTCCGGGACGCCCGGTTCGTGTACCTGAGCGGGGGCTCTCCGCTGCACCTGCGGTCGGTGCTCAAGCAGTCGAAGGTCTGGTACGCACTCGTCGATGCCTGGGGGAACGGCGCGGTGGTGGCCGGCTCCGGCGCCGGCGCCATGGTCCTCGGCGATCCCATGATCGACCCCCGCGGCGGGGCGCTCACCCTGGGCCTCGGCCTCATCGAGCAGGTCGCCGTGCTTCCCGAGGCCTCGGCGTGGTCGCCCGAGCGCCTGCGCCGCACGATCTCCCTGATCGAGGACGGCGTCGCCCTGGTGGCCGTCGACGCCCGTACGGCGGTGGTACGGTCGCCCGACGGCTCATGGTCGGTCGACGGGGTCGGCGAGGCGACCGTCCACTTCGGCGGCGAGGCGTCGACGCTCGAAGCCCTCCCGCGATGACGCTTTAGTCGGCCTCGGTGATGGTGACCGACTCGATGACGACGTCGGTGCGGGGCCGGTCCGAGCGATCCGTCTCGACCGCCTCCATCTGGGCGACCACGTCGAGGCCCTTCACCACCTTGCCGAACAGCGAGTACTGCGGCGGGAGACCCACCCCGGACCGGCCGCTGACGATGAAGAACTGGCTGCCGTTGGTGTTGGGTCCGGCGTTGGCCATGGCCAGTGAGCCGACCTCGTAACGGCCGGGGGCGGGGAGCTCGTCCTCGAACCGGTACCCGGGTCCTCCCCGGCCCGTACCGGTGGGGTCGCCCCCCTGGCACATGAAGCCCTGGATGATCCGGTGGAAGATCACGCCGTCGTAGTAGTGGTAACGGGCCAGGACCACGAAGTTGTTGACCGTCCGGGGGGCAGCGGCGGCGTCGAGGGCCGCCGTCAGCGTCCCCACTGAGGTGACGATCTCCGCCGTGTAGCGCTTGGACGGGTCGATGCACATCGGCGGGGCCTCGTCGAACTGCTGGCGTCGCTCGCTGGAGCCGTCCACGGCGGGACAGGGGATCGGCACGGCTGACTCCTCGCTGAGCCCTTCAGGACTCGGTGATGGTGATGGACTTGACGATCACGGGCACCTTGGGCGCCCCGCCCAGGCAGGTCTGGGAGCTGGGGGGGCACGGCTGGTAGAGCTGGTGCTCGATGGTCTGCAGGATGGAGAGGCCGCTGCTCACGTGGCCGAACACCACGTAGGTGCCCTGGCTGTTGAGGGCCGTGGCCGCCGGCCCGACCACGAAGAAGTACTGGGCGGAAGCCGACTTGGGCCCCGAACCGCGAGCCATCACGAGGTCGCCGGGGGCGTACGTGTAGGGCCCGTGCAGGTTGCCCTGGGCGTCGGTGGTGAAGTGCCCCTCGTCGTTGATGGTGTACCCCGGACCCGGGTCGGAGATCGTCTGCGTGCTGGGCGAGCCCCCCTGGATGATGTCGATGCTCGTGTCGATCCGGTCGAAGCTCGATCCGTCGTAGTAGTGGTAGCGGCTCAGGAACACGAAGTTGTTGACGGTGCCGGCCGTCTTGGTGGTGTCCAGGGCGACGACGATCGGCCCCTGGCTGGTGGTGAAGGTCGCCGTGTACTTCTTGGCCGGATCGATGCAGGTCGAGGGGGGCCCGGCGAAGTGGCTGGCCCGCGTCGAAGACCCGTCGGGCTTCGGGCACGGGGGCGGCGTCTGGGTGATCGACCGGCCGGCGGGTACGGCCGGGGCCACGGGCGGGGTGGCGCCGGCCTTCGCCGTCGTCGAGGTCGTCGCCGACGAGGACGGGCTCTTGTTGTTGCCGGTGCTCTGGACCACGAAGAGGACCACGACGGCGATGATGGCGGCCACCGCCAGACCGCCCACGAGACCCTTGCGGCGGTTGGCGCGCCGCCGCTGGGCCGCTTGGTCGGCGGCTGCTCGGGCAGCGGCGTTCTCGCGCTGGCGCTGGCGCTTCTCACTGGGCACGGGCGGGAACGGTAGTGCCGCCCGGGCCCTGCGATCCATGCAGCCCCGCGCCCCGATGCCGGCGTAGATGCGGGCCGGCGGCCGAAAGGCCGCTGGTACCCTCGTCGGGTGCCCGTCCTCGTTCAGAAGTTCGGTGGCACGTCGGTTGCCGACCCCGACCGCATCCGTGCCGTCGCCGACCACGTCGCCCGTACCCGCCGTCGCGGGGACGAGGTGGTGGTCGTGGTCTCGGCCATGGGCAAGGAGACGGACGAGCTGCTCCACCTGGCCAGCCAGGTGTCGGAGAGCCGTCCCGGCCGGGAGATGGACATGCTCATCACCGCCGGCGAGCGCAAGGCCATGGCCCTCGTGTCGATGGCGCTGACCGATGCCGGGTGCCCGGCCGCCTCGTTCACCGGCAGCCAGGCGGGCATCCTCACCGACACCACCCACACCAAGGCGCGGATCGTCGAGCTGCGCGTCGAGCGGATCCGGGACGCGTTGGCGTCCGGCCTGACGCCGGTCGTGGGCGGGGCCCAGGGGGTGTCCACCGACCGCGACGTGACGTTCCTGGGCCGGGGGGGCTCGGACACCACCGCAGTGGCGCTGGCCCGGGCCCTCGACGCCGTGGGGTGCGAGCTCTACACCGACGTGTCGGGGGTGTTCACCGCCGATCCCCGCGTGGTGCCGAGCGCCCACCGGCTCGCCACGGTGAGCTTCGACGAGATGCTGGAGATGGTGGCGTCGGGTTGCCCGAAGCCGGAGATGCGCGCCGTGGAGTTCGCCCGCACCCACGGCGTGCGGCTGCACGTCCGGTCCAGCTTCACGTGGGAGCCCGGCACCTGGATCCAGGAGGAGGACGAGACCATGGAGCAGGCGATCATCTCGGCGGTCATCCACGACAGCTCGGAGGCCAAGGTCACCGTCACCCGCATGGCCGACCACCCGGGCGTGGCCGCCGGCCTGTTCCGGTCCCTCGCCGACCGCAACGTGAACGTCGACATGATCGTGCAGAACTCCGCCCTCGACGGGAGCACCAGCATCTCGTTCACCGTGCCGCGGGCCGACCTGAGCGCCGGCCTCGACGTCTGCCGCGTCTATGCCGCCGAGCACGGTGCCGGGCAGGTGTTCAGCGACGGGGGCATCGCCAAGGTGTCGCTCATCGGAGCCGGCATGAAGTCCAACCCCGGCGTGGCGGCCACCATGTTCGAGGTGCTGGCCAAGGAGGACATCAACATCGAGATGATCTCCACCTCGCCCATCCGCATCTCCTGCGTGGTCCGGGCCGAACGGGTGGAGGACGCCGTCCAGGCCCTGCACGGGGCCTTCGGCCTCGGCGCCGGCAACGAGCCGGTGGCCCTCTGATGGCCCGGGTGGCCGACGACGGCATCGCCGTCGGGGTGTTCGGCGCCACCGGCCAGGTCGGAACGGTGATGCGGGGACTGCTGACCGAGCGCCGGTTCCCCGTCCGCGAGCTGCGCTTCTTCGCCTCGGCCCGCTCCGCCGGCCGCCGGCTCCCCTGGCGCTCGGCGACCGGGGAGGTCGAGATCGCGGTCGAGGACTCCGCCGCCCCCGATACCCGCTTCGACGGTCTGGACGTGGCCCTGTTCAGCAACGGGGCGTCAAACTCCCGGCCCCAGGCCCCACGGGTGGCGGCCGCCGGCGCCGTCGTGATCGACAACTCGTCGGCGTGGCGGATGGACCCCGGCGTCCCCCTGGTCGTGCCCGAGGTCAACACCGACGCCCTGTCCGACATCCCCAAGGGCATCGTGGCCAACCCCAACTGCACGACCATGGTCGCCATGCCCGTCCTCGCACCCCTCCACCGCTCCGCCGGGCTGTGCCGGGTGATCGTCTCCAGCTACCAGGCGGTGTCGGGCGCTGGGCTGGCCGGGGTCGAAGAGCTCGACGGTCAGGTCAGGGCGGTGGCCGACAAGGCCGCCGAGCTCACCTTCGACGGCTCGGCGGTCCAGTTCCCGCCGGCCGTCAAGTTCGCCGCGCCGATCGCCTTCAACGTGGTGCCCTTCGCCGGCAGCTATGTGGACGATGGTTCGGGCGAGACCGACGAGGAACAGAAGTGGCGCAACGAGTGCCGCAAGATCCTCGGGATCCCCGACCTGCCGGTGGCCTGCACCTGCGTGCGGGTGCCGGTCTTTACCGGGCACTCCATGTCGATCCACGCCCGCTTCTCCGGCCCCCTCTCGCCCGCGGAGGCGCTCGCCCTGCTCCGGGAGGCGCCGGGCGTAGAGGTGGTGGACGTCCCCACCCCGCTCGCTGCCGCCGGTATCGACGCCTCGCTGGTCGGGCGGATCCGTCGGGACCCGACCGACCACCACGGCCTCGTGCTGTTCGTCTCCGGGGACAACCTCCGCAAGGGGGCGGCCCTCAACGCCGTGCAGATCGCCGAGGCGCTGCTGCCCCGGTGGCGGGGCTGACCGCCGGGCACCGGCAGGGGATCGCCCCACACTTCGGGCACCCGCCCGCATAGCGCTGCACCGCCTCGGCCATCGACAGCCCGAGCTGGTTGGCCAGCGAGGCGAGCCAGGCCAGGACGTCGGCGAGCTCGGCGAGCTGCTCGTCGGGCGTCCCCTTGCGCGTCGCCCTCGCCAGCTCGCCGATCTCCTCGGCCAGCCACGCCACCGTGGCGGGGACGCCGCGTTCGGCGTCGCGTTCCCCATAGGTGCGGCGCATCAGGTCTTGGAGGTCGGCGAGCGTCACCCGGCGACGGTAGCCCGCACCCGGCCGCCTACAGTCCCGCCGTGCCCGAGGCCCGCGAGTACCCGCAACGCCCGTTCAACCCTCCGCCCGGAGCGGTGGACCTGTTGCTGATCCGGCACGGGGCGTCGGCGCCGTACATCCCCGGGCAGGACTTCCCGCTGGTGGACGGGCACGGCGACCCCGAGCTCGCCCCCGAGGGCCGGGAGCAGGCCGAGCGGGTGGGCGGCCGGCTGGCCGCTGAGCACGTCGACGCCGTCTACGTCAGCTCGCTGCGCCGCACCGCCGAGACGGCCGCCCCCCTGCTGGCGATGACCGGTCTGCGGGCGACGGTCGAGTCCGACCTGCGGGAGGTCATGCTCGGGGATTGGGAGGGGGGCATGTTCCGGCAGAAGGTCGCCGAGGGCGATCCGGTCGCCTTGCGCATGATCGAGGAGCAGCGGTGGGCGGTCATCCCCGGTGCCGAGCAGGACGAAGCGTTCGCCGCCCGGGTGCGGGCGGCGGTCACCCGCATCGCCGCCGCCCACCCCGACCAGCGGGTGGCGGCGTTCACCCACGGTGGGGTGATCGGCCAGCTGCTCGCCCAGGCCAGTGGCGCCCGCCCCTTCGCCTTCAGCGCCGCCGAGAACGGATCGATCTCCCAGGTGGTCGTGGCCGGAGACCGATGGATCGTCCGCCGCTTCAACGACACCGCCCACCTCACGCCCGGGTTCGCGGTGGCCTCCGCTCCTCCGAGCTGAGTCAGCTCCCTGAGGCGGCGATGATGTCATCCTCCACGGCGGCGAACGCCTTGCGGGCGGCGACGAGGACGGGGTCCCACACCGGCCCGAACGGGGGGGCGTATGAGAGGTCGAGGGAGAGGATCTCGTCGACCGCCATCTCGTTCCAGATGGCGGTGGCGAGGACGTCGATCCGCTTGGCGGCGCCCTCCCGGCCGACGATCTGGGCGCCCAGTAGCCGACCGCTGCGCCGCTCGGCGATCATCTTGACCCGGATGGGACGGCTCCCGGGGAAGTACCCGGCCCGGGTGCTCGAGTCGATCGATGCGGTCACGAACTCGAACCCGGCCGAGCGGGCCTCGCGCTCCGACAGCCCGGTGCGGGCGACTTCCAGCTCGCAGACCTTCGTGACCGCCGTCCCGATCACCCCGGGGAACGTGGCGTAACCGCCCCCGAGGTTGATCCCCGCCACCCGGCCCTGCTTGTTGGCGTGCGTTCCCAAGGCCACGACCACCCGCCGCCCGGAGACCCGGTGCATCGACTCGACGCAGTCGCCCGCCGCCCAGACGCCGTCGACGGGTGTCCGCATCCGTTGGTCCACGGCGATGCCGCCGGAGGTGCCGGTGGGGATGCCGGCGCCGGTGGCGAGTCCGACGTTGGGACGGACACCCAGGCCGAGCACCACCAGATCGGCGGGGAGAGTCGTCCCGTCCTCGGTGCGCACGGCGGTGGCCCGGCCGGCGCTCGTCTCGATGGCGGCCACCGGCGCATCGAGCCTCAGGCCGATGCCCAAGCCCCGCACGGCGTCGGCGATGAACCCCCCGACGTCCTCGTCGAACATCCCGACCGGGGTCCCCGAGCGATCCACCACGGTCACCTCGAGCCCGCGCCGCTTCATGGCCTCGGCGATCTCGAGGCCGATGTAGCCGCCGCCGACCACCACCACCCGGCGGACGCCGTCACCCTCGAGCTCGGCGCGCAGGGCGACGCCGTCGTCGAAGACCTGCACACCGTGGACGTTCGGCGCGTCCATGCCGGGGATGGGTGGGCGGTAGGGGGTGCTTCCCGTGGCCAGCAGGAGCTGGTCGAAAGGCTCCGCGTAGCGGCGGCCGCCGTCGACCTCGACGACCTCCACGGTGCGGCTCTGCAGGTCGATGCCCACCACGTCGCAGCCCATCCGCAGGTCCACCCCGGCCCGGATGTGCTCCTCGGGCCTCCGGGCGATGAGCTCGTCCATGGACGTGACCTCACCGCCGATCCAGTAGGGGATCCCGCAGGCCGAATAAGAGCTGTACCGGCCCCGCTCGAAGGCCACGATCGAGAGGTCGTCCTTCGGGCGGCGCCGGCGGGCCTGGCCGGCGGCCGACATTCCGGCGGCGTTGCCGCCGACCACCACCAGCCGCTCATTCACCACGGCGGACGAGGGCGGCCACGTGTCGGGGACATGGACGGCCGAGGCTACTGGGAGGGGCCGCGATCGGCCGCCGGCCCCGGGGACAGGTCACCGCCCCCCGGGTGGCGAACTCTGGCTCGTGCCCATGGGAGAAGGCGGTTCCCCCGACGCCGACGCCGACCCGGCGCCCTCGCGGCGCCTCTCCCGCCGCCGGCTGCTCCAACTGGGCGCGAGCGCCGGCGTCGGACTCGCCCTCGGTCCCGAGGTGGCGGCCCGGGCGGCCGACACGCCGCGGGCTGGCACGGTCGCCCGGTCGCCCGGTCTGGGCGCGGTCGAGCACGTGGTGTTCCTCATCCAGGAGAACCGCTCGTTCGACCACTACTTCGGCACCCTGCGAGGGGTCCGGGGCTTCGCCGACCGGACCGGGGCGAGTATGGCCCAGCGGTGGCCGGGCGGGGCCGGCCACGTGCCGTCGGACCGCCTGCTCCCCTTCCACCTCGACAGCTCGGCGCCGGCGGGCGCCTGGGTGAACGACATCACCCACGCCTGGGACGCCCAGCACGCATGCTGGGACGGCGGGCGGATGGACCGGTGGGCGGTGGTGCACCCGCAACAGGACGGGCCGGCGGCGGGCACGGCCACGATGGGCTACTACCGGCGCTCGGACCTGGCCTTCTACTACGCCCTGGCCGACGCGTTCACCATCTGCGACGCGTACCACTGCGCCGTGCTGGGCCCGACGTTCCCCAACCGCCTGTTCTCGTTGAGCGCCACCATCGATCCGGAAGGCAGGAAGGGTGGGCCCGCCGTCGACAACTCGGGTGCCACCGGGGGCTACCGCTGGACGACGATGCCGGAGCGCCTCGAAGCGGCCGGCGTGAGCTGGAAGGTGTACGAGGTCCCCCTGTCCGGGCAGTCGACCAGGTCGGCAACAACGTCCTACCGCTCTTCCGCCAGTACCAGGATCCGACCACTTCCCTCTACCGAAACGCCTTCCTGCCGGTCTACCCGGGCGAGTTCGAGGCCGACGCCGCATCCGGCGCCCTGCCGCAGGTCTCCTGGGTCCTGGCTCCGCCCGGCTTCGACGAGCACCCGCCCTCGCCCGGTGCCTACGGGGCCCTGGTGGCCGGGGAGGTGCTGCGGGCCCTCACCGCCAACCCCTCGGTGTGGGCGCGGACGGTCCTGTTCATCAGCTACGACGAGAACGGTGGGTTCTTCGACCACGTCGTGCCCCCGACCCCGCCGCCGGGAACGGCGGGCGAGTACCTGACCCAACCGAGGCTGCCGGCGGCGGCCGGAGGCGTCCGGGGCCCGGTCGGGCTCGGGTTCCGGGTGCCGATGCTCGTGGTGTCCCCGTTCAGCCGCGGCGGCTGGGTCTGTTCGGACACGTTCGACCACACGTCGATGCTGCGGTTCCTCGAGACGCGCTTCGGGGTGGAGGTCCCGAACCTCTCGACGTGGCGGCGGTCGGTGACGGGTGACCTCACGGCCACGCTCGACCTCGCCCACCCCGATC
>Ga0102924_1004775_pt1 | contig 13440 bp, 19 predicted proteins | sample PaiPotPPM11metaG_FD_80116 | JGI IMG/M metagenome (GOLD analysis project Ga0102924, IMG submission 80116) | Iron sulfur acid spring bacterial and archeal communities from Banff, Canada, to study Microbial Dark Matter (Phase II) - Paint Pots PPM... ... | reverse complement strand
GAAGGTGTCAAAACTAGGAAGCCATTTCGCAAGATTATTTCTATTCTTGACCCACAAGTATTATCTTTTCAGATTGATTGACGGTTTTCAATTACCCCCAGAAATCATTGCAGTGGCAACTACAAGCTAAGGGGATACAAGAAGAACAAGATGAAGAAGGATGCTAGGAAGGGTAGGGCAATGAACTTGGAGCCCAAATGGTTCACACACCTTTGAGCCCACATTGGAATATTACTGGTTATGTGTTGAGCTCGTAAGATTGGTGGCTTGAATACAGTGTGAGCACTTTTTTTGTCACGTTATCTGATTCATCCAATGGACAGACATATATCGAAGAACAAGCTTCGTCTAATAATTATTCACTTCACTTGGCCTCAGGCAGTACTTATACCCTAACTTTGTATAATGATGCTTTCTAGGCTGGTGACGATAAGCAGGTAACTGCTACTTTTACATTGTCTTATGATTAACACTATCTATACTTTTTATGCTTATAGTTTGAACAGACTCTGATTTTTACCCTCTATAATACATAGCCACACTGCTCCTTTCTCCCTCTTGTTCTATCCTGTTGGTAACAGGTGATAACAGAGGTAATGAGGTGATAGCAATGATAACAGAACTGGTATCAGATGATAACAATAGCTATAAGCTTCCTCTCATTAAATTAGTGGAGACAAAAAATATGATGGTATTAACACGAGAGGAAAAGCGAAGACTTGTCTTAGATCTATACGATCAGGGAAGAACATACCGTGAAATAGCCAAAGAGGCAAGAATATCTCCACGTGATATTGGTATTATACTAAGGAAGGCATAGCAGAATAACCAAAGACAACAACAAGAAGACTTGGGTAGGAATGATGGAAAAGCAGCAGAACCGTTAGACAAAACTACTCAAGCTTACAGGTTATTCTCAGAAGGAATGAAGCCTATTGAGGTTGTTGTGGACTTAGGTCTTAATGGAGAAGAGACAATCAGGCTGTACAAAGAGTTCTGGAAGTTAAAGCATCTAAATGAGTTATATCAGATCTATCCTGAGATAAAACATACACTTCCTAGCTTTCTAAAGCTACATAAATCATTGAAAAGACAAGGTATGGGACCTAAGAATGTAGAGTGGTTTGTTGATATTCTAAAAAGTGCTGCTTATGATATACCTGCTCTTGAAGTGCAGATTGAATATGTAAAGAGTGAGCTAGAAGATATACAACATAAAAAGAATAAGTCCATAAATGAAGTGAACGAGCTAAATGATCGTATGGCATATTTACAAAGTTCCGAGCAATCATTAAGTTAATCTTGTAATGGTTTAACAGAGAACATAGAAAATTTTAAAAATGAACAGGAGCGGCTGGACACGTTTACTGAAATGTATGAGGCTGACAAGAAATACAATAAAATCAAAAAGATAGCTGAAGAGCATATCAACAACTTCTTAGAGGATCGAAAAATATTGGTGTCAGCAGCTGTTATAGCAGTCAGCGAAGCCTTGAAAATGCATCCTCACCTGTCCATCAAGTAGTCATTCGGATAACGTCGTACTGGTGAACTCGATGGAACCCCATTGAAAGAATAGCACTGTTGGCTATACTTTTTGAATAAAGGGGCAGATTCAACACCTGCGCAAAAAATTGAATCACGTTCTGCAGTAACGTCAATGGCCTGAAAACTTTCGGCTCGCATCTTGGGAGTATTTGATCCATCACGGGTTTCAAGGGCAATTGCTTTTGCTGCCGAGAGACAGCCTGACCAAAGTCGCAAACCAATGCTTTTTCGATATTTTTCGTTTGTCTCATGAGTGTTGTAACGTCTTACTATATCATCAACACGATTAAGGACAATTTCTTTAATAATCTCGGAAAAATTTTCAAACAAGCCAGTTCCACCGGATTGACAATCACTATAGATATAATTACCGAGCATTTCATTTATTTCAAGAACTAGTTGAGTCCTCTCATTAATGTCCATCGTGACTTTTAACTGAGATGAATCAACCAATTTGGATGCCCACAAATAGACTGTCCCCATGTTAGTATCTGGCATAGTTTCTGTCTCAGGCTCTAGCCCTATTAAAGTAGATAGTTGGATATGGTAACCCTGGAACTTTTAAGAAATATCATAGATTCACATTGCGCAAATGGACTGAAACCTAGTTCTGACAGGATTTTTTAAATGGATTTTTTACATTTAAATTATTTCTCTAAAGTACGTGTCTAATGACTTTGTGATGTTTCAGAATGATTACAATACAACGTTGAGATTAAGACTGCTCAATAACTATAGAGACTCCTACTTTCCTTTTGTTACTTTTTTCCTTTTTCCAGTCCTTTGTACGTCAAATCTTATACCCGCTGCATTATCAATATGTTCTGCCTTCTTAATTACAATAATCATTTCTCCATTACGTGCTTCCCATGACCAGTCTAGCTGATCGCCTTCTTTTAATTGCCATTGTTTGACAATACTCATTGGTACAACAGTACGAAGCGAGGCAAAATTACTTGATGCCTTTGCTAACGTAGTTTTCTCTGCCACACGTAATATCATATTTCTTCTATTTGTATAGCTTGCTAATATGCATTACCTCAGTCATTACCTTAATATACGAGTCCATAACGCCTATAAGGTAATGAACAAGGTAATGCATCAGTTTTGCGGGGAAATTGGACGTCTGGTAAAGAATGAACAGAACGTAGGGATGGCGATTGCAGACGAGATTCACAACTTCAAGGAATACGGAAAACAAGAATGCAACGGCCATCAGGTGACAGAGTGAGGAGGAATAGTGACATCTGAGTTGCCAGTAGAGGAATTATTGTTCTCTGCAGGTGGTGGATTTCTGTTTGGTACCGCTGCTGGATATGCTATAAAGAAAGTGATGAAAATAGCCGCAATAGTTGTTGGTTTGTTTGTGGCTGCACTTGCATACTTATCATACAAGGGATTGATAGACGTAAAATGGGTTGCAATGGAGAATGTTACAAGAAGAGCATTGACGAATGCTTCCGAACAGGTTGTTCACGCGCTTAACAATACAGCAACACAATTTGGAGCGCATCCAACTACTGTCTCGGCAGCAGGGCTACCAACAGCAGCTGCGATTGGATTTGTTCCTGGAATGTTGACGGGGTTCAAGAAGGGATAACAAATGATTGAAATTGACATCATACTTGGAAGTAAATACGAATCTCCGTGGATGGAAGATATGATTTGTTTGTCAGTCGCGCCAGTGTTAATCCTAGCCAAATCTGTTCTTGCAAATTGCGGAATTGGCCTTGTCAACACGGCATGGAGTGTTCAGCTGCAATCAGACGACGGTGGTGAGAATACGTAAATGAGTAAACATGGTAAACTGATTAATGTACTTATGAAATTGCACTTAATAGAAGATAGTCAAAGAAGCATCAAAGAAATTCGAAGACGGATAGAACATTACGAAAAGAGGAATATAGACCTTATTTCAAAATGGCCTAACGGCATGCCAGAATGGGTACAGAAAGAGATTATGAACGTAAACACCAAAATCAGAGAATTAAAGTGGACAATATACGATGATTGAGAGGTCAGCATAGAAGTACAAAAATGAGAAGAACTCAATTCTGTAGCAATCGTTTAATCTTGATCTTAACGGTAAAATGCCATTATCGTTGAGATCTATCATCATTTGATTCCTAGGAGTAAGCTATTGTATGAAGTTCGTATTGCTCTTTGTGTCATAACCTAAATTGGCCATAGTCAACACCTTAAAGCCATTATCGTGTAGATATTTTATTAATTGATCAAAAAGACTTACGTTAGTGATGTAGGGTTGGTTAGTAGCTAAATCTACGTCATGAAATGTGATTAGAGGAATTGCCTTGATTACTCCGTCGTTGTTATATTTATTCTGGCTGTTAACCACCTTTACGAAATCTGCGAATATGGCGGCATTGTTAAACGAATCCTTTATTTCGTCTACATCAAAGGACAAACTTCTAACAGCGTATCTATTTGCGTAAGTCAGCTTGCCATCAGACGAATACGTCCCACAATCTTTCTGAGGTGTCTTCTTATATCCATTGCAATGTAGAAACATAAGTGGTTCAGTACCTGATCTAGCCATGTAGTAGTATTTGGCCACTAAATTTACTACAGTAGCGTTTTTTGATCCTTCGTTATATGGATAAGCAAAGGTTGTGACATTATACCCATGATTTGCAATACATTGTTTCGATCCACCTATCTCTAAATTTAATGCAATTGGGGATAGATGATTTAGATGCCGGTGATTCATAGTGTGTGATTCTATATCCATTCCATCCTTGTGCATTTCAGCTATGTCTTGCCAATTAGTCCTGTTAAGGAATCTAGCAGTTCCGCTAATTCCTGTCTTGTTACATATTATGAAGAATGTAGCCTTGAAACCGTATTTGTCTAAAATGGGCTTGGCGTATATGAAATCGCCTTTCAGGTTATCATCAAAAGACAGAAGAACCACTTTATTAGGAGTAGTACCTAGACCTGCACCGTTTGCAGAAGCTTTTTCTTGTTGGCTTTGACGCGATTCATTAGAAGGAAATTGAACCTGACTCTGAGCGGCTATATGCATGACACTTGTCGTCACTATTGTTGCAATCGCACTTGCAAGTAAAGCCTGAAGAATCCTTCGTTTGCACTCGATCATCGTACGCAGTTACTGAAGCTGATGTATAATCATTGTCCAACCAAAGATTGGGAATAAAGTATATTTTATTTATAATCTAGAACTACATTTTTACATATTTTCGCATATTTGACGAAATTACAACAGGGTATTCTCCTTATTGTCTTCACAGCTTTCACCACCTTCACGTCACCCTGTCCACATTCAGATACCGTCACATCTTGTGAATTTGATCCATCACAGGTTTCAAGGTCAATTATTTCCTCTTCCAGTCTATGACGCCTTTGTGAACTAATAATACCGAGTCAAACATGACCCATTTTTATAGCTCAACTCGTTACCTAATGTATAAAATTTTGTCCACACATGGGGTCTAACCTTTGTTCTCTTTAGTCTAATTCTGGCACGTTCTCTTTATGTCAAGATATGGTGACGATTGACATCCTTTGTATCATGACCTCATAGAATTCTATAAAAAGCAATATCGAAAGTTGAATAATGAGCGATATTGGGAGAAGTTTTATCATGTGGTGCCACTTGAATGGATTGTCGAAGGTAGGAAATTCCTTAGTTCGTTTAAACTTCTCGTAGACAATAATTTATTTGAGTCATAAGTCAATGTTAGATTTAGCGGTTTCTCCCATCCATCAACGGAATAAGTGGAAAAGCATATGTTTTCCCACTGTGCTTAGTAACTGACGCTAAAACATTCCGTTAGTATTAGCGGCTTCGGCTGGATCTGGTACCTCCTGAAGTACATCCCAATGTTCTACCATTTTCCCATCGGTATTGAATCTGTAAATATCAACACCAGCTATACCCCTGTCATTCGGATCATCATTATACAGGTTGATGAAGTTTACATGTGCCCACACCCAGTCGTCACTTGCAATAATACGATACACCTCTACAAGCAAATTTTGCCTTGCTCCAACAACACTGCTAAAGAACTCGCCCAAGGCTTTAGCGGTAGTGGGAATTATGGGATTATGCTGGATGTAGTCAGGCACCAGGTACTTTTCAGCAGCCTGCACAGGCTGTTTTTTGTTGATCATTTCGCCGTAGAAGGCAAGAACAGCCTCAACATTGCGTTTACTTTGCGCATTATGTGCGATAATTAGAGGTTTCATTTTATTTCATCAAATCCAATATTTGCGCTTTCATTATATCCAGCTCTTCATCTGATTTTTCACGAACTGCACGGAGTATTTCTTCTGCATCCTTTCCCACGGGCGCTCTAATAGGAGCTGGCACTTGTTCAGAAATTTGGATTACCCTTGCAGCAGCCTCGGAAGCAGGTAAGCCGGCGTTTTGCATTTTGTTAAGTGCCGTTGTGAATTGATCAAAATATTTTCCGTATAGATTTTTTTGCTCAACTGTCATGTTTTCTGAAACCTGTTTCAATTGAGTGGCAGTCTTAGCGGGACCACCTGTGAGCATGCTGCCAGGCTGCACCATTATAAAATCGATACCGAATGGTTTTAATTCAGTGCGATAGACATCTGCAAATGCCTCCATAGCTGCTTTTGAAGCACTCGATGGCCCGCTGAAGGGAAGCGGAAAACGTCCTGTCATTGATCCGATCTGAACAATTCGCCCTTTTGCTATACGTAACAAGGGCAAAAAAGCATGGATGGTAGCCAGGCTGCCAAAAACGTTTACTTCGAATTCGTGGCGAACGGCACTAAGCGATAAAACCTCCATCGGCCCAGGAGTGAGCACACCGGCATTATTAATGAGGAGATCCAGCCCATCCCCATTAAGTGATTTTCTTACCTTCTCCTTCCAATTGTTTACCTGTTCTTCCTTAGTGATGTCGATAATAGTAAGGGTAATATCACCACCACCGGCTGATTGGTTTTTTTTAGATTCTGAAATGGCTGTACCAAACACCTGGTAGCCCTTAGCTGAAAATCCTAGTGCGAGTTCCCGTCCAAGGCCGCTGCCAGCCCCGGTGATCGCCACTGTGGGTCCTCTTTGTTTCCTTGCTTGCATTATGACCTTTCTCCTCACAAGAGTCTCAGAAACGGTGTTACCACGCTCTTATACAATTAAGACTACTTTGCCCCTTGGATGTGCCTCTTTTTGGTAGTCAAGTGCCTTAGCAGCTTCATCCAATGAAAATGTCTTGTCTATATTCACTTTAATATTATTTTGATCTACCCGCTCTGCCAATTTGGTCAATCGCTCTCTGGTCGCCTGAGTAAATTGAGATAGTGCTTTGACTCCATATTGATTCATTAGTTCGGAATTTGGTTGTTCTAACATAGAAACAATTATGCCGCTACCTTTCTTCAATACCTTAAAAGACCTCTTGTACGTATCACCAGCAACAGTGTCAAAAACTGCATCATAATCATGTATCATATCTTCGAAATTCTCTGTCTTGTAGTCTATCACTTGATTAGCTCCTAATTCTTGTACAAACTGTTTATCACTTGTACTTACTGTTGTTGCTACGTATGCGCCTAGATGTTTTGCAAGCTGTATAGCTATAGATCCTATTCCTGCTGCGCCGCCATGAATTAGGATCTTTTTATCTTTCGATAATCCAATATTTTCTACAAGTGCTTGCCAAGCACTAACACCAACAGTTGTTAAAGCTGCAGCTTCTATATGATTTAGCGTTCTTGGTTTGGGTGCGATGTTATCTTCGTTTGCCAAAGCCAATTCTGCAAATGCTCCCGAGCCACCGCTGAAGACGGCTGAGGCTTGTCCGTATACTTCATCTCCCTGTTTAAGCCCTGAAGTAGACACGCCTTCTCCAAGCTGTTTGATAACACCAGAGAAATCTGCTCCTAGGGTTGATGGGAACTGAAGCGGTGCCATTTGCTGGAAGTATCCTTCGCGGATTTTCCAGTCGGCCGGATTTACTCCAGCTGCCTTCACATTAACCAGAATCTTTCCTGAGGACGGAGTTGGCTCTGATGCCGAATTTTCGACCTCAATTACGTCGCTACCACCATATCTATTTATCTGGATAGATTTCATAATTTGTTATACAAATAACAAGTATTAAAGTGAGGTAGTATTTTCATAGTTACTAACTAATTATTGGCTTACCCGATGATTATGACATAGTGAGTTAGTATGGTATTAGTTAGTATGGTATTACTTACATACTTAGTAAGCGGCTTCCACCTCTCTTAGGTAATTCCTATTCGTTATTATGTTGTAATGACAACGTAGGCATGTTGATACCACTTCTGTTTTTGATTGCGCCAAAAGCATATGCAGACTCTAAGCATTGTGACCATGACGGCTGGCAATGGTTGTTGTACTAATGAGGAGGTAGGTACCGTTTCCTTTGGGCGGGTGGAGGCGGTATTGGTATTGGAGTTTTTGGCATTGGTGTTATTGGCGTTGTCATATGTTACTGACGGTGGTGTGTGTGAAACTAGTGTTAATATGTAATGTGTATGGCGTGCATGTATTGTTTTAGATGTAATTATTGTTATTCTTGTCATTTCAAAATCGAGAGGGCCGGAATTATCCTGTACTCTTTACTACTTTTACTATCCGCAGCAAAAGAGAGTACACAAATATTCTATCGTTTCGTATTCCGAGCGTAATGGAAGAAAAAGAATGGAAACCGTTTAGGAATTCGTTGGATAAGTCAGACCGAAAGAAATTTGATCAAATGTTTTCGGTTGCCCACTTGTTTAACTCGGCGTCCTCCTATGCAGCGAACCCTATCCGAATACAGCCGATTTTTATGTCCATCATATTTCACCACTATAAACATTGGATAGAATGCTGCACATGATGGAAGAGATTTGGTTGAAATTCTCATAGGATGTTCAGGCTGGGTGGCTGGACGGACGTATTCTATCCTGATAAAGAGACAAAGCCTCTTCGATATTATTCTCAGTTCTTTAATACGGCAGAAATGGACGCCTCTTTCTACGAAAAATCCTATTCACATATGACAAAGGGGACATTTATCGAAGGATAAAAAATACAACGCGCTTATTTATTACCCATGAATCCCAAAAATGGTAACGATTCTGGCAAGAATACAATATAGAATTTTCTGAACAGACTACAAAAGAGCAAGCAGCATGACGAATTCTATTGTAGTGCTTGCCATAGTACTACCGTCTTAGATGAGATTTTGCATCATTTTTATGGCCTCTTGGATTTGCACTTCATTTGTCCCTTGGTATTTCATAATCTGCGCGATTTCTACGCAGACCCTGCACGTAACCAGGTCTAAGTAGCGATATACTTTGTTTGTTCAATTTACTCATATATTTAACCCATTCAGCAAGCTCTTTTTTCAAACTGACAGTTGGTTCCTCTTTTAGACTACGGAGTATGATTCTGAGTTGATTAGTGCCGAGAATAATCTGAAATGTTATCCTCCTGCAATGCAAGTCCTTAAGCGGGTCTCCATCTTTCATGCTTGACATTGCTTTGCACAATCGAAACTGTGAATCGTCCAATGAGACTGCAACGAACCAATTGTTTTAGTGTGTTCGAAAGGTCTCCAATCTTTACTTCGATTGGGACCTGCGTCTATGGCCGCTACAGAAAATCTAAGATCATTTGCGGTTAATCTAAGATCATTTGACTACTGTGTGTGTTATTTCTCGGTAATGATGATATCAGGAAAATATAATCAGCTGTAACAGTGTTTGTTTTACCATCTATGGCAGATACCGTATCCCCGCAGAATGATCCATCGTAGCACTTATTAAGAATATTATAGTAGTGTCTACATTATATGATGCTTAAACCAATCATAATATTTTTGATTGCATCCGTAGCTGCAGCAGGAATTCTGATGCTGGCTGTATTGGCTGCGACTGCAAATGCACAGGAGAATAACAGTACTGGAAATGCACAGCAGCCTGTAGCCGGTTGTGGTCCTGGTACTGATAATTCGACATGTAATACAACGTCTACTCCATCACCATCTACACCAACAACACCAACATCAGGCTGTGGTCCTGGTACTGATAATTCGACATGTAGTACAACGTCTACTCCATCACCATCTACACCAACAACACCAACATCAGGCTGTGGTACTGGTACTGACAATTCAACATGCAAAACTACAACCCCTAGCATACAGCCAACCAATATGACAAAGCCTACTAACAATACCGGAAATTTGAGTGCGGATTTGGCCAACAGCATGCTGGCCGTGCATAATAGCGAGCGCGCTGCCGTTGGGGTCCCGCCGCTCGTGTGGAACAACACGCTCGCCGCCCAGGCCAAGACTTGGGCCGAACATCTGGCGACAACAGGCGAGTTCGCCCACTCGACTTGCTGCGGAGCCTTCACAAAATACGGTGAGAACATTGCAGGCTTTTATCCCGATCAGCCGATGACCAAGTGGCCGGCGGGCTGGGTCGCCGAAAAGAACCATTATGATGGCGGCCCTCTCCCGCCGGATACACCGGCGTCAGGCCCCAAAGCAATCGGGCATTACACGCAGATGGTTTGGCGGACCACGACCTCGGTTGGTTGCGGGACCGCCAGTGGTGGTGGTCATCCATTCAGCATTCTGGTGTGCCAATACAGCCCGCCAGGCAACATCTTTGGGCAGAAGCCGTATTAGGAGTCTTGTTCCTGTCACTGTAAGCAAGTCGTTCGCACTCGCTGATCTTAAAGAACAAAAGATCCGAGTCAATGCCATTAGTCCTGGTCCGATCGACACACCTGGCCTCAATGGCCAGTAACAGGGCGAATTACCTCGCCTCAGGGTCGAATTCGAAGTAGCGAAAGCCGTCTCATTTCTCGGATGACAGCAGTTTCGTCACCGGCACAAATTTGAATTTTTATAAGGATTTACGCCGATCCTGACTCGCAGTTAGTGCTAATCCGTAAACGGTCTCAGTACAATTAATTTTAACCCTTCGTATGATCACTTATGGTTTTAATAGGATTTTCAGACACGCTCAGTTTGGCACAGTCAATTGGAATAGTGGGAACAATGGCACTGTATTTTTCGAAGAGGCAATACAGGCTCTATCGAGTGACATAGAAACGAGGGTTCTAAACGACTTAGGCGAGAAATTTCACGACATGGCCACATTGGCAATGTATGACCCTTCGATAGTACGAATGATAGACTCACAGGCCTATCCGAACAAAAGAGAAGTGAGATGATTAAGACTTTATCTCTACTCACCATACCATTGCTTATTCCTTGGAGCAACTCCGTGCGTGGTCTTGTCAGAGTGATAGTTGGGTACTGGAAATATCAACTGGACCAAGACATGGAGTGTTCAGCTGCAATTAGATGATGGTGGTGAGAATACGTAAATGGGTAAACATGGTAAACTGGTTAATGTACTTATGAAATTGCACTTTTTAGAAGACAGTCAAAGAAGCATTAAAGAAATTAGAAAACAAATAGAACGTTACGAAAAGAGGGATTTAACTCCTGGTTGGTGTAGACTTTTTCCTTTCGTGTTGCGACAATGTTGTTTGTTGCAGATTATCCAAGGTTCTATTCCTTGCTTATCTCCTATTGACGCAACCTAAGCATTCGCTATGTCTCTTTTTCATATAGACTTCTTGTTCAAAAAATTTTAATCCATGAGATAGTTTATCTGAGAGTAAAATATGTTTATGTAATAGATTACTCATATTGAACCTGCCATCATCGCAACTTTTATTAGTATTCTTCTGGTTCCTTTGAGTAATGGGGTCAGAAAAGATCTCTTTATACGTCCTCTTAATAGTTGTAATTGCTGTAGTATGGTCAATAGCATCCCACTACAATTCTGTTACCATAATCACCACTAGTCAGATTATTCAAAAAGCAGCCGCAACAAATGCTACCGACGGTGTTACCAGTTCCAACCTTACACTTGGAACTCCGCATTTAATAGGGACGGAATATCTTAAGACAACTAGTCCGAAGCCATCAGTTGTCAATGGAACACATGGTTTGCTAGTATCCTTTGCAGGTAGTTTTGTACTTAATAATGGATTAAATGCTACGGACACTGGCAAGGTCTTCATCACCAATATAACTGGTGGCGCAGACCATTCACAGGGACAAGGTGTTTTCATAACTAAGAATGGAATGGCAACTTTTATTTATCTAGGGATAGGCCCCCCTGGCAGTAGTGGAGACATTGGTACTATATTTTATCCAAAAGCAACTGGAACCTTGGCTTACCTGGAAAATAAAATAGCTATCTACAAGGATGAGACATTTAAATCGGGAAATGCGATAGTCAAGCAATGGGAATTCAAATAATCTAGTAGAAATGAGCTTGGTTAGAATGTCAATGATATGTCCTATTCGCAGTTAATGTCATGAAGGAATTACTCGGGTTCTTTTTTCAGTAAGCAGTGGTTACCTACTAAGTTACAGGTATCTACTTCCAAACAACTTGTGGTTGTTGAGGCCCGAAATTATTCTGACCATCGTTAGCACAGATTGAATTGGTACAGTTATTTTCTTGATTAAGTTTCTACTGTGAAAGATAAAATGATTAAACAGCTTCACTCCCTTGAGGGGAGTATTTTTGTTTTTAAATCCTTAGGTAGAATAAATATACAAAAATATTAGGAATGCAAGTTCTTAATCCATGCTATCATCAATGTTTGCAGTGCGGAATAATCTTTGAATGTAAAAATAATTATTGCGCAAAACCATTTCAACACGGTAGATGTAGGTTATGTTATTCTCTCTAACTATCTTCTCATTCTAGCTATTGCGAGATAGAGCATCAATTAATTGCCCTATTATTCCAGGTAGATTCACTGATTTCCGTTCCTTCTTTCCAGTATTACAGCGATTCGATGGTTGCAATAATACTTGCATGTTCATGTCAAACAATTGCTAACTACGTTTCCCCTCTTTACAAGGAATGCTTTTTGGGCGACTAACTGTCATGCTAGGAACATATCTGTATTAGCAGACCAGACAAACCTCAAAAGATGGAAGCGTAGCGTCAGCTATGGACATAGATGGATAGCAGAAGCTGTTTTCTCTTCCATTAAAAGAATATTCGGTGAATATGTAGTAGCTAGAACATTTCCTCATATGGTAAAAGAAATCCTACTGAAAGCAACTCTATACAATATGTTCAATCGGATGTTCTAGTTAGAAATATGAATAATCTAAAATCCTAATTAATCATGCGACAGAGCACGAATTAACATCCAATCCAATGAGGCCCATTTCCTATGAAGTAGATCTTTGTTTTTAATAGAACATCTGTTTATTGAAATGTGGTGTTCCAATCTTTCATGTTGCAAGCAAGATCATTGAGGACTGAAAAGGACGACAATGGTTTGCATGGATGCTCGAAGCCTCTCGGTTCGGGCTATCTTTTAACGTGTTACCTATCTGGGAGAAGATCCCGATTCTCAAGAAGCATTAGAATTTCTTTGTCTTGCAGAAGGTGCTGAGGTTACCCATTATGAAGTCTTGAGTGCGATGACAAAAGGCATCAAAAATAAGCGGTTCCCAGTAAAGGTAAAATCCATACTCAATCAAGAAAAAAAACACCTACTTTTATGCACCCAATTGGCTAAGAAAAATGCCGCTGCTCCTTTGAAATAGTTGCGCTTTTTCATTTTTTTTCAGTGTGCGTCGTCTCATAGGCGATATTTTACTCGGATCAGAAATGGGTTATTGCATGCGGTTAACTTATCAGCTTGAAACTAACAAAGCCATTTAAGTCAAACCTGAGTCGTCTTTATCATCTCATAGGGTAAATACATTTTACCATGATGTTTGTCTATAATAAGCTGTGATCGTCTGAAGTAAATTCCATATTACAACGCCTGCAAATAAACCTAGTCATTCCCTTCAGTGGTGT
>Ga0102924_1004773_pt1 | contig 13448 bp, 9 predicted proteins | sample PaiPotPPM11metaG_FD_80116 | JGI IMG/M metagenome (GOLD analysis project Ga0102924, IMG submission 80116) | Iron sulfur acid spring bacterial and archeal communities from Banff, Canada, to study Microbial Dark Matter (Phase II) - Paint Pots PPM... ... | reverse complement strand
GGACTGGCTATCCCTTGACCGAGCCCGCGACCGCGGCGCGGATCAGCTGGCGCTGGGTGCCGGCGAACAGGATCACCAGCGGCAGGCTTGCGATCACGACCGCGGCGGCGAAGATCGTGTAGGCGCTCTCGTTCAGCCCGTAGAAGTTGTAGATGCCGCGGGTGACCGGGAACAGGTTCGCGCTGGTCCCCGCGAGCAGCACGACGGGGCCGATGATGTCGTTCCAGACCTGGAGCATCCCGTACAGGAAGGTGATCAGCAGGGCCGGCCGGGTGAGCGGGACGACGACCCGGAGCAGATAGGTCAGGTAGCCGGTGCCGTCGAGCCAGGCCGCCTCGTCCAGTTCGGCCGGGACCGCGAGGACGAACGCGTAGATCAGCACCACGCCGAGCGGCAGGCTGGGCCCGAAGCCGACGTGCAGAATGATGTACCCGGGCATGTTGTTGTACAGGTCCAGTATCCGCGCCTCGATGAACAGCGGGATATAGGCCAGGGGCAGGAACAGGCCGATGACCAGCAGCGTGTACAGCTGCCGGTGCCCCCGGACCAGGCGCCGCGCCAGCGGGAACGCGATCAGCAGGGCGAGGACCGTCGACAGGGCGGAGGCCGCCACCGAGTAGATCACCGTGTTGACGAGCTCGCGCGCGAGGTCGGCGCCGGTCCAGGCCTGCGAGAAGTTGCTCAGGTCGGCGCTGGCCGGCGGGGTCATCGGGGACCGCAGGAAGTGCGCCGGCGCCTCGAACGCGATCATCGCCACGTACAGCACCGGCGCGAGGAACACCACCGCGATCAGCAGCCCGGTCACCAGGCGGGCCCAGAAGCGCCTGCGGCGCAGCAGCGCCGTCTGCCGCCTCTTCGGCGTGCTCGTGGGCCGGCTCGCCGGCCGGATCGAAGTAGCCGTCATGCCAGCAGGCGCGCTTCCCTGTGTCGCAGGAACATCATCAGCGGGATGGCCACGATGAACGTCATCAGGAACAGCACGGTGCCCAGCGCGGCGCCGTAGCCCAGGTTCGAGTCGGTGAACGCCGCGGTGAACGACAGCATGCCCAGCGTCATCGTGCCGTGCTGCCCTTCGGTCAGCACGTAGATCAGGTTGTAGGTGGTGAACGACCCGACGACGGCGAGCAGCACGTTGACGGTCACCGCGGGGGCCAGGAGCGGGAACGTGATCTGCGACAGCCGGCGCCAGCGGCCGACCCCGTCGATCTCGGCGGCCTGGTAGATCTCCGGGCTGATCGCGTTGAGCCCGCCCAGGAACACCAGGGCGGAGAACCCGATGTTCTGCCAGACCTGCACGATGATGACCAGCGGCATGGCCAGCGTGTCCGATCCGAAGAACGACGACTGCGCTCCGAACAGTCCCCACAGCGAGGCGGCCGGGCCCTGGCCGGGCTCGAAGATGAGGATCCACACCAGGCCCACGATCGTGACGCCGAGCACGATGGGCAGGAACACCAGCACCCGCAGCAGTCCGTTCCACCGGGTGTCGCCGACGAGCCGGTGCGCGACGGCCAGCGCGATCACGTTCTGGGCGAGCGTCACGGCGGTCACGAACACCACGGTGGCCACCAGCGCCTGCATGAACCCGGGGCGCTCGGAAGTCAGCATGCTCGTGTAGTTGGACCAGCCGGTGAAGTTCACCGGGGCGCCCGGGTACAGGGCGTAGTCGGTAAACGAGACCACCGTGTTGGCCACGGCGGGCACCAGGCCGAACAGGGCGTACACCGCCAGGCCGAGCAGGATCCCGGACCACATGGTGATCCGGGATCCGCGCGACAGCAGCCGCGCCGGTCTCGGCGCGCGGCGCGAGCGCCTCACGGCCGCCCGTCGGCGACGGTCATCCCGTCGTCCAGCCACTCTGGTACAACTGCTCGACCTGGGCCGGTGTCTTCTGGCCCGAGATCACGTTCTGCTGCAGGGTCGGCCAGTTGGCGGGCTGGTCCCAGTAACTGTCGGTGTCCGCGAGCACCGGGTAGTAGGTCGTGAAGTAGTCGCCCTTGCCGAACCAGCTCCCCAGGACCTGGGCGGAGAAGCTGCTGAACGTCCCGCCGTTCTGGCTGGAGGAGATGCCGGTGGTGTCGACGTACTGCTTGTAGATGTTGGGCTGCGAGAAGAACGCCAGCCACTTCATGGCCAGGGTCTTGTGCGCCGAGCCGTTCAGCACCGAGAACGTCAGGTCGTTCTGCAGTTCGCTCTTGTTGTTCGCCGGGGTGTTGCTGCCCGGCAGCGGGAAGAAGCCCACCTGCACCGACGGGTTGGCCTGCTGCACCGAGGCCAGGTCCCAGGACCCGTCCAGCAGCATCGCGGCCTTGCCGCTGGCGAACGCGCCCGGCATGCCCTGCCAGGCCTCGCCCTGGTAGCCGGGCTCGAGGTACTGCGCGAGCGTCTTCTCCTCGTTCATGGCCTGGGTGAAGGCCGGGCTGGTCCACTTGACCGAGCCGCTCTCCAGGTCAGTGGCCAGGTTGCCGGACACGGTCGGCTGCCAGACGCTGTCGATCAGGTTGTAGTAGAGGAACTGCAGGTAGACAGGGCCGACCGCGCCCAGGCCCAGCCACATCGGCGTGACGCTGTGAGACTTCAGCGTCTGCAGCACGCTGAGGAACTGGGTGTAGGTGGCCGGCGGGGTCAGGTGGTACTGGGCGAAGATCTTCTTGTTGTAGAAGACGCCCTCCTGGTACTCGCCGCTCACGACGCCGTACGTCTTCCCCTGGTACGTCTCCGCCTGCAGTGCGCCGCTCTTGTAGTCCTTCAGGAACGGCTGGCCGTTCAGCGGGGCGAACACGCCGTGCATGGTGTAGGTCTGCCAGTACGTCACGTTGGTGGAAGTCACCTTGAGCGGCAACGGCTGCATCTGGATGGGGCTCGTGACGATATCGGCGCTGGTGGCGTCCACCGTCTGCTGGAGCATCGTCTTGTACGGCCCGTTGTCGTTCACCGCGGTGCCGAGATCGACCTTCACGCCCGGGTTGGCCTTCTGGAACTCGGCGTCGATCTGCTGAAGGGCCTTGACCGCGGGCGGGTTGACCCAGGTGATGATCTTCAGCGTCTGGCTGCCGTGGGAGGAGCCCGAGCCGCCAGAGGACCCGCAACCCGCGGCGAGGGCTACGGCGGCGAGCACCGCGAGGCTGGCTGGGCCGCGGCGCGCGCGCCGGCTCGGCTGGGGACGGGCTGGAACCTTGCTGAGCGCTGGACGGAACATGTCGGAATGTTACGGTCGAAGTAACGCTTACGTGAAGATGTTGCTAGAGACTTGTTACCCAAGCGTGACAGCCCGCGGCCCGGGCCGGAGCCGGGCCGGCTGACCTGACCGCGCGGCGACCCTTGACGGGCCGGCCGGCTGATGTTACATCTTCCCTATTCGTAGGAAAATCCCGGAAGTTAGTAACATTCCCGGCTTCAACGAGGGACGGCGCCGTGACGACAACCTCCTCCGCCCGCTCGCACCGGCCCGGCCGCCGCCCGCGGATCTCGCTGGCCGCGGCGGCCGTTCTCACCGCGGCCGGGACCGTCCTGCCGCTCGTGACGGGGGCCGCGGCCAGCGCCGCGCCGGCCCCCGGCGCGACGGTCCCGCGCGACCTGGAGAAGGCCTACGCGGCCGCGACGCACATCCCCGCGTCCGCGATCGGCGGCATCCGCGCCGGGTCGCTGCACCTGGCCGCGGTATCGGGCACGAGCTGGGCCATCGCCAGCTTCACGCCGTCGCGGCGGGCCGCCCCGCTGGTCCGCGACGGTTTCCAGGACGGCGCCGGGACCGGCACGTTCGCCCGGGCCGGGGGCGGTGGGTGGCGGCTGGCGGCGACCGGGCCGTACGGCTGCGGGCGCGGGCTGCCGGCCGGGCTCATCCGGGCCTGGCGCCTGGGCGGCCCGGCGAACTGCCGGGCCTCGGTCGCGCGGCAGCGGGCGGGCGCGCGAGCCGCGCTCGCGGCCACGGCGCACCCGGCCGGCCTCGGGCAGCGGATCGCCGACATCGCGCTCGGCCAGGTGGGGGTGGCCGACACGCCGGACGTGACCAGCTTCGCGGTCGATTGCGACCCGTTCAGCTCGCTCGTCGCGGGATTCTCGGCTAACGACGACGGGTGCGGCTTCGACCAGGGGTTCCGGGTCGAGAACGCCAACGAGGAATGGTGCTCGGACTTCGCGAAGTGGGTCTGGCAGCAGGCCGGGGTCACCGCCGGCATGAACACGCTCAACGCGGGATCCGTCTCGTTCTACGACTGGGGACTGGCCCAGGGCGAGTCCCTCGCCCCGGACACCGGCTCAGCGCAGCCGGGCGACGCCATCGTGTTCTTCCCGGCCGGCGCGATCACGCCCGCCACGTACGCCGACCACGTCGGCATCGTGACGTCGGTCAACCCGGACGGGACGATCGACATGGCCAACGGCGACTTCCTCGGCGCGACCAACATCGGCGTCCAGTACAACACCGGGATCGGCCTGACCAGCTGGGCGGCACAGAACTGGGGCGCGGGCGAGCAGTGGGTGATCGTCACGCCGCCCGCGGCCGCGCAGCAGCCGGACCCGCGGGCCCGGATGGCCGGTCCCCGCACCGCCGTGACCGGCACCACGGCTGATTTCCGGGCCCAGGCGTTCGAGCCGGGCGGGACCATCAGCGAGTACTACTGGACGTTCGGCGACGGCCGGTCGGCCAACACCACCGGCGCCAGCGTCAGCCACGTGTTCGCCGAGGACGGCACCTATACCGCCACGGTCACCGTGACCTCGAGCTTCGGCACGATCAACACCCTCACCTGGAACGTCGACGTGCTCGGCGTCTCTTCGGCGGTGGCCTCGGTGCCCAGCGACGCGGTCTGGTTCGCGACCACGCCCACCGACCAGTACATGTTCGTGCCCTCCGGGGCCGGCGGCCTGGCCGCCGACGCCTGGGACGGCTCGAGCTGGCTGCAGCAGTCCGTGCCCGGCCAGCTCGGCGCGGGCAGCGGGCTGACCGCACTCGCCTACCCCGACCCCGCCGCGGGCGACGCCATGACGCCGCACGCCTACTACCGGTCGGCGGCCGGGACGCTGGCGCAGACTTACCTCGGGGCGGCCGGCTGGGTGACGCAGCAGCTCGCCGGGCAGCCCGCGGCGGGCAGCACCATCGTGGCCACGACCACTCCCGACGGCCCCGCGGTGTTCTACTTCACCGCCGGCGGCCAGCTCGCGGAGAGCGCGCAGCACGGCCCGGGCTGGGTCACCTGCCCGCTGCCCGGCCCGCAGGCCGGGAACCTGACGGCGCTCGCGCTGACCGACACGGCCGGCGGCGGGCCGGAGCTGTTCTACACCGCGGGCGGCGGGCGGCTGATAGCCAGCTCGCCCGGCGGCGGCAGCTGGCCGCTGGCGGCGCGGGCCGCGCCGGGCCGCCCGCTGGCCGCGGTCACCACCCCCGGGGGCCAGGCCAGCGTGTTCTTCACTGACCCGGAGGGCAGCCTGGCCGAGGCCGGCGGCGCGCCGTGGGCCGGGGAGCAGGCGCTCCCCGGGCGCCCGGCGGGCGCCGGGCTGGACGCGACGACCTACCTGCTGCCCGGCGGCGGCCTCGGCGAGGAGGTCTTCTACCTCACCGCCGCAGGCTCTCCCGCGGTCACCTACGACGGCGGCCAGCAGTGGCAGACCGCCGCGCTCCCGGGCCTGGCCACGGCCGTGACCGGCGCGAACGCCTACCAGGTCACCGGCCAGCCGTCGGAGCTGTTCCTGGCCACCGCCGCGGGGCCGGCCGAGGAGACCAGCGCCGCGCCGCCGGGGCCGTGGTCGCAGCAGGCCCTTCCCGGCCACCCGGCGACGTTCGCCGACACCGTCGTGCTGTACGCGGCGACGCCGTCCGACTACTCCGCCGCGCTGGGCGCCGCCGCGGCCGCGGGCCTGCCCGCAAGCCAGGTGACCGAGTCCTTCGCGACCGCCTGGGACGACACGCTCAGCGGCAGCTACCTGGTGATCGCGGTGGGCTTGCCGGCCACCGACGCCCTTTACTTCAACGCCTGCGGCTGGGCCAACCCCTCCGGGGACATCCCCGGCTCGACGCCGTTCTCCACCGCGGGCGGGCCGCTGGACCAGCTCCCGGGCCCCGGCCTCTACGAAGAAGCCGCGGCCGCGCAGGCGGCGCAGACCCCGGCGCTGGCCACCGACCTCACCTACTACGCCACGCACGGCGCGCTGCCCCCCGGGGTAACGGCGCCGCCGGCGGAGGCGAACCCCGAATACGTCTGCTCCGGCCAACCCTCGTAGCCGAAAGGGGCACGGCATGACGACCAGCAGGACGCGCGCGCTGGCGGCGCTGGCGGCAGTGGCGGCCATGACGGGGATCGGCGCCGCGGGCGCGGCCCAGGCGGCCCGCGTCACGAGCGCCCGGCCGGCGGACCACGCCAGGACGAAATCGTTCGATGATCAAATCCCGCCCGTGTGGCCGACCCCGCAGCAGGAAACGGCCCGGCCGGGCGCCGTGCGCTTCCCGCCCGCGGTCACCGAGGTCACCAGCCCGTCGACCGACCCGGCCGCGCTCACCGCGCTGGCCGCGGTCCTGCACGCCAACGGGGTCCGCGCGATCAGCGTGTCGCAGACCCCGGGGCCCGGGCTGACGATCTACGTGGGGACGCCGTCGGGTAATCCGCCGGTCGGACCGGCCCTGCAATCGCTCGGTGCACCCAGCCCGGACGCGCTGGCGGCCGGCGGGTACGTACTCGCCGCGGGCGGCGACTCGGTCGTGCTCGCGGGGGTCGACGCGCCCGGGACGTTCTACGCGGTGCAGACGCTGCGCCAGCTGATATTCCGGGGCACGCTGCACGACGTGGTGATCAGCGACGCGCCGTCGATGCCGGTCCGCGGCGTCATCGAGGGCTTCTACGGCCCGGCCTGGACCGACAGCCAGATCGCCAGCCAGCTCCGCTTCTACGGGTCGGTCAAGCTGAACACGTTCGTCTACTCGGCCAAGGGCGACCCGTACCTGCGCGCCCAGTGGCAGGACCTGTACCCGCCCGCCGAGCTCGCCGCGCTCGGCCGGCTCGCGACGCTCGCCCAGGCCGAGCACGTGAACTTCGTCTACGCCCTGTCCCCGGGACTGTCCATCTGCTACTCCGATCCCACCGACCTGGCCGAGCTCGAGGCGAAGGACCAGCAGCTCTGGAACGCGGGCGTCCGGCAGTTCGCGCTGTTCTTCGACGACATCAGCTCGGGCTTCAACTGCCCCCAGGACCAGGCCCAGTTCGGCTCGTCGCCGGATCCGCTGGCCGCCGCGCAGGCGTACCTGATCAACGCGTTCGTCACCGGCTTCATCGACACGCATCCCGGCGCGCAGCCGCTGGTCACCGTGCCCACCGACTACGCCGGGGACGCCGATTCCGCGTACCGCGAGGTGTGGAAGTCCTCGCTCGACCCCAGCGTGCTGGTCTACTGGACCGGCGTCGGCGTCATCCCGGCCACGATCACCGCCGCCCAGGCGCAGCAGACCGCCAGCGAGTTCGGGCACAAGATCCTGGTCTGGGACAACTACCCGGTCAACGACTACCAGCCGACCCGCCTGTTCCTGGGCCCGCTGGTGGGCCGCGCCGCCGACCTGGACACTCAGGTGGCCGGGTTCACCTCCAACCCGATGCAGGAGGCGGCGCCGTCGACGATCCCGGAGTTCACCACCGCCGATTACACCTGGAACTCATCCGCCTATACGGCCGACCCGGATGCCGCGTGGAATGCGGGCATCGACAGCTACGGCGGCATCGCGGCGGCCGCGCTCGGCGTCTTCGCCGCGAACAACCAGTCGACGCCGCGGATCGGCACGGTGCCCGAATCACCGGAGCTGGCCGGGCTCATAGCTGCGTTCTGGACGGCGTACCAGGCCGACCCCGGCCCGGCCATCACCCCGGCCCTGCGGGCCGCGGCCGCCCGGCTCACGGCGGGCTGGGCGCAGCTCGCCGGCTCGGCGGCCGCGATCGACGCGCTGCTGCCGCACCGCGATTTCGTCAGCCAGGCCGGGCCGTGGCTGGACAAGTTCCGCGCCTACGGCCTGGCCGGCGTCGCGGCGGTCCGGATGCTGCTGGCCCAGAAGGCGGGGGACGCGGCCGCGAAAGCCGCGGCCATGGCGTGGCTCGAGCGGTTCTACGCCCAGGCCAGCGCGATTCCCGAGGTGGTCGGGGAGGGCGTGTTCGAGACCTTCTTCCTGACCGCCGCCCCCGCGCTGCTGCGCGACGACATCAGCCTGTACGCGGCCGACTCGCCGGACGATCAGGCCGCGGTCGCGGCGGCCAGCCAGGCGGGCCTGCCCGCGAGCAGCGTGACGCAGTCATTCGAGACGGCCTGGAAGCAGGCCTCCAGCGGTGAGTACCTGGTGATCGCGGTGGGCGGCCCCGCGGACAACGCGCTGTACTACAACGCCTGCGGCTGGGACGACCCGTCCGGCCTGCCCGGCGGCTCCACCCCGTTCGCCACGGCGAGCACGCCGCAGGACGCCATCCCGGCGATGAACTATTACGAGAACGGCGCGGGCGCCACGGCCGCCGGTACCGCGGCGCTGTCCGCCGACCTGGCCTACTACGCCGTGTACGGCACCCTGCCCCCGGGGGTCACGACCTGGCCGGCGGCCGCGGCACCGAGCGACATCTGCTCAGGCTCGCCGACCGGGTAGGGCGGGCGGTGCGGCTAGCGTGCGCCGTCGCTCAGCCCGCGGGCCCGGTCGATGGCGGCGCGGACCGTACCGTCGGCCTGCGCCAGCGCGCGGCGTGACGTCGCGGTGTCGGCGCCGGACAACAGCGCGATGAGCGCGACCCGGACGTCTCCGCGGGCCGCGGACAGGGCGGCGGCGCAGTCGGCTTCGGCGGCCCCCGAGGCCTGCCGGAGCAGGCGCACCTGGCGGGCCCGGAGCTTGGCGTTCATCGGGGTCAGGCGCACCATCAGGTTCGAGTACGTCCTCCCGTCGCGCACCATGAGCGCGGTCGAGAACGAGTTGAGCAGCAGCTTTTCGGCGGTTCCGGCCTTGAGCCGGGTCGAGCCGGTGATCGCCTCCGGCCCGGTGTCGGCGCACACGACGACGTCGGCCTGCGGTGCGAGCGGCGCGTCCGGGTTGGCCGTGAACAGCGCGGTGAACGCTCCGGCCCGCCCGGCCCGGCGCAGCGCGCCGCCCACGTAGGGGGCTGACCCGGACGCGCTCAGCCCGATGACGACGTCGGTCGCGGTTACGCCGGCCGCATCCCGGGCCCCGCTCGCCTCGTCGTCCTCGGCGCTCTCCACGGCCTGGGTGAGCGCGGGTTCGCCGCCGGCGATGTGCGCGATCACCACGCCGGCGGCCAGGTCGAACGTCGGGCCCAGTTCGGCGGCGTCGAGGACCGCCAGCCGGCCGGACGTTCCGGCACCGTAGTAGTGCACCCGGCCGCCCGCGTGCAGCACCTGGTCCGCGGCGTCGACCACCCGGGCCAGGTCGGGCAGGGCGCGGCGGACGGCGGCGGCCACGGTCGCGTCCTCGTCGTTGAGCCGCTCCAGCAGCGCGAGCGTGGGCAGGACGTCGATGTCCAGCGTCCGGTCGTTGCGTGATTCGGTCGGCGAGGCGACGTTCCGGCTGCGGGGCGGGACGCCGGTGATGCCCGCCAGCTCGGTCTCCCGGGAGGTCATGGACGAGCTGGCCGACGGCCGGGCCTGGTCAGGATCCGGCATCCCCGCGCGCCGACCCGCATCATCTCGTGCTTCGCCTCCGCCCCTTTGGCGCGACCCGGATGGATGAAAACTTATTTACCCTAGGCTCATCAGCTTCGCAAGTAAGTTACTGAGGCGTGCGCGCCGGGACGGGCAGGATCCGGGGGCGGGTCCGGCGGCGCCGGAACCCGGGCCTACGGCGAGGGTGACCGCTGACCTTCGAGGCCGTCGAAAATTACCTGGAGGCCGAGCTCGAAGCTCTGGTCGGGGGCATCGAAGTAGTCGGTTTCGGCGACCGTCGCGATCCGGGCCTTGAGCCGGGGGAAGTCTTCCGCGACCTCGATCTGGTCGGCGACCGCTTGCCGGAGGACGTCGTCGGCGTTCGCCCCTCCCTGGCGCAGCCGGCGCCGCAGCGACACCGCGGCCGACTCCCCGATGGCGTTGCCGAGCACGAACATGAACACCACGGCCATGGCCCGGTCGGCGTCCACGCCGGCGAAACCCGCCTTCTCGTAGATCGCGAGGCTGCAGTCGTCGTAGCGCGCCTTTCCGCGACCGCGCATGAGATAGGAGCTCAGGGCCTGGACCAGCCACGGATGCCGGGTCAGCATGCGGAACAGGTCCCGGGCCATCAGCGTGGCGGCCGTCCGCCAGTCGAGCGCGTCCACGTCCGGGAGCTCGATCTCGTTCCAGACCTCGTCGGAGGCCAGCATGACGAGGTTGTCTTTGCTCTTGACGTGCCAGTAGAACGCGGTCGGCGCTGACTCCAGCCGTTCTCCCAGGTTGCGCAAGCTCAGGCCCTCAAGGCCTTCGGTGTCCAGCAGCTCAACGGCAGCACGGACGATGCGCTCCCCGGTCAGCGTGTCACGCGGCATAACCGCAGGATACTGCCGGTTCGAACGAGGCTCGAGCTGATCTTGCCCACCGTTCACCCGCCTGCCTCTGGGTGTGAAGCCCAGACATGAGAGGTGTTCAAGAAATTACTTGTACACTGCTCAAGTTGGGTCTAACATTCAACTTGAGCAGTGTTCGAGACCCCTTCAGCCCGACTCAGGAGTCAGCATGAACCACGCGTCGGCCGTGACGGCCGGGGGCGACCAGCCGCGCGGGGCGCCCGCCGGTACCCCCGCCGCGATCGAAACCAGGGGCCTGCGGAAAGCCTTCGGCGATCACGTGGCACTCGACGGACTCGATCTGTCCATACCGGAGGGATCGGTGTTCTCCCTCCTCGGCCCCAACGGCGCAGGCAAGACGACCACGGTGCGGATCTTGTCCACGCTGACCGCCGCCGACGCCGGCGAGGCCCGGGTCGGTGGGCACGACGTACGCAGCGACCCGATGGCGGTCCGCTCCGTGATCGGCGTCACCGGCCAGTTCTCAGCCGTGGATCCGTATCTCAGCGCCCAGGAGAACATGCAGCTCATGGCGTCGCTGTGGCATCTGCCGCCGCAGCACGGCCGGAGGCGGAGCGCCGAGCTGCTCGAGTTCTTCGAGCTGGCCGGGACGGGCCGCCGGCCGGTGTTCACCTTTTCCGGTGGCATGCAGCGCCGCCTGGACCTGGCCATGACCCTGGTGGGATCGCCGCGGATCCTCTTCCTCGACGAGCCCACGGCCGGCCTGGACCCGCGCGGCCGGCGCGAGACGCTGGACCTGGTCAGGAACCTCGTCCGGGACGAGGCGGTCACGGTCTTCCTGACCACGCAGTACCTGGAGGAGGCGGACCGGCTGGCCGATCTGGTGGCCGTTCTCGACCAGGGGAAGATCGTCGCCCAGGGCACCACGACGGAGCTCAAGCTGCGCATCCCGGGCGGCCACGTGCTGCTGACCTTCACCTCCCGGGCCGCGCTGGACGACGCGGCCGGACGGTTCACCGCCGGCACCATCCGCGACGAGGAGAGCCTGACCCTGCAGTTGCCCAGCGATACCAGCGGGCGTTCCGTGCAGGAGGTGCTGAGCCAGGTCGACGCCGCCGCCGTGCGGCAGGTCTCGCTGCGCACCCCCGACCTCGACGACGTGTTCCTCGCCCTCACCGGCCAGCAGAGAAAGGCCCAGTCGTGACCGATCAGGCTGCCGCAGGTCACGCCCGCCCAGGCCGCGCGGGCACCGGTTCGCCCGGCCGCGTCGCGGTCTATCCGCGGCGGGACACCCTCACGATGCTGCGGCGCGACATCAAGCAGCAGTTGCGCGACAAGGTCGCCGTGAGCGCGATCATCGGCATACCGGTGCTGTTCCTCCTGCTGTTCGTCTACGTCTACGGCGGGGCGCTCAAGCACTCCGTGTCCGGGGTCGCCGCCCAGAACTACGTCAACTACGTGCTGCCCGGCCTCCTGATCATGACCGCCGCCGCCCAGATGATCGGCACCTCGACCCAGGCGAGCGTCGACATGACGGCCGGCATCATCAACCGGTTCCGGACGATGCCGATCTTCACGCCGTCCATCCTCATCGCCCGCGTCCTGGCCAGCGTGATCCAGGCCCTGATCAGCATGGCGCTCGTCACCGGGATCGCCTTCGCCATGGGACTGTCGCCGAGCGCCACCTTCGCCGGGTGGCTCGCCCTGGCGGGCTTCCTGGCCTACACCAGCTTCTGCCTGTGCTGGCTGGCGCTGGCCTTCGGCCTCGCCGCCAAGAGCGTCGGCTCAGCCAGCAACGGCCCGTTCCCGTTCATCCTGCTCCCGCTGGTCAGCTCGGGAATCGTCCGGACCTCGACCATGCCCGCCGGCGTCCGCCAGTTCGCGCAATACCAGCCCTTCACCCCGATGGTCAACACCGTGCACGGGCTGATGTTCGGCACCCCCGTCGGCACCAGCGCGCTCACGGCCCTGGCTTGGGCTACCGGGTTCGGGGTGCTCGGCGTGTTCTGGTCCCGGTACGCGTTCGGGCGGGAGCGCAAGAGCGTTCCCACCCCCGGCTTTCTCGCCCAGGGCTGACCGTCACGCCGGTCCGGGCCCGTGCGTCTACTCGGTGCGTCTACTCTGCGTCACCTACTCAGAGGGGCAGGAATGCTCGCGAATGGGTTGCTATCTATCTCGGGATACTTGGTTCGCTTAACCACCTTCCGGGGTATTCTCCGCCATTTCCCGCCTGCCGGGTTCCCCGACGCGGCATAGTTAGCTGACCAAGTCTTAGGGCCACTGCATCCTGGGCAACGGGGCCGTCACGTCCGCCACGAGATGGAGTTCTACGGGTGCGCAGCAACAACGGTGTCTCGTGGAACGACAGCCCGCGTTGGCCGGCCGGGCTTCGGAACCGGCGGGGCCAGCTGTTCGCCGCTCTCAGCCTGGCGCTGGCGGTCATCCTGTCCGCGGCCGGGTACCTGCTGGCGAGCGGCGGCTCCCCGCCCAAATCCGCATCTCTGCCCCGGTCAGCGACCACGCTGCCGCCGGCGCCCACGGCGCCCGCGCCACGGCCGGCGCCGCCGGCCCGGCGGGGACACCGGATCCTCCAGCCGAAGCCCCTGCTGCACCCGCACCACGCCCAGGGGCTGGCGCTGCTGCCTGCGTCGCCCGGGCCCGGCCGCGACGCGGCGGTGGCCGCGATGGTCGCCGACCTGCGCCTGGTGAACTACTACCCGGCCGCCGACCCGTGGACCCTGATGTGGACCAACTGGCAGGCTTCGGTCCTGAACCAGGGTTTCGCGGAAATCCACGCGCTCGGCGGGAACGCCGTGCGCATCGTGGTGTTCCCGTACACGCTCGGGTGGCCGGTCCCCTCGCGGGTCATGGCGGCCCGCTTCGAAGACACGCTGACGATCGCGGCCAACCATGGTCTCGGTGTCCAGCTCACCCTGTTCGACCAGTGGCATGCGTTCAACGAGGTAAGGCAGAGCCGGACCTGGC
>Ga0102924_1004772_pt1 | contig 13449 bp, 13 predicted proteins | sample PaiPotPPM11metaG_FD_80116 | JGI IMG/M metagenome (GOLD analysis project Ga0102924, IMG submission 80116) | Iron sulfur acid spring bacterial and archeal communities from Banff, Canada, to study Microbial Dark Matter (Phase II) - Paint Pots PPM... ... | reverse complement strand
GGATAATCGCCCGCCGGGTACTGCTCAGCGGGATGATAGGGCGTGACCCACAAATGATGGCGTGTGAATCCGGCCCGCTGCATGATGCTGGAGCCAGGGCGCGCAAAGGGCAGCACATTGGCGTGAGGCAGCAACTGGTAGCCGACAGGTTTCCCATTGATGGGATTATGCACGTTGGGATTGATAATTTTCCAAATGCGCGCCGCGAACGGGTCGATGTCGCGCTGCGCCTCCGCTTCGGTCTTGAGAACTCTGTTCACCACCTTAAAGGCATTGCCATAGGGCGTCTCTCGCTCTTCGGCGACCGTGTCAGACTCCTCGACGGAGTTGCGCAGGCCATCAAGCATCGGCTCCAGGCGGAAACAAAACGTGTGCTGGTGAATCGGCGCGTATAGTCCATCGGCAGTCAGCAACTCCCCGTACTCTGGGATGACGCCCGGAGCGACCGCGCTGATATTCATGATGCCCGTCAGCTTCACATCCATCTCGATACTGGCGTCCTGCCTGAGATACCAGAAGAAGCCGTACTCGTAAATACCCACGGTGGCGATGAACGAAATGACCAGCCTGCGCGAGCGCCGCACCTCCATGTGAGCGGTGCGATAATTCGTGTGCTTCCAGAGGATGCCATCATCCTCCTCGTGCATACACACCGCGTTTTTGAGCGTGCGCGCGCTGCCGTCATTTTCCGTCATGTGCGCGTCGAAATAGTGGATCAGGCCGAGGCAGTCGCAGCCCAGTTCCAGGCTGTTCGCCAGCCAGCCCACGCCATATTCGCCCACGTCAAAGGCATTCTGGAAGCAATGATCGGGACCGGGATCACCATAAGGAACCACCATTTCGGCGAGCCTGACCGAGCGGAACAGGGGCCGACCATCGTAATGCAAATTGTAGAGGATCAAGCCTTCGCGGGGCGAAAAGCCGACGCGGAAATCCCATTTCTGCCATCTGACCCGGTAGCCATCCACCGTAAAACTGGCCCCTTCCGGCTGCGTGATCTCGATTGGCTTGAGGTCGCCGCGCAGTTGTGGAATATCCTTCGGCAAGTAGTTGCTCGCGCTCTGTGGAATGGGAACGACGCCAAAATCGTCAACCTTGACAACCTCCAGCGTATTCAGGTCAAGCACCGGGTGCAGTCCTGCAATGGGGTGGGCATACGTATTCTCTTCCAGGTCAGCGGCATCGAGCAGATAGTGAACGGTAGCGCGCAGGACGCGGCGCGTCTGCTCTTCGGGCTGGCCGTAATTGCCAGCCGACCAGGGATCGAGACGCACGCGGTCAAGATCGGTAATGCCCCTTTTAGCAAGCGCCGCCTGGAACCCGGCGTCGGCTTTGATGGCCTCCTCGCAGGCAAAAAACTCTTCGAACATGAGCGAGGGCTGCGCCCCCTCGATATGCTTCCACGAGCGCAGTTCTCCCGCGCTGAGATCGACGATGGCCTCATAGGTTTTGCCCATGCCATTCGTCTTATCGAGCAGAGATAGAAACACCTCGCGGGGAACTGTTTCGCCTGTCTCGCCAGACTCGCGCAAAAGCGAGACGCGCGGGCCGGGTTCGTGGAGTTTTACCATCACGAAGCGCATATGTTCAGAACTGGCTGGCCCGGCGCGGACGATAGCGACCGCCGCGGCGATTTCTTCAGGGGTTAATGGCTCCAACGGATGGGTTAAAATCGGGGTAACTGCCATATGGATAATCCTTGTTGTTCCTTTCGTGGCGCCTGGAGGCGTTGTCGATGAGTCTATAAAACCTGCCTTTCAAAGAACGCTCAGTTTTACGGGACATACATGGTTCGCAGCAAGGTTGTGTGTTGCGCCTATCTCAAGTCTACTGTGACAGAGATAGGCTGTCAAGATGGATATGCGCCAGCATCTCCGTCCATATGTAGGCAATTCCGCCGCCTCTCCATTGCTGTTGTGTTCTCTGCTATAATAGGCTACAACACCGTTATGGAGAGTGAGGAACCAGCGCCGCCCTTCGGCACCTTCAAGCAAGCGCAGAAAGTGAAAGCCGACACGCCGGAAGCGCAGTTGGATATGTTCTTATGACTCCATGAGGAGCAAACACCTGGAGCCAGGAATCATGACGCTGCTCTCTCGCCGACTACCTGGGCCTGTATCGCCTCAAAAATATCCATATCTACCGCTTGTTCCCACACAGGCATCTCTTCCCAGGAACAAACGTAAGTTGGTTTGGGGTCAGGGATATGCCTATAAATCTGACCAACCCAGGCCAATCGTATCGCTCGTCCGCCCTGTTCTCGATTCAGGCGTATTTCTCGTTCCTGGTTTATACCTGCTGCTATCAATGCTTGCATTTGTTGATACACAGCTATTGCGCTCTCTTGTTCCCACTCAGAAATAGCTTCCCAGGGCGCAACATAGCCTGGTTTCGGCGTACCGGGGAAATGCGTATTGACGCCGTTGATCCACTCGTTTCTGAAAAATCGTCCACCCATTTCTCGGTCCATTGAAAGTCTCCTTACCTGTCAGTTATTGTGACAATCCCTTAATTCGATATTCTAGCTCTTTAACTGCTACATTGTCAGCAAATGGATCAAGCCGAATCCACAACTCCTGCATATGTTGACGCAAGAAGGTTGAAGAGCTACATGCCGCAATATCAATCGCTTCCTGAATATAGACACAGGCTTGTTCGACTTGCTGGCTCAGAAGCAATGCAGCAGCTAAATCAACTATCGCCAAACCTCTTTTACGATCGGGCTTAGGAAATTGTCGTAACGCATCATGTAAGACCGGTATTGCCAGACCGGGTTGTTGCAAGCGCACATAGCAAGCCCCTTGTAACGCCGGTAGACGTGTGCCATTAAACCGAATCCAGAGCGGATTTTGCGTCTTTATCTCTAGAACCCCTTGTGCTTGATCCAATGCTCTTTGACATGATGCAAGATCGTGAACTCCCGAAATAGCCTCTGCTTCGACGGCAGCTACCCAATATTTTGTAGGAAGCGAAGAATCGCCTTGTTCTGTCAGGCGATGGGCGGCGTGCAGAAGCGAGAGCGCATCTCTGTAGTAATCGACGCGCTGAGAAAAAGATGCCTCATAAAGAGGAAGAAACGCGTGACGCACCAATGAGCAGGCCCAAAGATCATATGCGCCAGCTTCTTTGGCCGCTGAAGCAGCAAACACATAGCAAGCCTGAGCGGATTCATAATCGTGCATGTCGAAGTAAATCTCACCTGCAAGCTGGCCGAGTTCGCTAGATAGCATACACAATAGTTGATGCTTTGAACTTCCAAGAGGCTCCCTGAGAAATAACAAAAGTGTTTCGATCTGGCCTATCACACCATGCAAAACTGATGCCTTTGAGGAGGTCGCCAAATAGAGGCTCCAATAGCGGCTATTGATAGCAGCAAAATCATCGAGAACTGAGCTATCTAGCGTAGATAGCCCGGTAACACTTTTCTCGATCCGATCCCAATCTAACTCCGGCATTGTCAGGGGAGAAATAAGTATACCGCTTGCAACGCTTAAAAAGCGTAATAATTCGCGCCGCTTTCTATCCATATCCTGTTTCTCTCGCTTTTCCTCTTCCCCTATTATATCTTGTTCGGGAGAAGGAAGCGAAGGGAGAGTCTCACATTGTTCTGATGCCAGAGGAGATGAAACAACGTTCGGTGACAATTCTTTCTCCAGAAAGCCTAGTTTTTCGGCATCCATCGCAAAGAGTTTGATCAATCGCATTCGATAAAGTGGCGTGGGTTTACTTTCCCCGCGTTCCCACCTCCCGACGATCTTGGCGGTCGTCCCCACCACTCCCGCCAGTTTTTCCTGAGACCATCCTCTTAGCTCGCGTTGCCGAATCAGTTGCTTATTCGGAACCTTGTCCATCAATACCTCTCCGTCAGAAATACCCGCGGAATACCTCGTCTATAGTTTACCCAATCTGAATCGAATTGGCAACTCTTCACACTCAACATAGTAGTATCTGAGATAATCTTTATTATAAAAAGGGCATAAAATGTATTAGAAGCGAAGAGGGATGTGGAAGGGATAGAGGAAGGGTTCTCCTGGATATAGTTTCCTTCTACAATCATCAAGAGATAGCTGATAGCTATGAAACAATGTGAGCAGAGTTGAATCGATTGGAGTATCAAGGAAGGAAACAGGTCGAATGAGTTACGCTGATTATCAACCAGACAACAAAAGCGAGGTGGCGCACCTGCGCTACCAGATCGAGCAGGAGTACCGGGCGGCGGAACTGGCCCTCAACGGCTTCGCGGTCGGCGTCTCGCGCCACGCCTTCATCACGGCGAAGATGGAGCGTATGGGCGAGTGTTGTGCGCAACTGACAAAACTGGTCGGCGGCCAGGAGGCCATGAACATCTATATCGAAGTCACCAAGGGAACAGGCACGACCGCGGAGAAAGGGAAACCGCAATGAGCGCGTTCACTAGTTATATCCAGCGCCATCGCCTGAACGTGCGTGACGTGGCGGCGGCGGCAGGCGTGCGCCTGGTGACAGTGTGGAACATCGACAAGGGAACGCCGGTGCAGGCCGCGCACGCTGCCCAGGTGCGCGTCGCTCTCTTACGCCTCACCGGCGCCCCTTATACCGCCTCCATCGCCATCCTTGAGCCGGACGATGAAGCGGCGGCACGCCCCTTGAGGAGACGCTATGACTCAGCCTGAGCCATCGGCTCCTACGGCAGCAGGCTCAAGCTGAGCCTGAGCGCGTGATCGACGCGGCCCAGTTCTTCGGGGGTGATGCTGCCGCGACGGCGCATGAGGCGGGACTTCTCGATCGTCATCACCTGCTCGCATTTCACGTCGGTAAAATCGGTCAGGCCGTTCTGATCGGTAGGGGCGATGCGCACATGCAGGGAAAGTTCGCGTTCCGTGCGGCTCATCGAAGCGATGACGGTGAGAGGATAGGAATTGGAGGAATTGCCGCGATCATTCTGGATCACCAGCGCGGGACGTGTTCCTTGTTGCTCGGCTCCCCGGCCAGGGGACCAATCGACATCCCAGATTTCGCCGCGCCTGGGACTGGGGTACGACGGGGCGGCTTCGCGCGGTCTCAAATGCTGAGGGCTGGGCGCAGAATGCCGGGCCTCACTACTCATACAACTACAACCTTATATTACATTACAAGCGATTACACAATCATACCTTCGCAGCCTGCCGCAAAACAAAAACAGACTTCTTCTACTGTTTCTGGGAGGGAACCGAGATAATCGTAGGCTTCGTCGAGTGAGTAGGCGAGGGAGGAAAGAGTTTGTTCGCGTTTCTGAATGATTGCTGTCTTGAGTTGCTGGTAATTATCTTGTCGCATCAGTTCCATAATCGTTTCAACCACATCTCCTAAGGAAGCTTCTAGTTCAACCGCAAGAGCCTTCAGCTCTTTATGTTGCGTGGACGGAATCTGTATCGACTTGCGGATAAAGTTCTCGTGACGATAAAAGTCCGGCTGTACGACGGCCATAAAGGTGCCTCCTGAATCATCATAACGTGACGCCTCTCTGAGTCTGTACTAATTGTAGTCGCTGCCCCCAAATTTGTCAATAAAATTAGCAACGAGTTTCATCGAAAAATAGGAATTTCGTAGTTTTCCAAAAAAAGGAATTCTTTACTGTCCGGGCCAGACACGCACAGTAAAATCGTCGCTGGCCGAGGCAACTTTCGTGCTATCCGGCGACCACGCGATCCCTTCGATCTCGCTCGTGTGGCCGCGATAGACGCGCTGTAAAGCGCCAGACGCGGCTTCCCATACCTGCACGATGCTATCTGTCCCGCCCGACGCGATCAGTGTACCATCGGGCGACCAATCCATCGCTACCACCTGGTAGCCGCTATGACCTCGATAGGTGAGATAGGTTGCGCCAGATTGCGCATCCCAGATTTGCACCGTACCATCATCGCTGGCCGAGGCGACGCGGCTATCATCGCGCGACCACGCCAGCGCCAGGATATCATTGGTATGCCGGCTATAGGTAAGCAGGTGCGAGCCGTCGCTGGCGTTCCATACCTGCGCCGTATCATCCCCGCCGCCCGACACAATCCACTGACCGTTATGCGACCAGGACACGGCGTTGATATACGCGGTGTGGAGGGTATAGGAGAACATTTGTAGCTGCTGAGCAACGTTCCACACAATAGCCGTTCCGTCGCCTCCGCCCGACACGAGATAGCTCCCATCCGGCGACCACGCGACACAATTGACGAACTTGTTGCTGTGAGCCTGCTGGCTAAAGACCGCCTGACCTGACGAGGTATTCCATACCTGGATGTAGCCATGATCCATGCCGGCGGCAATAGAGCTGCCATCTGGCGACCAGGCCACATGAAAGATCTGCCCGGCTGGCGTGGCATACTGCGTAAAATTTGAGCCGGAATTAGCATACCATACCTCGATATTCGCGCCCTTGCCGGCTGAGGCAATATATGCCCCGCTTGTCGGCAACCAGGAAGCGGTAAACATGTTGCCTGGCCCTTGATAGGTGGCAAGCGTCGGCACAGGCGGCCCGGCGGTGGCCGTCGGGTTGGGCTGCGTCGTAGCGGTTGGATTGGGCTGCGTCGTAGCCGTCGGGTTAGGAGCCGATGTCGGCGTTACGTTGGTGATCGGGCCGGGAGACGGACGGTGAGACAGCAATTCCCAGGTCGCAACGCCGCCGCCCACGAGAGCCAGCGCGCCCAATCCAGCAAACAACACATAGCGCCGCGTATAGTGTGGCTCCGCCGCCGCGCTAACGGGCGGCGGATATTGCACGGGCGGCGGCAGGTATACTTCCGGCGGCGGCGTGTTGGGATAGGCAGGAATAGTCGGTAACGGCGTCACCGGCGTCATCACGGGCGTGGGAGACGGCGCGATTGTAGCCGCCGCCGGGCGCGGCGGCGCGGCGGGCAGGATCGTTGAGTTGTCGAGCCGCACGGTCTCATCGCCGCCGCAGGCTTGTTCCAGCGCGTTGGCAAACGCCTGCACCGAGGAGAAACGCCGCTCAGGGTCTTTCGCGAGGGCGATCATCATCACCTGCTCGACGTCCGAGGAGACGTTGGGAAGCCGATCGCCCAGCGGCGGCAGAGGCGCGTACATCTGCTGCGCGGCCACTTCGGTGAACGAGCCGTGAAAGGGACACGCGCCGGTCAACCACTCGTAGACGATGATCGCCAGAGCATATTGATCGCTGGCCGGGCGCGGCTTGCCCTGGATCTGCTCCGGAGCCATGTAGGAAACAGTGCCAACGATATCCCTGGTCTGGTAGTGCGAGCTTTGCGCCATCGTGGCGATGCCGAAATCGCTGAGGAGAATCTCGTCATGCGCGCCGATCAGCATATTCTCCGGCGTGATATCGCGATGAACAATGCGCTGGTCGTGAGCATATTGCAGCGCCCCGGCAACCTGTTTTATCGCGGGAACAATGATCCCCAGCGGCAACTGCGTCCCGCGCGGATAGAGCTTGCGCAGCGTGCCTTTGGGGGCGTAGTCCATGATGAGAAAAGGGGTATTATTTTCGACGCCGCATTCCAGCACGCGCACAATGTTCGGATGAAGCAAATGGGCAATGGTGCGCGCCTCCACCAGGAAGCTGTTCATATCCTCCTGCGCGAGTTGGGTACGCAAGACTTTGATCGCGGCCTGCGTCTTCAGATAGATATGCTCACCCAGATGAACATCGGCAAAACCGCCCTGTCCGATCAGGGAAAGCAAGCGATAATTCCCCAGGCGCTGCTCACTCTGCTCCAGCATAGTCATAACCCCCTCGCAGTTTCTATCAATTGCGTGGTGTAGCTGCGCAATTCATTGCGCCAGAATCGGCTCTGGATCTTAGGGCGCGATAAATCGGCTCCTACTGACTGGCGCAATGAATTGCGCAGCTACACCACGCATTTGGTATTCTAAGTTCCCCTCGATTAAGCATGAATAGAGTATAGCTCAATAGAGAAATTGTAGAACATGAAATGAATTTTGTCAATCGTTAACAGGGCTTTTCCATACGCGTACTGTAGTATCCATGCTGCCCGAAGCCAGCATCTGGCCGCCTGGGGACCAGGCGATGCTGTGGATTGACTGTTTATGCCCGGTATAAGCGAAGATGGTTTGCCCGGTCGCAATCTCCCAGACATAGGCGATTGTATCATTCCCGCCCGAAGCGGCATACACGCCATCGGGTGAGAGCGTTACCGTCTCTACCTCCGTGGGCTGGTGATAGGTGAAGACATGCGAACCCTGCGCGGCATTCCACACTTGCACGGTATGATCCCAGGAAGCGGAAAGCACATTCTTCCCATTCCTGGACCAGACAAGAGAGCGCACCTGATCGGTATGCCCGTGGTAGATCGAGATACGCGCGCCGGTCTTCGCATCCCACACTTGAACAAAGCCGCTGGCATCCCCGGAAGCAACGCGCTTGCCATCCGGCGAGAAGGCTACTGTATTCACCATAGCCGTGTGGCCGCGATAGATCAAGACATGCGCGCCCGTTGTGGCATCCCAAAGACGCGCCGTCTTATCATCGCTCGCCGAAGCGAGACGCGCGGAATCGGGCGACCAGGAGACGGCATTGATCCAGCGATAGTAGCGATGGTAGGCAAAGACAATGCCTCCGGTAGCCGCATTTTGCACTTCAACGATGTGATCGCGTCCGGCTGAGGCAAGATAGGTTGCATTGGGAGACCAGGCAACAGCCCTGACGAAGTTGTCATGTTCGTAAGTGACCGCGTTCTTACCGGTGAGAGCATCCCACACCTGCACAGTTTTGTCCGCGCTGCCCGAAACGATACGCGTACTATTGGGCGACCAGGAGACGGCGTTTATCCAGTTAGTATGGCCGCGATAAACGTTGAGCGTCAGTTGCTGGCTGGGCGAAACAGTGGGAGCGCTGGCGGGATGCGCGGGAATAGTGAGATGAGGCTTTTCGACAATACGAGCGAGAGCCACGCCGCCGCCGACTACCGCGAGGGCCAGCACGCCCGCGCCCGCTGCGAACAGCGCGCGCCGCGACAAAGAGCGTTTTACCGTTGTCTCCGCGGCGGCCAGGGGAGACGTGGACATTCGCACGGTATCCTCGCCAGTAACCTGCGCTCCCACCGACGCGGGTAGGCGGCCCTCGCCGGAGATCGGCGCGGTTTCTTGTGCCGCCGCGACTGCGATGTTGCTGCTGCCGGAGGTATGTACCGTCTCATCGTTCGCCGGTTCATCTACCGCGACTGGCGGGCGGCGCGGCGGGGTCAACAAGACGCCGCTTTCCACTAACGCCGATGAAGCAGATGATGAGGACTGTTCAATTGTCATGGTCTCCGCCGCGAATGCTTCGGACGTGAGATTGGCGGCATCCGCGAGAGCCTGGGCAAAAGCCCTGATGTTGCCAAAACGCTGCTGCGGCTCTTTCGCCAGCGCGGTCATCACGACCTGCTCGACATCAGCGGCAATGGCAGGGTTTTTGTCGCGTAAAGAGGGCGGCGGCGTCAGCACATGCTGCGTCGAGAGTTCGGTAAAAGAGCCTCTGAAAGGCGCAGCGCCACACAGCCATTCATAGACGACCACGGCCAGACCGTACTGATCGCTGGCGGCGCGCGGATGGCCCTGCAATTGCTCCGGAGCCATATACGTGACCGTCCCGGCCAACCCCTGCACACCCTGCATATTCACCGTTTGCACCAACAGCGCGGTGCCAAAATCGCTGAGCAGAATTTCATGCTTTGCCCCCAGCAGCAGATTCTCCGGCTTGATGTCGCGGTGAATCAGCTTCTGATCATGGAGATATTGCAAGGCCGACGCGGTCTGTGCGGCATAGGAAACGATCTTCGCCAACGGTAAGACACGGCCCTTTGGATAGAGCTGGCGCACCGTCCCATTCGGCGCGTAAGCCATAACGAGATAAGGCGCGCCAGCTTCGATGCCAAAATCCAGCACACGGATGATATGCGCGTGATCCAGGCGCACCAGCATGCGCGCTTCCTGCAAAAACTGCTCGATATCCTCGGCGGGTAACTGCCCATACAGTACCTTTATTGCGACCAGCGTGTTCAAATGAATATGTTGACCGAGATACACGTCCGCAAAGCCGCCCCAACCCAACAAACGTACCAGGGTATAATTACCGAATTGCTGTCCTACACGATCTGACATGTCAACCCTCACCTGTTCTTGAAGCGGGAAATCCCCTCTTCCCTTCTAATAACTAGAACAGGTTTCGTCGATATTTGGTAACGCGATGCTAGAACATGATAGTATTTCTGTCAAGCCTGGGCTATGTAGAGCAGACCATTAAAAGTCTTTTCCTCTCATACAGGCCCGCAAGCGGGCTCCTGTTGTGGAGTTCAGATGGTTTTTTCGCGGGCGAAGCTCGCGAAAAAACCATCTGAACTCCAGTCAAGCGCCGCAGGCGCGACTTTTCAATTGGCCCCCTACACAAAACGTGAATTGACATAACAATAGCATTTTACCTGGAAAGTATACACAAGATAAACATTATAGATATCTTCATTACGAACATTGTTTGGTACAAAAGTAATACATATTGTCTTTTTGTATTCATACATGTTATACTCATTGCATCACGATGATCGTTTCACAATTTCGTGGACGGGGGTATGTTTTTATGGTAGCAGATAATCTGCCTTATTTAAATGAGTGTGGGTTGCCGCTCAATGCAGTTGATTGGCTAGAAACCCATCATCAGAGCAAGTTTGTTGAGCGCCGCCAGATGGTGCAAAATCTCAATTTGCGGCGCGGCAGCTTGCTGATCGACGCCGGCTGCGGACCTGGCATGTGGACGCCGCTATTAGCGGAAGCTATCGGATCAGAAGGACATATCATCGGCGTCGATATTTCGATAGAGGCGCTGATCACGGCACGCCAGCGCAGCCGCGATGCCTGGTATCGTCACCTTGTGGAATATAAACAGGCCGCCCTGGAACAATTGCCGGTCACGCCGGGAACCGCCGACACGATCTTCAGCGCGAATGTCAGTCAGTACCTTCCCCAGCCGGTCGAGACGTTTGCCGCGATGGGCCGTTACCTTGCCAACGATGGACGCCTGATTATTAAGGATATCGATTTCGGCACGATGCGCTTTCATAGCATTGATGCCGCTCTGCAAGCGCGTGTCCTCCAGGCGCGCGAACGCTGGGAGCAGGCGCGGGTCGCCGAGGGCTTCGCCTTCGAAGACAGTTGGGTCGGCTCTAAACTGGCTGGATACCTGCGCGAGGCCGGATACAAGCAGGTGCAAGAGCGCAGTTATCGCATTGTGCGCCATTATCCCTTGCCCGCGGACTTCCGCCAGTACTTGCAAGGCATCGCCGAATGGTTCGTCTCCGAGAAAGCTCCCTATCTGGCCTCTGGCGATATCACACACTGGTTACACTGTTTTCTTGATGAAAGACACAATGTCCTTGACCAGGAAAACTTTGCCAGCGAAGAAACCGAATATGTGGTCTCCGGCGTATGGGCTGGCCGCTCTTCCTCCAACATTCGCTATTTCGACATGCAACGCGGTCTCCCAGTCGAAACATTACCATAAAATGACACAGAAAAATCGGCCTGATTGCACATCAGGCCGATTTTTCTGTGTCATTTTACATGTTGTTCAACTGCTCGGCGACCATCGCAGTAGCAATGTCCCCTACCAGCGTTTGGAGTTCGCTGTGTAGTTGTCCCATATGCTCCATCCTGGCCGTGATAAATTCATGCTGCGATACGCCCATTGCCAATCCATTCAGCCCCCGCTCAGCCGCTTCATATTCTGTTGTAATCTGTGCCAGCAATCTTGCCACTTCACTGCGTTGCTCATCAGCGCCTAGCATGGTTCCTCTCTCCTTTTCACTGTAGATAATGCTGGATCATACCGCGAGCAGGGACCAATCTCTGCGGGCAAGGTAAACCACTGCCCTCATTGAATCAAGAAAGGTCTCTCTCGTACCTGTTGAGCATTCTTCCTTGTGCTAACAATGTATGTGACATGTTACACACAACTCCGAACACGCCCATACATAGTATGCACTATTCCATATCTTCTTGTCTAGTGGTTTAGTACCCATTTTCCTATATTTTTGGCTGTTTTTGCAAAATATTAACAAGTTTGATGAATGTCTACACATTTGTGTTACACAATGTTCTCCTGCAACTTCTGCCTCTATCATAAACAGGAAAATCCAGTGAAAATACCCGGCTATGTGCCGGGTATTTTCACTGGATTTTCCTAAAAGTTGTGTTCTACGCCGATGACTTTCAGCTTTTTGCGCAGCGAATTCATGCCGAAATTGATGATGTCGTCCGGGTCTTCACCAAAGACATTCGCCAGCACCATGCGATTGACCTCCGGCATATACAACGTCTCGTGTACATCAGGCATCCAGCGCGTGATGGTGTCGCGAATGCTGTCCGCGTAACGGCGATCCTGCCGCACCATGTCGCGTAGGAAGCGCACGCCGAAGAGAACGTGACGCGACTCGTCGCGGGCGATAGCAGTGAAACCCTGCTGGAAGCCGGGATACCAGCCAAGGCGTTTGTTGCGGTTGAGCATGTTGCGCTGGCCGGCCAGAGCCAGCGTCCCCTCGGTGATGATGTGATAGAGCGTCACGCCCTCGACCAGGTAATCCATGTTTTGAGGATCGCTGGCGATCTTTTGCCCAATCTCCGTCAGCCCTCCAAGCAGGATGCGACGCGGCCCTGGTTGTAACAGCGGCCTGATTTGCGCCAGGATCGACTCGACATCCGGCCCATCCATTTGTAAGGCGTCGCGGAAAAACTTATCGAAGAAGACAGCATGGCGTACTTCATCAACCAGCTGCGTCGCGAGGAAAAAACGCTGTTCTTCCGTCGGCACGGCGGCCATGTAGGGGATCAGCGTATTCGTCACGCTCACTTCGCCCTGGAAAAAGATCACGAAGCCCGCGATCCAGGTAGGGCGATTCTCCTCCGGCACGGTCGCCCACTGCTCGCGGTCGATGCTGAAATCGAGGTCCTGCGTACTCCACTGCTGCTTCTCCCAGCGATGGTACAGGTCGCGATAGGATGGCAGATTGACCAGCTTGTCGTCGATTTCGCCGACGAGGATGCTATCCGGAGTAATCTCTCCCAGTTCGCGCAACGAGGCTCTGGCGATGTCAATGCTCATAGACTGTGCGATCCTTTCAATATGAATTTTTTATTCTATCCATTGCCGAAAACAATGGATAGAATAAAAAATTCAAAAACATTCTTTTAGTTCCGCAGCGGTTTGCCGGTCGTCAGGAATGCCTGGATGCGCTCCTGCGTCTTCTCTGTACCGGCGAGGCTGAGGAAAGCTTCGCGCTCGAGATCGAGGACGCGCTGCTCCGTTAGCGGCGTCAGGGGTGAAGCGTCGCCCCCCGTCAATACCTGCGCGAGATGCTGCGCGACGACGGCGTCATGCTCGCTGATCTTGTTGAGGAGCAAGAGATTATCCACCTGCTGCTCCAGCACGAGGCGCGCGCCGACGCCCGGTAAGATCATCTGCTGGGGCTGCGG
>Ga0102924_1004771_pt1 | contig 13449 bp, 11 predicted proteins | sample PaiPotPPM11metaG_FD_80116 | JGI IMG/M metagenome (GOLD analysis project Ga0102924, IMG submission 80116) | Iron sulfur acid spring bacterial and archeal communities from Banff, Canada, to study Microbial Dark Matter (Phase II) - Paint Pots PPM... ... | reverse complement strand
GCGCAGTTCGCGGGTGAGATCGTCGAACACCTTGTCGCGCGGCGGCTGGATGTCTTCGAGCAATTGCTCCATCAGCTCGTCGTCATGGTCGGCGAGCGTTTCCAGCATGGAGAAGCGCGCCGTCTTCTCGCGGTCGACGGCGTCACCTTCGAGCGGAATGACCTGCGAGGGAGCGTGCTCCTTGTAGACGAAGGCGCGCTCGAGCGCGAGATCGACGAAGCCGGTGACGATCTCGCCGGAGAAAGTCGGAATCTGCCGCAGGACCAGCTTGGTGCGCGAGGCGCCCTGCAGCAGCCTGAGCACGTCGTGGACGGCAGCGTCGGCCTTGTCGATTTTGTTGAGGAACAGAATGCGGGGAGTCTTGCGGTCTTCCAGCTCGCGCAGGATGAGCTGAAGCTGCGGGACCTTCTTCTCGTCCAGCTCGCACACGACCACCGCGGCGTCGATCGCCGGCAGCACCGCGCGCATGTCGTGCACGAACTCGACCGAGCCGGGACAGTCGAGGAAGGTGTAGGTGTCGCCCATGAAACTCGTCGTGGCGACCGAGAGCTCGACGCTCATGCGGTGGTGCCGCGCTTCCTTGCTCGCGTCGCCGACCGTGTTGCCGGCCTCGATGGTGCCCTGGCGCTGGATCACCCCGGTACGCGCGAGGATCGCCTCGAGCAGCGTGGTTTTGCCGCTCTGGAACGGACCGACCAGCGCGACACAGCGCGGGCCCGTCGCGCGCGTGCCGCCGTTTGCGTTGGCTGCCATGACTCTCTCCCGGGGTGGGGAGCCATCGTTTCAGGCGTCGGCGGGGCTGGTCAAGAGGCGCGACAGCGCCGCGTCGCTTGCGCGGCCGTTCGGCTGCCGCCAAACCGGACGAGTAGCGCCCAGCGGCTCACCGCAAGGTATGCAGTTCCAACGCGCCGATGCCGGCGGCGATGTTGAGGCCGACCTGGCCCTGCACTGAGATCGGCTGCAGCGCCACCGTACTGCTCGATCCTCCGACCAGGACATTGGCGCCGAGGCCGGCGGCGATCGAAACCTCGCCCGAAGCCCCGGCATAGGTGCCGCTGAGCATGCCGGCGGCGTAGCGGTCGGTGTCGGCAAACACCGCCCAGATGATGGCGCCGCCGGTGGTCACGCCGATGTCGAGCCCGATCCGGGTCATCGTGCCGGTGTAGTGCTCGACCGGCGCGCCCGAGGCGGTGAAATCACAATTCACATTGCGTTGCGAGCCAACAACCAGTCCGATGCTCGACGAGAGCGAACAGGCGAGCGTACCCACCTGAACGCGCCGCGGTTGCGCGTCGGCCGGCGTGACGATCGCGACAAGCGCGGCGGCGGCGATCAACGCCGCTGCGTAAGCAATGCGAACCATAAGCACTCTCCCTCACCCGGGCCGGATGGCCCTTGCCGCCGGATTGTAAGCGAGAATGGAGCCAGCGTCTCGCCGGCTCCTCATTCAGGGGTCGGGCGCAGCGGCGTCGCCATCTGCCCCGCCAAGGCCCGGGTAGCTATTTCAGATTGCCGCAGAAGCGCTGGATGCGGGCGCAGGCCTCTTCGACCGCGGTGGTCGCCGTTGCGTAAGAGATGCGGAACGCCGGGCCCTGGCCGAACGGCGTTCCCTGCACCACGGCGACGCCTTCCGCCTCGAGAAGCTCGGTGACGAAATCCTCGTCCGTTGCCAGCTTTTTTCCGGTCGGCGCCACCTTGCCCATCGTGCCGCTGCACGACGGATACACATAGAAAGCGCCTTCCGGCTTCGGGCAGCGGATGCCGTTCGCCTGGTTGAGCATGGAGACGCAGAGGTCGCGCCGCTCCTTGAAGATCTTGTTGTGCTTGGGGATGAAATCCTTCGGCCCGTCGAGCGCCTCGACCGCGGCCCATTGCGCCACCGCGGTCGGATTCGAGGTCGATTGCGACTGGATCATCGCCATCGCCTTGATCAGCGGCTCCGGCCCGCCGGCAAAGCCGATGCGCCAGCCGGTCATGCAATAGGCCTTCGACACGCCGTTCACCGTCAAGGTGCGATCGTAGAGCTGCGGCTCGAGCTGCGCCGGCGAGTAGAATGTGAAGTCGTCGTAGACTAGGTGCTCGTACATGTCGTCGGCCATGACGTGCACGTGCGGATGGCGCAGCAGCACGTCGGTCACCGCCTTGAGCTCGGCGCGCGTATAGGCCGCGCCGGTCGGGTTCGACGGCGAGTTGAAGATGATCCACTTGGTCTTTGGCGTGATCGCCTGTTCCAGCGCCTCGGGCTTCATCTTGAAGCCCGATTCCATCGTTGCCGTGACCGCGACCGGCTCGCCGCCGGCGAGCAGCACCATCTCGGGGTAGCTCACCCAATAGGGGGCCGGGATGATCACCTCGTCGCCCGGATTGATGGTCGCGACCAGCGCGTTGTAGAGCACCTGCTTGCCGCCGGTTGCGACGATGATCTGCGAGGGCTTGTAGGCGAGCCCGTTCTCGCGCTGGAACTTGCGCGCGACCGCGGCCTTGAGCTCCGGGATGCCGTCGACGGCGGTGTACTTCGACGCCTTGCCGTCGCGGATCGCCTTGATCGCCGCTTCCTTGATGTTCTCCGGCGTGTCGAAGTCCGGCTCGCCGGCGCCAAGCCCGATGACGTCGCGGCCGGCCGCCTTGAGCGCGCGCGCTTTGTCGGTGACCGCGATCGTCGCCGACGGCTTGATGCGCGACAGGCGGTCCGCGAGGAAGGCCATTGCTCGTCTCCAGCTGCCTTGAGGCGCGTGCTTCTAAAACGCCCGTAGCGCACAGGCAAGGCTTAGTCCCGCCTGCTCGCCAAATCGTGTGCGCTTTACCCAAGGCATGGTCTGCAAGCAGCGGAGCACGATGCAATCAATCCCTGAGGCCGCGGGGCGGGGCGGCTCCCTGTGCCGCACGAGAGCGGAGGCCGCTCAATGCTCCATTAAGCGTCGGCTGGCCTAATGCCGGCGCCACTCGTCCCACCACGGAGCCAACATGGAGCGGGCGCGCCAACTTCTGCGAAGCGGTGACTGGCTCACCCGCGAACGCATGCGGCTGGTCGCGCTCGCGGTGCTCATCGCTTCCGCCGCCGGCTTCCTCTATCTGATCGTCACCGCGCACGGGCTCGTCGATTTCCAGGGCCGGCCGCTCGGAACCGACTTCTCCAACGTCTATGCCGCCGGCACCTATGTGCGCGATGGCGACCCGGAGGCGCCGTTCGACCTCTCCCGCCAGCACGCGCGCGAGCAACAAATCTTCGGCGACGCGACGCCGTTCTACGGCTGGCACTATCCGCCGTTCTTTCTGTTCGTCGCCGCGGCTTTGGCGTTGATGCCCTGCGGGCTTGCGCTCGCGGTCTGGCAGGCGGTCACGTTCGGCCTTTATCTTCTCACGATCTGGGCGATCATCGGCTCGTCATTCCGGGGCGCGCAAAGTGCGAACCCGGAATCCATAGCCACCGCGCTCCCGAGATCAGCGCCAAGCAGGGTCGACGACTCCTCGCACGGAACCGGCGCCGCCGCCGATCCGCTCTGGCTCCTGCTCGCTGTCGCCTTTCCTGCCGTGCTGATCAACATCGGTCACGGCCAGAACGGGTTCCTCACCGCCGCGCTCATCGGCGGCGCGCTGGTCATGCTCGATCGCCGGCCGCTTCTTGCCGGCGTCCTGTTCGGGCTTCTGGCCTACAAACCGCAATTCGGGCTGATGGTCCCGCTCGTGCTGGCGGTAAGCGGGCGCTGGCGTTGCTTTGCCGCTGCCGCGGCGACGGTGGCGCTGCTCGCGCTCGCAACTACCGCCGCCTTCGGTCCGCAAATCTGGCACGCATTCCTCGACTCAACCCGTTTCACGCGTCTCATCGCGCTCGAACAGGGCAACACCGGCTGGTACAAGATTCAAAGCGTGTTCTCCTGGGCGCGCATGTGGGGCGCATCGATCCCGCTCGCCTACATGTTCCAGGGCGCACTGGCGGCCGCGCTCGCCGCCGCGCTGGTCGCGGTGTGGCGCGGCGCCGCGCCCTATCCGCTCAAGGCGGCGGCGCTCTGCCTCGCTGCGATCCTCGCGACGCCCTACACCTTCGACTACGACATGGTGGTGCTCGCGCCTGCCATCGCCTTCCTCGCCGCCGACGGATTCGCGCGCGGGTTCCGACCGTGGGAGAAGACGGCGCTGGCCACGCTTTGGATGGCGCCGCTCGTGGCGCGCAGTGTCACACAAGCGACACTTGTTCCTTTCGGCGTTGCGGCGATGCTCGCAATGTTTATTCTCTTGTTGCGGCGCACCACGAGCGATTTCATCTCGCCGCTGGCTTTCTCTGACTCCACCACTAGAATTGCAGACGACGCGAGTGGCACGGCGCGCGGTCATGACATCGCCGCGTTCAAGTCGTAGAGCGCAACAAGGCCATGTCATGCGAGGGATTGGCGGCTCGCCATGTTTACGCTCTATTCGATGCAGCGTTCCGGCAACAGCTACAAGGCGCGACTCGCCTTGGCGCAGCTGCGCGTCCCTTATCGGCTGATCGAGGTCGACATCCTCAAGGGCGAGAGCCACACCCCGGAGTTCCTGACGAAAAATCCGAACGGGCAGGTGCCGCTCCTTGAAGTCGCGCCGGGCCGCTACCTTGCCGAATCAAACGCCATCCTCTGGTACATCGCGGGGGGAACACCGCTCGCACCGGAGGACCGCATCGATCGTGCCGACGCGCTGCAATGGATGTTCTTCGAACAGCACAGCCTCGAGCCCAATCTGGGCGCGGCCTATTTCTGGCTCACCCTGATCAAGGGCGGGCGCGACCTGCAACGCCACGCCTTCGAGGAATGGATGGAGGAAGGCCACCGCGCGCTCGGCGTGATGGACAAGCACCTGGCGCGGCACGACTTCTTTGCCGCCGGGCGTTACACCGTGGCTGATATCGCGCTCTACGCCTATACGCACGTCGCGCATCTGTGCGACTACGACCTCAAGCCCTTCCCCGCGGTGCGCACCTGGCTCAAGCGCGTGGCCGCGGTGCCCGGTCATGTGACCATGGACTGGCGGCCGGAGCCGGCGCTGGCGATGTGATTCGCCCATCGAGTGACGCCAAAGTCACAGTGGCGAACAATCGTCCTTTTCGACCCTCCCGTTAACCATCCATTAACCAAAACTCACGAAATCGCCTTGCTTCTTCAATGACTTCGCCCAAGTCCAGCCGGACGCGCGCCGGCATCCGCGGCGATGATGCAAACAACACCTGATTCGATTCGCGAGGATGACCCCCAAGGATGACCCCGATGACAGAGCTCTCCGGCAGCCCCGGTTTCGCACCACCGCTCGCCGGCAAGAAACTATCGAGGCGACGTGCGGTCGCACTCGAACTGGTCGCGACCGTTACCCTCACGATCTCGCTCGTTGTCGCGGCGACCGCCGTGTCGCTCGGCAACAGGTCGCTGGTGGAGCGGCCCTCGGCCGCTGCGCCGGCGGCGCCGCTGGATCACGCGCAAGGGCGGTAGCGCTTTCTGCGGTCATTCTGGAAGCCGAGCCAACGGCTCGGCCCGAAGTGGCCGGCCCGATGACAGGCTCCGCGTGGCCGTCCGCAATCCATGACCACGGGCAGTGACTATGGATTCCGGGCACGCGGGCGAGCGCCCGCGCCCCGGAATGACGAGTCGCGCAGGGCAGACTTGGCACAACAAGCGACAGCGCCGCCGCCGCTCGATAGGATCGGCGTGAACCTAACCGGTGGCGCTGACCCGTTCACAGATTGCGCGACCGACTCCTGCGAGCTGCGATCCAATGAACGAGGCGCCTCCCTCGCTCCCGGCCGACGCTCCGGCGCATGACCGCAGCGCGATCAACCGGCTGCTGCTGTTCTTTGCGATCGTCTACGTCGTCGAGGGCCTCGGCCAGGTCGGCGGGCTGATCGCCCAGCCGCTGAGCTACTACCTGAAACAGGAGCAGGGCTGGACGCCGTCGCAGGTCAGCGCCTACCTGACGATCTTCAATTTTCCCTGGATCATCAAACCGATCTACGGCGTCTTTTCCGACTTCGTGCCGCTGTTCGGCTACCGCCGCAAGGGCTATCTGATCGCCGCCAATATCGTCGCGACCGGCGCCTTCCTCTGGGTGACGCAGCTCTATTCGCCGAGCCACCTGGTCTGGGCACTCGAGGCCACGGCCTATGCCATGGCGATCTCGAGCACCGTCTGCGGCGCGGTGCTGGTGGAGAACGGGCAAAAGCTCGGCGAGAGCGGCCGCTTCGTCAACCAGCAATGGCTCTGGTTCAACGTCGCCGCCATGGCGAGCGCCATCGGCGGCGGCGCGTTGACGCAGCTGCTGCCGCCGACGTCGGCGCTGCATGTCGCTGCCGCGATCGTGGCAGTGGCGCCGCTTGCGGTCCTGTTCGGCGCGATTTTTCTCATCCCCGAGCAGCCGGCGCGCATCGACCTTCCGGCGCTGCGCCGCAGCTTCCGTGCCCTCCTCGCCGCGTTCAAAAAGCGCGAGTTGTGGATCGTGGGCCTGTTTCTCTTTCTCTACTACTTCAGCCCCGGGCTGAGCACGCCGCTCTACTACACCATGACCGACGGCTTGAAGTTCCCGCAGGGCTATATCGGCATTTTGGGATCGATCTCTTCGGCCGGCTGGATCGTGGGCGCGCTGCTCTACCGGCGGCTGTTCGGCGACTTGTCGTCGAAGCGCCTCTTGCAGCTGAGCATCGCGCTCGGCACGGTCACGACGGCGGCCTACCTCCTGCTGACGAACGAACTATCCGCAGCGATCCTGAGCTTCTGCGGCGGATTCGCCGCGATGCTCGCGACCGTCGCCACGATCACACTTGCCGCCGACTACAGCCCGCAGCGTGCGGAGGGATTCAGCTTCGCGCTCATGATGTCGCTCATGAACCTGGCGTCATCTTCAGCCGACAATGTCGGCTCGTTCCTGTTCGAGCACGTCTTCCACAACGAGCTCGCGCCGCTCATTCTCGTCTCGGCGGCCTGCACCGCATTCGCCCTCGTGCTCATTCCGCTCCTGCATCTGGGCGACAAGCCGCAGGGCCAGCCGGTCGGCGCGGCCGCGGAGCAGAGCGCCGTCTAGCCCGGCGGGTAGAATCCCTGCGGCACTCCGCCTGGCAATGCAGGCGGAGCAACCGGCCCTTGCGACAAGCCGCTTCTCCTGGCCGCGCTTCATCCGGATCCGCCACGAGGAGGCGGCGGCGGTCAACGCTTGTGCCTATGCGAAATGGACGGGCAGGCTCGGCGGTTGCTTGGCGAGATCCTTCAAGTCCTCGGCTGTGACAGTCGGCAGGATCGCGTCATTGATCTCGTTCTTGCGGAACGCCGCCTCATACCTTTCGAGGCCCAGGCTGCGCAGCCAATCCCCGAGGTCCCTGGTGGCGGCGTCCCAGTTATGAGCGGGTACCGGAGAACTGGGCGCTGCCGAAGGGTCCAAGTGTCACGGTGCCGCTGATCTCATCGCCCTCGATCGCGCCGGTAAATTCAAGCGTCATGTCCATCGGATCGTTGATGGAGACTTTCCAGGATAGTTCGTTCCCGTTGACAGTACCGTCAAAGATGTCAGTGGAACGTCCCTCGGCTGATTGACTGCCGTTCAGTGAAGTGCCTTCGGTTTTGACCGACAGTGTGGCCCGACGCTCTCCCATCGGGGTATCTATCGCAAGGTTCCAGTTCCCATCTGCGGTCATTTTCCTGCCTTTCTGCCAACGCTCGCATGAGCTGCCGGAAGGATAGCACAGATGCTTGGAGCCACATCTTCACTTGCGTGACTCAGAAGCTGGGGGACGCGCTGGCAAGGACATTGTAGGCCGCCATGGCACGGCGGATGCCCTTGGACGGCGCGGAATTTGCATGATTATTGGAGGCCGCTATCCGGACGCTCCCTCCGCGCAACGCATCGCCATGTCCATCCTCGTCAGGCTTCATCACGCAACGCGCTACGAATACGACCGGTCGGTGCGGCTCGGGCCGCAGGCCGTGCGGCTGCGCCCGGCGCCGCATTGCCGCAGCCGTATTTCGCGCTACGCGCTCACGGTGAAGCCGGCGCAGCATGACGTGCACTGGCAGCAGGACCCCTACGCCAACTGGCTCGCGCGCTTCGTCTTCCGCGAGAAGACCGCCGCGCTGTTGCTCGCAGTCGATCTCGAGGCCGAGATCTCGCCGGTCAATCCGTTCGATTTCTTCCTCGAGCCGTACGCGGAGTCGTGGCCCTTCGCATTCCAGCCCGACCTGCGCGAGGATCTGGCGCCGTTTCTCAACGCCGAGCCGGCGGGACCCAACCTGAAGGAATTGCTGCGGTCGCTGCCGCGCGAGCCGCAGAATACGATCGACTTCCTGGTCGTGCTCAACCGGCGCTTGCGCCACCTGATCCGCTACGTCACCCGCCTCGAGGGCGGCGTGCAGACGGCGGAGGAGACGCTTGCCTCCGGCATCGGCTCCTGCCGCGATACAGCCTGGCTGCTGGAGCAGGTTCTGCGCGGCGCGGGCCTGCCGGCGCGTTTCGTCTCCGGTTATCTCATCGAGCTTGCCACAGACGCGAAGCCCCCCGCGAGCGATGCCGTCGGCGAGCGCGACAGCGGCGCGCTGCACGCGTGGACTGAAGTGTATCTTCCCGGAGCCGGCTGGATCGGGCTCGACCCCACGTCCGGCCTGTTGTGCGGCGAAGGCCACCTGCCGCTCGCCGCGACGCCGCACTACCGGTCCGCCGCGCCGGTCACCGGCACGGTCGAACCCTGCGCGGTCCGCTTCTCCCACGATATAAGTATCCGGCGGATCGCCGAGACGGCCGATTGACCGCCGAATGAGAACGCCGGACGGCCGGCGCCATACCGGAGGAACGAATGCGTGCTTATCAACTGCCGAGGGGCGGCGCCGGCATCGACGCGCTGACGCAAGTCGAGCGGCCGGTGCCGAAGCCGCTCTACCGCCAGGTCCCGGTCAAGGTCGGGGCCTGCTCGCTCAACTACCGCGACCTCGGCATCGTGCGCGGCACCTATCGCATGCCGGTGCGCGACAATCTCGTTCCGCTTTCCGACGGCGCCGGCGAGGTGGTCGAAGCCGGTCCCGGCGTCGTCCGCGTCAAGGCCGGCGACAAGGTGGCCGGCTGCTTCTTCCAGCGCTGGCCCGGCGGCGACCTGGGGCCGCGCGTGCACGCTTCGGCGCTCGGCGGCAGCATCGACGGCATGCTTGCCGAATACGTGGTGCTGGAGGAGGAAGGCGTCGTCCCGATCCCCGCGCATTTGTCGATCGAGGAAGCGGCGGCGCTTCCTTGCGCCGCGGTCACGGCGTGGAACGCGATGATGCATCACGCCAGGCTGAACGCTGGCCAGAGCGTGCTGCTGCAGGGCACCGGGGGCGTATCGATCTTCGGCCTGCAACTCGCGCACGCGATGGGCGTGACCGCAATCATCACCTCGTCGAGCGACGAGAAGCTCGCGCGCGCCAAGTCGCTCGGCGCCGCCTGTGGCATCAACTACAAGAGCACGCCGGAATGGGACAAGGCGGCGGTCGAATTCACCGGCGGCAGTGGCGTCGATCACGTCGTCGAGGTCGGCGGGGCGGAGACCCTCACCCGTTCGTTCGGCGCCATCCGCCTCGGCGGCAAAATCTCCCTGATCGGCGGCTTGAGCGGCGGCGCGACCGAGCTCAATCCGGGCTTGATCTTCTCCAAGCGCGCCAACGTCCAGGGCATCTATGTCGGCTCGACGCAGATGTTCGAGGCGATGAACGCTGCCATCGCCGCCAACGGGCTCAAGCCGGTGATCGATCGCGTGTTCGGTTTCGACGAGGTGCCGGCGGCCTTGCGGCACATGGAAGCGGGCGCGCATTTTGGCAAGATCGTCATCCGCGTCGCGTGAACGGCGCGCCATGCGCCGTCATTGCGAGGCACGAAAGTGCCGAAGCAATCCAGGCCCCACCGCGCGGTTGGATTGCTTCGTCGCCCTTGGCTCCTCGCAATGACGATTCTGTATCGACCAAACAATCAAGCGCTACAGCAGTTTGAGCTGGCGGTCCTCGGGCCGGCGCCGCAGGTCGGGCCGCTGCTCCTTGACGAGCTCGCTTTCGATGTCGGCTAGGAACGGCGACGCTGCCTGCGTGTGCACACGGCCGCGCCACAGCCGTTTGAGCGCGCGGCTCAGCACCAGGCGATCCTTTGCGCGAGTCATGCCGACGTAGAACAGCCGGCGCTCCTCGGCCAACTCCTCCGGCGCCACCTCCTCGGCCCTTCCCCAGTGCAGCGGCAGCACGCCGTCCTCCAGGCCGACGATGAAGACGCAGGCGAATTCAAGTCCCTTGGCGGCATGCAAGGTCAACAGCGCCACGCCCTCGGCGCGCGCGTCCCAGAAATCGGCGTCGCTCGCGAGTGCGACGGCATCGAGAAAGCGCGCCGGATCGCCGCCGCAGCTTTCGGCGAGCGGCAGCAGAAGCTCAAGCGCGCGTTCGGCCGCTGCCGCCTCGCCCGTGTCGGCGGCGGCGCGCGCCGCGCTCTGCCGCAGTCGTTCCGCAAGATCGATGTCGGCCGGGGCCATCGCGGCAAATGCTTCGAGCAGGGCGCGGACCGATGGCTCCTGCGCCAGCGGGGCGTGCGAATGCCTGCGGAACGGAATCCCGGAACGCGCGAGCGCTTCGCACAGAACGGCGGCCTGCGCGTCGGTGCGGTAGAGGACGGCGAAATCGGCGAAGGAGAGCGCCGCTTCCCGCCCACCGGTGCGGCTGCTGTCGATCGCGAAGAAGCTTGAGCCGCCGATCGCCTGCTCGATCGTGATGACGACGAACTCGGCCTCGGCCCGATCGCTTGGCGCCGTGTGGATGGTGATGCGCTCGTGCCGTTCGCGCGCGATTTCCGCGATCGGCTCGTCCGCATGCGCGGCGATGACCTGCGAGGAAGCGGCGACGATGGCGCCGCCCGAGCGGTAGTTGCGCCTGAGCGCGATCGTCGCTGCGCCCGGATAATCGCCGCCGAAGCGCTCGAAGCAGGCGGCGTCGGCGCCGCGGAAACCGTAGATCGCCTGATGCGCATCGCCGATGACGCAGAGGTTGCCGGCCGGCGGCGGCGCCAACAGCGTGAGCAGCCTATATTGCCGCGCATCGACGTCCTGGAATTCATCGACGCAGACCAAGCGGAACCGGGCGCGATAGAGCGCCGCAATCTCGGCATTGTCCGCGAGGAGCCGCACCGCCAAACCGACCAGATCGTCGAAATCGATCCAGTTGTTAGCTGCCAACATGGCGCGGTAGGCGGTCCGCGCCGCCGCGATTTCCCCGCTCGGCTGCGCCTCGCTACGCTCCGCCTTGGAGATGGCGCGGATGAGATTTTCCGCGCGCGGGCGCGGCAGGCCGAGCGCCGCGGCGAGCGCGGCCGCGCGCTCCGCCTCGCCGGCGACGCGGAAGCCGGGTGTGAGACCGGCGGCTGCGGCGTGCTCGCGCAGGATCGCGAGCCCGAGCGAGTGGAAGGTGTGGACAGCGATGCCGCCCGCGTCCGGGCCGAGCATCGCATGCAGGCGCTCGCGCATTTCCGCCGCGGCCCGGCGCGTGAAGGTAATGGCCAGGCATTGCGCGCCGGCGACGCCGCAATCGGCGGCGAGATGCGCGATGCGATGGACCAAGGTGCGGGTCTTGCCCGAGCCCGGCCCGGCAACGATCAGCAGCGGACCCTCGACCACGGCCGCCGCCGCGCGCTGGTCCGCGTCGAGCGACGAGAGGACGCCGGAGGCTGGCGCTGCGTGCGTGTCGCCTCCCCTTTGTGGGGAGGGGTTGGAGATGGGGGTCGGGAGGTCCTGCGGAGGCTTCGACGGGTGGTACTTTGCTTGCGCACCCTCCCGCACAACGGGCACGGGAACCGCCGCCGGCGACTCGAACAACATGCCGCCCGCCGTTCGGTGCCGCAGCTCGTCCGGCTCGAACAAACGGATGACGCCGTATTCGCCGTCATAGCCGGCGTCGCGGATGACCTTGCCGGCGCGCAGCCGCGCCACGGCTTCGGCAAGCACGGAAGAATCCGCCCGCGAAATATCCTCGAGCGGGACGGCCTGCAGAATGTCGAGCTCGGGGCCGAGGGCTGACAGCAGCCGGCCGTAGCCGCGCTCGACGGTCTTGCTCGAAGGTCCGCTGCTTGCGATCTCGCCAAGCATTTCCGGCAAGGCAACGAGGTTCGATACGGCGCCGGCCGTCGCCGGCGGTGCCGCCTCGGCCTCGCTGCGGTCGGCGAGCGTCTCGACGCGGCTGAGGACGCCGACGGTCATGGCGCCGCCGCACACCGGGCAGCGCCCGCCTTGGGCCAGCGTCTTGCGCGGGGAAAACTTCACGCCGCATTTGCGGTGCCCATCGAGGTGATATCCTCGGGAAAGAATTCGACGGTGCCGACAAAACCTTGCCCGGTCTCCAGCGCTTTGCGCAGGGCGAAGTAGTCGAGCGCGCAATCGAAGGTCGTCGCTTCGCGGCCGAGCTTTCCCGGCGAGTGGGCGTCGGAGTTTGAGACCAGCCGGTAGCGGTCGAGCATCGACAGCCGCCAGTTCATCGGCGGGTCGGAGGAGAGCCCGGTCTCGACGGCAAAGATGTGATCGGCCAGATCGCCGTAGCAGGCGGCGATCGAATCAAAGCCGGACTGCGAGCCGAGCGCGGCGAACCACGGCGTCCAGATATGCGCCGGGATGAGATAGGCGTCGGGACTGGACGTCAGCGTGATCTCGAGAAGGTCGCGCGAGTCGAGCCCGAGGATCGGGCGGCCGTCGGAAGCGATGTTGCCGATGCGCGCCAGGCGATCGGAAATGCGGTCAGCGGTCGCGAAGTCCGGCGCGTAGATGAGATGGTGCACCTTCCGTGTCTTCTCGCCCTTCTTGTAGATCGTGGAAATTTCCACCTCGAGCATGAAGCGCATCGGCGTGCGGCACGCCGGCGGCAATCCCTCGGCGACAGCCTGCTCGATCTCGGGTCGCAGGCGAAACAGGCCCGGCTCGGCCGGCACCAGTTTCTCCTTGAGCTCGGCGCGCCACGCCGGATGGGTGAAGTCACCGGTCGCGACGACAGCGAGGCCCTTGCGCGCCGCCCACGCCGCGAGATGTTCGAGGTCGAGATCGCGGCTGGTGGCGCGCGAATATTTCGAGTGGACGTGCAGGTCGGCGTGAAAGCGCATGGCGGCTCCGCGCGCTCCCCGTCTGCGGGAGGGGAAGCAAAACTACGCGTGCACCTGATTCGGCGGAAAACGGCCTGTGGATGAGCGTTCCCGATGCGCGCCGCGGCCGGGTCGGCGAACGCCTAGTGTTCCGCTCGCATCAGAGGATTCCCAAATCGGCGTAAGGATGCGAGTCTGCCGGTATGGGCAAGATCGAGCGCATCCAAGTTGCTCCTGAAGATCGGGAGGGGCTTGTGAAACTGGTGAAGGACCGCAACACGCCGCAGAAGATTGTGTGGCGGTCACAGATCGTGCTTTTTGCCGGCGAGGGCATTGGGGCGGTCGAGGTGGCGACGAGAGTAGGCAAGAGCGTGCTCACCG
>Ga0102924_1004770_pt1 | contig 13456 bp, 12 predicted proteins | sample PaiPotPPM11metaG_FD_80116 | JGI IMG/M metagenome (GOLD analysis project Ga0102924, IMG submission 80116) | Iron sulfur acid spring bacterial and archeal communities from Banff, Canada, to study Microbial Dark Matter (Phase II) - Paint Pots PPM... ... | reverse complement strand
GCCAGGCGGGCCAGGCGTAATGGCGAACGATATGCCAGGTCTCCCCCGCGGCCAGCAGGGTGGCGCCGGCGGCCACGGTGAACCACCCGGTGGACTTGCTCTGGAAGCTGGTGAACTGCTCGCGCTGAGTCTCGGTGAGCTGGGCCAGCATGGACCTCCGCAGCGCCTTGTACCAGCGGCGGTACAGCACGTACATGACCGGTGGCAGCAGCCACCACCAGGCCGACGGGCGGGTGCGCGCCTCCTGGGCGGCCGCTGCCTGGCCCTGGATGCCCTGGTGGTCGAATTGCATCTCGCCGAGCTCGACCGAGCCCTGGTAGAGCGGCCCGGCTACCAGCAGCCACGCCCCGGCGAACGTGGCCCAGGCGATCACGTCGTCCACGGAGCTCACTCTCATTCATGGTGCCCCAGCTAGTTTCGATAGTTATAAGCTATTGAGACTAGCTAAAAGTTAGTAGGCGACAGCTTTACTCGTCAAGCGACTACAGCTGGCAGACTGTCGCACCTGTCGCACGCGCACCATGCGGGACGTCCCCGCGTCGAGATCGGAGCCGAGATGAAGGCGGTCCGTTTCAGCCGGTTCGGCGGCCCGGAGGTCCTCGAGATCGTGGATCTCCCCGATCCGCATCCGGGTCCCGGCCAGGTCCGGATCGCCGTGCGCGCGGCCGGCGTCAACCCGAGCGACTGGAAGAAGCGCCAGGGCCTCATGGATCCAGAACTCCCGCAGACCATGGGCTACGAGGCGGCGGGCGTTGTCGACGAGCTCGGCGAGGGCGTCGCGGACGTGGCCGCGGGCGATCGCGTGTTTGGCTTCTCCGCCGACGGGGCGGCCCAGGCCGAGCTGGCCGTGCTGGCCTGGTACGCGCCGATCCCGCCGTCGCTCGACTTCGCCGCCGCGGCCGCGCTGCCGTCCGCCGTCGAGACCGCCACGCGCGCGCTTGACCAGCTCGGCGTCGGCAGCCGCGGCACGCTGCTCATCAACGGCGCGTCGGGCAGTGTTGGCAGCGCCGCGGTCCAGCTCGCGGCGGCGCGCGGCGCACGCGTGATCGGCATCGCCAGTCCGGCCAACCACGACTACCTTCGCTCGCTGGGGGCCGAGCCCGTCGCCTACGGCGAGGGCCTGGCCGGGCGGGTTCGCGCGCTGGCGCCCGGCGGCGTCGACCTCGCGCTCGACGTCGCCGGCAGCGGAGTGCTGCCCGAGCTGATCGAACTCGCCGGCGGCGCCGGCCATGTCATCACCGTCGCCGACTTCGCCGGCGCCCGCGAGCACGGGGTCAGGTTCAGCACCGGCGATGCCGGGCGCGCGGTCCACGCGCTGGGCGAGATCGGCCAGCTGATCGAGTCCGGGCGCTTCTCCCTCCCGGTCGCGCGGACCTTCCCGCTCGGCCAGGTGGCCGAGGCGCACCGGGTGAGCGAGCACGGCCGCGTGCGCGGGAAGCTCGTGCTGCTGGTCGGCTGAATCCGGCCAGTGGCCCCGGTCCCGCCGAAGCACTAGACATATTCCGATACTGGAATATGATGAAGCGTGGCCAGAGCCGCTACGACGTCCGACGTCTTCAATGCAGTTGCCGACGTGCACCGTCGCGAGATCCTGGACGCCCTGATCGCCGGCGAGAAGCCGGTCGGGGCGATCGTGAGCGACCTGTCGATGTCCCAGCCCCAGGTCTCCAAGCACCTGCGGGTGCTCAGCGAGGTGGGACTGGTCAGCCACCGGGCGGAGGGGCGCCGCCGGCTGTACCGCCTGGAGCCAGCGCGCCTGCGGCCGATGCACGAGTGGCTGGCCAGGTACGAGCGGATGCTGAACGAGCGGCTGGACCGGATGGATGACTACCTCCAGGACCTGCAACGAAGGGAGCAAGAGCGATGAAGGGCACGCGGCATGGCTCGGCCACGGTCGAGTTTCCGAGCGATCGTGAAGTCCTGGTCACCAGGAAATTCGACGCACCCGCCGAGCTTGTCTTCGACGCGCTGACCAAGCCCGAGCACGTGCGCCGCTGGTTCGGGGCCAAGGAGCTCGAGGTCTGCGATATCGACTTTCGCGTGGGCGGGACGTACCACTTCGTGGGGTTCGTGATGGATGGCGACACCGCGACCTGCTCCTTCCGCGGCACCTATCTCGAGATCGAGCGGCAGGCCCGGCTGGTGGGAACGTGGGTGTTCGACGGACGGCCGGATGCCGAGGCCATGGAGACGGTGGAACTGCGCGAGGAGGACGGCGTCACCACGATGACCGACCGCCTGGCCTTCAAGGACCAGGCGACCCGTGACTCGACGAAATGGCTCGCGGCGGATGGAGTGCACGCCGACGAGGGCGGCCAGGTGTCCCTGGACCGGCTCGAGGACTATCTCGCCACACGGGCATAGCCGAACGGAAAGGCATCATGAAGCTGCTCCTCACCTCCGCTGGCATCAAGAACACGAGCATCCGCAACGCCCTGACCGACCTGCTGGGCAGGCCGATCGCCGACTCCAGCGCCCTCTGCATTCCCACCGCGACGTACGCCATGGGCGGCCCGGCCGCGGCCTGGCGGATGATCACCGGACAAGCCTCCACGCCCCTGTGCGAACTGGGCTGGAAGTCGCTGGGAGTGCTCGAGCTCACCGCGCTGCCCAGCATCGACGAGGAACACTGGCTCCCCGTGGTCCAGGAGACCGACGTCCTGCTGGTGTGCGGCGGCGATGTCTTCTACCTGGGCTACTGGATGCAGCAGTCCGGGCTGGCCGGCCTCCTGCCGTCGCTGCGCGATGCGGTCTGGGTCGGGGTGAGCGGCGGGAGCATGGTCGTGGCCCCCACCATCGGGGAGTACTTCGTCGGCTGGAAGCCGCCCGCCGGCGGCGACTGCGCGCTGGGAATGGTTGATTTCTCGTTGTTCCCGCACCTGGACAACGAGAATATGCCGGAATTTTCCATGGCTGGCGCAGAAGAATGGGCCGCCGGCCTGCCGGTGCCGGGGTACGCGATTGACGATCAGACCGCCATAAAGGTGATCGACGACAGCGTCGAAGTCGTCTCCGAAGGGCACTGGAAGCTGTTTACCCCCTGATACCGCGGACCTGGTTGTTGCGGTCCCGCCAGACGTCGGCGCCGGCGCCGAGCCGCTCCCAGCCCCGGTGTGATGTGCAGCGGTGAGCTCACCGGCCGGCGTCCGGATCGGAGTTCTCGGCCAGCAGCCGGAACCGGGCCGCCGCCTCCCCCCACACGAGCTCCAGATAGGCCTGCACTGCCCGCATCCCCTCCTCCTGCAGGTGATAGACAAGGCCAGCACGCGGTGTCGCCGCCCAGCGCTCCCGGTCAGGGCTCCTGGAAGTCCGGCGTGGTCCAGATCTTCTCGCGCAGGTAGCTCCGGACCTTGGCGATGTAGCCCTGTGCCGCGGCCGTGTGCCAGCGTCCGGCGAACCAGCGCCCGACGCACCCCCAGGTGTCCCCGGCGTGGTACCTGCCCACGTGCGGAACGGTGTTGAGCCAGGTCTCGTAGCCGTCGTAGCAGGACCGCCAGATGGCATAGGCGGTATCGGCGTTCATCGCGGTCGAGCGGGCGATCCCCGGCCACGACGACTTCTCGTAGGGATACCGGTTCTGCAGGATTCCCCAGCTCTGCGGGCACAGGCCCTTCCGGCCGTCGACGCCGGGCCCGTGACCGGGCGGGCAGCCGCTGCTCTCCCAGTCGCCCTTGGTCGTCTGCCGCCACCAGCTCTCCACCGCCGCCTGGGCGAAGACCAGGTTCTGGTCAATGCCCCACTTGCAGGCCGCCCAGCGCAGGATCTCCTTGGTGGTGCCGGTGAAGTGACCATTGATGCGCGGGGCCAGCAACCGGTCGGCCTGCGGCTTATCTCCAGCGAAGAACCGCCGGCCCACGTAATGGCCGTCGGTGTGGTTGTAGCGGCGGTTCATGCCCTTGTTCTCGGCGTCCGGCCGGGCCCGCACCCACGCGGCGCACTGCGTGCCCGTCGGCAGCTTGGCTCCCGGCGGCAGCGTGTGGAAATAGGCCGGCGCGGCGTCCGGGCGGGTGCTCTGACCGCCCGCCGACGCCCAGCCCCCGCCTGCGGCCACCACGGCCAGGCCGGCGACGGCGGCCAGCGCAACCCTGCGGACCACGGCAGAACGCGGCTTATGCCCCATGGACCGATTATCTATGGTCCGCGCCCGCCGCGCCCCCAACACGCGACCAGAGCTGCGCCGCGGACAGCTCACCCGCCGGCCTGTGTGACCTGCTGCGCGGTCGGGATCGGTCCGGCCGGGGCGCTGGCGTCATCGGCGCGGAGGTCTTCGTCAGCGTGCCCTATCCGCAGCAGAGAGCGCCAGATGAAGGGCAGGATGCTCGCCGAGCCGGCGAAGCCGAACCAGAACGGCGCGGTGACGCCCCAGGCGGATGCGACCGCTCCGCCCAGCGCTGAGCCGATCACGATGCCGCCGACCATGCCGGTGAGGTACACGCTGGTGACGCGGCCCTGGAACTCGGCGGGCACGGCCCGCTGCCGGACGCTGGTCGAGGTGGTGCCCCAGATGAACGCGTGGGCGCCAAAGATCGTGAAGATGATCAGTGCGAGCCACACCCAGCGGGTCAGCGCGAGAGCCAGGTGCGTCAGGGTCTCGATGATCAGCCCGGCCCGCATGATTACGCCCAGCCGCACGCGCCGTTCGAGCCAGCCGTACGACGCGGTGCCGGCCAGCCCGCCCACGGCCATCGCGGTCGTGATCAGGCCGAAGCCCACCGCGTCCATGCCGAGGCGCTCCCGGGCGTACAGGACCAGGACGGACCAGGCCGCGCCAAAGGTGATATTGAAGGTAAAGATCGTGATGGCCAGGACCCGGACAGCGTGGTGCGCCCAGAGCCACCGCCAGCCCTCGCGGATCTCGTCCCGAACCCGGCTGGCTTCGGTGCGCCCGGCCCGGGCTGGCAGTTGTACCCGCGTGATCAGCAGCACTCCGGCCAGCACGCAGACGGTCTCGCTGATGAAGGGAAATGCCGCGCCAGCCGTGAAGAGCGCGGCCCCGATCGGCGGGCCGGCCAGCTGGTTCCCCGCGATCATGCCGGCGAACGTGCGCGAGTTCGCGATGCCCAGGTCACGCTGGTCCACCAGCATGGGCGGCAGCGTGGCCGTCGCGGTGTCGGCGAAGGTCTCGTTGACGCCGAACAGGAACAGCGCGGCCAGCACCACGGCGGTATCCACGCGATGGCCGAAGATCGTGCCGACCAGCAAGATCAGGATCGCCGCGCGTACCAGCCCGGTCGTGATGACGATGGCACGTCTGCTTACCCGGTCCGCTACAACACCGGCGTAAAGCCCGAACATCAGCCACGGCAGCCGCTGCAGCAAGGCCGCCAGCGCGACCGCCAGCGGGCTGCTGGTCTGCGAGGCGACCAGCAGCGGTCCTGCGGCCAGCGTGATGCCGTCGCCGAGATAGGTAATCCAGGACGAGGCCAGCAGCCACCGGAAGCTGCGGCCAAGACGCGCCGGCGCGACGGCATCGGCCAGCCTGCTCACCGCGTCCGCCCGCCCGTACCGATCACCTGGCTATCCTCGCGCGCCACCGCGAGACGTCAACGTGAAGGTCGCGCGCCTGGCGTCTTGAGAGGGTAAATCTCTTGAGTTTGCCTGCTGGGGCGGGAGAGGCTGGCCGGCATGACCGTGCATCTGACGCACTGGGGGGCGTTCGAGGCTGTCAGCGATGGTGAGCGGCTGACCGAGGTGCGCCCGTGGCGCGGGGACCCGGAGCCGATGCCGCTGATCGACAACGTCGCCTCCGCGCAGCATCACCCCACCCGCATCGCCCAGCCGCACGTCCGCAAGGGCTGGCTGGAGCACGGCCCGGGGGCAAAGGGCCGTGGCGACGAGCCGTTCGTGCCGGTGTCGTGGGAGACCGCGCTTGATCTCCTGTCGGGGGAACTGCGGCGGGTCTACCGCGACCACGGGGCCGAGGCGGTGTACGGCGGCTCGTACGGCTGGGCCAGCGCGGGCCGGTTCCACCACGCGCAGAGCCAGGTGCACCGGTTCCTGAACTGCCTCGGCGGGTATGTGCGGCACGTCAACAGCTACAGCCTGGGCACGTCCACCGTGCTGCTGCCCTACGTGATCGCCGACGTCAACGTGCTGCAGACGCACGCCACGGCCAAGTCAGTGATCGCGGAGCACAGCGAACTGGTGGTCGCCTTCGGCGGGCTGTCACCGAAGAACGCGGCGGTGTCGCCGGGCGGGGTATCCCGGCACCATGTCCGTGCCTGGATCGGCGCCGCGCGGGCCAGGGGCTGCCGGTTCGTGGCGGTGAGCCCGCTGCGCGACGACACGCCCGCCGAGGCGCAGGCCGAGTGGATCGCGCCGCGGCCAGGGACCGACTCGGCGCTGATGCTCGCGCTGGCCCAGGTCCTCGACGCCGAAGGGCTGGCCGACACCGGATTCCTCGAGCGCTACACCGTCGGGTTCCCGCGGTTCGCCCGGTACCTGCGCGGCGAGGCGGACGGAATCGTCAAGGACCCGGCGTGGGCGTCGGCGATCACGGGGCTGCCGGCGGCGCGCATCCGGGAACTCGCGCGCGAGATGGCCGCCGCCCGCACGATGGTGACGGTCAGCTGGTCGCTGCAGCGGGCCCGGCACGGGGAGCAGCCGCTGTGGCTGGGCGTGGTGCTGGCGGCCATGCTCGGCCAGATCGGGCTGCCGGGCGGCGGTTTCGGCCACGGGTACGGGTCCGCGGCCCTGGTCGGCGAGCCGGCGCCGCGACTGGGGGTGCCGCGTCTGCGGCAGGGCCGCAACGGCGTCTCGGCCTTCATCCCGGTCGCGCGGATCGCCGACATGCTGCTGAATCCCGGTGCCGAGTATGACTACAACGGGCAGCGGCTGACCTACCCCGACATCCGGCTCGTGTACTGGTGCGGCGGCAACCCGTTCCATCACCACCAGGACCTGGCCCGGCTGCGCGAGGCCTTCACTCGCCCGGAGACGGTCGTGGTGCACGACCCGTTCTGGACGGCGACGGCCCGGCACGCCGACATCGTGCTGCCGGTGACCATGACGATCGAGCGTGACGACTTCGGCTCCGGGCAGAACGACCGGATGTTCTTCCCGATGCCCGCGCTGACCCGGCCGCACGGCCAGGCCAGGGACGACTACGAGATCTTTGCTGACCTGGCGGACCGGCTCGGCACGGGCAAGGACTTCACCGAGGGCCGCACCGCCATGGAGTGGCTGCGGCACCTGTACGGCGAGTGGCGGGATTCGCTCGCTTCGCGGGGCGAGGACCGGGCCTCGGTTCCGGGGTTTGACGAGTTCTGGGCCGGCAACGGCATCGAGCTGCCGGTGGCCAGCGAGCCGCAGGTGGCGTTCGCTGACTTCCGCCTGGACCCGGAAAAGCACCCGCTTACCACGCCGACCGGGAAGATCGAGATCTTCTCCTCGACCATCGACGGATACGGGTACCCGGACTGCCCGGGCCACCCGGTCTGGCTTGAGCCGGACGAGTGGCTCGGCGCGGCGGCCCCGCAGCGCTTCGGCCTGCAGCTGATCGCCAATCAGCCGCGGTCGCGACTGCACAGCCAGCTCGACGTCGGCGCGCACAGCCAGTCGGTCAAGATCGCCGGGCGTGAGCCGGTCCGGATGCACCCTTCCGACGCGCAGGCGCGCGGGCTGCGCGACGGCGACCTGGTGCGGATCTTCAACGACCGGGGGGCGTGCCTGGCCGGGCTGGCCGTGGACGACGCGGTGCGCCCCGGGGTCATCCAGCTGTCGACCGGAGCCTGGTACGACCCGGACCCGGCCGACCCTGGGTTCTGCCGGCACGGGAATCCCAACGTGCTGACCGCCGACGTCCCGTCCTCAACCCTCAGCCAGGGGTGTACCGGGCAGCTGGCGCTCGTGGAGGTTGAGGCGTATCGCGAGACTCCGCCGGAACTATCGGTTACCGGGCCGCCCGCGACCGCCTGAGACCAGCGCGGGCGGGCTGTTTCAGCCCGTGTGCACCGCGCCTGCCCTGGCCAGGGTCTGGTACACCGATACAGCGGTGCTGAACAGGTCGTCGTTGTTGTTGTTCACTGAGCTGTTGGCGGCCAGGGCGATGATCAGGCCGGAGTGGGGGAAGTAGAAGTGCTCGACCCGGTAGCCGAGGGTGCCGCCGCGGTACCACCACACGGTTCCGAGCGGCTTGTAGGTGAGCTGGGTGAGGCCGAGCGCGTAACCCTGCGGGTCGGCGGCGGTGGTGGTGCGGATGGGCTTGCCGGTGGTCTCCGAGATGAGGCTCTCGAGCTGGCGCTGCTGGGCCGGCGGCAGTTCCTGGCCCTGGTAGAGGGCCCGCTCCCAGGTGGTGAGGTCGGCCAGCGAGCTGACGATGCCGCCGGCGGCCTGGGTCCAGGTGATGGCGAGACGGGGCATGGGCTGGCCCAGCAGCGGCGGCGCGCCGGCCTCGAAGAAGTACCCGGCCGGCATCCGGGCAACGTCGGCCCGGGGGCAGGTGTAGGGGGCGTAGCACAGGTCGTGCAGTCGCAGCGGGGTGATGATCCGCTTGGTGAGCTGGTCGGCGAAGGAGTCGTGCGTGACCCGCGCAATGATCATCTGGGCGAGGATGTAGTTGGTGTCTGAGTAGTAGAAGCCCTTAGGGGCGAGCGGGGCGCCGACGGCGTAGGAGACCAGGCGGGCGGCGGTGAAGCGGGTGCCCGGATCCTTGGCCAGCGCCGCGCCGAAGGCCGGCTGGTGGGCATAGTCGGGGATGCGGCTGGTCATGTTGAGCAGCTGCTTGATCGTGACGTCGCGCCAGGCCCGGTACTGGGGAAGCCATCTGCCGAGCGGGTCGTTGATCGACAGCTTGCCCTCGGCTTCCAGCTGCAGCACGATCACCGCGGTGAAGGCCTTGGTGTTGCTGCCGACCTGCCACAGCGCGCTGGTGGAGACCGGCGGCCCGCCGCTGTAGCGCGTCGTTCCGGCGGCCAGGTTCATGGCCGGCTTGTCTCCGGCGTAGCTGACCCGCAGGGAGACCGCGGAGATGTGCTCGGCCTTGCGCCGGGTGCTCAGGTAATGAGTGAGGTCGGCGCGCAGCGCCGCCCGCAGCGCGGCGCCGCTCCCGCCCGGTGAGCTGGCCGAGGCACTGGCCGCGCCAGACGTCAGCATCCCGGCCCCGCCGAGCAGGGCGCAGGCCGCCGCGGCGGCGGTCAGCTGGTTCCGGATTGACTTCATGCGCGGGCCGGAGGTTCTGGACATGAGGGGTCCTCTCGTCTGTCTGGCGGTGACTGGTGCTGGCACCGAGCCTGCGCTTCGGGCCTGAGGCGGCACTGTCGTGGCGCTGAGGCGGAGACGACCTCGGGCCTGCCGGCTATAGGGCGAGTCAGTCCGCGCGAGGCGCCGGCGACCACGGGCGCCTACGGTAGAGGCGTGGAAGTGCGGTTGTTCGGCCAGCTCGAGGCGCTGCAGGGCGGCGTGGCGGTAGCGATCCGGGGGGCCAAGCAGCGGGGGCTGCTCGCCCTGCTGGCCCTGCAGCGGGGGGCCCCGGTCAGCGCCGACCGCCTGATCGACGTGCTGTGGGCTGACGGGCAGGTGGTCAACCCGGCCAACGCCCTGCAAGCTCAGATTGCCCAGTTGCGGCGCAGCCTGGGGGCGGCGGCGGTCGTCACCTCCGAAGCTGGCTACGCCCTCGACGTCGGTCCCGGCGATGTGGATGTGGCCTGTTTCGAGCAGCTGGTGGCCGAGGGACACCGGCTGGTGGAGGACGGCGAGGTAGCGCGAGGGTCAGCCGCGCTGGGCGAGGCGCTGCGGATCCGGCGGGGCGAGCCGCTGGCCGAGTTCGCCTATGCCGGTTTCGCTGACGCTGACCGGGCCCACCTGAACGAGCTGACCCTGACCGCGATCGAGGCCCGTGCCGCCGCGGACCTGGCCCTCGGCCGCCACGGCGAGCTGGCTGGCGAGCTGGAGGCCTGGTGCCGGGATCATCCGGTGCGCGAGCGGCTGTGGGAGTTGCTCATGCTCGCCTTGTACCGGTCCGGACGCCAGGCCGAGGCGCTGCAGGCCTACCGCCAGGCCCGCGACGGTCTGGCCGCCGAGCTGGGCATCGACCCCGGCCCGGCGCTGCGGGAACTCGAGGCCCGGATCCTGGCCCAGGACCCCTCCCTGGCTCTGCCCGGCCCGGCACCGCCGTCTCAGGCAGCCGCGGCGCCGAGCGTGACCGGCAACCTGCGGGCCGCGCTGACCAGGTTCGTCGGCCGCGACGCCGAGATGGCACAGCTGATCGAGGCGGTCCGCGCCAGTCGGCTGGTCACCCTGATCGGCCCTGGCGGGGCGGGCAAGACCCGCCTGGCGGTGGAGGCGGCCGCCCGCCTGCGCGAGGAGCACCGAGACGGCGCCTGGCTGGTCGAACTGGCCGGGGTCGCCGACCCCGACGGGGTGGCCCCGGCCGCGGCCCTGGTGCTCGGGGCCGGCGCCGCCGGGCTCGCGGGCGCTCAGTCGGCGGGATCGACGGTGGAACTGATCGTGCGTCACCTGGCCGGGCGGTCACTTGTTGTCGTGCTCGACAACTGCGAGCACGTCATCGCCGAGGCGGCCGTCCTGGCCGAGGCCGTGGTCGGCGCGGTTCCCGGTCTCCGCCTGATCGCCACCAGCCGCGAGGCTCTCGGCGTTCCCGGTGAGGTGCTAGTGCCGGTCGGCGGCCTGGCGCCGGCGGCTGCCGTCGAGCTGTTCGCGGAACGAGCCCGGGCGGTGCGCCCCGGGTTCGCCGCCGACGATCACACCCGTCCGGTCATTGCCGACATCTGCCGCCGGCTGGATGGCCTGCCCCTGGCCATCGAGCTGGCTGCTGCCCGCCTCCGGGCCTTGCCGCTGACCACGGTGGCCGAACGCCTCGATGACCGCTTCCGCCTGCTGACCGGGGGCGCCCGCACCGCCTTGCCTCGCCAGCAAACCCTGCGGGCGGTGGTGGACTGGAGCTACGACCTGCTGTTCGACGACGAGCGGCGCCTGTTCGCCCGGCTGGCGGTCTTCTCCGGCGGCTGCCAGCTCACCGCCGCCGAGGCCGTATGTGCCGACGAGCAGGTGCCGGCCGGCGAGATCCTCGACGTGCTCGCCCGCCTGGTCGACAAGTCTCTCGTCACGGCCGCCGACGCCGGTGGCGAAGCCCGGTTCGTCCAGCTCCAGACGCTGTGGCAGTACGGCCGCGAGCGCCTGGCCGACTCGGGCGAAGCCGACGCCATGCGGGCCCGCCACGGCGCCTGCTACCGGCGGATGGCCGAGGAGGCCCACGACGGCCTGCGCGGCGCCAGCGGGCCGCTGTGGCGGGATCGCCTCACCGCGGAGCTGGGCAACTTGCGAGCCGCGCTCGACTGGTACATCGCCGTCGGCGACGCGGACGCGGCGCTGTCGCTGGCGTCGGGAATGGCCTGGCTGTGGTTCATCAACACCGATTTCGCCGAAGGAGCGCGCTGGCTCGGCGCCGCACTGGGCGCCACGGGCGCCGCCCGGGCCGAACTCGAAGCGACCGCGCGGGTCTGGCACGGCTACTGCATGGGCATGTCGTCCAGTCCAGCGGCGGCCGTCATTGAATGCGACGAGGCCGTCGCTGTCCTGAGGGCCGGCGACGACCGGGTTCGCCTGGCCGAGGCGCTGGTGCTCTCGGCCACGGTGCTGGTGCGCGCCCAGGAGTTCGGACGATCCCTCGAAACCCTGAGCGACGCGCGCGATCTGCTGGATTCGCCGGGCCACGGCTGGCTCCTGGCCGCGCATGACCTACTCGTCGCGTGGAACCTGGCGTCGCTGGGGCGCCTGGACGATGCCGGACCAGCCGCCCGCTCCAGCGTCGAGCGCTTCGACGCCGAGGGCGAGGTCTTGCTGGTCGTCTCCCCGCTGAACGCCCTGGCCGGCATCGCCGAGGCCCTGGGGGACCTCGACAGTGCTTCGGTGGCCTACGAATCACTCCTGGATCGATGCCGCGCCACCGGCCAGCACCTGTACGTGCCGTTCGCCCTGGTCACTTTGGCCACGCTGCGGGCCAGGCAAGGCGACGACCCCGCCGCGGACCGCCTTTACGAAGAAGCGGCAGGATGCTCTGCCAATCCGTGGCTGTCGGCCGACGCCATGGTCGGTCAGGCCGCGGTCGCCCGTCGCCTAGGTGACTTGGGGCGGGCCCGGGCACTGCTCGACGCAGCAGGAGACCGCTACCGGGAAGCGGGTCTTCTCACCGGCCAGGCCGATGTGCTCGCCGGCCTGGCGTGGTGGGCGCTCGCCGCCGACCGCACCGGCGACGCCACCATCTTCGCCGCTGACGCCGCCCGGGCCGCCACCCTCAGCGGGGACCCGGCCACCCAGCTCCTCGCCGGCACCGCCGTGGCCGCGGTCCAGGCGATCACCGACCCGGCTGGCCACAACAGAGAAACATTCCTCGCCCTGGCTGAGCGGCGTGCCCACGCGACCCCGCCGCCCAGGCAGCCAACCGGAGGCCTGGCGTACCGTTCTCTCACCGATGAGCCAGATATCGCCCTCGTAAGCCGCCTGGCGTCGGCCGCCCGCTGAGCCGGCGGTCACGGTGAGCGGGGCCACGGGGTTGTGTGGCAGCCGGGCAGCTGGCTGGCCGGGCGGCCGGAGTCGTCGTTCTTTCCCGTGGTGGGCCCGAGCATGGCGGTGATGCGGAAGGCGAGAGGGTCACAGCCGACGCTGGCGAGGTGCTCGCGAAGCAGGTCAGCTGCCCGCCTGGCATTGCCGGCCGCCGCGGTAGCGACCACTTCGATGTGGTGACGTTCCCAGTTCATCTGCTGATGGCTGGCACCCTGGCTCGCTGTTCCGGTGATGGCGCCGAGATCGGCGACGGCGAGCCCGAAGTCCGGGTCGGCCTGGACGGCGAGCCGCAGGGCCGTGGCGGCGGCGGCCGGGTCGGCGGCCCGCTGCGCCTGCCGGTACCGCGCAGCGGCCCGGCGCGTTGCGGTGACCGCGCGGCCGTGAACGTCAACCGGAGGCCCGGCAGCGGCCAGGTGGTCATGCCGGCCGGGGCTCTCGTCACGCGTTGGTTCCATGAGTGCCACGTTGCCCGGGTGCGCTGAGGCGGCGCTGAGGTGATGCTGAGGTCAGCTGGCTGATCTCACCGCAGGTCCCGCCGGACCCGGACGGCGTGCGCTGGATCCGGCTGCTGCTCAAGTCGCTCGCCGCCGAAGGGCGGACAGTCTTCGTCTCCTCGCACCTGATGAACGAGATGGCGCAGACGGCGACCCGGCTGGTGGTGCTGGGACGCGGCCGGCTCATCAGCGAGACCAGCGTCGAGGATTTCACCAGCCCCGCGGCGGCCGGCGTGCTGGTACGAACGCTGTCTGGTATCACCGCCGAGCAGATCGGGACGGCGGCCTGGCGGGCTCACCTGCCCGTGTACGAGCTCACCCCCACGCACGCGTCGCTCGAGGAGGCCTTCATGCAAGTCACCAGGGACAGCATCGAGTACCACGCCGGAGCGACGCGATGAGCGCCGTCACAGGGACAAGGCTCGCGCCTGTCCCGGCAACAG
>Ga0102924_1004769_pt1 | contig 13467 bp, 15 predicted proteins | sample PaiPotPPM11metaG_FD_80116 | JGI IMG/M metagenome (GOLD analysis project Ga0102924, IMG submission 80116) | Iron sulfur acid spring bacterial and archeal communities from Banff, Canada, to study Microbial Dark Matter (Phase II) - Paint Pots PPM... ... | reverse complement strand
TTGCTCGATGACACCCAGCGAATGGCACAGCGGAAGGGGCGTGAGACCGGTCGGCCCAAGGTCATGGTTGAAGCGAATATTCATATTCGGCCCGACCGCTTTGGCATGAACGACATGAACGAGGTGATCTGGGAAGAGGATGGCAAGGACACTCCCGGTGTATGGGAAGGTAAATGGCAGGTGGACAACGCGCGCAAGATCAAATTCCTGAGCGGCGAGAAACAGCCTTGGCAACCCCTGAAATATGAGAACGACCTTTACCACTGTGGCCCGCGCGAGCGCTGTATCCCGAGCCCGGCCGAGCAGAAGCTTTCCATCGCTGAGGACTATGCGTTCGGCGCCGCCACCTCGCGCAATATCGAGGGGCGATTCCTCGCTGCGCTGATCAAGGGCGAGCCGGAAGCCCGCGAGGCGTGGACGGCTATCGCTCAATATAACCATTTCCTGGTCGAGCATCAGAATCTGTATCACCAAACTGAGCCGGTGGCGCGGATCGCCTTGCTCTCCGCGAAGCCGCAGAACCGGCTGGCTGCCGAATTCCTCAAGCAGAGCGTCTTCTTCGAAACCAAAGTGCTCGCGCATCTGGGAAAGGGAGTGCCCCTGGACCGGTTCAAGGTGCTGGTAATGTCGGCCGACCTGCCCAAGCTCAGCCCCGAGCAAAAGGCCCAGTTGAATACGTTCACCGCCGGAGGGGGCTTCATCATCAACGCCGGAAAGTCTAAGTCGGGAATCGTGGCACGCGCCGAAGCCGCGGCCGGAGGGACCCGCCTCAGCCTGGAGCCGCACGGTTATCTGCTCGGTCAGTTGACTCGGAAACCCGATGGTCGGACATTCATTCTCCACGTGCTCAACTACGATCACCGAGTCCCGGCAGAGAACGTGAAAGTCCGGCTGGACATGGGCGGGCTGGTTCAGGACTTGAGCCGCTGGGAGGTAAAGGTCCTCTCGCCGGACACGACCCAGTCTCATTTGACTGACCTAATTATGCAAGAGGGCGTCTGCGAGTTCACTCTGGACCGAATCGAGCACTATAGCGTTGTGGTTCTCTCGGCCAGGTCGGGTCCGTAGTTTTCTCGAACCGCTTACAAGCCGATCTCCCGTGCCTGCCGGCTAGCAACGTGCGCGGGAATCGGTATCACGGGCTCAATTCAAAGATAGGGAGCGTCACGATAGAACGCATGCAAGACGCCGTCAGCATTCATATCAGACATTCCACCTAATACTCAGGAACCATTCCTGGCAGCAGTTGAGGGCCGGCAGCAGATCGACCATTCCAAGCCAGCTCAACGCATCGACCCGGCGCGATGGCCCGAGACGCGGGAGGTAGAGCTTCTCGCCACGTGATTCGCCCATTCCCATTCAGCAAGCCAGTTCCTGCGGCATCTACCTTCACATTGGAATTCCGACATCCTTCCCCCGCATTGTGGACAGACTAAATTAATGATCGACGAGATGATGCTCGTGTTCGATTCGCCCGGTAGCGTGTCAAAGGATTTCATAATCGCTCTCCTATCCAGAGATCCCACAAGCGCGCGAGGAGCAGACACGGGCCACAAAAACGGAGATGGTGCCGCGGGTTTTCGGCTCTCAATTGCCCGTAGTGGTTGGCTGCGGAGTCCGTCTCGGCCACCCAATGCCTACCACCTCGCTCAGTCACGGGAGTGCACGTGCAATGCCAATGCCGAATCGCGAATAAGACCGTTAACGCGGCGTTCCCTGAGTGCGCCGCGTGTCGAACGTCACCACGATTGCCCTGCGTTAGGCATCTATGCCCGGATGTGGTCGCAACTTTGCGTTGAGCTGGTTATCGCGTAAAACGGCACGCGGCAAAGACATGAAACAGCAGGCTCCTTGAAACGCTACAAGCACTTCGCCATTGGCATATCGATTGCGTTCCAACTCAGATGTCGAGGACAAGCTCCTGATGTGGCGAACGCGTGGTAACTGCGTTTGACCGCGGAGCAAGAAGGAGCAATAGGAGTATTGAATGCTACGGAAACTAATACCGGTATTTACTCTGTGTCTGCTCACATTTCCAGTTTTTTCCCAGACCACATCAAAGTGGCAAATAGCCGCTATTACTGAGGTTAAGCCGCATCCCGCCGCAGGAGAGGACACGTCTGATCCCATCACCTATGACATATCGGTGAAAGTGGGTAGCACAATTTATCTGGTACGGTACACAACACCGTTGGGAGAAATTGCCCCGAAATACGCAACCGGGCACGAACTCCTTGTGTTAGTAGGAAAGACCACCATCACCTACAACGACATGTTGGGACGTGCGTATCAGGTGCCGATAGAAAGCCAAAAACCAGTTACCGAATCTAAGCAGACGAAATAGATCCTCCATTTAGCCAACTCAGATTACGGACGGCAGATGTGTCCTGGTATTTGATGGAAGCACAAGATGAACGTGGAGAAGCGTTACGGAATAGCGCTTGATCACCCGAGCAGCAGCCGGGTCCAGTAAGTCGCACGAGGAGGACTGATGAAGTTCCGACAGATTCTTACCGCTATTGTGATTCTCGGCACAGTGTGGCACACAGCCGCAGCCCAGCCGAAGAAAAGGAACATACAGACCGATGCGCCTCGGCCGGAGAGCGTTCTGGCGGGTACAAGCGTGCCATCCAGTCCTGTCCTATACGACTTGATTGCGGTAAGACCTGAAATGCCCCTGGGCCCACAGGATGTTCTAAAATCCTACGAAATCGCCATGAGCTTAGTGGCAGACAAGACATCGGCCGATTTCTCTGTAATCGTGCAGGCCCAACAAACAAATCAAATTACCCGTGAACAGGCCGAATACTTTTTGCAGCAGAGATATCAGATGGCACTGATGCAGTATCAGGTGCTTAGCGCGCTTCATGATGTTCTGAAGCATGACATCGACGAAGCAGCAGGGCAGCAGGCAAAGCAGTCACTGAAAGCGACAAGTTCCGAGGTTTTGATGGTTCCTTTTCCGGACTCCACCCCTGCATCCAGGTGACATCGAGATTCATGCTTGCCAGGTTCGGATGGAGCTTCGTTCTTTGGTGGGGACAGAGGAGCGCAAACATAGCATGAGATACCCGGAGAAATTAAGGGAGGGCGGAGAGGGCGTTTCCCCAGACGCGGCATCGACTCCAACCACGAAGTTGCTCTCTGCTATGTCGCATTGCTTACCGTCTCTTTATCGGTACGCATACAGACTGTTGGGAAACAAAACAGATGCCGAAGATGCGGTCCAGGACGCACTATTGGCAGCGTACAAGCACCTGAACCAATTCAGAGGCGACGCGCAACTTTCGACATGGCTGACCACCATTGTCATCAATTGCGCGAGAATGCATTTGCGCAAGCGTTCACGCTACATCCACGTTTCCCTCGATTCACGAATCGGAGAAGACCAGGAGTATCCGCTTTCCGATATATTGGTGGACCATCGAACCAATCCCGAAGATGAGTGCCACAGATCTACGCTGAACGCGCGGTTGATGAAAGCAGCGGCACAACTATCACCAACTCTTCGGAAGACGTTTCACCTCCGGTTTGTGGATCATCTGTCCGTCCTCGAAACAGCTCGCGTCCTGGGGGTTCCCACCGGAACTGTGAAAGCGCAGACAGCCCGTGCGCGAGCGAAACTGCTGAAGGCGATGCGAGGACTCCTCCGCCTGGGCCCAGCGGAACGAAACACCTGCTCGCCCAAGCGCACACAACAGCACAATCCAGCCGTGTCCGCAACCGAACCGGAGGCCGCGTCGTTTTATTCGATCACGCCGACGATTTGCAGTGAGACGATAACGACATGACACCACGAGGAAAGAATTTGTCATAGCGTCAAGAGAAGAGCAATGCGGAACGGCAGCAGTATTCTAAAGCCTCTCTGTGGGCGGCCACAGTGCCACCCCTTCTTCAATGCCGGTCTCCTTTATCTGTGCTTTGAGCACCTCGATAACTTCGGAGCGTACTCAGCATCCTCGGTCACCACCACGTGCCAGCCGATCCAGTTCTGAAAGAGTTCTCCGCGAATTCCTTGAGCTCGCAAAATGCCTGGCCCGAATGGATCGGTCATGAGAATAAATACGCTCTTTAGGCTTTCCCCCGATGCAGTTTGAGTCGATGACCTGCCGAAGTCATGAGTTCGACTATGGGAGCCGATCTCATCTGCCCGCATACGGTCACTGTCTTTATCGGGTGCCCGAGTTGGGGCACCAACGACTTATATATCGTCGATTTTCACACACTTAGAAGCGCTCACGTCCGGCACTCGAATTGCGATTCCAGTATCGATCCGAATTCGCTTTACGGCGTTCGCGCATAAAGGGCCTGATTCCGTGTCGAGCAACAACATCGAAAGTATTGAGAAGTCGGGAATGAAGACAGTCGCCAACGAGAATGGGGCATTGGCATCCTTGTACGGTCGGATCGATATGGATTCCTCTCCAGCCGTGCGCGACCAGCTTATCGTCCTGTTGCGGGCACCACATCTGAGGACAGTGAGCATTGACTTGTCGGGTGTCACCCATATCGACAGTTCAGGCATTGCCACTCTGATTGAAGCGTTGAAAATCGCACGAAACTGTGAAACTGAGCTTCGGCTGCAGGGGTTGCATGATCGCTTAGATCGCCTGTTTCAAGCGACCGGCATTTTGTCCCTGTTCAATGAGGGCGTTCGGAGATGAACCACTCTGGGTGCGAGGCCGTCTGATGGCCAATCTTATCGAAATTGCCGGCAGAGAGACTCTCAGCCAACTGGACTACGTTGGGAGCTTGAACATTCAATTGTGGGACACGCTGCGTGGGATGCGTGCGGCTTTGCCCCTAGTTGGAAATCGACTTCGGTGGCGAGCCGCGGTTCACCAGATGCTAGAAATCGGGGTCGACGCGTTGCCGATGGTCGCCCTCCTGGCGACGTGCAGCGGATTCATCCTAGCGATGCAAGGAGCATCGGAGCTCCGGCGATTCGGGGCTCTGCACTACGTTATCGATTTGGTCGCGCTCGGCTTCACTCGAGAACTTGGTCCGCTGCTGACAGCAGTCGCCGTCAGCGGACGCTCTGGTTCTGCATTTGCCGCCGAGATCGGCACTATGAAGGTGACGGAAGAGATCGATGCGCTTAAGGTCATGGCCTTTGAACCGGTGGAGTTCGTGTTAGCGCCAAAGTATCTGGCGGCACTGGTGGCAGTCCCGTGTCTCACCATTGTCTCCGCGCTGTTCGGCATTCTCGCCGGGGGACTATTTATGTTCTTCAGCACGCACCTTGGTCTTGTGCTCTATTTCCGATACGTGCTGACCTCAATTGTATTGCGAGATGTGGTCGCCGGGATGATCAAGAGCTTGGCATTCGCCACCATCATTACTCACGTGGGATGCCTGGAAGGACTTCGTGTGCGCGGCGGGCCCGATGCAGTGGGTCGGTCCACAACTACGGCAGTCGTGCGATCAACGTTCATGGTCATCGTCGCCGATGCGGTATTCACTACCATCTTTTACTTCGTTGGAAAGACTTAAATGTCTCTGATTTCAGTGCGCGAACTGGTGGTGGAATACGATGGCCGGCGTGTGCTCGATGGCCTGAACCTTGACATCGAGCCGGGCCAGATTACAGTTCTGCTGGGAGGTAGCGGTTCAGGAAAGAGCACGCTCTTGCGGCAAATTCTTGGTCTCGAGCATCCGAAGTCGGGCAGCATCTCGATCAAAGGAACAGACATTACCACTTGCTCACAAGCGGATTTGAAGACCATCCGACGGTCGGTTGGGGTGGCCTTTCAGAGCGCTGCTTTGTTCAATTCGCTGTCGCTGGAAGAGAATGTCGCGCTCACGTTGCGGGAGCACACCGCACTCGCGCCTTCAGTGATCGACCTGATCGTCTGGTTGAAGTTGGCGGTGGTGGGCCTGGCGGATTTCGGTAAACTGCACCCGCAGGAGCTCTCGGGAGGCATGAAGAAGCGTGCGGCAGTTGCGCGCGCTCTTGCAATGGATCCCGAAATCCTGGTGCTGGACGAGCCTTCGGCTGGCCTTGATCCGATTGTGGCGGCGGAACTGGACGAACTCATCGTATTTCTGAAGGAGACTTTTCAGATTACCGCTCTTGTTGTCACCCATGAGATGCACAGCGCCTTCCGCATCGCCGACCGGATCGCGATGCTGTTCGATGGAAGGCTCCTTGCAGTCGGCACAAAAGACGAAATACGCGCAAACCAGAATCCACGCGTGAGGCAGTTCCTCAACCGTGTGCCGGCCAACCCGATGCATACGCCGGCATTGACCTCCTATCTGGAACGGTATGTGCAAAGTCAGGAGGCAAAACCATGACCACTGAAGCAAAGGTTGGTGCCTTTGTTCTCGGCTGTTTTGCTGTACTCGCGTTCACCGTCATTTACCTGTTGAATGCGCAGTATAGTGGCGGCACCGTGCACTATCGCACTTACTTGCGATATGCAGGAGGGCTTGAGCCCGGAGCTTCCGTGCTGTACGGAGGCATGAACGTGGGCAAAGTTACAGCCGTGCGACCCGGGGCCGCGGATCCAACCCGAATCGAGATTCTGCTGGAAGTCAAAAAGGACACTCCGCTGAATGAGAAATCAGTGGCTAAGCTGGGCTTCGTCAGCGTCATGAACAGCGCCGCCTTGTCGATCACAACCGGCACCCTTGATGCGAAGCGTCTTCCTCCAGAATCAACTATTGCCTCACAAGAAGCGGCCAGCCTGGATGAGATCGCCGGGAAACTGGCAGTGGTTGCAGACAGCGCAAATACGCTGATCACCCAGGTGCAGGGAGAGCTTAACGATGTCAGCGGCAACGTGAACCATCTACTCGCCAACCTGGACACGATGACCGGGCCAGGAAATCAGAAAAAAGTCCAAGCTATTCTGAACAACATCGATCAACTGGTAACGGAGGAGCGCCCAAAGATTGATCGTCTTACAGACCAGCTGGACAGGGTTAGCGAGCATGCGGATGACACCATTCAGAATGTAAATGGCACGGTGACGGATTTGCGCGCTCCCGTGCGAAAAGACCTGGCTGAATTACATACCACCCTGGAAGAGGCCAAAGGCTTGCTGCAGTCGATGCAAGTCCTAGTACGAGCCAATGACGCCAAGATCGGCGACACGGTAGAAAATCTGCGCGACGCCACCGACAACCTCAACCAGTTCACGAATTCATTAAAGCAGCGCCCCTGGAGCCTGATCCGCACCAAGCAACCCGGGGAGCGACAGGTTCCGAAATAAGGCGGACAGAGGAGGATCGACAATGAAAAAACTCACGATGGCGCTTGTATTGATGGTCACAATGCTCCCCGCTCTGTTCGGATGCGGCAGAGTACGATATCCCGCATATTACACGCTCAATTTGCCGGCGCCGCCGGATCCGCCCGCTGCGGAAAATGTCCGAACCTCAATCGCGGTGCGGGAATTTCAATCTCCCAACTATCTAAGGCAAGGACCCATTGTGTATCGAACGACGCCTGAGGAAATCGGATTCTACGAATATCACCGGTGGGCGGCGGACCCCCGTATGCTCGTGACCAGTGCGGTGGTCGACCATCTGCGCGCGGGCGGTCAGTTCTCCATGGTCTCTTTATATGACGGCCGTCCGAACAATGACTACGTTTTCAGCGGAAAATTGGAAAAGCTGGAAGAAGTGGACTACGAATCTGGGGTCAGGGTCGAGGTTGCAATCTCGGCACAAATCACCCGCGTTGCGACCGGTGCAACAGTGTGGAGCAATGCTGTTTCCGAAACTCGACCAGTGTCCCAACGAAATGTAACCGGGATCGTGTCCCAAATGAATCGGACTATGGAGCTTGCTATCAACGAACTCCTTTCTCGTGTTCCACAGTCGCTGGGGAGTGAACGATAGGATTCAGGCAGAAACAGGCCGCCGAAGTCGGAATGTCGTGGGGAATCATCCGGATCTCGATTGCAGTGGGAGATTGGTTGGCAGATACCTGCAAGCACAAAAATTGGGGCAGTAAGCGGCACGCGTTTCAGCGTTCGCGCGCGCACGACCGAGGTTTGGTTCGTAAGATCCTCCGATCTTTAGATTGCAGTCCTGTACGAAGACCAGGTTGCTCGAATCTGTAGTCCGAGAATTGTGGGGAGCTCACGTTGCCATGACCATTACCGAAGATCGATATCGAATGCTGCTAGGTGCTTCCAGCGCTCTAGCCGATCAGCCCACAGTGAAGGCCGTCCTGCAAAGCCTGAGGGGCGTCCTGTCGAGCACGTCCAGATTGCACGGAGCCGAACTCTGCCTTTTGACCGACGACGGAGAGAGTCTTTATACCTTCGAGTTCGATCGAGATGCGGATGCCCCAGCGATCGAACGTGGAGCAAAATTGTTGCGCATCGGTCTGGTGGCGCAGGCGGTGGACGAACAGAAACCAGTGTTTGTTTCGGACCTGTCATCGGAGCTGTTGCAACATCCTGATATGGCTCCCTTTGCATCCGAAGTTGCCGGACGAAGCGCCTATATATTCCCGGTATCGACGGCCCAAAAACGGTACGGAATTCTGTCAACGCCGAAGTTGCCGGGCCAGCGATTTGCTCCCGAAGACGTCGAGATGCTCAGTGCCCTGGCTTCCCACGTTGCGGTGGCGCTCGAGTGTGCACTGGCAAGAGATACCGTGGAGCGTTACCACCGGGAGGTCGTGAAGCAGCGAGATCGGCTCAGCTTGTTACTGGAAATCAATAACCATATCGTCAATAAGCTGGAAGCGGATGACTTGTTTCAGGCCGTAGCAGGGTCGATGCGCAAGCACTGGTGCAACGATCTCACGTCGTTGTGGCTCTTTAACAAGCAGTCTGGCAGATTGGAACGCAGATTTCTCGACTTCCCAACTGGAAGAGGCTTTCTCGATAAGGTTAATGTAGTCGAGCCAACGAAGCTATGGAGCGAATGGTCGCTCCTCCGGACACCCCAGTATTACTCGCCGTGTGGAGCAGATATACCCCCCGCTCTCCGCGAGGCGTCCCGAGCCGAGGCACTCCTCTCGGCCGTCGTGATGCCACTGATGGGTGCCGATGGCCCTCTGGGCCTGTTGACCATGTGCAGTCGCAGGGTTGATGGGTTTAACGAAGCGGACCGCGACCTGCTGTCGCAGATCGGCACCCAGACATCCCTGGTACTCGAGAATGCCCTGGCCTACGGACGGCTCCGCGCGTCGCGCGACGATCTGGAAGAGCAGAGGCTTTACCTTGAGTCTGAAATCGAATCTGAATTCAACTTCGAAGACATAGTCGGCAAAAGTGCCGCTATACGTAAAGTGCTTGACCAAGTCACGATTGTTGCGCCAACCAGTTCCACCGTGTTACTGCACGGCGAGACCGGTACGGGCAAGGAGCTGGTGGCCCGAGCGCTTCATAATCTCAGCCCGCGGCGGGAGCGCACATTTGTCCGCCTGAACTGTGCGGCTATTCCTTCGGGTCTGGTGGAAAGTGAACTGTTCGGCCACGAAAAGGGTGCTTTCACCGGCGCCCTGATCCAGAAGCGAGGCCGGTTTGAGCTGGCGGACCATGGCACTCTGTTTCTCGACGAAATCGGCGATATTACGATGGATTTGCAGCCAAAGCTTCTGCGTGCCTTGCAGGAGCAGGAGTTCGAACGCCTCGGAAGTACGAAAACCATCCATGTTGATGTTCGTCTGATTGCGGCCACACATCGGGATCTGGAAAGCATGATCCGAAACAATCAGTTTCGCGAGGACCTTTTTTACCGGTTGAGAGTGTTTCCAATCGAAATCCCGCCGCTGCGCGAACGGCGCGAAGACATTCAACTCCTGGTTCATTTTTTTGTGGCGCGCCTCTCCAGGCGTATGCAGAAGCGCATCCGGTCTGTCCCGAGACCCGCGATGGAGGCTTTGATAAATGCCGATTGGCCAGGAAATATCCGCGAGCTGGAAAACTTCATCGAGCGTTGCGTGATACTCACGCAAGGGGACGAACTGAATGTGCCCCGAGCAGAGCTAAATAGGTCCGCCGGCCGCACTGTTGTTGCGGCCACGTCTACTTTCGAGCAGGCAGAGCGGCAGGCAATCGTCGATGCTTTGAAAGGCGCATCCGGAAAAATAGCTGGCAAAGGTGGAGCGGCAGAGCGCCTTGGACTTAAGAGAACTACGCTGCAGAACAAGATGCGCAGGCTAACTATCACGCGCGCTGATTATTCGGCCTGACAACATACGGTCGCCCGCCAGCATACGGGCAAGGCAAAGGGGGACGCCTAGCCTCTCGGTTCATCCCTAGTGTGTTGTTTCCTAAGCACTTAGACCAGACTCGCGTTTCGGCAATCGATGTGCTCCTTTTGTTGTGCCCCCCGCCTGAAAGCTCATAAAGGGGACTTAAACAATCACAGAGGAAACTAACAGATGAAGAAGTTGACCGAACTGGCAATTATTCTCGTTCTTTTTGGAATCTCGTCCTGGGCTCAGGAAGTTGGAAATGAGGTGACGGTCCAAGGCTCTGGTTTCTTCCAGAAGCAGACCACTGCTGGTGGTATCACCAATGAGGCAACGAACTCTGGCGGCGCGATGGCCGGATACCGATTTAACCTCAAGAACTGGCTCGCGGTCGAAGGGGACTACGATTATTTCAGAAATCATCAGACGTTCTCGTCTAGCAGTGGCACTACATCCATACCAATGAATGTTCACGCCGCGACTGGTGTTGCCGTTGTGAAACTTCCTCCCTTCAAGATGCCTGCCGTCAAGATCGTGTCTCCATTCGTACTCGCCGGAGCTGGAGCCATGTTCTTCGATCCACGTGGCGGATATATAAATAACGAACAGACGCGAGGTGCCTTGGTTTATGGCGGTGGATTCGATGTGCCGATGTCAAAACATTTCCTCCTGCGAGCACAATATCGCGGGTTCGTCTATAAGATTCCCGACTTTGAGATGACCAGCCTCAAAGTCGACAAATACACTCATTCCGCTGTCCCCTCCGCCGGCCTGGTATTTACGTTCTAGCTCAGTCCGGTTCCTTCCTTCTTTTCCACTCTTCAAGGCGGCTGCTTCAGCCGCCTTGACACTTAGACCGCATTCAAAGCTGCCCTCATGCTGGCAGTGCCCGTTATCGATGGCGGCACACTCGCGGAAGAGCCTTTAGTGTCAGTGAGTTGGGCTATGCGTCCTTGGCGAAACAGATGCAGAGATGACTATAGCAATCCATTTTGAGGCTGCTAACGAAGGTAGAGGGCCATAATGCTACGTGTCGAGACACAAGAATTAGACGGTGCTTTGGTTTGCCGGCTCGAAGGCCGATTCACTGGCGAGGGAGCGGAGGAAGTCCGCAGGCTTCTTACGCACTGCGATAGCAAACTGGAACTGGTTGTCGATCTTACGGACGTGATGTTTATCGATGGCATCGGGGAAGAGGTACTTTTGTTTGTCAAGAGGCTCGGAGCTCAGTTCGTTGCCGAGACTTCATATTCCCGAGACGTTTGCGAACGGCTGGAACTATCGCTTGCGGACAAGCGTAAGTCGAACAGGCAGCTGCCAGTGAAATCGAACGGAAACGAGCAGCGTCTCCGTCGCCTTTAATCAATCGCTCCGGACGGCCGTGAAGCAGCCCGCCGGGCAATGCCGGAGATATCGAATCGGCACTACGGGCATTCTGTTTCCCCATCTTCTCAAAGTTGTTCAATGTGCAGCCCTCACAACAAGAGGGTTGAATCGTTTGTACCTTTGCTCCGATCTCTGCCCCTCAAACTGGAACGGTACGTGACTTACTAAGTCCTTCACTCATCGGGGTGGCGCGATTCCGCCTGTACCTCATGTTCGGAGTGTTATCTGAAAAAGTTCCTCTTTTTCTCGCATTCTTATCGAAAGCTCGTCGCTGCAGCGAGTGCCCGCATGAGGGCAGCACCTCTCGACCGGATACGGGCATTGTCCGCCATTCTTAGACGGCCGCGCTTCTGATTCAAGAACTTGCGAGGAACTCCATGTTGGTACGGAACCTGCAATCTTATCGCACACGAGCGGCAACACGATTCGCTCAAAGTTCAAAGTGCCGTCAGGCCTCAGCTCGAATCCAGGTAGAAGAATGATGAAATCGAACCATCTCGCAGTGCTTGTTGCAATTCTCGTCCTTGCATCACCGCTGGGGTCGTTTGCCCAACAGGGTGCGCAAGACGTTCCACTTCTCACGCTTGACGACGCAGTCTCCATTGCACTGTCGAACAATCGGCTCGTGAAGAACTCAGCGTTGGAAGCGCAAAAATACGATTTTCAGGTGAGCACTATGCGCAGCAAGCGGCTGCCGAATTTTCATTTTTCGATACTCGGTGGCGAACTGCTGCAGCCGTTTGACTTCACGTTCGCGAAGGGAACTTTCGGGAACTATCCGGGAGTTGGCCCGATTCCGTCAACAGACGCCAAAGTTCACACGCCGGCGAGATTGACTGCTTTTTTGAACGGCAGCATCGATCAGCCGCTAACACAGCAGTACAAGATCGGATTAGGAATTCGGGCGACAGAACTTGGGCGCGAGATCGCGAAAGAAGACGTTCGCGCAGAGAAGCAGAAGATTGCGGCCGAAGTGCGCAGTGCATATTTCGAGCTTGTAGCAACGCAGGCTGCAGTGGACGCAGCACGGGAAGGAGTGCGGACTCTGGAAGAAGCGCAGCGAGTTACGCTGCGTTACATCACAGAGAAAACCGTGCTAAAGGCAGATGAACTGGAAGTCGATGCGCGTTTGGCAAAGACGAAGTATGACCTGTCAGTGGCGGAGAACGGGCTTGCCACACAACACGAGCACCTGAATCAACTCCTGGCAAGGGATTTGGAAACGCCATTTCGGGTTGATTTTATTCCTGAGGAGGACACGACCAATCTCAGTCTGGCTGAGGTGCGCGAGCAGGCGGCAGAGAATCGGCCTGAGATCCGCCAGGCTCATCTCAAAGAAAAACAAGCCGAGTACGATCGCCGGATTGCGAAGGCCGAATACATACCGGACCTTGGCCTCGCGGTCAGCTACATGGGAGTTCAGAACGTGCAGGTCCTTCCGACGAATGTCGGTGTGGCCGGCTTTGCGCTGACTTGGGAACCATTTGATTGGGGACGTCGCCACAATCGAGTACGAGAGAAATCGAACACACTGGCGCAGGCCCATAACGGTGCCCAAGAGGCAGAATCGCAGATCGGGGTTGAAGTCGCTGCCAAGTACCGCAAGTGGAAAGAGTCCGCGTTGTTGCTGAAGGCCACCCGCACCGGTCATGAAGCCGCAGCCGAGGAATTCCGCGTCACCAGCAACAAATACAAAGAACAAGCAGCACTCGTAAGAGATCTATTGCAGGCTCAAGCTCGAAGTTCGGAAACTGCTTTTCAGTATCAGCAGGCGCTGTCTTCTTATTGGAGTTCCCTTGCAGATTTGCGCCGCGCGATGGGAGAGGAATAAAAGTGAGAACCACAATCGCAATCGTTTCATTGACGCTCATCATGGTCGGATGTGGCTCGAATAAGCCACTCAATCAGCCTCCTCAGGG
>Ga0102924_1004768_pt1 | contig 13467 bp, 11 predicted proteins | sample PaiPotPPM11metaG_FD_80116 | JGI IMG/M metagenome (GOLD analysis project Ga0102924, IMG submission 80116) | Iron sulfur acid spring bacterial and archeal communities from Banff, Canada, to study Microbial Dark Matter (Phase II) - Paint Pots PPM... ... | reverse complement strand
TATTGCCATCATCAGCAGACACTTTCCGCCAAAGGCTCAACAAGTCTCACGCACTTGGCATCAGCCACAGCAATCCCAGCTTCCTCTACGTTGATAGGCAAACCGAAAACCATAAAAGCAACCACACGGCACGAGTTAACCGGCAGCCACTGGAGCGCACGTGGGCACAGACTTGACGATCATCGGCCTAGCGGTAGGCGCCATCGCTGCGGTGATCGCGTACCTCCAACTCAGGCGTATGCCTAGACGGTCCTCACTCGCCGAAAACGATCAGGTAGCGGTTTCCACAGGTACCGAACCTCCGAGACACAACCTTCCGCTGCCCAGAAAACTTCTAGTCGGAAGACAGGAAGAGCTGGAACGGGTCACCAACGGCTTCCTTTCGAGGATTCCGGTGGTATGCCTTGAAGGCATGGGCGGAATTGGGAAAACGGCGATCGCCCAAGAAGTGGCCTGGAAGGCACTAAACGGAGAACTCGAACACGAGTTCCGAGCAGTCGCGTGGACCGAAGATCGTGAAGGAAGCCTGACTCTCGATCAATTGATGGACATCATCGCCGAGGTAATTGGCTACCCGTACCTTAAAGGCCTAAAAACCGGAGAAAAGCAATCGCAAGTCATAAGCCGACTGCGCGAACTACCTACTCTTATCATAGTAGACAACTACGAAACAACCCAGGATTCCAGAATCCTGACGTTCCTGCGAATGCTGCCGCCTTCACAGACCAAAGCGATTGTCACCACTCGAGAACGCCTGATCGACGATGCCTGGATAGTCGAAGTTCGCGGACTCCCGCAAAATGATGCCAATGCTCTGCTTATGGTAGAAGCTACTCGCCTGAGCGTACCGGCAGTACTTAACGCACCGCCATCATTAATTTCAGAATTTCATGTTACCACAGAAGGAAATCCACTCGCGATCCTCTTGTCAGTGGGCCAGGCTTATCAGGGAATATCATCTTTGGGTGACACGGTCGCCAACCTCCAAGGGACCAAGCCAGGGGAGCTTTTGATCACAATATTTCAACGAATCTGGAATCAGGCCATTCTCAATGACGATCAAGCCCGGCGGGCGCTCATCGTTATGGCGCTCCATTCATCATCTGTCTCGAGAGCTGCGCTTGAAGCAGGCTGCGAAGCTAACGGTAGTTCAATGACGAACACAATACGCAGACTGGTCGAACTTTCCCTGCTCGAGACATATCAGGATACAGCGGCCGCCAGCTTTCGCTACCGAATCCATGCCCTGACCAGATCCTTCACCTGGAGCCAGGAGAAATCAGACCCTACGAGAATAGAACTACCCGAAAGGCGGCTCATCGACTTCTACCTCAATTTCGCGCACCGCCACGAGAATACTTATTCTTCAGTTGAACACGTCCGGGCACTAGAGCTTGAGCATTCTAATTTGCTTACCTTCGCGAAAATGTCAAACCGTCAGGCCGTTTACAGTAAAACTAGCGAAAGCTGCCTTCCAGTAATTGGTTATGCAAATACCCTCGCCTCCTACTTGTGGGGTCGCGGTTATTGGCGAGACCGCCTTGAGCTGTGCGGGCATGCGATCAAGGCGGCCGAAACCCTAGGCGATCACCTACAAGTTTCCCGTCAGCAAGCGCTAATTGGCCGCATCTATTTGTGGCTAGGTGAGATCTCAGTAGCGAAAGATTGCCTGCATCAATCACAACTTGCCGTCCGTGACGATCCAAGCGAACTTGCGCAAGCAACTCCGAGAAGGCTTAGGGCTCAGATCGCCAGCCGCGAAGGGGATTACGAACTCGCACACCGCCTACTTTCCGAGGTCTTGAAGTCAGCGCCCCACACAGTGGATGACGAAGGGAGGGCAGCCCCCTCGTGGAACTCGGCGTCCTAGCAGAACTTCGGCAAGAATGGCATGAAGCGATATCCTATTACGAGGAAGCCTTGCATCTCGATGAACAACTCGGGACTCTAGAAGGGCAGGCAGTATCCCTTAGTCATCTAGGCAACGTCCAACTTGCGATGTCTCAACATCTGTCGGCCATGCGCTCGTTTACGCGCGGCTTGGACCTCGCCACGCAAGTTGATCGGCTCAGCGCCAAGGGCCGCTGCCAGTACGGCCTAGCTCAAGTCTACCGGGCCATGGGCGATAGAGAATCCTCGAGAGAATATGCGACCGCTGCGACAGCAAGTTTTGCACGCTTGGGAATAAAGGATGTTTCCGTCCGGCTAATTTCTTCTTCGCCGAGCGCCCTCCGGAACGATGATGATAATTAAGCGTTCTCGTATTGAAACCTGTCTTTTTTGACACCAAGAACGTTAGATCTTCTACTATAAACTCTGAAGAGACCCCCCCACGAAGCATTTCCTCGTATGTTTCCAGTCCCGTCAATACACCTATGAAGCCAATATTATGACCCTCAATCGCTCGATAATCACGTATACTGTCTCCGATAAACACCGTATCGCACGGCTCAATATCCCTGTCCCGCAACCAGCGAAGGGGAGTGTCGAGGACACGGGGGTCGGGCTTGTGATACTCAGAATCTTCATAGCCATATATCCTTTTAAAGTATCTTCTCAAATCCACCTTATCAAGATCTTGCTCTATCAGAAACTTGCTACCTGATGACACTATCTGCAAGGGTAGCTCTTGCTTCTCGAAGTGCTTAAGAAGCTTTTCGACTCCTCTTGTTGGATTTGGCCGCATTTTCAGCATTTCGTCTCGATAAATCTTGACAAAATGATCATAAGGAACTTCTGGCACAAGATCCGCTATGAGGTCATTGAAAGGTTTACCCCACGAAGCCCGTATCTCTTCCTCCTTTATTTCTAGTTGCTTCCCGGTTTCATCAGAGAAGCGCCATGCGGCGGTTTGCAGTACCGACCATCTGAGACGCGCAGTTTCGAGCACCGTATCATCGCAATCAAAAATGACAGCTTTAAAATTATCTATATTTACCTCTGTGTAGTCCATAGAATTCAACCTCTTATGGTCCCTGTAGACGTCTGTCGAATAAATTCTACCTCGAGAACTATACCCCGCCTGATACGACAGCGCCCGCAGTAACAACACAGCCCCAGGAGATTTTTTTTAAGCGGGTGGGCTGTGGGGCGGGTCGGCCATATGTCCCGGATGGTGAACCCGTGCAGGTTGGTAATAGTTGGAACCGTCAACTGAGTCCCGAGGACAACCTGCGAACTGTATCCAGCGACCAAACATAACCAATCTTGACGAAGCAGATCCGGGCGAGCCCGTCGCCGCGCGAAGCCGAAGCGCTCGCCCTGATAGCCGCCGGACTGTCCAACGCCGAGATCGCCGCGCGGCTCTTCGTCTCCGAAACCACCGTGAAAAGCCATGTCAACCACCTGCTGCCCAAGATCGCCGCTCGTGACCGCGCCCAGGCCGTCAGCTACGCCTACCGGCACGGACTGGCAGCGCCATGACCAGCCGCGCCCCTAAAAGCTACTAGGTAGTAATAATCGGTAAGTTTGAGTAGCAGTACTCATTCGCCAGGGCGCGGACTCACAGAGGCTCGATGACATGACGAGCTCACCTCGGCTGGCCGCGCTGACACTGCGGGACCGCTGGCGCCGGACCCGGCTCCGGGCCTATTCCGGAACGCTGACCAGCATCTATCACGCCGCATCACTGCGGCCGACGCTGTGGCGGGCGTTGGCCCGCAGCTATCACCCGGCCTTCGACCGGATCGCCGCCCGCCACGCCCTGCTGGCGTGCCGTCTCGGCAGCGTCGACATCCCCGCGTACCGCGACCTGCTGCTTAGGTGCGGGCTCCTGCTCGAGAACGGGCAGATGCAGGCCCGCGGCCTGGTGGACTTCCCTGAGACTTCGAAGCAGAATTACGCGGGCTGCTACGACGAAGCCAGCCGGTGCCCAGATGGCCGGATGCACCGGCCGGGCGTCATCGTGGACGAGTCGTCTGGTTCAACCGGCCGACCGTATAACTGGGTGCGCGGCCCCCAGGAACTCAAGGCGATCTACCGCAACGTAGCGGGCTACGTGAGCCTTGTCTTTCCGGGCGAGAAACTATTCGTGATCAACGCGTACTCGATGGGCGCATGGGCGACCGGGACTACAACCGGCAACGCGCTGAGCCGGATCGCCATGGTCAAGAACACCGGGCCGGACCTCGAGAAGATCATCGACACGCTGGTGCATTTCGGACCGGATTATGACTACATCGTCACGGCCTATCCACCTTTCCTCAAGCACCTGCGGGACCGGCTGGACGCCGTCGGATTCGACTGGGAGCGGTACCGGCTGCGGGCAATGGTCGGGGGCGAGGGCATGACCGAGGCACTACGGGACTACCTGGAGGAGCGCTTCGAGCAAGTGCGGTCTGGCTACGGCGCGAGCGACCTCACGATCGGCATAGCGGCCGAAACAAATTTCACCGTCTGGCTCCGCAAGCAGTTGGCGGCCGACCGCGAACTGCGCCGCGAGCTGCTCGGACCCGGAGAGCAGCGGCTGCCGATGATCTTCCACTACAACCCGCTCGAGACTTACCTGGAAGTCAACGGCCAGGGCGAGATCGTGTGCACGATCAACCCGAGCACCTGCCTGCAGCCCAAACTGCGCTATAACGTCGGCGACGAGGGCATGCTGCTGCCGGCTCGCCGGGTCGAGGCGCTCATCGCGCGCGACCCGGGGCGCTGGGCAGGCTGCCGCGCCGGTCACGAGCGCATGAACTTGCCTTTGCTGCTCGTGTTCGGCCGGAAGGACAGCACGATTTCCTACATGGGGGCCAACCTCTATCCCCAGGACGTGGAATACGGCCTCTACACCAGCAACCCGTTGGCCGCCGAGATCGAACGGTTCAGCCTCTCCCTGGCGGAACTGCCCGGCCTGGAGTCCCGCCCGGTCGTCAACATCGAGCTGCGGCCGGAAGCCGACCTCGGCGCCGGCGGCGCGGCCGGGCTCGCGGCCAGGTGCCGCGACGGCGTGCTGGCCCACCTGACCCGGGTGTCGCGGGATTTCGCCGAGTCGCTCTCCGAGGATCCCGCAGCCGCCGACCTCCAGGTCCGGGTCTTCCCGCATGGCGAGGGACCGTTCCGCGGAGCCGGCACGATCAAGAACGTCTATCTGACGAAGGAACCGGCATGAACGTGCAGGCAGTGCTGACCGAATCGCTACGCGCGCCATCTGCGCACAACGCCCAGCCCTGGCGCATCACGCCGCGGGCCGACGGCGGCTACGAACTCCACTATGACCACCGGGACTACCTGCCCTACGACCCCGACGACCGGGACGCCTACCTGGCCATGGGCGCTTTCCTCGAAACGATGAACCTGGCCGCGCAGCGGCACGGCCTGATCGCCGGCTTCACGCCGGTGTTCAGCCGTACCGGGACCGACCTTTACGTAGGCAGCGTCCGGTTCCGTGAGGCTGAGGCCGACCGCCCGGCCGATCCGCTGGCCGAGCCAGCCGCTGACCGGCACACCAACCGCCAGCCGTATGACCGGACCCCCCTACCGGACGAACTGCGGACCAGGCTGACCGCTCTCGGCTGCACGCTCGTCCCCCCGGGCCAGATGGCCCGGCTGGTGCGGAAAGCCAGCGTGCTGTCCTGGAACGACCGCCGGTTCGTGACCGACCTTGACCGCTGGATCAGCGCCGATCCCGATGCTCCGGCGGGCATGACACCGGCCGGGCTCCCGCTGTCCTGGCTGGAATGGACCGGACTGAGGGTAGCGCTGCGGCTGGGACGTCTGCCCGCACCGCTGGCCCACGTCGCGGCCGCTCGCGATATCCGACTGCTGGCCCAAGCGCAGGCCGTGGCGGTACTCGGCGCCGCCGACCTGACCCCGCCGGTGCTCGCCGACGCCGGCCGGCGGCTGCTGCGCAGTTGGGTCGCGATCAACGCGGCTGGGTTCGCCTACCACCCGATCTCGATCGCGGTGGACCGGCCGGAGACCGCTCCCCAGGTCGCCGCCACGGCCGGAGTCCCGGTCCCGGTCGCGGTTTTCCGGATTGGCCGCCCTCGCCGTGAGGCCCCCCGCTCCAACCGCCGCGACCTAGCCGACGTGCTGAGGCCCAGGTTATGCTCGCCCAGCGGTGCCGGTGGCCCTCCCCCGCTGGATTCTCGGCGGCCATGCGGGGCCAGACTCGTGGCCCCATTCCCGCGGTCCGCGGATGGTGATCAGAACCAGTCCGGCCGCGATCACCAGGCAGGCGCAGATCGCGCCGCCGCGGCCAGGCCTTCTAGATGAGCGGATCGGGCACCCAGCTCGGGTTCCTGCTGACCGGCACGTACGTCTCGTCCGGTCACGGCAGCGCGTCCGGTGCCGGCGAGGTCGTCTACACCGACGGGAGCACCTCGTCGTTCACGCTGAACGCGCCCGACTGGCACGGCGGGTGCAGTGCCGGCGAGGCCGGAGTGGCCCTGTACACCGCGTACCGCAACTACTCGGGAGGCAAGAGCGCCCTGGACGTCTGCATATATGAGGCCTCGGTGCCGCTGACCGCGGGCAAGGCAATCGACTACGTGGTCCTGCCGGACGTGAGCAACGGCGCGGCCGCCGACGTCCCCGCCATGCACGTCTTCGCCGTCGCGGCCGGGTAGGCGGGCCAGGGAGAGGCTCGATGATCCCGTTCGGTCAAAAAATGGGTTAGAGCCGAGGCCACAGCGACATCGTTGACGCCTCGTATAGCTAGGCATAGGGTTCCTTGGTGTGAACCGTGAACGGCTCAAGGGAAACCTGGACCTGCTGCTGCTGTCAGTGCTCTCTCTCGGTCCCGCGCACGGGTACGCGATCATCTCGGCGCTGCGCGACCGGAGCGGGGGCACGTTCGACCTGCCCGAGGGGACCATCTACCCCGCCTTGCACCGGCTGGAGGACTCCGGCCTGCTCATCAGCACCTGGGAGCAGGCGGAAGGCCGTCGGCGCCGCGTCTACGGGCTTACTGACCAGGGGGTGGCCGCGCTGGCCGCCCAGCAGACCGAGTGGCGGAGTTTCGCCGGCGGGGTGCAAGCGGTGCTCGGCTGGGCGGCCCAGGCCGCATGGCCGCCGGCCGCCGGCGCGGCCCAGGCGGAGGCGGGGTGGTCGGCATGAGCGAGGCCGTCTCTGACCTGATCGCCGGGTACCTGGAGGAGTTGTGCGCCGGGCTGCGGGTGCCGGCGGCCGAGGCGGAGCTGATCGCGGCCGAGGCCGAGGACCACCTGCGCGAGACCGCTGCGGCGGGGCTGACGGCCGGGATGACCGAGCGCGAGGCGCAGGAGGCGGCGATCTCCAGCTTCGGGCCGGTACGGGCCGTGGTCCGGGCGCATCACCGGCGAACCGTCACGGTCGCCGCCGCGGCCATGGCCGCGTGGAAGCTCACCGCACTGCTGGCGACGACCGTCGGTGCCGGCGGCGTGGCGGGGATGGTGATCTTCGCGTACTTGGTCCGCTCCGCCCCGGGCGGCGGGATGTGGCAGAACGTGCCATCCCCGCCGCTGGCCGTCTACGCGGCGATTGCCGCGGGTGGCCTGATCCTGCTGGCCACCCGCCGGCTGGCCCGGCGCGGCACCCAGAGCCCGGGTCTGCTTTCCCCCTGGGTCACGGCGCTCTGCTCCCTGCTGGCAGCGGCGCCGCTGGCCGTGCTCATCGTGAGTGACATGCCGGTGCTCACCGCTCCGGTTTCCCTGTCCTGGACGACCCCGTACTCGTATGGCTCCGTCTCGGCCGCTCCCCTCGTAGCGGGTGCCGTCTGCGCCGGGTGCCTGACGGTGGCAGTCGGCTACGGTGCCCCGGCGCTCAGGCGGGCCTGGGCGCGAGCCTGGGTCAGGTACGCTCTCGCGCCGTCGGGTCAGGCTGATCGCGGACGCGCAAGCCGTGCGCATGTGTGAGTCCCAGCGTTCGTGCTCGCCAGCGGCGGCAAGAGATGGATAGTCTCGGACTTGGACGCCGGTGCCGCTACGCCGCTGTGGGGTGGACTCGTGGCGCTGGCCGACCACGACGCCCATCACGACCTCGGCTTCGTCAACCCCGCCATCTACCGCGTCGCCCGCAGCTCCAGCTACCACCGCGCTTTCCACGATGTCACTACCGGCAGCAACGTCATAACCATGGGGTATCCGGGCGGCGCGGCCGGTTACCAGGCCGGTCCCGGGTGGGATCCGGTGACGGGTTGGGGAACCCCCGACGCGCAGGTACTCGTCCCCCTGCTGGCCGCTTAGCCAGTAGCCATTTCCGCAAAGGACCGGGATGAACTCTGGCCAGGCGCACGTGACGCCCAGCGCGGATAGCGCCAGCCTGCCGGTGCAGGTCATGGTGGCGGCGGATGGTGTCTGCCGGACCTTCGGCGGCGGGCATACGGCGGTTCATGCCCTGCGCGGGGTCTCGTTCACGGTGCGCCGTGGTCAGCTTGTAGTCGTCCGAGGGCGATCGGGCTCGGGCAAGACCACGCTGCTGAACATCATCGGTGGCCTGGACAACCCGACGGCGGGCCAGGTGTGGGTGGACGGCCGCGAGGTGAACCGGATGTCCGAGCGGGAGCGGCTGGCGCTCCGGCGGGAGACGATCGCCTTCATCTTCCAGTCCTTCGGGCTCGTGCCGATGCTGTCGGCCGCGGAGAACGTCGGGATCCCGCTGCGTATCGCGGGCCTGCGGCCCAGCGAGCGCCGGGAGCGGGTCGCGGTCATGCTGGCGCTGACCGGACTGTCCAGCCATGCCGCGCACCGTCCGGATGAGCTTTCCGGCGGCCAGCAGCAGCGGGTAGCCATCGCCCGCGCACTAGCCGGCCGGCCGGGCCTGCTGATCGCGGACGAGCCGACCAGCCAGCTCGACCTCGAGGCCGGCCGGCAGATCATGGAGCTACTGCTCAGCGTGGTGCGTTCCAAGGGGATCGCCGCCCTGGTCGCCACCCACGACGAGGCGCTGATCGACCTGGCCGACAAGGTCATCGCGCTGGAGGACGGGTCCGTGGCCGACGTCGAGGGAGGATAGGTGCGATCCATGCGCGGGCTGGGGTTGTCGTTCCTCATCCGCCGGGCCGGGTCCTCGTGGTTGCTCCTGGCCTGCGTCGCGGTCACGGTCCTGCTTACGACCGGGCTCGCGGTCGTGCTCTGGGCCTTCGCGGCCGCGGCGATTCCGTCCGGGGCGCTGAGCTTCCTCGATGCCCCGCAGGGCCGGGTGGTCGGGCTCAGCGGCGTGGTCGACGCCGGGGAGGCCGCCGCCGACTCGAAGCTCATCCGTACCACGCTGGGCCAGGCCTGGCCGGGGATCTCGTTCCAGATGGAAAGCGCGCTGTGGACGAACCCGTTCGAGCTCCCGTCGTCGGCCGCCGGCACAGCCACCGCGCAGATCCAGCTCGCGGCGCTGGAAGGGATCGGCACCCAGGCGACGCTGACCGCCGGGGAATGGCCTCCTCCGCCGCGCCGCGGCGGCCCGGTGCCCGTGGCACTGCCGGCCGCCGTGGCCAGTCAGTTGCACCTGACAGTGGGCTCGGTGCTGACGGGTACCCTCCCGACCGGCGAGGCGCCGACCGCGATGAAGGTCACCGGCCTGTTCAGGCCCAGGGACCCGGCGTCGCCGTACTGGGCGCTTGACCTGCTGCCCGTCTCGGGGAGCAGCGTCCGGAATTACTCCATCGGCAGCGCGGGAAATCCGAGGCGCGTCGCGACTACCTCTACCAGCTACGGCCCCGCGGTGGTGAACCCGGCGGCGTTCGGCGGGGCGCTCACCGCGGGCCAGGGCTCCTGGATGGTCCTGCCGCAGGCCCCGGCGATGGCCCGCGGGAACATCAGCGCGCTCGACGCAGGCACCAGTCAGGCGGTTTCGCAGCTGTCCGTGGTTCTCCCGGAAGGGCTAAAGGCGACCTCGGGCCTGCCCCAGATCCTGGCCGGCATAGCCAGCGTCATTGTGCTGGCCCGGTCGCTGTTCACGATGGCCGCCCTGCTGTTGCTGCTCGTGGCGGCGGCGGGTCTGGTGCTGGTCGCGCGGCTGCTGGCCAGTCTGCGCGAGGAGGAGTCCGCGCTGCTGCGCGCGCGTGGCGCAACCAGGTGGCAGCTGGCGCGGCCCGTGCTGGCCGAGGCGCTGGCGCTCGCCGTCGCGGCCGGCCTGGCGGGCGTGCTGGCCGGCACCGGCCTGGCCGGCGTGCTGGCCCGCCTGGGCGGCCTGCGCCTGGACTACGATCCGGGCATCACCCCGCTGGCCTGGCTGTCGGCCGTGGCCGTGCTTGTGGTGTGCGTCGCGGTGATGGCCTGGCCGACGCTGCGCGCCCTGACCCCCGACGCGGCCAGGCACCGCCGAGGCCGGCAGGCTCGGCTCGCGGCGCTCGCCTGGGCGGGCGCCGATCTGGCCCTGGTGGCGCTGGCCGCGGTCTCGGTGTGGCAACTGCGCGCCTATTCGGCGGTCGCGCATCCGGACACGGGATCGCTCGGGATCGATCCCGTGGCCGCCATCGCCTCCGCACTCGCGGTGGCCGGGGCGGCGCTCATCCCGCTCCGCGGGCTGCCGTTGCTGGCCCGGCTGGCCGACAAGGTGACCGACCACGCCCGGCGGCTGGGCACCGCGATGGTGAGCTGGCAGATCGCCAGGCGGCCGATCCGCCAGGCGGCCCCGGTCCTGCTCGTCGTGGTCGCGACGGCCACCGCCACGATGGCACTTGCCGGGTACGCGAGCTGGCGGCAGTCGACCGCGGACCAAGCCTCATTCGCGGTTGGCTCGGACGTGCGGGTGGACTCCGCGGGCCCGTTGCCGCTGGGCGCCGCCGGGGCGATCACCCGGGCTCCTGGTGTCATCGCCGCCACGGAGGCCAGCGTGGCCGACCTCGGCAACGGAGGCCAGATGATCGCGCTGGACGCGAGCACGGCGGGTAAGGCGATCCTGCTCCGCCCCGACCTGTCGCCGCTTCCGCTGAGCACCCTGTGGCAGCGCATCACCCCGCGGCTGACCGGGCCGCCCCAGTCCGGGCTAGCACTGCCTCTGCCCGGCCAGCCGGACCGGCTGGAGATCCTCGCGGTCCTCGGGGCGGGCCCCGACACCAGCGCGGCCGAGGTACAGCGGGACCTTCGCACTGCCATCGTTACGGCCTGGGTCCAGGATGCCGGCGGCGCCACCGATGAGATAGACGCCGACGGATCCCTGACGGCCGACGGACGGCCGCACCCGCTGGTCTTCTCGCTGTCGGGTTCGGGACAGGCTAGCTACCCGCTGCGCCTGATCGGGCTCTCACTGACCTATGTCTTGCCGTCGTACGACACCGCGAACCCCACGTCGGCCCCGAATGTCGACCTCGGCATCGAGTCTCTCGCGGTGGCCGCTACGGCCAGCGGCCCGTTCGGCCGGCCGTTTGCCGACGGTGCCGCCCTGGCGGCGTGGCAGGACAAGGGAATAGCGCCGTCCGTACCGACCGGGCCACCGGGCCCCTATGGGGGGCCGCCGCCATCGGACGGGGCACCGCCGACGATCCTGGGCTGGCATGGCGCCGCCAGTGGCGCCCGGCAGCTCACGTTCAGTACCGGGCACAATCCGTCGGTCCAGGTCGAGCTGGAAGTTCCCTTCTATCCCGCGAACGCCACCGGGCAGGTCGCGATCACGGCGCGGCCGCCGTCCCAGGTCGTCCCGGCCATCGCCACCAGCGGTTACCTGGCGGCCAATCGGCTCGGCATTGGATCGGTCATCTCGGTCTCGCTCAGCGGGATCCCGGTCTCGGTCCAGATCGTGGCGTCGGTGGCCAGGTTCCCGACTGTCTTCGGGCCGAACCAGGCGTTGATCGCCGACCTCGCGGAGGTCAACGATGTGCTCGCCCCGCAGATAACGCCGCCGTTGCCGTCGACCCGCTGGTGGCTGAGCACCGCTGGCGGCCGGGTACCGCGCATGCCGGCCGGCCTCGGCCTGTCGGTCACCGACCGCGCCAGCCAGCAGTCCGCCCTGCTTGGCAACCTGCTGCTGAAGACTCCGCGGCAGGCCTTGCTGGCCGTCGGGGTGGCGGTGGTGCTGCTCGGCGCGGGAGGGTTCTCGGTCAGCGTCGCGGCCAGCCTCCGCTCGCGGCGGACGCAGAGCGCGGTGTTCGCCGCCCTGGGAGTCGGGAAAAACGCCCAGGCCGGCCAGCTGTGCCTGGAGCAGTGCGCGCTCAGCCTTCCGGCCGCGGCCGCGGGGCTGCTGGTCGGGATCGGGGTGGCGCAGTTGACCGTGCCCGCGATCACGCTGACCACGAACGCGGTGGCGCCGATACCGTCGGCCCTGGTGATAGTGCCACTCGGCCCGGCCATCGGCCTGGCCCTCGTCACCGCGGCCGTGCCGGCCGCCGCCGCTGCCCTGTCGGTCCTGCGCAAACCCGACCCAGCGGCGCAGTTGCGGGCGGAGGCCGAATGAGAACGCTGTGGGTGCGGCTGCGCGCGGCCTGGGTGACGCTGACCGGGACCGGGGCCGCCGCCAGTGCCGCCTTCGGCTTGCTCGTATTCGCATCCGTACTGGCCAGCCTGGCGATCCCGCGGGAGAGCGTGGGGCTGGGCAACGGGGCGCTGCAGCGCGTGATCACGACTTCGCAGCCCGGCGACCGGATCGTCACCGGAACGGTAAGCGAGACGTCCATACTCGACGAAGACAGCCAGGTTAGGGGCGCTGACATCGCGGCGGTCGGCGGCTCCCTGCGGGCACGGCTGGCCGCGGCCGGCGTGCCGCTAGCCAGTGACCCGCCCGCATGGGCGAGCCTGACCACGGGCCACGTGCCTGTTACGGGGGCGGCCCGGGCCACCGGGTACGGCGCGCCGCAGTTCGAACTGACCTACCGCACGGCGCTGGCCAGCTATAGCCACATCGTGGCCGGACAGCTCCCGGTCGACGGCTCGGCGACCGCGCAGGGTGCCGTGGTGGAGGCGGCGGTGACCACTACCACCGCGGCCAGGTTCGGCCTGCGGGTCGGGTCCCGGCTGACCGCGGGGCCGGTGCAGATGATAATCACGGGGATCATCCGGCCGACGGACCCGGCCTCCGCCTTCTGGAGCGACGATCCCCTGGCGGCCAGGCCCGCGCTGACGCCAGGCGCGTCGCCTCAGTTGCCGTACTTGATGGGAGCGGTCTTCATCGGCAGCGGCGCGCTCCCCCCGATCGAATCCAGCCTCGGCACCGGGGAAATGCTGGTGACCTGGGTGTACACGGCCGCGCTCAACCGACTCACCGCGGGCCAGGTGGACGGGATGGAGGCGAGCCTCAGCAGCTTGGTCTCCTCCGGGGCAACGCTGACCACCCCCGGGATCGTGAACCCGGCCACTGGAACTACGGGCCCGTTCACGGTGAGGATCGACTCCCAGATTCCCTCGATCTTGTCGCCGTTCGTCGCCGGGCAAAACGCCACCGCCCCCGTGCTCGAGCTGCTGTACGTCAGCCTGGCCATCGTAGGGGCGGTGGTGGTGATGCTCGGCGCGCGGCTGGTGGCGCAGCGGCGCGCGGAGGAACTCACGCTCATGCGAGCCAGGGGCGCGGCCCTGTATCAGCTCGCCTGGCTGGTGCTACGGGCCAGTGTGGTCATCGCCGCGGTCGCCG